>Ga0214478_100041_pt1 | contig 54027 bp, 36 predicted proteins | sample M1_20Mar14CPVII9_2_FD_178001 | JGI IMG/M metagenome (GOLD analysis project Ga0214478, IMG submission 178001) | Marine eukaryotic communities from Monterey Bay, California, United States - M1_20Mar14CPVII9sort6BwellD7 | ecosystem: Environmental > Aquatic > Marine > Unclassified | place: USA... | reverse complement strand
TGGAGGGAGGGTTCGGGGTGTGTCTGGTGCATGTCTCGTTTCTCACTTCCTCAACCCAGTCTCGAGGGAAAGAGTATTGATTTGGTGCTCGGGGTAAGTCGAAGTAGTCTGCTGAGAGAGGGTGTGCTCTGAAGATACTCTTCCTGATTTCATTTAGAGTTTCCATTGCTATTGGTATCGAGTGGAGTTTGACGTAGGCGATTTTTGGAGTGTAGGTGGGGGAATCACCAATAGAAGGTATCATGGTTTCTATTTGGTTTCCGTACTTTGTGCTGTTCTTGAGGAAGGCGGCTATTTGGACATCGAGAGCGTCTCCTGGGAAATTTCGAACTGTCAGAATTTTAGTAGGAGTTATGGGTGATCTTGCGACTCCAAAGTTGAATTGGGTATCTTGGTTTCCATTGGTGAGTGTCGTTAGGTTATCTCGTTGTGTGATACGGTGTATTGTGAGTATACTCATCATATCGTGTGTTGTTTGTCTGTGTTTATAGAATATTGGTCCGGATTTAATGTTTTGGGTGTGGAGGGAGGTGAGAGAGGCGTCGATGTTCCGTTGGATGAAAGTGTCTATGTCTCCAATGTTGTGGATTTGTTGTTGAAAGTCAAAGAAGCGTAGTTGGTCGTCCAAACGTTGGATGTCTCCGTTCAGGCATGGGTAGTATTTTGGTAAGACTTTTGTCTCCATTTCCCTTGTGTTGATTATCTTAATTGATCCCTTGGTGCGATCCCATTGGACTATATCCCTGAGCTCCTCATTGGCAAGGATGGTAACCAATTGGGATAAGAAGTGGTAGTGGGATGGGTTCGGAGCGGGGGGTAGTAGTTTGAAGAGTCTGTCGTTCCATCGTTCAGCGTATGTTTTCTTGATTGTGTTTGATATACTTGGGCAAGCGTAGGAGATGTTGATTACTTTGGTCCAGATGATAGTCCTGTTGAGTTTCTTCAGGGCTGATTTTGCTTGGTGCTTGTTCTCGTAAGCTGCTAGTGCCGTATCGTGTGTGAGGAATAAGAATTTGAGTTTGCCGAAAGGTTGGAGCATCCAATGTACTGCTTTGAGCTTTTCTTCATCGGAGTGGTTGGGTAGAGTACCGATGTTCTCGAGGAGTAATGTCTCGGAAGGTCTGAAGTCGCAGTAGTTGTAGTAGGCTTGTGGGTAAGTTTGTTTTAGTATTCTTGATGAGATGGGAGGGCAGTAGCTCACTATCATCTCTTCTCCGTCCAGGGTGGAGTGGTTGCATGTGTTTATGGCAAGATTTGCTGCTCGGGAGGTCTTGAAAGCCACTAGGGTGTGGTTGCATGCGGCTGTGATGATGGTGACAATCTCTCCATACTTTTCGAAGATTGAAGTTGCAGTCTCATTTGACATATAGCTCTGTTGGTGTTGGATCAAGATTGATTCTGATATGGGGATGCGATGCCTTGGTGGTCTCTTTCTCTTTTGTGTCTTATCTTGTCCTCCTCCTCCTCTGATGTCCATGGCTTGTGAGTCGTCGTTCTGGTTGGGGGCAGGATTGAAGGTTCTTCCTGCCCCCCTTACCGAAAATGGTGTTCACTTCTTCGGTTTAGACTGTTCGAACGTTGTGCCATATTTTTGATATCAAGTAGTTTCTTGTCTCTATCCTGTCCGCTGGTGACTGGGACGTGAGCTGAGGCACGAGGGCAGCCTGGAGAGCATATACCGGTGAAGACGTATTTGCCACATTCCTCTGTGTATGAGTTGTACTTTGGCATGATGATCTCTCCACTCTTGATCTTGGGGGCTATTAATGTTCTGTATTCTTGTGAGGTCAACTTGAGGTGGTTTGGTTGGCCTATATGGAGTATCTTGTCGTTCGATCTGTTGTTTCTTGTGTTGTCTGAGGAGTTTGCGCCATTGTCGATGAATGACATGATCTTGGTTGGAATTCTAATGGTGTGATTTCCCATTAGGATTTGGTTCTGGATCTGTTCACATTCGAGAAGGTTGTTGTCGGGTACTTGTAGTAGTGCTTGGTCAGCATATAGGCAATGTTGTTGGATTATTTGGCATCCTATTTGGATGCAGATGTGCTTATGTCCATTGTATTGGAGTTCAGTGATACGTTCCTTGTGTGATTCACAGAAGTGCCACCAGTTGTCGAAGAAAGCTAGTATCATTGTTCCATCACCTCCTAGGCCCAAAAGCATCGTTCTGAAGCTCTTAATTTGGTTGATTAGGAAGGCTATGTGTTTTGGAAGTAATAGCATGGGTTTGGTGAGTTGGTCACGTTGTCGTGATGTTACATTTCTGCCTTGTTCGTAAGCTCTGAGGCATTCTTGGAGTTCGTCTTGGTCCATGATGTCTGATGATGATCTGGTGAAGTTGTACATATAGGCTTGGAAAAGGATGAATCCGTCAGGATCGAATTTGTCGATTGTCCCTACATTTCCTGCCATGATGGCTCTGACCAAGTTGAGGGGGAGGGATGTTTTACATCCTTTAGATGTGAGGAATGCTTCGAGGAGTTTCTTCCCGTCGACGGCATTTTTGACTCGGAGTAATTTCATGAATAACTCTGCTATTCCTCGGTTGGGGTGGATGCCATCCTTCGTAAAGAAGTTCAGTAGTGTGGCTAAGGCTATATCGGAGATTTCTTTGTCTTGTAGTTCTTTGTGGTGGCGTTCTGATTGGTTGAGGAGCTTCTCGTTGAATTTGGATTGCTGAGTGAGGGATTGGATCAGTGCCAACTTCAGTGATGTTTGGTCTTCGTCGTAGATAGGGGAGAATTTCTGGTGTGATGGGAGGCGTGGAGACTGTTGGTTATCAAGTCGGGGTCTTAAGTTTATAGGTCGATGATGGTGGTAATTGGCGTCATCTCTGGTGAGGTCGGGAAAGTTTGGTGGTACTCTCCTATTCGAGTTTGTCGGGAATTGGTCAATTCCTTGGCCCATATCATCTTGTGGTGTTGGTGGTCGTTGGTACCTCCAATGGGGGCCTGATCCGTCGTGTGTCTTGGTTGGGATTTGGTAGTTTGTGACGCTTGTGTGTTCATCGTCTCGGATGCTCTCTTCTAGTGGTGAGTAGAGGTCAATAACTTTTGGGTCGAGCTTCATTCGTGTCTTGTATTGTTGTTTTGGGAGTTGAGATTGTTTCTCTTTCTGGTCTTCCCAGTATTCTTCGCAAGCCTTGGCTATCGTACCACGTCTCTTTGGTTTGGGGCTGTTGACTTCGTTGTCTTCGGCGGAGTCGATTGACATGTCTTCTGTGTCGTTCTGGGGTATCACAACTCTGCTTCGTTTAGCATGGTCCTTTTGCTTCTGGGATAGTTTGGTTGATTCTTGGTGACTCGCGTTCGGGGGTTGTGTTTCGTCTTCCATGTCGTAGAACCAACCCTTCTTTGGTGGGATGTACTCGGTGTTGTGGAACTTGTCAATTTCAGCAGGGTCTCCTCCTCTTGTTGTTGTGAATGGGTTGGGGTATTTAGGTGTCTCTTCATAGTGGTTCTGGGATGTATCATGAGGAAACATTGGGAGGTTTGGGGTTTCCCACTGTTCAGGATGATTTATGATGATCTTTTGATGGGAGACTGGATCTTGTAAAGTGGAGCCGTGAGAACCAATCCCTAGTCTCATCCAAGCGTTCATGCCGTGTTTCCAATTGTGTGCAAAGGGGTTAGGAGTTTCTGTGAATTGGTTAGTGACTGGGAGGTACTTCGGGTTGTTTGCTAGCCAGATGAGTGTGAGGAGGTTGTAGTGTTGTTCAATGAACGGGAGTAGGTCTATGTCAATTGGCATGTTCACGTCTATGTATCATACTCTTGTGACTTGAACGTTCCTGCCTGATTCGGCTAACTTTTGAGATCTCTTCTCTCTACATTTGTTTCGGATAGTTTGGAAGATAGCGTGGGGTGTCTTGTGTGGTAGTTTTGCAATAGCGGTGATTGTTTCCATGGGTAGGAAGACTGTTGGGGCAATGCTGATGTCTTCCATGAGTTGGTTTGGGCAATGTGTATCGAGTCCTTGTTTTAGTTGGGTCAGAGCGTAAAAGTCTGGTTTGGGAACTCTTACGTTGATTAGAGCGAAGCACTTAAGGGATGGCTCCATCCTCAGTAGATCGGCTGTGTCTCCTTCTCCAGTGAGGACGGTGATTTCGCGTGTCTCTTGGCCTTGGATGTAGCTTACGAATACTCTTGGGGTGTGGAGTATCAAGATTGATTTCTTCTCTCCATTTGCAATGGATGCTACGACTTGGTGTGGGAACATGGCCCAGTGTTTGATTGCGTTGAGGGATAGGCCAAAACGACCACTGTTTGTGACTAGATTATCTAGTCGTTCAGGGCAAGTATCATAGTAGTCTTTGATACGTCCTACATCGTGCAACATTCCGAATTTGGTGATTGGAGTGTTCAGTTTGTCGTTGTACATAGTGATGCTTGTGGTGTTTGTGTCTTCGTTTAGTTTGAAGGTTTTAATTGTGAAGGTGGTGGTGGGTCTACCTTTGTTAGTTGAACGAATGGGCTTGCGTGGGGATGGTTGGAAAGCTTGTAGTCCCTCTGGGGGCGCTTTCTTCATCGGAAGTAGCTTGGATGGTGTGAGGTTTGAGTCGACCTCATCTGACTTTTGTTGTTTGTTGTTGGTGATTCTGCGCTGCCTAACCTTCTCTTGTATCTCTTTGATCATTTCCTCGTTGTTCGTTAGGGTGGGATCAGTCTTGAATGGATCGGTTTTGGGCGGTGTTTTAGTTGGTGATTTCTTCTTCTTTTGTTGGGAAGATGGTAAAGTCTGCTTAAGAGTGTCAGGCTTTTGTTTGAGGGAGTGGTTATCCTGGTTTGGAGGAGGTGCATTCATATTTTTCTTCTGTTTAGTTGGGCGTTTGGGTGGTGAAGGGTTAGGGCTAGGTTTGGGGGTGCGAATCGGAGGGGACGTGGTAGTGTTTGGGTCCAATGATACGGTCTTCTTCTTAGGTGAGGTCTTGAGGGGAGAGGGAGTTCTCTGGCTTGGGTTGTTTGTGGGCAAGGTTGAGTTGTTTTGGTTGGGCTTGGCCTTACTCTCGAGTTCAGGTGATGGTTGCAGTTCATCTTGTGTGTCTGTTTTCTTGACTGTGGATCGTAGGTTGTAAGGTTGGGCATGCTGGATGGTCTTTACCTCGAGTGATGAATTGGTAGCAGGTTTAGCTGGAGTTTTCGAGCTCTTAGGAGGGGGCTTGAGACGTACTGCTTCCTCGTAATCTACACGTCGTTCTTCCTCTTGTGCTATCAGCCTTGCCAATGTCTCGTCGAGAGAGTAGTCAGCTTCCTTGATGCATTGTGTGATCTCTGACCCGGTAAATGCATCTGCGAGTTCGGCGTTGTCCACTTGAATTTTGAATAAGATGTTGGAGAGATTGGTTTCATCTGGATCCTTGATAGACTCCATAGTCTTATAGGACTTCGTGGCCTTCTTCTTATCAGATCTGCGCTTCTTGTTGGAACGTCGATGGGTGGTAAGTGAAGCTTGGGAAGTTGGGTCACGAGTTGAGGATGACCAAGTGGTGGGTCTACGAGGTCCGAGTGAAGGTGTGGATCCGACGGAAGAGTCCGAAGAGTCTAGGTTGATGCCTTGACTCGGCTCTGGTGGGTCTGGAGGATGGGGATTGGGGGTGTCGGGGTCTTCATACATCGTACGTATATCCTCAGAGCTTGCTGAAGATAGTGAAGAATCACCTGAGGTGTCGATGTCGGACAAGGATGGGTTGTCAGGGTCTCCTGCTAGGCTGCGGGAGGTGGTAGGTTGGTTCCTACGTGGTTCTTGGGGTACATTAGACAATGATTCACATTCATTTACACTTGACTTGGATGGAGACATGATTATTTTTCTGTTGTTTTTTGATTTTTCTACTTTTTGTGGTGTTTTTGATTTTCTATTTTTTATGTTTTTGTTGTTTTATTGTAACGTATAGGTGGTATATTTACAAGCACTCGTCTAAGGAGATAAACAAGTGGGTACGAGGATGGTTGTGACTGTGGAGATGTGTCACTTGACGATGGGAGTGGTGGTAGATGGTAGGCTTGGTTCCTACTCTTGTTCGACTGATCTGTTTGGAGAGTCGAGAGTGTTGGGGAGTTGATCTCTCTAGGTTTGGTGGTTGGTCAGTCGAGGTCGGAGGAAGTTCGGGAGGTGTAGGATGTGTAGTATTATCGTCTAGAGAGTTTGTGGATGTATTGATTAAGCTGGGAGGTATTGCAATTGAGGGTTCGTTGGTAAATGCGACTAGATTACTCTTAGTCTCAGTTTGGTGGATAGTCGGTGAAACTGGTGGTATTAAGTAGTTTTTTAAAGCTTTAGAGTATTAGTTGGATTGAACTTGATTGCAATAGAGATCTGAGTGAATTATGAGATCTCTTTGCTTGTTGGGGGCGCTTGATGGTCTACTCGAGATGTGCAATCAGTGAATCAACAAATCAGTGAATCGATCTGATCTTCAATTGGTGAGTCGATTGTATCTCGTGATGTCAGATTAGTTGTGTGTGAATGATATCTAGCAGTGGCGGCTCATATCATATCTCTCACAAATTCTGTTTGTTTGACATCTTTTCCTTTGTTCATTTGCTATGAACTTGGTTGATGAGTTGTGTCGGTCACAGGTCACAGAAGCTTGTTAATGCTGCAGCTGTTCGAATCACACTTCAACCTAATACTGCCTGATTAGTGATTAACAAGTGCCCTGCTTGGAGAGAGTAGATTTTAGCTGCTTGACCTTTCAACGACATTGTCTAACTTCAACTCCTTCCTGTTGTTTTCGTGTCACTCAACTGCCCGTACTCGCGTGGGCTTAATGTACGGTTAGGAGTTCCGTTACAAGGGTAAAATCTTCGGGTGCCGTTCATGTGATTTGAACCAGAGTAAAATTGTGAATTGCAAGGTGGTATCCTATACTCTCATAAAAATGACACGAGAGGAACAATTGACAATTGACAATCTCGGCCAATCTGCGTCGGCGGCTGCTCCTTTAGATATACAATCATTGGCGCTTATACGCCACTCTATAGTTGGATATATTAGTATTATCTGCGTCGGCGGTTAGATATACACGGTTAGTAGTACAATCATTGGCGCGTATAACGTATACTCACAATATTAGAATATTAGATATACGCCAAATATCTAGAGTAGTAGCATACAGGAGGCGGCAGCAGTAGTATGTTCGTCACAGCATTCAATACTCCACTACACATACCATATCATAATGCACCAACAACTCATCATACTCACTTCTCGAGATTAAGTAGAAGTTCAAGAGTACGACATAGAATAACAACAACACAAACAAATTATGCTATACCGCTACCACATGAAATTGGTCTAGACCATGTTACTATTACACAACATCATATACCATCATTTTTATCATCATTTGGTGATTTCATACAACAACAACACAATAATAATGTTGATCTGCATTTATCATCATCAACAACAACATTACTTGCCAACACAGCAACAACAACAATAGACACTACCGATATATCCTCCAACGTACATCTACCCCACTTACCAACCATCCAACAAGATTTCGAAAATATTAAACACATCGAACAAAACGTCCACTTACCAACCATCCAACAAGACCTTGAAAATATTAAACACATGGAACAAAATGCCGGTGCACTCGCACAAAAGATTGAAAATGAAATAATAACCGAGGTAAAAGAAGATTTACGACCCGATCCAAATCAACTACAAATAACACCTGAAATGGAAAAGGCATCATTAAATGATGTTGGACATGATTTAATATTATTTTTAACAATTTGTGTAGTAGTTGCACCACTAAGTAGTGCATTGAATATTAGTCCAGTACTACTATACTTATTATTTGGATTAATTAGCGGTCCGAACGGGTTGCATATATTGCGGGGTAGTGAAGATGTTGGTTTTGAATTGGGTGACTTTGGTATATTATTCTTATTATTTGTGGAAGGACTTAATTTAAGTCCAGAACGATTACGTGAACTTGGTTCATTCTTTTCATTAGGAGCAACACAATTATTACTAAGTGTGGGTGTTATATTCTTTGGTTTCTTCTTGGGTGGTCCATTATTATTTACATTGGTTAGTAATCCAAATGTACCGATAGATCCGTTGATTATACAATTGTTAGAACAGCCAGTGGTGGCATTTGCTATTGCTGCGGCGGGGGCGTTAAGTTCAAGTGCATTCGTTTTGCCTATATTAAAAGAGAAGGGATGGGAGGATCGGCCTGATGGGATTGCAGCGTTGAGTATATTGCTATTACAGGACTTGGCCGTGGCACCATTGTTGGTTATATTACCGTTAATTGCCAATGTGGAGGGGTATAGTACTACAGATAGTGGAGGTGCTGATCCAATTGCATTGGGTATATTAGCATTCAAGGCTACGGTTGTTTTTGGTGGCGTATTGGCATTGGCAAGTGTGGCCTTACGGAAGGTATTTCAATTAGTTGCTAGTAGTAGGAGTAGTCAATCATTCGTGGCTGCTAGTTTATTAGTTGCTGTTGGGATGGGTGTGGTTTCTGACTTTCTGGGATTGTCGTCGACTACTGGAGCTTTCGCCGCGGGCGTTTTGTTAGCTGAGAGTGGATATCGTGCACAGATTGAGGCTGATATACAACCATTCGAGGGTATATTACTTGGAGTCTTCTTCATAACAGCAGGCTCGGCACTTGATCCGACAACTGTCATACAGTGTTGGCCAACTCTGCTAGTTGGAATTACATCTTTTCTGTTGATCAAATTTGGAGTTATATATTCTGCAGGAGGAGCACTCGAACTATCAAAAGCAGATGCTGCACGAGTTGGTCTACTTTTGGCTGGAGGCGGTGAATTCGCTTTTGTTGTATTCAACCTAGCCGCCGATAATGGTATCATTCGCGATGACTTACAGAGTTTGTTGACTGCATCAGTTATCATATCCATGGCACTTACACCTTTGCTAGGAGAATTGGCAGAGTATGTTGGGGATAAGCTAGACGAGGCGGAGGCCGAAGAAACCAAAGAACAATGGTTTGGAGAAGATGCCGATAGTATTGAATATGATGTGAGCGTTACAGATGAAAAGAGAATACAGGAGGCATTTGAACGATTCGATAAGGATGGTAACGGAGAGATAACAGCGGAGGAACTTCAGAATATATTCACACTCGTCGGGGAACGAGATTTAGGTGGAAAGTTTCTCTCATTAGAGCAGGTTCAATCCATTATTCGTCGCTTTGATGATAATAATGATGGTGTTCTTCAATATGAAGAATTTGCACAACTATGGCTGGCAAAACGCCGTTCGGCCATGAGCGAAGAATCACTAAGAAGAGCAGTAGTCGTCTGTGGATACAATGAAGTTGGTCAACAACTATGTGGACTGTTAGACAAGGCAAACATCGCAGGAATACCGTATGTGGCCTTTGCAAGGAAGACTGAACAAATCTCGGCAAGTGTAAGTACTTTTCCGCCTTGACATATAGTTGTTGATACATATCATGCTCGTTTGTCTCTTACACCAATCCTCTTTGTTGTATGATAGGTAACGGACGGAGCTAGAGTCGTCTATGGTGACGGAACATCAGGCTCACTAATTCGAGCGGCTGGAGTACAAGAACCAACTGCAATTGCAATTACATATAGTGAGCCGGATAGATGCCTTAGAGCCACAGAACAATTGAGAGAGGCATTTCCAGACTGTCCAATCTTTGTCCGCTCCGAAGAACAAAATAGAGCAAAGAAGTTAATCTCCGCGGGTGCTACCGAGGTGATTGTTGCAACTGGGACTGTCGCGTCGGGTATGGGACAGCTATTGGGTGTACGTCGCAATACACGTTATGGAGGTGTCGTGGATATGGATTCAGGCGTAGCAAGCGCTTTTGGAAGTATCGCCATGCTTGCTCCGCCTGTTGAAAAGGATAAGGATCAATCGAGATCGGATGAAAAGGATATAGATTCAGATTCAGATAGAGAAGAAACTCGCAAATTATTCAAGCTATTCTCAACATCTCTAACACTGAATGAAGACGGCAAAGCCCAGCTAGCTGAATTGGTCAACGAACTCCTTCGGACTTCAGACTTGTTCGTCTCTGACAAGCAGGTGTGTGATTTGATGGGATGTGAGGAACTAAATGATTCATGCTTCGCTGAAGCAGAGGAGATATATGTGACTTTCTCAGAGTTTGTCAAGTTGTACCGGAAGAATATAGCGTTGGGCAAAGAGGTTGCCGAGGAATCTTAAATACAGACACTAGTGTATACTAAGCAGCTAGATATAGATCATAGAGAAAGCTATACAATATCGTCTACTTGAATTCATTCACTACAACCGCACTTGCCGCCCTTGTAAGCTTATCCTTAACTGCCAATACTAATGCTCTTCCATCTTCTATAGTATTATCATCCTCCAATACAATCTCTGGAACATACACTCGTTTAGCTCCCTCTATAGTTTCAGACCAACGAAGTGTTTCAAAGATATTGGATGCTGCAATTGTTGGATTTCCATCGGAGCTTAGATCTCGATATGCCAATGCATGCTTCTTGTATTGTTCAAGACGTTTACCATAATCGATAATTACAGATTGTGAAAGCATGTTGAACTCCTCTTCATTAATTTGAAGCTCTCCACCTGCTTGTCTTGATACACCTAGCATGAAACATGGAACATTCGGCGAGTAATGCTTGACAGTTTGACCTGGGGCGACATTATAAGTCTTCTCTGAAGTAAACTTGACAGAATCTGACACGTCAAAGTATTGTAATAAGTCATCCTTTTGTAATGCATCACGTATTGCTTGCGAGGATATGGCACCATGTCGTAGTACTGTAATGCTTCCTAATATCTGTGAACTGCTGCCGTCATCATTATTGTTGTCGCCGTTGTGATTCATTTCTATCTTTGCAACTGTACTCTCTACTCCAACTTGACATACTGCAGTACCACTTGCATTGTCCTTATCTTGTGGCGGTGGCGACACATCATCGTCAGTTCCAACTATTCCCAAGGTAGGGTCAACAATCCAAACATCTTCATACTTCAAATCATCATATACATGCTGAGCCAATGTAGGACTTACATGTCCAAACTTATTAGCCGACGGGGCAGCAATAGGTACCTTTGCGGCATTAATTAATTGTCGTGCTATTGGATGTGATGGTGATCGACATGCTACATATCCTGTATTTGACATTAATATTTGTGGAATTGTGGGATGTGCTTTGGCTACGATTGTTAGTGGACCGGGGAAGAATGATGTTGTTAGTGTTGTTAATGCCTGTTTTTCAATATGTTGATTATTTGTACTACTACTATTATCACTGGTGTCAGATAGAGAAGAGGAAGCTTCCCATAATTCCAAAGCATCTTCACTTTTTGTAATATGTACAATTAACGGATCACTTAATGGACGTTCTTTAGCATCAAATACCTTTTGTACAGCTATTGGGTCTAACGCGTGACATCCTAATCCATATACAGTTTCGGTTGGGAATGAAACTAAGTTACCTAATCGTATTCTTTCTCCACATTGTTGAAGAGATGATGGTTTTGCTGATACTAGTTTAGCTTTGGTTGTTTGCGGTGGTATCTTGGATGATATTGGTTTAGTTTCTTCAACCGCTGACATTGATAAAGATGATATAGTATTTACACTATTTTTGGGCTGTGGTGACATTCTTTTATTGTTGTGTAGAGGTATGAAACGTTGACTACTCGTTGCAATTACTGTTCGATGAGGAGATTGATGTTTGATGGTATCCACAAAAGCAAAATTTCTACTACCAAAACGATGTGATGAAGTTATGATATTTCTACTAGCGCTAACAAAGGATATAACCATGCAAATAATGAAGTATCGATGTGCTTGGAGAAGAACCATCAGTCTACAAATGATAGCATGTGATGGTGAGGAGAGCAAGTGATTTCAGTGGTTTGCTCGCTTTATATGCATGCAAACTAAGATATGGCGATCAAACGAGAATCTAGTGCTACTCTTGTTCTACCAACCAACTACTAATCCTCAACAATAGACGCTATCATGAGGCGTTTCCTATCATCACCATACATCCAGCGTGCTCGACAAAGGAGGGCGGCTGCGACGGTAGGCTGTGAAAGAAGGCCGCCTAATTTGTGCATATCATGTGTCACTAATAATTGCAATGATAGAGCTAAGATGCATGTCAGTACATCTTATAGATCATTTCATTTGACTGCAAACACTCTCGCTGTTGGTAGAGAACGTCTTCCATATAGAAATCATCATGATACTCGAGGAGTTCAAGATAACGGTAGTGATTTATCTTCACATTATATACAAAGCTTAGAGAGACGTGCAAGAGAACATATACAAAATTTTCTTATCAACAACACAACATCAACTCACAATGCTCAGGATATATCTACACTGCTAGCACCATGGAACCGTACTACCGTCGAACTTATAATGCTAATGTCTAAAGCATGGAGTAAAAAGACTAACCACCATCAACAAAATAACAATGGCAACAACAATCGAAATCTCAATAAGCATCAATCAGATAATGATAGAGATGAAATGCAAAAGTTGGTAAAGTTGGTATCATTGGCAAATGATCTATTGCATAAGGTACTACAAAGTAAAAAGAATGAGATTGATACTCTCTACGACAAACATAATCTATCTTCAAAATCTGTAGATCCTAAATCGATGAATAACAACAATAACAATACCCGATGGGGTCAAAAACAGAAAGATTATCTAAACACGAGTATACTATGTCAAACTGTTGCACTTGGTTGGTCAAGATGTGATCCACACATTGCAATACAGGCAGGAAATAATGCTAATTCAATATTAGAACTATTGGAAGATATGTGTATCAAGAGAGGACGATTGTATGATGTTGCTAAAGTTTCATTTGATATACAAGATATTACGCCGAAAATACAACTATATAATCATGTTCTTACCTGTTGGTCACGATCAATAGACTCTAATGCTGAAATGCGTGCAAGGAAACTTATGGATAGAATGTTAAACACATCTCCCGAAGAAGGTACATTTGCCTGTCCTGATAAGTATTCCTACAACAACATGCTACACTTATACGCAAACAAGGGTGATGTTAATGCCGCCGAATCACTTTTATATGAAATGGAAGAATCAAATGAGGTAGAAGTCGATGTATTCTCATACTCTATAACAATGAATGCATTCCAAAAGCGATTTACATCGAGTAAGCCTTCTGAACGTAATATGAAAGATCCTGTCCGTGCCGAGGAGTTGTTGATTAGGTTAGTTACCAAATATGAGCAGTCTAGATTTAACAATGAGTTATTACGTCCATCAAACGTGACATTTGGAACAGTTATAGCCATGTATGCACAATCTGATCGGTTATTGAAGGAAGATCAACGGTTAGACTATACTAATAAAACCCGAAATTGGAGAGCTCGGAACATCTCAACGAATGTAGATAATAAGAATGTTGGATGGGGAGCGTCAAATGCCGAGCGGATATTGGATTGGATTATTGGTTTAAGTGAACGAGAACGACGGAGTAAGCTGTCTGGGAGTAGTAGTGACATACCCGAGGCTTATGCACCCGTCAATAGTGAGCGAATCATCCGTCCGACCTCGTTCCACTTTACAACTGTGATGGATGCTTGGGCCAAGTGCGGCAAGGGTCGGGATGGTGCCGAACGTTGTGAACGTTTACTTGAGCGTCTTATTTCTCTTTATGAAACCCATGGTTACAATGAAATCAGACCAAATCCATTTGTATTTGGCACGGTTATAAATGCCTGGTCTAATGCTGACAACAAATATGAAACTGCAGAAAAGGCAGAATTTATCTTGGGTCGAGCAGAAGACTTGTTTCTAAACAACAGTATATCCTCCAACCCAAAGTATAATCTCAGCAATATTGTATATAATTTGGTAATTGATGCATGGTCACGACGACCAGGAAGTGACACGGCAGAGCGAGCTGAACAAGTTCTTGAGCGTTTACTCAACAACTACCACCAAACAAAGAATAGATTCCTACGGCCTGATGTTATCACATACACAAATGTGATGAAAGCATTCGTTAACCATCCCAATGGTGGCGAGAAAGCTGTAAAGATACTCGAGGAAATGAACAATCAATACAGAGATGGTAACATTAGAGCGAAACCAGACATTAAAGCTCTTTCAGTTGCCATGGATGCTTGTTCTAAAAATGGCATGACAATAGAAGCAGAGCGCATCTTGAATGATATTGATGATGAGAGGAAGAATAACATCATGTTCAATACTATAATATCAGGGTATAAGAGTGAAGGACTTGGGGATGAGGCCGAGGCTTTATTGCGCAGAATGATTAGTTTGGAGAACTCTGGATTTCGTCGCTGCTCTCCAGATAGAATATCTTATGCTTTATGCATTGAAGCCGTAAGTAGTTTATGTACCAATTGAACTTTTATACGACCGTCTCTGTCACTCACCTACTTTTATACCGACTATAGTGGGGCAACAGCAGTAGTGATGATCGGGTGACACGGGCCAAGGCCTTACTTAATGAGTCTATAAAACGCTACCAAAGTGGAGACAACAACTGCAAACCATCACCTCTTACATTCAATTCTACCGCCTCATGCATATTGAAAAGCGAAGATCCAGAATCACCAGCCCAAATTCTTGCCTTGTTTGAGTCAATGGAAGCGATGGGAGTTGAGATCGGTTTAGTCTCTTTCAATATACTGTGAGTAACCCTATGAAATATGTATGTATATGTGTATGATCTTCGAGTTGCTCAACCTCCAGTCCTTTATATATAATACGAATGTAGATTAAAGGCTTGTGCCACTCCTACTGAAAACAAAGAAGAGAAAGCTTTAGCCCTTCAAATAGCAGCATCGACTTTCAACTCTTTACCGGCCACTGGACTAAGGCCAAACAGTATTACATATACTTCCATGATCCATGCATTGAAAAATCTAATGGAAGATCCGTTAGAAAGAACACAGGCAATTACTGGTATCTTTCACCAGTGCTGTAAAGACGGTTGCGTTAACCAGTCAATGATGAATATCCTAGCTAAAGCAACAACAGAGAACCAGTTCATGTTGATCACTGGTTATCCTTTGGACAAGAAGAATATTAATGAGCTACCAAGCGCTTGGAGCCGCAGAGCATCAGAAGCTGATTAGATAACTTGCAAATAAGTAACAGATCACATATTATTCTCTACTCTTAAGATCGACCTTCTCTTTATCTAGTTTGCGTCTCTATCCCTGGTTAGTATAAACAAACTTCCTTTATTGCCTCTGCCGATTCTCATTTCATTTGATAAATACGTTGTTTCCAACCAACCAGATTCTTTATCTCCGTTCTTTAGTGCCGCCCTTATATCAAAGAGGAAACCGATATCGATTGTAGGACCTATATCCAGTGCCAGCTTGGCAGTATCAAATGAAACTACCGCACGTAATGGTACCGATGTACTCTGGCGGAATGTTCCTCCGACTGTAATTAAACCAAATCCTGTCTTGATTTCATTCATTACTCGTGATTGTGCAATATAAAATACTTGCAAAGCATTGCTACTCGATGCATCTACTGGTACTCCTCCTCCACTTACGCTCCCCGCCTTACCAAATTGTCGTGTCTCAATGTCTTTTCCCTCTCCTGCATCTACTGCTTGCCATTTATTATCAGTAAGATCAGCATCTATTTGACTTGGTGCGGTGTACTGGAGATACCATTCTCCATCTAATTGTTTGGACTCTTGTGGATTGGAAAGTAAAGTTGAACTTGGGGTAGCCTTTGTTTCTAAACTCCGTACAAGTTTTAATACTTTAACTTGAGTTTCGATATCAGCATCCTTACCGTTTCCCGTGTTGCTTATTGCTTCTAGTAATTGTTGTTCCTCATTTACTAAACTACCAACTTTACTACTACCTTCAAATGTTGGTGGGTTGAATATTTTTGTAATTTGAGGTAGATTGAATGCATATGCTGTTTGCAAGCTACTAATGATAATTACCACAAGGAACAAAATGTAATTGTGCATATCTATAATCTAATACCTATCTATCTTTGTACTTCTATGATAAGGATACCACTCGAATATTAATGTGTATCTTTTATGTATCGGCTGAAACAATAATTCCAATGCAAAAACCAATAACTAAGAGAATGTGGTAGATGAGATTGTTATGAGAGCCAAAGAGGTAGGTATTTAGATTAGTTGTCAGAGGTCAAGTTGTCTTCGTCAGCGTGAGTGTGAAGTGTGAGTACAAATTAAATGCACGTATGATTGGCGATCGAACGCAAAAGATATGGTGCCGTCAACTGATCACGCCAATTGAAAGCATTATCCTCGTCTCTTATTCTAGTATGTTGTTATCATTGAGGTATGAAGTACATCAAACAATCATTGAATACTACATCGCATTGGATATCTAGAGTAGACTTGATGGGATACTTTCCTCTCATTTTATCTTATCGCAAAAAAGTCTAAGATGGATTTGGTCTATGTATGTAATGCAATCAATATCAACCGGTGAGCGTCTTTTACTCTCCACATATCCCTTTATAACAGTATTATAATTAGTAGTATGTCAACAAATACTCTTAGATCAGTTGTGTCAGAAGCAGTTTCATCATTAATCAAACATTATTCAGATCCTATTCACTACTCTTCTACAACAGATGATTACACCATTGACGATATCTCTTCAAACAATGCCAAGTATGTAGACAACAATAATGAAACATACTTTGCTACTAAACTTTTCGATAAACCTATGCCAAATCTTACACCCGTGTGTGAGTTTTGGTATAAAAAACTCACTGATAATAATATGAACACATCATGTGATCATAAAACACAATCAACAAGTGCAGCTCAAGAGTTGATATGCTGTTATGAATCTACAATACATCCACTAATAATACAAGGAAATAAACCTTTAGAAGATAACAATACATCGTCTGGTTTAATCAAGGAGGTAGTTGATAGTAACAAAGTTCCATTAAATGCTGTTATTGAGGTAGTGAAACAATATGAGTTGCTACTTGCTCATTTGATGAGAGATGCATCTGCAAAGTCGACAGTAGAAGATGAAATGAATAATCAGAGCAGCAATATGGTCGAAGTTATTCCCGATAGTACTACAGCAAGTAATACTAATGCTATGATAGTGGAAGTAGACGATGAAGGTATGTCCAAACCCTCCGCTAACGGTAGTAACATTTGCAGAATGGTACACATAATTGCAGAAGATATATTTCATTTGTCTTCAAAGTTACCAAAGAATGGCATATCACTGTGGAAGGTCCAGAACATACTCCTTCCATGTTTACTGCGGCTTATTCAGCATTCTATAGTTCTACTTGATTCATATTATCACTATCACAATAATGGTAGCAGTTCATTATCAAAATCCAAAGAAATAAAAGAGGCATACGCTATTGCAACAATTACAGCTGTACCATTTGTTGGAGAGGGCAAGTTGAATAGTGGTATATTTGGTATTGGATCATTACTAGAATGGATATTGGAAAAGAATAATGATAATGGTACTCCTATACCATCTGAGCTGTCACTTGCATATACTCTTCAAAAGTGTGTGCCTTCTCCAGTCTCGAAAGAAAAGGAGTCTTCTAATGCATATCTACCTCCGTCTATCATGACAAGCAACTTCATGACAAGATCAGTAGTCGATTGGTCTGTAAAAGCTGCTCATTTTGATGCACCGTGGGTAAGTAGTCTTGTGCTTCTATTTGCATATATATTTCTTCTGACTACTCTAACACATAATCATTTGCTTTTGAAGACTGATAATGTATCGGGAATTGGTGCCAGAGTTGCTATTTCTTTACTCCAAACAGTCCAATCATGCTCATTGGGTGGTACATCATCTTCAATAGTAGAAGTAGATGAGATAGCTGACAAATCCTGCCCAACATCTCTTCGGCCCATTCTTCGCAACATTAGTCAAAACATTGGTATTGATTTGCTTTCATCTACTATCCGTGCACACTTCTTCGGGCGGCTATCACTTTCATCTACTCGCTCCGATTCTGATGCTAATACTGCAATAACTCAACACAACAAACCGAAAAGTGGTGCATTCATGCCCATGATTCAACGAATTGGGTCGAGTAATGTTAAGAAGGAGGTACCATCATCTGATGAGAAACCACACCTTGAGATCCCAATGCGGCTATCAGCTGCTGCAATCATTCTATGTGCAATCGTACCGCAATCATGTGTTGATTTTAAGACGACAAACAAGGCACTATCTGATACACTTCCAATTGCATTGTCACTTCTAGACGATGTACAAACTATTCATCAAGCTGCTGGAGCTCTTTTATTGATATCAGCGATTGAAATAGCCCCAAAACTAGAACAGATTCCATCGTTTGTTGGCCAGTTTAGCCCCATAGTGACATCATCTTTAACTGATTCAATTCAAATGTGTGGCAGAGAAGCACCAGCTCTACTGACCATGATATGTCTGGCTCAATCAAAATGGATGAACTACTGCGGAGTATACTCAAACCAACCAAACACTTTCACATCACATTCACAAGTCCATGAAATGGTCTGTAAAGCTGCAGCTACCATTCTTGTTGCAATTGGAAAGCAAGTTCATGTAAGTGGTCGTGATGGTAATGATGAGCGTATCACTGGAGTTTTGGTAGCAGGTAGCAATCCTCTCCTTGCACAGCTTGCTCACTTACCAAACGCAAGATCCATTGAGATTGCACGTGTTGGCCTTGCAACATTACTACCATTGATTAGTTGGAGTGGCATGAGTCTTGAAGTGCGATCAGCTCAAGTATCAGCTCTTGCTAGTCTCGTATCTCTAATGACTGGTGCATATCCTATTATGCCAAAACACGGAAAGAAAATCATGACAGAGGTGTTTCTTCTACTTGATAGATCAGACAAGGATGCTCTATACTTGAATAATAACAAGGTCAGTCTTGATGATAAAGTGTCGACTGATACAACGAGTAAAGTTGCAGTGTACACTGCGGCAGTTGCTCTTGCTATTTGTGGAAAGAATGCCGAAGGAATTCTGGATCATGTCGTGTCAACTCAGTCATCAAAGGATCAATTAAAACGATGCAAAGAGATTCGAGCACTATCACAAGAACTACTGAATGACCACTAGATTCATACTTTTATACAAGACGAAGACCACATAAACTAGGATTCATATTATAAATTCAATCTATAACACGAATCTCCACATCAATCATCCCCAAGTACTCATAAAAACAAACCTCTTCTAACTCTCTCCCCGTCACATTACCAATAATCACCGAACATCTCGTCACTGGACTCTCCCGTGCTGTCGGGCGTTTTTGTCGCTCTTGGCGTTGGAACAGGAGTCAGTCTTTTGGGTGTCTTGGTAGGCTTTGGCGTAGAAGAATCAACCAAATCAGAAACTGGGCTCTTGCTACTAGATGCAATCTTTGGAGTACTGCTATTCTCCATGGCATCGTCTTGAGTATAATCCTCGCTGTCCTTCATCTCAGCCACTTCAGAAATATATGACTGTTTGTCCACCGAATCTAACTCACCAACTTTATCATCTTTTGCATCTCCATCTTCCTCCATGGGTACATACTCGTAGATAGTTGAATCATTACTTGAAATCTCTTCAACATTGGATAGCTCTTGGGACATTGACCATTCGCTCTTCACAATTGACGATTCATCCACATTGATCTGAGAAAGAGTGAGGCTGCCAGGTTGACATCCAATGTCAGATACGATGTTGCTTTCTTCCAATTCAAATGGTGTACCTACTTCGACGGCCAAGTTTCCTTCTTCTTGCTTCAATAAATGGTTTAGACTAAGTGTTGTATCATCATTACCAACGGGAGTCTCTTCGGTTGTTCCCTCCTCAGGCACTGCCTGTGGTACACTTCCAGCCGACTCCGCCGACATATCACTACTCGAATCAAACGTAATTTCACTCTCAATTGGTAATGATAGCATATTCACACTACTCGGGGGAGGAGAGAAATCAGACCGTTCAATGGGTGTATCAAAGTCGAGCTCCTTATGTGGGAGATGATTCAGCTTCTTGTTGGTATCATTAGGCAACTCTTCCACAACGGCAGCAACTTCTTCCTCTTTCTTAGAAGTCATATCATTGGCAGCAGCACTTGCTTTGAGAGGAGAAAAGAGTGAGCGTGATACTTCATTCTTTGCAGTAAACGAGAACTTGGTGGGTGCGTTCTTTTCCTTTACGTCATCGTTTTGTGGAGAGAGAAAGTCTTCATACCAATGTCTTGGTGACTTGTTCAAATCGGCAAGTGTACCATTGTCTTGCTGCTCCTTTACATCTCCAGCTGTTGCTCCTGCTGATTGAAGTGGAGTAAATGGTGATACCAAGTGCAAAGTCCCATGGTTTGCCTTGGACTCCTCATTCAAAGTTGTCACAGCAGCCACATCAGTAGGTTGCTCATTAGCATTCATGACCGTTGATAGAGGAGAAACATTATCCACTACTAAAGGAGTAGCATGTCCCTCATCAGTCTTTACTGAATCATCCTTTCCAGTATCAACTACTTCCCGAGGAACTGAATACCTCCATGAATCATTCACAATAACTCTTCTACGTCTAACTTTCTTCTTTGTTGTTGATGACATTTTAGATAATGTCCATACTAACGCAACTGTAAATACAACACCTAAACAACCTAATACTGTCAATGTTTGTTTAACAAATCTTGATTCTTTCTCAAGTGATGACATGATTGATGTTACCTCAGGATTACTCCTTTTGGTATTGTGAATTGTTGTAGAATTATTATTCTGCAACTTATTACATACCTCATCATTCTGTTGTTGTTTATTCTTACGTACATTTTCTTGATAATATTCAATAGCTGTGGTGTAATCGAATGATGTATGAATTTCACCTACGCGATGTACCTGTCCATTGGTGTAGAATACTGTATCATCATTATTATTTTCTCCCCATAATGATTCTTTGTCATTCTTTTCTTTATAAAATGTAAATTGAAATGTCGATGGATTGGATGTGATGGGTAATGAAGTAATATTACTACTATTATCATTATCAATATTTACAACACAATGGGTAAGACTTAGTAGATAATTAGCACTGCCATCATTATCATTATCCTCTCCTTCTTCATTCGTGTTGGATAATTCTTGATTATCGATTGAAATGATATTATTTATTCCACATGGATTTAGTACTTGATTGGGAACTTTTAGTGTATGAAGTTTATGACTTGTAGATGATGATGGTGTGTTATTATCATTATTGCTATTGGGAATGGTAATTCGAGGTACTAATGTTACATCACACTGAAGAGGAAGGTTGATGATGGCGGCATAATCTGAATCTTGGTTGTTGTCAGATGAACGATGATGATTATTGCGGAGGAAAGCACCGCCACCGCCAACGCCGGGTTGTCCACTACCATTATAGGGAGCACCACAATTTGATCGTAGAATTAGCGTTGCCATAACTATATTGTTTGTGATAGGAAGAAGAGGAGATTATGATTGTCAATCAACAAACTTTATTTCTCCAAGTAAAAAAAGATACCGTTTAGTCGCTCTCTCCTTACTCCTCACACGCGGCGCCAATCAATCTTCACCTTTGCAATAAGACGGCCCAAGGCTTGCAATCGAGATATCAGTGTTTGGCAGCTGGATAGCATTATATAAAAGGGTTGTCTATACTTATATTGAGTAACCCAGAGATAGAAGAGCGTAGTAGAAAAGATATCGTTTTGCAAAACTACCATATATAGAGACAACAACATAAAGATAGGTATGCCAAGAGATAATAATAGCAAAAGAAGACGAAGAGCCTACATTGGCAATCTACGTCCACGTCAAAGCCTAGCAGACAATCTATACAATGATTTATTCATACCACACTGTTTATCAGTACATGATAATATAAATGGTATTACAATACCCCAATCTAAGAACAATAATAATAAATCAAATACATATGCATTAGTAGAGTTTGTCGAAGTAGATTATTCTATACAGATGTTAAATGGAGTGCAGTTTGATGGACGGGTATTAAGAGTTTGTAAAGAAAAGACCAACTTTGGTACTAGTGGCAATGGAGGGTTTGGTAGTAGTCAGTGGGCTGGCAGTGATAGCTTTAAATCGAACAGTAGTGGTGGAAAGAAGAGACAATCAAAGCCATATAGTGCTGCTGCTCAAAAAGTCGAAAGCAAAACCGATGATATGGGTATGAATAGAGAAGAAGCAATCAATAAACAAATTGAAACAACAATATCATCTGAGATACAAGAGAGTACCGATAAGATTACATCCGCTTTGGCATGCACTGCTGCGATGACTTTGTTATCATCAATGGATGCTTTTGGTTTGAATGAAGAGGAAGAGAAGAAGGATGTAAATCATAATGAAAGTGGCATTAACATCAAAGTGGACAGAAGTATCAACGTGACAAATCACGACTTTCAATCACGATGTAAAATGAATCTATCAGAGCTTCTATTCGAGTATGGTGAACAAGATGTTGATTGGAACAAACATCAGCAGCCAACAAAGAGTGAAAAGAGTAATGATGACTTTCAATCACGATGTAAACTGCCTCTATCAGAACTAATGGCCGAGTATGGAGAGCAAGATGTGGAATGGAAAAAGGATCAACATCACAACCAATCATCTCCCAACAACAATAGAAGTGACAGCAAGAGTGAAAATAATGGTATGCTAGCACATTTCAACAAGGCATCAATCAATTTAGAGTTAGTATCATTCGGGTATAAATATGGTGGTCCTTCCAAGAAGGGAGGATTCTCGTATACCAACCCTCTTCCATCAATTGATATACGTGATTTAGACCGATGTCCAGGTAATTATGGCAAGTTCAATGGTCTTTCATCTTATGTGAAGAAAGCTTTACTCAATCCCAAACAGCAGCAGCAACATGTCGATGTATACACAGAAGATAATGATGAAAATGAGCAGCAAAATACGAATAATAGTCAAAGTCCGATGCGACTACGGGCCAACCAGATTGCTGATGAGGTTATCAAGATACTTGTCGAGGCAATAGACGATGGGCATGGTCCAATTTCGCCCTTAACCATGACAATTTCAATAGGAAGTGAGTATGGACGACATAGATCAGTTGTATTGGTAGAGCACCTTGCAGTGATTTTAAGAGCTAGATTAAGAAGGAATGATGGACGCTGTTTTGATACAGCAGGAGAGGATGGAGGTGCTGATAGCAACAAGCCGATTAAGAATAATGGTATTATCAAGCAACTTGTTAGTGTTGGTACACGTCATCGTGATGTGGAGGCACGACATACCGACGAGGAAGCCTTCTGTGAAGACTTGAGAAGAGAAGAACGAAAGGTAGAGAAGTTTAGGAAAAGACAACAGCAGGCTGAGGAGGAAGACTCGGGGTGGGACAATGGAAGTTGGTAGAAAGTGAGTATCCTGGAACCGAAAACATCCTTTCTGCTTTTTGAATTTATATATAGTGACGGGTCGTACGGGGGGTTAATTCCTGGTAATTGTGATGTAACAGGTAAATGTGTTGCTGCGTGTACATATTCAGATGGAGAAATGTGTCGCGATGGGCAAGAGTGGACGGACTCACAATTGATTGCAGAAGAAGGAGGAGATGTTTGTCAATTAGGGGAGTGTCAGGATGTGGAGTGTGATCCAAAGAAAGCTGACAAACAGTGTTGCAACAGTTCTCCTCACTGTGTTGCCACTATGCCTCTCAATAAGTACACATGTCAGACTACTCCACCAATTTGCCTAGCACCCGGTGCTCTTTGTCGAAAATATTATATCAATGACGATGATGAAGAAGTCTTACCGCCGACATCTGAAGGCGATTGCTGTGGGCTTTACTGTAGTTATGATGATGAAGTAGAGCCTATTAAGCCAATTTCTGAGCAGGGAGTTGATTTGGTTCTCGAATATACTTGTCAGGAGTTTCAGTTGTTTACTTGAATATTCGTGGTAGTTAGACATTGTAGAGTAGAAGCAAAGAAGGTTTATGTGGTCTTGTCTAGTGGTTGTGTATTACGTGTAATGAGTGACAAATCAAGTATGATCTTCAAGGCAAGAAAATGTTATTTTAACGAGTTTTAAGATTAGTAAAGTATATAATACTAAAAGGTATGCGAGGTATTACATCCTATTGTTAACGAACTAAGAGAGTCTCACTTGAAGGCTCTAAAATCAATCTTAACTCTACTAATTAAATCAACTATTAGCTTTATTATCCATCTCCTCAAGTTCTTCCTGTATCTTCTCCAGCTTCTTTTCCATCACTTGTTTATATTGTTGCAAGAACTTTTCTGTTGATGTGATCGGGTCTTCTCCGTATGTAGGAACTCCGTTTGTTCCATCTATTGGTGTACAATCTGCTTGTGATGTACTATCTACATCACACTCTTCATCAATTGGTACAAATGATCCAAACTCTCCATCTTCTATGACTTTACCAAAAGGTTTTCTCAGCCATCCCAGTCCATTAATCTTTGCTGCATCTTCAATGGCCACAATACACTGTCCGAGATCACCTCCCTTTTCAAGAGCATCTACTAATGCATCATAGCATGGCTTGTACTCCTTTAACAAAAGTACTGCCTGTGTTGCACCCCATCTTGCTTGGTTCCTTATGAGTTCAGGTGACCATTGACTAACTGCATTAGAACTTCTAGGATTCAAACTTCGAAGGAAACGAACAAGAGCTTCTTCGTCCCCTGCACCTCCATCTGCACCTCCAAACTCAACAGCTTCAGCGGCGATACCTCCCATTACAATAATACTATATCTATCGATAGACTCTCTTGTCAACGGCTTTACTCCGGCTATCTGTTCACTTAAATCTAAGTCATAGTAGCTTGTACCGGCAGACACTGCAGCGCTCGCTCTGCCACCAAATCGAGAATCATTTAACGCTTCCCAAGTACTCAAAACTACTCCCTCCACTGGACATCCGAGAATGTAGGCACACAAGAAGTGACCAGCTTCGTGTTTGGTAATCCGTTTTGTTGTTTCAGGCTTTACAAATCGTAATGCAGTTTCAAACACGGCACCACTAACGAGTAGTTGATCCATCAATGCAAGTAATAATGTACATACAACCAACAAATTAAAGTTAATACCATAGTAAAGCGATACCAACCCCTCAACTACTGCCAAGGCAGCTCCTCCATATAGTAACATATTACTTGGTTTGGGAGTGAGCGCTGCCATTTGCATATCTGTGATCTTCTCTAATAATGTCGGAGGTATAATCTTTGATCCCGCGGTAGGGTAGATAGGTCCATCAGGCTGAGATGTTAATGAAATAGAAGCTGGAGGAGCACGGCCAATGGCTCCAAAGACATTTAACTTGCCCTTCTCTCTCAAGAGTCTGTAAAGCTTCGTCATTCGAGTTCTAACTATGTCGTTAGCCTGAAATTCTATATCTGCCCCAGCACTTATGTTGGAATCTTCGAGAGAGCGCTTATTAACTGTATTCTCTTCCGATTGTGTTGTTGCTATTTCGATGGAATTGAATATAGATTGTAATTGTGTGTTAGATAGGGAAGATATGGATGATGGATTTGATTCAAGGTAGGATAGTATTGTTTCAAGTTTGTTACTTTCTAATACATTGTTGAGTTCATTATTTGTATCATCTGTATTGGGATCTATTGAAGCACCAAGCTTGGTATGAAGTATAGTTTGACTATGTTGTATTGAAATTGTACATTTGTGCTTATGTATAGTCGATGGTTGCTGTATGTAAGGCGATCTGTGAGAACTTGTGAAAGCCGATACATCAGTGTTGCATCTTGCCAATGATATTATGCACAATAAAGCTTGTTGATATCTTGTCATGGTTGTTACTGTACACTTGTTTTGAGTTAATATTCCTCGCAATGTTAGAGGTTGTTACTTGTGTATTATAATTTCCTCGAGAGATGTGTTACGATACTTATTTTATCATGTTGTATCATTAAATAAACATCGACATATGATGTGTCCCTGAATCAGATGAGACGTGTCCTTGATATGCTGAGTAGTAGAAAATAATCCACTGCAATTGGTATGCTATTATGGTAGTTGAGTTGGCATGCATTCCACTGACCGACTATTGTACAATTTATGTATTGAGTGTTGAGTTGTTGATGTCAGTTAGTGTTGAGCTAGCCATAAGGGGCTCCTGCAAGAGCCCGCGGGCAGTCTACCATGAGAGTGTAAAAAATAATGATACTAGTTTGCTGTGCATTGTAAATTAATAGTAGATAATACTTATAACCCTATCACTTTTGCAATCGGTTGATATAGAGTAGTAGAACGATATTATCATCATTCTAATCCATACATAAACCATGGCGGAATTGACTAATACAACCACAAACAACACAACACACAATCAAATGCCAACCTCAAAAATTGATAAGCTTTACAGTAAACATCGTACAATCCTTCGTCGTTTAGATGATATCGAATCTCGTATATCATCACGTGTAGTTGCACATCGTCGTCGTGCTATGAATAACTTGGAGGAGACACCTACAAGTCGACGAACACATTGTCGTATCTTCATAAGTCACAGAGTTGAGGGTGGCAATGATGCTGGTAGCAGTGAGGATGAAAAGAAGAAGGATGAATCTACTGCTACATCTGCACCTACGGCAGCGGCAGCAGTTCCAAGAGGAGGACATGGTGGTAAAGATTTTAGCGCCCTACTACATTCCTCGGCACATCAAAATGTTCCAGAGGAAGAGGAGAAACCATTACATCAACGTGAAATTAAGAAAGGTGTACGTAAATGGACATTAGTTATTGAGGGTGGATTATTAATTAAACACTTGGATCATGATAGTGTTAAGATTGTTGATGATAAGTTGGATAAAGGATTACCAATTTTGGGATGTGGTGGTAGTGCAGGAGAAGAGGATATGAATGGCACTACTGCTACTGCTACTAAGAGTGAATCATCAACCAAACTAAAAGATCAATGGAAAGGTGGGAACAATGAACGTGAGAATGAAATTACTATTGATCCAATTAACTTTACACATTTGTTTGATAAGTTGGAAGTTGAATTAAAGATAATTAAGAAGAATGACAAGGCTGAGGTACTTGAGACATCGGCAATTACTCGTTCAGGAAAGTTCGCGTTAGTATTGTTTTACTATGTGAACTCATGTGTTCAATATGATGTCTCGGTGATGTGCCTACTTCATTTGGTCCTAGTGCACTTTTATATGATTGTCTTTGCAACCCTATGCACTAACATATGTTACAAATATCTCTCTTTCGTCTTCGTAAATCGTGATAACGCGCATCTTCCAGGACATGGCAGTGTGCCAGAACCACCCAAGCCAGAAGAGATTGCCGAGGTTAAGAAGATTGTATGGGAAAGGTCCAAATCGAATGCACCTGATACTAATGCCTTCTTTATTGCACATAATGAGGATAGTGAATTCAAGTCCATGGGTGGTAAAGTCTTCACCTCAATCTTCTCCACTGATAAAATATCAGCCAAGATTAAACTATACCGACGACAGGGTGATGAGACGAATTATATCCCCTCTATTCAGTTATGTGAGGTGTTCTTTCCCACATTTATTGATGAGAAGGCCGCCGGTGATACTGGCAAGAGGTCTTCTGATAAAAGCAAGAATAAGAAGAGAAAGCGTTCATCTGCTGCTGGAGGGGATGTGTCTCGCACTAATTCAATTACCAATCTTGCAGAGATGATTATGAATGAGGCGTCTAATTCGTCCATGATGGGATCTATTCCTCCCGGCAAAGAAGCGGCATTTGCAAATAGGCAAATGCCACCGGTAACAACCTTCCCATCCGCTGCAGACCATCCCGATAAGGAAGTATATGTTCCCAAGACAATCACAATGGATGAGGCTCTATATGCAATTTTCTTCTACATTCGAACAAGAGAATTGCAAGACGCTGCTGATCAATCTATTATTAATAATGATGAAACCCTAACTAATCTATTTGGGTGTAGTCGAATGTTACTCTCTGCCGTTCGGGGCTTACTCATCGAGAAGCAATTAGTACAGCCGTGTACTCAACCCATCGTATTCAATTATGACATGACAGTAAATGGTGCTGAACCCCTTCTCAAGACAAAATCAAAGGTAGTTGAGCCTCAAAAGAAGGTGGAACTAGGATCAACTAGGAGGAAATCGGCCATTAGAGAATTGGAGAGTGACAAATCTGATAATGATGAAGAGGACGAGGAACCTCATCAGACCATGTTATCATTAGATGTCGATGTTGAGGTGCCCAACCTGTTTCATGTTCGAACTCGTGAGCTACTACGACGTACTACTCTCCGTTCGTTTGAGTATACATCATGTCGTATCAAGGCCATCCGATCATTAGTGGCTACGGATGTACACGAAGACACGGCCAAACAAGTTGTAAGCGATGTAGTTTCCGGTAAGGGGTATGCACCTCATCACAAACAAGCCATCATGGCGATTTCGAATGGGGCTATGCCTGGTGGTGAGGTACAACGAGCAGCGGCAATTGATTTACGTACTACTGCATTGATTGAGAAGTTAAACGAGCCAACTGCCAAGGCTAGACAGTATTGGGACTTAGTAGCTGCTTGTCAAAACTTGGACAACAAGGAGGAGAAGCAGATCATCAAGGAAGAGAAGTCAGCCCCTTCGACAGAACCCCCTTCTGTAGAGGTTAATAATTAGCGGTTAAGATTCTAAGATAAGATATACTATTTGTTTTCTAGTTTTACATTATAAGCGACGTTCAGCTCAAACAAACCTCTACGTCTATCGTCGCCTTAAATTAGCAACATTCTTCTATTCTAAACAGTGGGATTCCCATCATCAAATTCATTTAACCAGACTATTACCACTGAGATATTATCCCCCGACCCTCGTCTTAGAGCTTCGTTGGCAATAAACCTTGACATGTTCTTTCTTCGTAAATATGTAAGACTTGCCATATCTTCCGGGGATGTAACTGTTGCACCATCCTTGGGAGGGCTCTTAAGCCTCTTGTGTACATATGATACAACTTCTTGAGAGGACAGAACGTCCCATAACCCATCACTTGCTAACAAGATGAATTCATCCTTATCATCATAAATGGGGAAGCGTTTAATTTCAACTTCCCCCGAAACGGCAGGCTTGGCAAATCGGTCACCTACTGCACGGGATAAACTTAAATTTCTTACCCGACTGTGGATTTTTGAGGGTAATTGAGGTGTTAGATGACATATTATAAGGGAAGAAAGCAATACCATAGAGGATACTTACTGGACTTTGCAGTAATGATCCCACTCAATCTTCTCTCCCATGGCAAGGATACGGGCCTTCTCTCTATCATCGTTGGGCTTGTGATCTCGTGTCAACTCTACAGCCCTGCCCTTCCTGCTAAGTACGGCTCTACTGTCCCCAACATTAGCCGAGAGGAGTGTACGTGTGCCATCACTCGCCTCATGTAAGACGGTGGCTACAGCTGTACTTCCTTGGTATTCATATTCATCATTCTTGAGTATTTCCTTGTCAATTTGATCAAAGGATTTTTTCAAGGCCTTGGTGACAGAATGAATGGGGAGCTGACCCAATCTAGAGATGTCGTATTTCTTGCTAGATTGTTTGGTGTCTTGGGAGCTATTATCCCCTTCGGACTGGGCACGCTTCTTATTCCCCGACAAACCCTTTAACATGCGTTTAAACTTGCCCGGCTTCTGGGCAATCTCTTGTTGTTGCAATTGTTCGGAAATTATAACATGCAAACGATCACGGAGGTATTGACTAACACCCCCTCCCCCGTGACCATCAAATACGGCTGACAGCCGTCCTCCATTGACAACCACAAACTCATCTTCCATGGATAATCGACCGCCTCTTAATGCTCGGACGGATACTGGAGAAGTAAAGTTGAAGGAGACATATCAAGTGAGTGAGATATCTTTGACAATTGATATCTAAAAACGAACACATGCACATCTTAACAAGCATACCTTCATATGGTCTAGGCAAAGTAGCAACGCCCAAACCCAATTCCATTTCCTGATCACCCTCTTCCTTATTCTCTTCCTTGGTATTTAAAGGAGAATCTAATCTATGTTTGCCAATTGGACCACCGCCTCCAGATCCACCGCCGCCACCATTATCCCCTCCTCCATTTCCACCTCCACCACCATTGTTACCAGTAGTCTTGCCACGAAGTCTATCAATAGGTCCAAGGAGTATAGATCCAGCCGTGGCAGCAGTGGCGAATAATATAGCTCCTACCAATTCTTGCATCGTCCAAGATGATTCTGCTGCACTAGATTCGCCATTGAGTAGTGCTTCTTGTGAAGAAAGGGTAGCAACTGTGGATAATGGTGCAGCTGTTGAGTTTAAGTAACTCTGGGTGATACCACCAAATGTACTGCTTGGTAATAGCAGAGAACTGCTCTTGATTTGGCTTGATGAATTAATTGCTCTATTGTTGTTATTGAGCAGTGTTGGAGAAGTTTTAAGTATTCCACAACCATTCGCTATTGAACTATTATTCCATGCTACAGTTTGATTCATTACATTTCCAAAATGGTTTTGTCCTTTATTATTATAGGTCGTTAAAGATCTTGCTGTTGTGTTGTTGTTGTGATTATTGCTCAAATTAGTTCGAACATGTTGCTGCAATGAGGTACCCGCGGAACATGCCGCAGTTAAACGAAGAGAGTGACACATTGTACATGCTACACCTGCAGATGTTGTTGCTGCCATGATAGTACGATTGTTATTATTACTTCGTCGAGTAGTAGTGGTAGATGAAGAAGATGATGATCTTGAGGTTATTTTGTTGACACGTCTACTGCATCCATTGGATACCGAGTAACCACTGCCGCCGCATCGTGCAAGTATATTACCATACATTGCAAGGGTGTCAATTTAACAAACTTTGTTAATAGTAAGAAGAAGCAAAGAGCACGCAACTGGGATAAAGTCAAGACCTAACAGTTGAGGTTCTCAATCTTGCTCAGCAGTGTCAGCCCCAAAAGATACACAAGATATGTTCTTTATATGTGTGAATTTCGAGCCAGCACAACCAAATATGACGCCTTCCCTCTATCTCCTATTACTTGATGGATATCGTGTTGTTAGCTATGGCATACTACTATGGCGGCGACACTTGCCTAATGCCTACTAGTCCTCAATCAGCTTGCCATAAAGTTCAACAAGGGGAAGTTGTCAAGTTAGGTCAATACTTAGATCATAAAATTTACATACGAACCTTCCTTATTATCTTAAATCATAAATCGGTAGCATTCGAAAGATGACTGATGCTTCAGCGCTACTAAACCAGCTATCAAAGCAGGTACCAAATGATATTGAAGGTGGGAAGATAACGCTAACTAAACTCAAGGTATGTGTGGTTTATTTTTTATATACTTTTATATCCTTTGCAACAAAAACTAAAATATCTACCTCTAAAAAATTGGACCACTCATCACCCATACATTTAGATATGGATGCTTGAAATACCCACTGGTCAAGGAGCACCAATTGAATCAATAACATTAGCAGCCAATGCATTAGAATTAGGTGTATTACTCTCGGTAGCCGATGCAGACCTTGACGCATTCGCACGTAACATATCACAACTCAAACCATATTATGCTGCACTATCTGCTGCCAATACTACTAATACCACTGAACGTAAATGTCATGTATTGGGATTAAATCTAATGAATTTATTAGTTGATAATCGTTTATCGGAATTTCATGCCGAGTTGGAATTGTTAAGCGAGGATGATGCCAAATCATCCTACGTTTCGTTCCCAATTACTTTAGAACGTCAATTAATGGTGGGTAGTTATGATGAAGTATTGGCGGCACAGTCTGCAGTGCCTGACCCGTCGTATAATTTCTTTATGGAACAATTATTGGAAACTGTACGTGATTCAATTGCTGATTGTGTGGAGGTATCATATAAGGTAATGAAGTTGGATGATGCAGTAAAAATGATGAAATTTGATAGTGTGTCGGAGTTACAGGAATATATTCAAGAGAAGAGGGAGGATTGGATTGTTGAGGATGGTAGGTTGATGTTCCAACCTCCACCTATTGGGAGTAAGGCTGTGGATATCCCTAGTCAGAAGTTGATGGGACAAGCTTTGAGTTATGCCACTGAGTTGGAGCGTATTGTGTAAAGTTTTGTAAAAGATGTGGCGAGATAGGTGTTGCAGTTAAGTTGGGATTGATGGGGGGTCAGTGGCACCAACATGCACATAGTAATGAATAATTACATATACTCAGTCTACAACCAAGAGCAATTAACATTAGGTTTTCCTAGGCTTTGTGAGGATTTATTTATTCCCTTAAGTACCGGTGAAATTAGAGGGGTCTATAAGTAAGTTATTCGGTGGCAGAGTTAAATCAGATAACTCTACTTAGTTATCTGAGTAGTGCCAGTTTCTATCTTTAAGTTTATGGCCTCGCAAACTATATTTGAACCATACTACGTGAATGTTAAGGCTCAAAGAGCACAACTGGATCCCTCGGAAGTAAAGACTCTTTATCTCAAATTTAGTCGGGTGTATTACTAAACGATGTAAACTCAATATCCATCGACCAGCCTTTCAAAACTTCTTTTCTTAAAATTTATCACGTTCAATATCTTCAACCAAAGCCTGAACTTCATCCTCATCCAACTCTTCTAACCGTTTCGCAATAACAGCATCTTCATAATCTTTCAACTGCTTTGCATATGTCATATCCTTCGTGGCCACCCTAAAGATATATGTACTACCCCATAATAACATACTAAATACTGAAAACCCAACACCAATGTTTCTGCCGACGACAATCCCATCCATACCTAATGGTCCTGTGGATACTTGATATATAATAATTGGTATAATGAAGAGTAGAAGGGATAGGACTACAGCGCCGCCTTTTGTCCCCGGATCGAGAAAGACTGGTAATGATGATTTGTTATTTTGATCTGACATCATTTGTAATGCATTGTTATTAGTAGTAGTATAATATTGAATGTTGTTATTAGTTGTTCTTTGTTGAAAGTTGTGTTGTCTAACATTAATTGTTGCAATTTTTAAAGTAGAAGTGTTTGGGGCAAAAGCTGACACTTGACCGAGCATAAGAACACAAACAATGGCTATTGAGCCGAGATATTTGAGGAGGTTTAACATCGTATATAGTTTGTCTCGACGTGTATATATCAAGCTACTATGTAGTTGTATTGGATCAATGGTAAGTAAGGTGCACTCTGATGTGCGCAAAATCGAAGCATGAAAAATGCACTCTATCTTTTCTGCACTCAACATTATCAATTGTCAATTATCTCTGGTTTGTTTTTGGATTTATTGTGCTTAGCTTGGTCGGCGCGGTGGTTTATCTATTGATCGGCTGTAGTCGGCTTACTATTATTAATACAGACCTATTAATAATGAACAATAGTAATATGATGGCAACAGCGGTATATTACCCAGGCGTACAAGCAACAGCCATGATGCAGCAGCAGCGACAACAAATAAATCCACTCGATAGCAAACCATTTTGGAAGTTTAATACCACTGAAATATCCAACTGGATACGTCAATTAACACCCGGTATACCCAACACTGGTGGAATGCTATTCCCTAGTAACCCAAGTATAGCTAAAGATACTACTCCTGAAGATAAAGTTGCAATGGAGGATGAATATAGATCAAAATTAATTATGGGTAATACATTAATACAAAATTTAATTCGAGCATTATCAGCGGCTTCTTCTTGTAATACTCCTGCAGCTGCTGCTGCTGTTGGTAGTAGTAACGACGAGCCAATGTTAAAAAAGCCAAAGATTGAATCTACCAACTCTGGTGATATATATCAAATATTAGATCCATCATTTGCAAAAACAAATACAAATGACCAACAATCGAATTCAACAGATTTATCTACCGGTGCAATATTATCAAGAATAACATTAGGTGGATTAGTGAATGCTTTAGGAGGTTTAAATGGTGGTATAGTTGATACATTAACTTGTATACCATTGAGTGAATTGGAATTAAAACAAAGTAACAATGAAAGTAGTAAGAAGGAAGAACGGAAGAAATTGTTAGAGGTTGTTGTACCAACTGCTGGGAATTTGAAATTAAAAGATTTAATTAGTTTGGCTAGGGGATTACATCGTTCTATTGCTGCACGGTGAGTTTCACACTTTTTATGTTATTGTTTGTTGGAAAGTATAAGTTGTGCACAAGTGTCTGACTTTCAATATACAACTCCAAAAATAGAACTGAGATGGATATACTACAAACAACACCCCGACGTATAGCAGACCTGCTATGTCCAGAAATATCCAATGATGAACTTCGATCGATACGTCGTCGTGTCTACGACACAGTCGTATTAGGAATGGGTACCAATTCTTCAGCACATGCCGCTAGTTTAGAAGACGACGCAAAGGAGATACCCGTGGCAGCCAACACGTCCAAGCATGAAATTGAACAATGGAAGAAGTGTAACACATGTGGTAACAACGACCAAGCCTCGTTTATATTAGATCGTAAAAATGGTGATTTAATCTGTACCAACTGCGGCACCGTAGTAAGTGAATCAATAATGCACGAGGGCGAGCAATTCCGTAAATTCGAAGGTGAAGAAGATCGTAACCATCACGGTGATGCACCCAATCCATTATTTTCCAATTCACATAATATGGGTACATCACTTGGAGGCGTACAGTTCACTACTGGGGCAGGTATGGGTGGATATGGTAGTGGACCACGTGGTGGTACAAAGGGTATTGAGAATATATTAAAGAATGCTCATGCCTATACTGAAATGAATATATCACAATTTGGTAAGGAAGAGAGGAAGACACGTATTGGATATAAGGATAAACAGAAGAAGGATGCATTTTATCAGGTAAGCCTTTGTTTATCCTTTATTGAGACAACGAGAACATCTCAAACTGAACAAACAAAATGCTGTTTATAATCATAATAGATGGTTCATGCCGGAGATGCATTGGGACTTCACGAGGCAGTCGTTCAGCGAGCGAAAGAGTTGTTTGCTGGATTCCGAGATGATAGGGAGATGGTTCAACAATACAAGGCAGTTATTGCCGCATGTCTATCCGAGGCATTCGATCAGCTCAGTCGAGATGGGAAGCAACTTTTGAAGAAGCAGGCTGGAGAGTCTGCAGATGGGAGCTCCAACTTGGAAGAAGACGGACAAAAGATTGTCCATGCAAGAGCAAGTCGTCGGAATGATCTTCATAGTGCCTCACTTGCTGGTAAGGGAGGCTTACTCTTGGACACTACCGTTGTATCCCATGGTGGTGTTGGTGGAGGGACTATAAGCGAGAAGTCTGCCAAGGAATCAGTGACAGGACTGCCATTCGAAAGTAAGCCCGCAGCGACGTGGGATATGGATGACTGTAAAAGTTGGATGGTCGAGGCAACCAAGTCGATTGCAAGATCCTGGGTCGAGGCTCGACAATCTGTGACTACTCCTACTGCTGCCGGCGGTGATGGATCAAAGACTAACAATCCCACCGCCTCAATACCAAAAGGGACCAAGGATGAACTTGAGGGACTCCTTATTGAACATACACTGAAACTTAGTGAATATCTCGAGGCAGAGCTGAAACGCAAGTCGGCTACTAGTCAATCTAAACTAGCTGGAGGAGGACGACGTGTCAATACTCCTCGAGTGGCTGATATGGGTACACTGGGTATCAAATGGCAACATTCTCATGAACGTGGATCTGGTGGCAAGGGTGGTGTTGGCAATAGCGGTCGTACCATTGCTGGAACGAAACCTGGCGAGAAGAAAGGCAGGACGGCAGGTCAAATACTTATACTTCTAACACCAAAGAAATTTAGTAACATAATTGGTGATCAGGTAGCCGGTGCTGCATTTCATAAGGAATTGAAGGCTATAATTGCCCGAGAAGGGGAAAAGAAACGATTGGATAGGAAGCAAGAAGCAACTGAGGCCAGACTAAAGCAAATGGCCAGGAAGCCATGGTTACAGAAAAAAGCAGGTGCCTAATCTTGACTACTAATACTTCATGCAAGTATATTATTTTAATTAGATATTACCTACCAAAATGATCTTGAATTCTTATCAATTGGGGAAGAATCTTTACATGGCAGTTTAGAAGGCTTGTCCCGATAATGACAGCTGAAAATTGGTTCGAGTGCACAACATGGCTCAACGAGTGGTGAATGATCTAATGACGATGCCTGGCTACCAAGTATTTCAGAAGCCGATTTGCCAATACATTTGTCATTAAGGTAGAACTCGCCTAACTGTCTTAGAAATAAGAGCTTGTTGTCCTTATTTTCTGTCCAACTGATATGGAATATGTATGAATCTGTTTCTCGTTTTATTATTCTCTTCATGAAGTCCTTTCTCCGATGAAAGTGATACCCGCCTGGGAACATTTCCGTGTCTCGTCCTAGTACTTTTACATTCAATCCAAAGAGAGAGCTATGCTCTGCTAGTAATTGAACAAGTACTTGCTGATGTGAGTCCCAATTGATGATGAGATCTGAATGATAGAGTAGTGATGTGAATAGATATTGACTTCTCTTGTTTGCTCTGACATAGTAGAAACCACTATTGGCTGTGTATGGTGCATATCTAACGGAGTAAGATCCATCGTGCTGGAATATCACATCAAACTTTGATAGGCCATCGTCATCAGAGTGGAAATAAGTCATGGGGTCTTTTAGCCAAACGATATCAACGTCTTGAAATAGTATATCATAGCCCAACATTAGTGGATATAAAACACACAAAACTTTAGCATACATCATGGCTTTAAAATTCTTATCGCCGTATCGTCTTGCTTCTCCACTCGGTAGCGGGCCCATATTCTTTAGAGAGGTATCGTTGGATGGTTGAGTATGTATCAGCCAAAAACGATCATAAAGCACGTATAAAGTACATTTAACACATACCTTTTCATCATAATATATGGTGAGACCAAGACCTTCTGCCAAGTCTCTAGTTTCAATATCAGAAGGAAAGATTAGCACATTACTTAAATCAAAACCTCTCCGTTTTGCGGAGCATGCAAAGTTCATCAACAAAGCAGCTTGACCCATATTACATGTCATAATCACCACACTATTATCTTTTGCCACTTTATCAAGTATAGGTCTCAAATCTTCTAATGCAGTATCAACATTCTGTAGGAATGTCTTCAACATATTCCAATGCCTCTTCACAGGGGAAAACTTACCATCTGATGGAGGTGAATAAAAGTTGGCTTTGCCTCTACTGGCATATCCTCTACTGACAAGCTTTAGAGGAAGGTCTGATTGTACTTTGGAGCTGGTAACTGTATCGACCTTCATAAATCTTTGAATATGATATGATTCAAAGTTACCAATGATTGCAGTACATTGTCGTGTATTACCCGGATTGTCAGTAAATATAACATTCATTGCATCACAGTTTTCTGTAGCTCGTTTTGTATCTATTAATGGTATACCGTTCCCGTCATCATACTCTACAGAACTTTGAAGGGCAGAGTCTGTTGGATATGCCTCTTTATTTTGATATATTATGATTGAATCTTCTTGTCCTGTACCTTTACCCTGTTCTATTGGATTGCCAAAGTCAAAGAAGTCATTCAATTCATCCTTCTTGACTCTTGAAATACCATTTATAAACTTAGACATTGATTTGGATGGAAATCGTCTGGATTGTTGTTTATGTTGTTGTTGTTGTTGTTGTTGTTGTTGTTGTTGTTGTGTATCATTACCATCTAATCTTCCACTCAATAGTTTCTTTCTATGCTCTTCTACTTCTTTCTTTACTTGCAATTCAATAAACTCCTCTTCAACTTTTGTGCAATCGGAAGATGTAGTATCTGAATTGATCTTTTCACCATGAATCAAACGACCGACGCTCATTCCTTCATTGCCAACCAAAGCAGTATAATCTAATGTAGACTGATGACCGTTTAATGATCCTGCGAGATAGGACGTACCGCATAGTAATAATAAGAATGTAACTTTCACTATTGATATTAGAAGTTTGGAGAAAAGAGAGGCATTATTGTTAGAAGGCTGTCGTCTGTTGGCTATCATTATCTCTCTTCTTTCTATTTCTCTATGAGTAGTAAGATAGTGTTTAGGACAATTTTAATTATCCTCCTTCGCCCCAATATAATATCACAAACCTAACACTACTAGACCATCAAATATGACACCATAAAACTAACACTAGACCGACAATCAGATAAAGGTACCTATTGCAAATTGCCTGCAACAGATCTATATGACGTTGACTTTACTGACCGACGGCAACTTAATTTTATGAGAGTAAGTAGAAACCTCAGTACTCAAGCTATATTTCATCTCTGGATAAAGAGACGAAATAGGAAGTCATGGTATGGTATAACAACATTGCACTGCTTTGCATATATTGCCAAAAGAGGTATCAGATCGGAAGCGCTCTCTATTGGTAGTGGCCGGTGAGCTGGATCCTTTTGTGACATAAAGAGTTGAAATTTTGAGTGATGTCAGATTTACTTACGATTTATCGATTGCATTGCATTGATGTTGAGGACGGAGGTTAGTTAGTATACAGGCTGATAAGTAGTTGTTAGTTTTGATTAATTTGATATATTATATCAGGTTATATTATAATAGTCGATCTTAGGTAGTACAGTATCCTTTTAGAAATTGCGAGTTGCAATCAGCAATACAAATAACATCAATCATTATGAATTACAATAGTAGAAATAATATCAAGGGGGCCTCTCCGCCAATATCTTACTACTTTCTTCCTCGACAAAGACTTAATACACTATTACTCATCCATTCAATTGCAAGTTTTATTATTGGCACCGGTGGATATATTAACCCATCGTCAGCCCAACTATTCTTTAGCATGGAAAGTTCAAGAGAAAAGGGTGTAGGTCGGATATTAACACGGTTATTATGTTCCCTTATATTTGCTCAGGGAGTTATGATATGGAGTGCAAGACAGATTAATGATCCAGAAATCAAAAGGGCGTTTATAAAGAGTTACTTTATATGTTTCCTAATGTCAAGTTTGGCATTGATATATGAACACTTAAACAATCAGGGTATAGTGGAAGGAAGTTTCTTTGGTGTGCTCAAGATTATAGCAATGTTAGCTCTGACCGCAGCATATGGATGGTTTACATTCTTACAACCACCAATGGTATATTCTTTGTCTGGCGGTAGAAGATGATAGACAGTTACTGCAATTGTACTTTGAAGTATATGAACAATATGTACAAGTAAAGAACAAGTGAAGTATATCTTAAATACATAATAAGATCATATTGTTCAAAGCTAATTTTATATTTTATATTTCAAATATACACCATTCAACGGAGACTCAGCACAGACTATGAGGTATGTCTAGTCAACGTGACAAACACCGTCCCAACATTGAGGTCCAGCGGCGGGAAGGACTCTGATAATGTTCGCTGCACCAGGCGTTCCAAAGGGGAGGCCAGCAGTGACAACTAAAAGGTCGTTGGGATCATTCACCTAGGAGATGCGCGTTTCACAGTTTATGAAGATGAAGAGAGATGATTGCAACATATGTTAGTGCATTCGGTTTGTAAGGGCAGTCAAATAAAGGCAAACTAAGGTCAAGTGAAGTAGCCAAATCACCAAGACATCAATTGAACACTTGAATTCATAAGATAAAACAATACTAAACGCGGACTTTCCAGCCCTTTCCTCAAGGCAGCACGACATGCATTCTTAAGCACAACATCAAAGTCATCATCTGATTCTCCATCGACGGCTGGATTCTCATAATTGAAGAAGTCTTCTTCATCGGCAGTGAATCCAAAAGATCCTGAGCGAGGTAGATCTGGGTAGACTCCCCAAGACATTGCTAATTGTCTAGCCGTTTCCTTGAAGGGAGAAATAGCTAAAACAGGTACACTTGGACGCTCCTGTGATGCCCGTGTTACTGTACTACCACCAAGAGTAAAGCACACAATGGCCTTTGCATTTGTTGTCTCTGCAATCTGACTAGCGGCTGTGGTAATAGCATCAGCAGCAGTCTCCTTCTTTGCCCTAACCAGTTGACTAAGATATGTACGGTAATGACGATCTGATTCTACTCTGTTGATAATACGTTGTTGCATAGCCACCGACTCTTCAGGAAACTAATTCAAAGTTTGGGGTAAGAAATGAGTGATCGTATGCAAAAGAAGACAATCAAATATAAAAAAAACTTACCTTTCCGGCGGCACTCTCTGCCGAAAGCATAATTGCATCAGCTCCATCGTAAATTGCAGTTGCAACATCACTTGCCTCGGCCCTTGTAGGCGTAGGAGACTCGATCATACTTTCCAACATTTGAGTGGCAACTACAACGGGCTTGCCGGTCATTCGGCATGTATCAATGATCTCCTTTTGCAATAGAGGTACATCTTCTGGAGCGCATTCAACGCCCAAATCGCCTCGTGCCACCATGATTCCGTCACACAAGTCCACAATCTTCTCAAGATTATCGCCGACAAAACAACTTGGCTTCTCGATTTTGGCCATGACTGCAGGTTTGAAGGCATCACCTTTTAAGTGTTGATCAATCAATGCATGAATTTCTTCAATATCTTCTGGTTGCTGTACGAAAGATAAAGCTACCCAGTCGACTCCGATTCCAACCATGTACTCGAGATCTGATCTGTCCTTTGGAGTAAGAGGTGAGATATCCAATACACTGTCGGGTGTATTCACTCCTTTCCGGTTACTAATCTTTCCTGGTACATCAACACGGCATTCCAAATACTTATCTCCCTTTCCAACTACAGTAAGTTTCACTTTCCCATCATCAACTAGTAGGACGTGATCAATCTCTGATGCCTCAATGATCTCAGGGTGTGGGAGCATTACACGAGTATTATCTCCCAATGCCTCATCCAAATCAAGACGGAAGATCTGATCCTTTTCTAACATTTCACCATTAGGATTTGAGAATTCGCCGACCTATACACATCAAGATCAATGAGTTGAGAATACATATCATATGCATATAAGATACTCACACATCATACGGTATTTTATAACTTACACGCAATTTAGGACCCTGTAAATCACCAAGTACTGCAATGGGATGTGAATACTTCTCCTCCACTTCCCGAATAATTTGAAGCAATTCCAACTTTTGTTCTTGACTACCATGTGAGAAATTCAACCTGAAAATATCCGCTCCGGCTAAGAATAATGTCTCAATCATCTCAAATGATGATGAAGCCGGTCCAAGTGTAGCCAACTGCTTCGTACGTTTACGCCAACGTTGTGCAAACTTGGGTATAGCTGCAACAGATGTAGGTGTTTCAAGTGTTTTTGTCGGTGGAGTGATGTCTACATCCGATAAGCTAGATGAAAGCGTAGTAGTAGTAGTACGACGAGCGATACTGTTGGGAGAGAAGGAGTTGACATATACATCGTTTAGAGCTGCTATTAGGGCAATACCCTGTGTAAATGTATGTGAAATCTTCATTATTAGATTGTTGCAGTATTAGTATAAGTTGATGGGTAGAGGTGTCGAGTGTAGGTGATGATTGATGGATACGATGCGTAAGTAACTTTTGGTCTAGCAATTATAGCGGCAACAACCTCCTATTATGTATTCAATCTCGACGTGTAAGTGGCTTGGTGATAGTAATATACTCAACTTCTTTATATTCTCGGCACTAAGGAGATATTGACCAGAGAGCAACGAGTTTGTTGATGTTGAGTTGCAGTAGATTTTTTGAAGGAAGGTATCTTTTTATTATTGTCTTAATTGTTTATGGGCACAAATACGGGTATTTATACCCAAATATGCCCATATTTCCCTATTTATACCCTATATTCGGGTACTTTATGGCCTCGAAGATCCTGCTATTTGTGCGGGTGCGCACATGCGCACTAAACCTAAAAGCCTAACTTAGACTGTAATTTTTTCTAGGAAGGAAGGTATCTTCTTCCCCCTCTACTAACTCTCTACAGCTCTCGTTTCTATTCTCTGAAGCTCGTATAAGGAAGTTACCAACTACAGACTATGGCAGACAGGTACTAGCGTCTTGATGAAATGCTCGAAACCATTTTATCACCTTTAGTTAAGTAACTCATACATAGGAATAGATGAAAGAAGATGTAATAGTGAATGCATTAGATCTGCTTATTGCTTATGAAAACACTGCTAGCAAAACACTGCTAGCAGTGTCCTTTCGCTTGTAGAGTTCGCAAACAAATGACGAATCTTATGCCTAACTACCACATTATCTCCCCCAAGCTTGGCAATTTGCTCTAGATACTCTGGGATAATGCAGCTTGTATTGGTGATTGTTGTGTACTATCAGAAGAAGACGTTGCTTGTACATCGGTAGTAGATGATTGTATAACTATATTCACAACATGTGTCGCTTTAGCTGCTGACAATGAGAGATTAATCTTATCTTTCAGTTTCTCATTGATATGTGTTATGAATGCTGTTATGATTTCGGAGCTGTATGATTTTGGTTGTACATCTACTCTATAAACATTTGTTGCATTGTATGTTTTTGATAACTCCTTCCATATCTCAATTATAAGATGTTTATATGTCGTAGTATCTCCATCTCCATCACTACCAATGTTGATGTTACTAAAGTTACACTGATATTTTAATCTTCCTGCCCATGAGATCTGCTTTCTTGCCATTGGAGGTAGATATCCGGGTGATGTAGCATTTTGTATAACAAATAATGAATATCCAGATCTAGCTTTACGAGGTCCTTTATGGTCAGAAGTTGGTATGTTAATGCATTTTGATGTCTGTGATATAGATTGTTGAGAATCGGAGCATTGTGATGACGAAAGTTGCAGCCAGTTAAATGAATTATTGTATAGCAATGCATCTCTAACTCTATCAGAGTATTGACGATGGCATAGGACGCCGTAAGTAGTACTTATATCTCCGCTATCTCCGCTACCCATCATCTTTATATTCCCATCATGCTCTAGAGAGAGCTATCAATCAAAGTCATCAAATTGATTTATTGGGTCATTTTTTCTTCTTAACTAAATTTGATCTTCCCCTCACATGCAATTCATCCACTATATACAAACCACGCTAGATAGCAGTATCATGGTAGGTCTATTCTATCCATATATGATCCTTTATATGTGTTGTTGCAGCGTGTAGTGAATAGTACTCTTTCAATTGGTATTACTCACTATGACAAAAGATACGCTGACGTTTGACGTTGCAATGGGGGTACCCTTTTTTATTTGATTCAGTAGTACAAATCGTAAGGAAGCAAATTATAAGCAAAGCTATTGAGGTATAATTTGCTAATTCTATTGACAATGTTGGGATTCGATAAAGCACTTATCTTCCTATTGGGTGGTGGAAGTTTTGCTGGAGCATTTGCCCCAGTGAGCACAAATACACAAGTTACAAAATTATCAGCAAATAATAATGTGAATGATGATGATATCGTTATCGATACTGCAACTCGTGAAGCACGAATTACAGCTCCATTATCTGCAGCATTAGCATCTTTGGTACCACTTACAACTGGAGGTATAATTGCATCACCACAAATTTCCAACGCAGCTTCAGACGGAGGATCATTCGAATCAAGTCTTAGATCACAATTCCCCGGTTCTTTATCTGACTCTGCAGTTGCCTTGCGTGTCGCTGCAGCATTACGCGAGCGTGGATATACACCTACCAATACATTAGTTGGATCATCATTATGTTCAGATGAGATTAATGATACATCTGAAAGTTTAATTGGTGATTTTCAAAACAAATTAGGTGTCGAAGGTGTTTTCAACCTTGGTGGATTGGGAGGATTACCCTTCGTTGGTATTAGTGGTATGGGTGCATTCACTTCACATTGTCCGGTGGATGGGAAGATATTCATCGTCTTTGGTCCGCATGTGGGTATTGCAAATGATGGTACTGTGGGCAAGATCGAAAGAGTCGGCAAGGATAGTGTTAGTGGTGCCTGTGGGGCTGGTATCGGAGCTTACAAGGCAATCATGGCCGCCGATTCAAGTAAAGAAGCTCCCAAGGATGTACTTGGTACTAAAGATTTTCAAGAAGAATACATCATTTCACAATTGAGCAATAGATTGGATGCTCTTAAGGGAAAAGAAACCGATAATGAATCTATTACATATGTGACAAACAAAATGTATGATCTCGTGTGGGAAATGCTGCGCTCAGAAATCAATACCTTTACTACCAAGCCTGACTTTTGGGGCGGTGTTTCAGAGATTACACTATTGGGTGGTATCGTTGTTAACCGTGGCCATGGTGAGGGTGTTCCGGGTGGAGAAGATTACTATCAACCACTCATGCTTAAGAGTTTGACAAAGGATGGGGAAGTAGATAGCTACGGAGAGGTATTTGGGCAATTCCCTGCCTTGGCAAGGCCATACAGAACTGCCAAGTATGTTTAAACGAACTTTTAAGGACAATAGATTGCTAGCTAGGGGAGTAAAGTTGTGTTGAACTGGGTATCTTTTAGGATATATAACTTAAAGTTTTGAATCATCAGTGCTATTGCTTCTGCAATATTATGAATCTGTATCGCCTCCTTGACAGGTTGAGGTGACATCGAGTGGAGTGTGGGGGTGAGGAGGGTGAGAATTGCCATGGGAATCGAGCCCAAACAGTTTATCTAAAAAAACAACTTCCGCTCCTCTTTTGTTCTTCGACAACTAACGCGCTGTCAATATTGGCATAGTGCGGAAGAAGTAGAATAATAATACCAATATGGTGGTTCGAGTAGGAGTAATATCATATGTGGTGGCGGTAGCTCTCGTCTCGAGCAGTAGTACGGCTACAGGATTTAGTAGAATATCTTCTTCGACACGTCGTCATCCACCTCCAAGATGGATATCAATACGAGGCGGAGCTGATGTCCAAACAACAACTTCAACTTCATTGCAATCCTCCCTTATTGGAGCAATTGATACCTTTTATAAAACAATGCCTTTAGCTTCCGCCTTCTTAACGGTAAGTTCTTCTTGCATAGTATGATATATGTGCATGTGATATGTATGTTCATATGATTTCTTCTAATATGCATATGTGATGATAATGCATGTTTATTGATTTATATATAACCTAACATAATTGCAATTCATTATATCATATCAGTGCGGAGTAAAAGCAGGTTTAGCCGACTTGGTCGCTCAGAAAAGAGCTATATCAAAACAAATTGCTGCAAAAACAACAGACGATGAAACTGATACAATAATTCTTGGTGACATTGAGACGACTCCATTAGAGTTTAAAAGGAATATAGCATTTGTTTTGTATGGAGGACTATACCAAGGTATATGTCAGGAGATAATATTCAACGAGATATTTCCATTCTTCTTCGGTCAAGGGAATGATATTCAAACAGTATTGAGCAAAGTATTATGTGATTCATTAGTAGTGACCCCTTTTGTTTGCCTTCCAATTGCATATGTTGTCAAGAGCATTATATTTCAATATAGTTTTGCGGAAGCAATCTCAAGATATCGTTATGATGTGATAAACAATTGTTTGCTAGTGAAATATTGGTCACTATGGGGACCTGTTCAATGCTTGACGTTCGGCGTCATACCGCAACACTTTAGAATCGTTTGGATAGCAGTTGTCAGTTTCTTTTGGCTAATAATCTTTTCTTCCATAACAGCCAAAGGACAAAAAGATAGTGAGAATCTAGATGATAGCTGCAACCTTGAAGATGGTGTATCATGTCGTATCGATGGGTAAAATAGTGAATGTATAAAGTAGAACTCAATGTGGAATAAGAGAGGCTCTATCAATTGTAAGCTATCTTATCAATCTTGAGGCTATCCAACTCTCTGCTGAGTATTTCTAAAGATTCAAGTGAACTACTATCTTGTAGTACAAGTTGAACCTTGACCAATGCCCATGTATCATCACAATTTGTAGAGTCAGATACGGTCTCATTTTCCAGCACAGAGTGGTCAACTCCTAGCAATGGGAGAGTACTCTCGACCTTCAGGTCAACACCTTTCCAAGATTTTGGTCTAGTGGATTTTGTGTACCCATTGACTCTAACAAGTGGACAAGGAGATTTTCCATTGATAAGTGGTACCTTCATGTGATATTCGACTTTTCCGGCCATCAACTCTTCCATGTTGTTAAAGACCTTTGTTTGCAGTAATGTTGTTACTTCTTTTTCAGAAGCCTTGATGATATGAGATGATATATTCCACGGCCCAATCTGTATGCTATTCTCGGTTCCATAACCAGCAAAAGCCTGTTCCTCATCATATTGTGCCTTCTTTCGACCATTGCCAAAGGGAAAACTCTTTGGGTAAAAGACAAACACTCGTCCATCTTGTTGAAGGAATACTGCATAATCTTTACGGCATTGGAGCCAGCCTTCTCTGACCTTTTCTACTGATACTCGATCCAAGAAGGATTCAACACTCTTATCACTGAACATACCAAATCCTGCACTATGTAGTACTTGTCGAAGTACAAACTTCCAGAAGAATAAACCATTGTCTTTCCATGATGCCGTGTCAAAGGCGATTCCCATTGGATATCGTTTAACTTGCTTCATAAATGGGCCCAAGACTGTTTGTTGCACAAGAGCCTTTGCGTCGTCACTTTCCTCTGCAAGTGAGCTAAGATGATCCATGCTTCCCTCACCATAGATCTCTTCTAGCAGTGGAAGCAGTCTGTTTCTAAGCTTTCCCCGAGTTGACCAGTGTGGTGTGGTATCCTTGAAGTAAGGTACACCAAAAGTATGTGAATAGTCGTAGATGTGTGTTTTCTCCAATGTTAGCAGAGGCCGGAAGAGATTGACACCATCATTCTTTGATACTGCCGTCATTCCTGACAAGTCTAATGGTCCACATCCTTTATGACTATTTGAGATCACATTCTCTCGTAGATCACCCCGATGATGACCGAGCATTATACCTATTCCACCTTCATCTGTCCCACTGCTTGCTTGTGCACTGCATTCACGATATAGATCAAACCGGATCTCTCGAGCAATCCTCTCATAATCATCTCTTTGTGTAACTCCTCGTTTTACTTCATCTATTTTCCTGCATATAAACTTGGCACCAAGTTCTTCACAATATCTTCCAACATATGCAGCTTCAGCTCCAGACTCTGGCCGATTGGCATAATCAATATGAATTGCAACAATATGAAGAATGTTCTCTGGCTCTGTCTGTTGTCGTGTTGCTTCGGTATCACGTAGATATGCTAATGCAGATGCAATGACCATACTATCTACACCCCCAGAAAGAGAGACGATTGCAGTCGGGACCTTCTTATCGGATGATTGTTTGGCTGTCTTTCTTGAGCTCTTCGATCGGTCATCACTCATTTGGAGAATTCCCATCTTAGACAGGAATACACTGATTGTTTTGGTGACCATGTGATTGTGTGCCTTTGACATGTCTGCTTTAAATGGAAAGCATTCGAGTATCTTTTCGTCATCAAATTGTTTGCTTTCTATATTGCCATTTATCTTTGAATCATCTAACAAACCTAGCTTGCCTTCTCGTCGAGCCTCATCTTGCAACGCTGCCATTCTTCTATTTGTTGCTTTTCTAAATCTTCGAATCATTCTATCCATCTCATCATGTAATGCCGCTGCCGCTTCTACGTCCTGTTGAACAATGGCTAAATCTTGTACAGTTGATGCATGTCTGAGTGGCATTATTCCAAATATTCTCATTGGTATTGGAATCATACCCGAAGATAACTCTTTCTTATGCTCATTTAACATCTTCTTTGCTACATTGTATGCAATACTATCTAACTGTTGTTGCTTGGGTATATATTGTATGGTTTTGTCATCACAATTCTTCTTATCATGACGATGGATATGTCGACTCATCTGATCAAGTGCAATAATAGCAGCCATCTTCCCTTGCCAACCATATATCTCTACATCATCCGTCCATCTTGATAACATATCTTCGTCTAAACTTTCACCCTTTAACCAACTAGATGATAAACTCAATATCAATGAACGAAATCTCTGTGATATATCAGCATCAACTTTATCTAAAAGCTCTACTGACGATGATGCAATCATCCATAAACTCTTTTGTGCACCATCGGGAGATGCTTTACCAAACCAATAACCTAATACTTGATCAATTAGCTGTAGATCTTGTTGAATTGTTTCAATGTCCAGTTTTGATCTTGTTATTTTGTAGTGGTTTCCATTCGTCAAACTTTGTGCACATGTTTGTTCATCTTTCAAATTGTGGTAGGATGATGGAATATTGCCCGTTAGAAGTAGATTAGCTGTACCAATTGATCTCAATAATCCTTCCCGTACAAACGCTATAGCTGAAATGATGATTCTGCCTATTCTAGATTGATTGCCACCAACTATGCAAACTAACCAATTGAGAACTGATGTAATTCTATGGTGGCAAGTGGGAGACGATTTCGACAGCTCTCCGCCGGTAGTTTTATCACCACTGTTCATATCTGTTACACTATTATCTATTGACAGGCTTGAATATACTATATCAGCAATACGATTTAGATAACTATGGATACTACTTTCGCCATCTTCATTGGAATAATTTGATATGATTCTTGAAATTAACCACACTGTTGTAACGCTACTACTTGAGCGCCGGAGCACACTACCACCCCCGGCATTGGATAGTATGGACGACTGCCGTCTGATAGGTGCATAGGGCGAGGTTGCTATCATGAGATAGATATTGTCTGTGGTGGTGGAGAGGAGAAAGATAGAGCGAGCGAGAGAGCACAAAGCAAAGGTATCCTTGAGGAACCTGTTCGGGGGGCAGGCGTCACCTTCTTATTTGTCGGTCAAGTATGATATAAGTGAGCGGAAGAACGGTAATAAACATGTTATTGCCTTGTGTATCATACTTGAGCTTTAGTGGAGATTAAGTTAGTCTATTTCACCATGTATCCCTGAATACAAACAAACAATTATCTCTGCTCTTCCAGATCTACCATACCTCATCACACCCACACACTTTCTATTGTACAACCCCACATTATTAACTAATCAACAGATCCCCCCCCAAATTATTAATGTCTTCTCTTGTTAATTTACTCCTCCATCTTTTGTCCTCCCCTAGCCAATGCCTTCTCCTTAACAACCCTCCTCGTAGCAATCCTCGACCTTGCACTATCCAATACATTCTGCATAACCTCCTCCCGTTTAGCAACAGCCGGTGCCAACAACTCCGTATGTTTCTCAATCTCAACACGTGCCTGTGATACTTTTTCAGCCTTGGCGTCATACATTCTATTAGCATGATATCGTTCTTCACGTCTATCTTTAATACCCTGTACACGTTGCATAGCCTGGATTGTTTTACCCATTAAGTTACGATCATACTTGATTGGACGATTACGTCTCTTTTCAAATTCAAATGTTGTATCGATTGATAATTCCTTGCCACGGGTTTTACGATAGGCTTTTGTCCATGCTACCTTACGTGGATTGCGTTTTTTATTAAAGTTACGATGACACTTGGAACGGCAGAAACGGAATGATTTGGAATCGTTACGGATGAATTGTATACCGTGACCGGGGTAGCATGGTGATGAACAGAAGTAACATTTTTCAATACGCATGATTTATAATATTATTATTGTTGTGTGTTGTTTAGTTAGTTTTATGTGCTGATCAGTTTATTATTGTTGAGATGTGATTGATGTTGCTGTACTACTTGTGCGGTATCCTTTTAATATATACTAGTCTACAATCTCCGAGAGATGAATATTTAACAGACTAGAATAATAGAGATCAGATATGTTCAGGATTAATAGTAGCACGCTGATAGGATGGTTTGTTGTACGAGTTAGCAAAGATGCAGGGATAATTGAAAATTTATTCTTTGCAAAATGAATGGCTCTGCTTGCTCAATTCCTTCGCACTCTCAGGCAACGAGCTAGGTACGTTGTTAGTATCGTAGCACTATCATATAACTATCAGCACTTACCAACGTACTCGTCGACTACAATAGGTTTATCACTCTTGTCCCCATATTTCTCAGGAAGCAACAGTCCTTTCAGGCAAATAACCGAGAGAGGTTACAGAACCAGCAATGCGTCCATTGACAGAAGAGGAGACTAAAACTCTCTTTCAGAAGTTAGCAGAATATATGGGAAGATCAGTAGAACGTCTTATTAATAGAAGTGATGAAAGACATTGCTTTCGTTTGATCAAGGTAAGTAAATGATATACATATTATATGTAATATGCACAAATTTTGTTCTCAAAACATTACACATCACAAAAACAGGATCGAGTATACTACATATCAGAATCGGTAATGAAATCAGCAACATCAATAAATAAAGATAATCTATTACACTGTGGGACATGTCTTGGTAAATTTACCAAAAGTGGAAAATTTAGATTAGCAATCACATCATTAGATTATCTATCACAATATTCAAAGTATAAGGTATGGTTAAAACCAAGTGCTGAAATGAGTTTCTTGTATGGTAATAATGTAATCAAATCTGGATTGGCACGTATTACGGAATCGACGCCACAGTATGGTGGTGTGGTGGTATATAACTTGGCGGATATTCCGTTGGGGTTTGGAGTGGCTGCACAAACTACCGAGGCTTGTAAGGAGTTAGATCCGACTGCTAATGTTGTTTTACATCAAGCTGACGTTGGTGAGTTCTTGAGAGGTTTAGAGGAAGATATGTTTTAGACGGTGCTATATGGTTTATTACAACTCGCAAGAATGAAAGAGAGAATCGGATCAACTAATAAAAACCGCAAGAGTATAATGTATAATGGACGTCAATTTCAGTTATGTTGTTAACTGTCAGTAGTAGCACCACCAATCTGCACACATACTCGAGCTATTGCCTCTTCCGAGAAGTCAGATCTCAAACTCATAATCTTTTCGATCTCCTCTCTTGTTAGATTTGTTTCATTACTCTCACCCACCTTATACGAAAATGCTAGCCAATCAGATGGCTTCTCTAATTGCAATATAGATACTGCTTGATTGACACGTTCAAATTGAGTTAGTATTGTAGCAGTTGAAGAAGAAGAGGATGATGATGATGATGTTTGAAGAACAAGACCGCAGTATACATTTTGGAGCATTCGCACTTGCTTCGAAAGAAGGAGTGCACCCCATTCATTAAAGGTTGTCTTCCCCTGCAACAGAACCTGTAGAATGATTTCTGCAGATTTCCAACTCATTGTCTCGGCAATTTGTAATACTACCGATGTTTCACACTTGTCTTTACCAATCTCATCATAGATTTGTGATTGACGGATTGGTTTAATCATTTCAGTTTCTAATCGGTCTTCACTTTCTAAACTCCGAAAAGCTGATCCGTCGAGGTTGTATACTTCCTTCTCAACAAAGAGACGAAGATTCTGAAGACATAGCTGTCCATCACAGTCAAAGATATCATCACCACCACATAGATCAGCCACGACTGTTCGTACTCGCTGTTGTAATAGTTTCTTATATGACCGTGCATGAGATGCAAGTTCATCTCGTGCAAAAGTAAGCATCTTTGCTGAACTTTCATCTACTGTTGATTCCTCTTGTAACTTTTCATCCACAAGGTCAGCAAATAGACCCGATAAAGCCGAGCATGCAGTCTCTGCGGCCGAGATACCATTTAGGGCGCAAAACTCGGCATCGATCCTACTTTGTAAGCTTTGTTTGGGCCCTCCTCTACCAAAGAATAAACTTCCTGATGATGGTGCACTATTAGTGGTACTTCCTGGATTGTTATTACTACTGCCATTGGCTTGTTCTTTTCCGTCATCTAAATCCTCCATGAGTGCTGCAGCAAATGCATTCTCTACCTTGTATGGTGATGATTTGGTTATATCGTCGACTCCATTTGTGGTATTTTCATCGTTACTGTTGTTATTCTCATCACTAGTACAACCAACGCCTTCCATCAAAGCACGATACACTCCCTTGATACCCTTTTCATCTCCATTACCACCCATCATCATACCACCACTACTACTCTGATTATCAATACCCCATACCTCACATACCCAATGTCCAACAGTCCAAACTGCTCTTTCACTTCGTGTACCCGACGCTCGTTCAATAGCCCGGACACAAACAAAGTGTGCATCCTCAACGATTGATGGGACTTGTAGTGACGGTCTACCCAATTCGATAAGTTGTGGTGAGGCTAGTGATAATGCCTGATTGAATTGCAGTGTTGCTAGACGTGTTTCTAATGTTGAGTAATGTAATGATTGTTCAGTTAGTAAATCTTGTAACTTGTTATTCTTCTTATCTTGAGTATCAAGTATCTGTTCAGAGAAGAGACAATACCGTGAAATAACTTGACATATAAATGCCATTTCTTCCAATGATGATTCAATTGATAATAAATCTGATTTACTACTAGTAGTAGTAGTACTGTTGTTTTGATTATTATCTAATGTTGATACTCCTCGTTGATCAGATGTAAACCATGATCCTACAGTTGATGCCAATGATTGTGCCTCGTTATCGAGTAATTCAATTGATTCTTGACATAATTGTTGTAATATAGAACATACATCGTTTTCTTGTTCAGTTTGTGGTGCTAGTGCATCTCTCCAAGCTGCCAATGGTTGGAGTAAAGAAGACGCTTCGCCTAATACTACTGTTAATGCCTCGGCATGTGGCTGTCTCCTAGTTGCACTATCTTCATTATCATTCTCGTCATTCTCATCATCATTATCACCACCAACTTGCTCCTCAAGCTGTTGCCTTCTTCTTTCAGCTTCTATTAAATCAGAAACAAAGCAACCTTGACTAGACGCGGCACTTCGTAATTCTGCTATTGATGATATAGCGGGCTTAGATCTACTTCGTAAACATCTTCTTTGATATTGTGAATAGGCTTCTATTATTGTTTGTGCAGTAATTGCTTCATCGTCGTCATCTTCATCCTCGTCACTATTTGTTTCTGTACCGGTAGGGACTAATGTACTTTGGATATGACAAATTCTCAATGCCAACTCTGACATACGAGCCATTAACGGTTGTATTCTAATATCATTTGTACTACTATTATGTTGATTATCATTATCATCCAATGGTCCTACTTTACCATCCTCTAACGAATCACCTTCTAATATTGATAAACAATGATGACATATAAATTCATTTGCCTTACATATAATATTTGTTGCCATTAGTAGATATACATTCTCTTCTTGCTGCTTATTATTGCTATTGGTGTTAACTGGTATTAAACCACTATCTGCCAATCGTACCAATAACATATCAACACAACTAAATGATTTATCTATACATTCTATAAAGATTTGTACTGTATTGATATCATTATACATCTCTACTTCTGCTGTTGTATGTTGTTGTTGGTGTATGTCTTCATCTTCGTCGTCCTCTTCTAATAATAGTTTCATATATGGCTGAAGAATGATGCGTGATTCCTCAAGTATCATTTGCAAATTTTGTATACCCTCTGTTATTGATTCAACGTTTACTATACCAAGGGTAGGATCTAGTTGTTGTTGCTGTTGATTCTCCATGGTCTCATTAAATTAGGTGGCTGATCAGATTATAATAATATGCTTTTGATTATTTTAACTTATGTAATTTTATATATCGATTTGCAAAATAACGATATGGAAACTGCTGATTGTCAATAAATGAGACGCAGCCAATTCCTCATTATAAACAGTAGCTAATCTCTCGTATTACTTATCGATCTGTTACGACGGATTTTAATTCTGGCGAGTGTTAAAACTCGACGGTATCCTTCACTATCGAGTTTTAACACTCGACAAGCCCCAATGGAGTATTTAGCAATAGAATAGGTACTATCCCCCCATCACCCTATTGTTAACCTAGGTCGCCTATAGTGGCAATTGAGCCTCTCCCCATGAGCATTTGATACCAGTACCCCGAGGGATTAGTATCTAGCTACTTATAAAATGAATAAGAAAAACATTCATCTTAATAGATTGATTATACCACAATACAAACTACACTCAACTTTCAATTATCCATTGGCTTATCATTCAAAGGATTGTCACAATTGCCATTACATGAGCAACTACTATCACACGGGACTTTCTTGTGAGGGCG
>Ga0214478_100040_pt1 | contig 54317 bp, 55 predicted proteins | sample M1_20Mar14CPVII9_2_FD_178001 | JGI IMG/M metagenome (GOLD analysis project Ga0214478, IMG submission 178001) | Marine eukaryotic communities from Monterey Bay, California, United States - M1_20Mar14CPVII9sort6BwellD7 | ecosystem: Environmental > Aquatic > Marine > Unclassified | place: USA... | reverse complement strand
TGATAAAAAGTATGAACGGTGGTATAAAGGAATGTGGTTAAGTAATTCCGACTTTTTGAATTACTTTGAAAGTGCTATTCATTTAGATGTTCCAACCACTGAAGAAGATGGAGAAGGAGGGGTGCATAGAAATGTTCAGAAAGGATATGTATTGGTCAATGCCATGAGTAAGAATGAGGTAAGAGAAAGAGAGACATGAACTATGACGTATTGATGTGCATATAATATGATCTAACTTCTTTCCTTCCATCGTATGTATGTTAGGGTGCTAAGTGGAACCTGGAGGAGACTGAGAAGTGGCTCGGAGTTGTTAGTACTGATAATTCCATGGCTTGAGATGTACAGGTAAAGTTAAAAGCGGAGAGAGTATGCTGGGAGGAGGAGAAAAGAGGGGAAGGTGAAAGACGATATGGCCCTGTCTTTTGACGCACTTCTTCTTCTGTCTAAACTAAACACCATATGCTATCGTACTGTTTAGAGATTGTTACGCGGCAGCTGCAGGCTTCTTACCATCTATATGATACCTCTTCTAATAAGTTCGTATGTTAAGTGTTTCTAGTCTTCATCAATCATCTCACATCTCATAAGTTCTTGGTATTTCCCATTTAGTTATCAAAGTAAGCTCTAGCCTTCTACGAAGCCTGGATAGAGATACATTGATCATTTCACCGGTATCCTCGGTATCCTTCACAAAAATTCTCATATCAAAAATCTATTCCTCTCCTCTTGATATGCCATATTGATAGCTCCTTTACTCTCCTCTAATATCAATTAACACAATAATATAGCCATATACAATCATGAATGAAGTAGTATCAATAATCCTATCAGAATTCTACGATAACAACTCTTCCCAAACAATAACCACCACTTCCACAATCCTAAAAAAATTGATTCGTAATGCTACCAATAATCAAGATGGTGCAAGTAATCAACAACAGAAGGATTATACAACAATAAAATTATCCAATCCAAAGATACAACAACACATTGTACAAGTTGTTGGTGCATTAGATATATTGGGTGCCGTAGGCTTTCAACAAAGTACAATCAATTCTGATAACATCAATGCTTCTCAGGTATTAAAGTATACTCCTCCTGTTAGTACTTCAGTTGGCGGCAATGAAGCAGCAGTGGAGGAACGTAACTCATTAATTGAAGCAATATGCACTAATCTTGAGATAAAGATCTCCGAATTAAACCCCCCTACAACCTCCTCTCAACCACCACCAGCTTGGTCTCATGAATCAACAGCAAACTCAACTGCCAAACTCTCATCTACTGACTCCACTTCCCCCAACTCCAATGAATTCCTATCAAACAAAGAACGTCAAGAACGCATTACTAAAATCAAAGAACAAAAGAAGGCAGATCGTAAAGCACGTGAATTAGCCAAACAACGATGGCAGGAAGATTCCGAAAATAGAAAATTAGTACAGAAACGTAAAGAATTGTCAATGAGGAATGAAAAGTTAGTAAAGAATGAAAAGGGTGAAGTTGTGAGAGCTGGGGAGGTTTTAGATGTTAGGGTTAGTTCTGTTAATGATGGCGCAGGCGGAGGAGAAGGTGGTGGTGAGGGTGGGGGTAAAAAGGGAAGTACGATACTACCCAAACCATTCCAAACAGCTGCTAGTAGTTTGGAAGATCACGATGCACAAGCTAAACGACGTCAATTAATACAAGAAACAATGAAGGATGATACATTATCTTCGAAAGAAAAACAGGTTAAGATACAATTGTTGATGAGAGGTGGTGCTAATGTTGGTAGTAGTTTGAGTAGTAGTGCTAATGCCAAAGTTGCTACTTCTTATGCCAATGGGGATAAGAAGGACACCGCTGCATCTCAAGATGATACGATGGGGATGATGTGGAAGGGAGATGAGAGGAAACAACCTCCCGAGGCTGCCGCTGATGCATCTAAGCAATCCCATACTGTTGCCGCCGCTAGTATGAAACAAGCACCCCCTACCCAACCAAACGATCTAAATACAGCACGTAGTAAACCAACACATCCATCCAAGGAATGGATACAATTCATCCAACAAACACCACGATGTGATAGTGCCGAGAATATACGTTCAACATCTGTATTTTACAACAAGTATACATCATCATCGTCAAGTGCTGAAGATGATTTGGCAGTACCAAACAAGTGTTTAAAACGTTTGTTTAAGGAATTGGATGGATTGAAGAACGACCTACCGTCTGATCCAAATTGCAGTATTTGGTTACGGTTTGATGAAGGTATGTTGTTTTATAGTTGTGTTGTTCTGTGTAGCTGAGGTATGACATATGATGTGTGCTCATGTGATATATATTCTAACTCCCCCTTCTCGTTAACCATTAATAGAAACTCCACAATACATTCGGGCACTAATTACGGCACCACTGCCTGGGCCTACTCCATATTCGGGTGGGGTAAGTCTATCTAAGTCTGTCTTATCCTTTGTTGTGTATTTGTGATTCTTTACGATGGTAGTTGGCTAACTTTCACCCTCTCGTTCAACCCTCCAACCTCAACATAATACTCCAGGTCTTTGCATTTGACATTTATATTCCAAATGATTATCCAAATACAAATCCCAAGGTGCAGTTGTTAACCACTGGTGGTGGTCGTGTACGCTTTGGTCCCAACCTATATGCTGATGGAAAGGTTTGTCTATCATTACTTGGTACATGGGAAGGACCGAAGTGGAATAGCAAACATTCGAGTTTATATCAAGTTTTGATTTCTATTCAAGGATTGATTCTAGGTGTGGGTAAGTACTGTATGTTACCAATCTCTTTTATCTTGTGTAAATCAAGCATATATCTAACATGCAACATATCCTTCTCTACCCTCAGAACATCCATACTATTTAGAACCTGGTCACGGTGGATGGGAAGGTACTGTCAAGGACGGAGACTTTCAAAGCACAGGTCATACATTGTCCGGTCAGACTGTGAAGCAAGAGATTGGCGTGCCATTACAAGTTGTGTTATATGAGGATGTACTTCGTGTCGGCACGGTCAAGCATGCAATCATCGAACCCATCAAATCATCTCTACAACGATCAACTTTGTCAAAGATGAGCAGTAGCACAAACAATTTAGATGCCTTTGGCAATATCATTCAAGCTCACTTTTATGAGAATCGGCAATCCATCTTGACAGAGGTTAGGACGTGGTCAGATGACAATTCCCTGGGCCGTAATCGTAATAGTAGTAAGGCCAATGCAATTGGTCAACAAAGTGCTTCGCTTCTCGGTCAAAGTTTAGGTAGTGGAGGAGTATTTCAGATTGATCAACTCCAACCTCTCCTTCCGAAATTAGAATCTCTATTGAGTAAGGTATCAATGCCAAAGCAGAGTAGTAGTATTGATAGTTCTCTTGAACATGCGGCTGCTAAACCTCCACCAGTATTAGATTCAAAGATGGACGAAGATAAGGAAGACGAGATGAAGCCGGCAGCAGCAAAGAAACCACAGGTACGCAATCCATACAAGAAGAAACCAAATATTCCATTGGATCCAGTAGAGCAACGTCGTCAACAGATGCAACAAGCCGCGGCCAATAGTGATTTCATCTTAGCCGGGAAACTACAAGAAGAGATTAATCGTTTAGAGGTTTTACAAAAGAGTATGAATGAGGCAGCGACCAATGGTGACTTTATCCGAGCTGGGAAGCTACAGGTGCAGTTCAAGGCACTTACGGAAGGAGCCGGTCATAACCATCCAAAGCCTGCACATAAGTCTTCGGTTACTGCTGCCGCTTGGAATAATGAATCAAGTGACGATGATGATGAAGACTCAAGTGGTAGTGAGGATGATGACAGTAGTGATGACGAAAATGAGGAGATGGATTGGGATGAGGATGGAATGGGTGGGCCACAGTTTGGTGGTGGAGGTATGGGAAGTATGGGAGGCGGCATTCCCTCTACTCATCCTGGTGCTAGTGGTATGGTCGGTATGCCTATGGGGCTTGGCAAGAACGTGTTTGCCCCACCTGGTTACAAACAAAAGCACTTGCCCAAGACACATCCTTCAAAATGGGGACAAGGCTATACCCTAGCCTCCACTTCTTCGGCCGCAACAACTGCACCCTCAGTCACAACCGAAGAGGATAGTAAAATGCCAGCAGATCAAACGACAAAGAAGTCAACTATCCCGTTAGATCAACTATGTCGTTTGAGAATCCGTCTACCTCAAGACAAATCAGTAGTGGAAGAATTCAATAAGAATGATTCCTTGAGTGAGGTATACCGCCGATTAGATCATCTCGTACCCAACCAGAACAAAAGTAAGAAGAAGAACACCATTACTGGACCATCAGCCCAAGGTGGCGGAGCCTTCTCCCAGCCTCTCTCATCGGCTGGATTCACTCTCCTTCTTACACGTCCCAAGATGGAGTTTAGTAAAGAGATGCACGGTACCAAGAGTCTCGATAGTCTCAATCTAGCACCCTCGGCTACATTGACAGTCATGAAGTGTAATGAGCGTGGCATTGTGTATCGGGGTGAGGTGGAAAGCCGTTTAAACGAAGCACAAGGCGATGCAATGGATGTGGAGGGCTTGACGGTAAGCTTGAGTTGATAAATGTTGTGCATTTTCTGTCTGTTCTTACCCTTCTCATCTTCTTCTTTCAACTTGTACGATCACAGTATGAGGGGTTGATGGAGATTACAGAGCGGGTGGGCAAAGCAGGACCAAAAGAAGGAGAAGCCTTCTTAGCTTTGACTACTGAGGAGTATGAAGAACACACGGAGAAGATTAGTCCATCGTCATACTTTGCAGAGTTGGATTCTGCAATGGATGAAGTTGGGGAAGAAGACGGAAGATGTCCAATCTGTTTGGGTAGTTATGATAAGTTGGAGGAGGACCCATTGTTACGAAAGGTGAACAACTGCGGGCATACTATGCATGAAAGTTGTTTACAAACTTGGTTGGCAACAAACTCGTCTTGTCCTCTTTGCAAGGTGGGATTGGTTGGCAAGAAGAAGATGAGTGGTTATTGAGATGTATTGGGGAATTACAAAAGCAAAAGCCTCAGGTTGATTATGCTATTATTAGATGTGTAGATGTATCACTAGTAAACTGAGCTTTATACACTCTGAATGACATACAACCAAGGCCAAAGTAAGCAAAACTAATTTTTATTCTGTTACATGTTTGATATACTACGTCTACGTTGTTTATTACAACTACATGCACTCCCTTTTACCCATACTCTTTTTTTCACATTCAATAACCAATACAGATAATTTCACCCCCACGGGTTGGCGTTCTTGCCCTTACCCCTCTTCTTCTTCATCGTCTTCTTCTTCGTGGACTTGGGCTTCTTCTTGGCCGACTTGGCATCACTCACAGTGGGCTCCATGGTAGGCGAAGATGACGGCTCAGTACTTATCGATGGTACGACTGACGGCAGAGATGAAGGCGGTGTAATCAGGGTTGGCAAGTCGGACGGCTATGATAGAAGAGAAAGAAAGAGATGGAAGAGAGTTTGTGAGAAGACGGCAGGAGATAAAAAGACTCATATGACATATGATATGATCACTTTTGTTGATCAAAAATAGACAAACTTACCACCAAACTGGGAATACCACTACTCGTCGGATTGCTTGAGGGTTCATATGAGGGCTGACTCGAGCTGCTTGGAGAATCAGACGGCATTCCACTGGGTGCATTAGGCTGTCAATATGTTTATGAATGAGAGAAAGTGAGTCGTTTGACTTCTTGACAAGCATTAAATACACATTCACATAACTTACACAACCAGTGTTAACAATATCAAGTCCATCTTTATCCTTGCATTGATCATCCTTATCATTGCAGCAGTCAATCAATTCATCAAACGCCCCACCTCTAGCAGTATCCTTGCAAGCGATGTTATCATTACACGAGTTGATCAAGTCAACACCACTTAATTGAGCTCTTAGGCATGATGCATTATCGTTACAAGACGAATCAACACTACCAATGTTTGCATTATTGCACGAGCTATCACCTTTGCAAGACGAATCAACACTACCAATTGTAGCAAGCGAACACGAGGCAAAAGCGTTGCAAGACGAATCAGCACTACCAATTGTAGCAAGCGAACACGAGAACTCATCTGTACAAGAAGGACCCACAACATAATCAATATTTGCACCTCCGCAAGCAAAAGAACCAAGACCACGATCGCTACATGAGCCATCTTTACAAACTTAACGAGAGAGAAGAAGAAGGGGAATGGTTTGTGTAAGTGATATGATACGACCAAAAAGATTCATAAACAACATAAAAACACCAACCAAAACCTCTCTTTGTTTACCTTTGCCTGTGAAGCCAGAACTGATTGTGCCATCCGTATTGACTCCACCCTGATCTGTATTACCACATGCAGTAGCACAAGTTGTAGTAGTATCCTTAACAAAACCATCAACACAATCAACATATCCCTCTCCATCAGAAGTAGCATCACAGCGTTCCTGGAACATTTTAAGGGCAAGAAGCTGTCATTATATCATCATTGTGTGAGTCATTTGACAAACGGTGAAGCGATATTTGATAATAATAAGCATGTACTACTTACACAGCTAGGTCCACCAGCATCAACAATATCAAGTCCATCTTTATCCTCACATTGAGTATCATCATTACAGCAGTCTATCAATTCATCAAATGCCCCAACATCATTGGCTCCAACACAAGATCCGCCTCCGTTACACGAGTTGATCAAATCAACACCACTGAATAGAGCACCGCTGCACGAGACAGATTCTTTACAAGAAGAATCAACACTGCCAATTCGAGCTCTAAAGCACGAATCTTCTTCTGTGCAAGAAGAATCAACACTATCAATGTTGGCTTCATAGCACGAGTACTCTCCTGTGCAAGAAGGACCAACCACATAATCAATAATAGCTTCATAGCAAGCATAATTATCACTGCATGACCCATCTTTACAAACTTCACAAGTAATAGAGAGAGAAGAAGAGGAGCGGTTAAAATAAGTGACAATAGTCAAACTGATTCAGAACAAACCAATTTAAACTTAAACAATGGATAGCTCTTTGCTCACCTGTTCCTGTAAAATCATCACATGCATTATCTCCAGTACAACATTTGCTTACTCCGTTTACAATGCATGCAGTGGCACAAGTTGTGGATGGATCACCTTTAACAAAACCATCAACACAATCAACATATGCATTACTACCTGTTTCTCCAGATGTTGTTGTAGCATCACAACGAGCTTCAAATGTAGCTATGTCCACAAGCCTTCTTTCTTGAGCTTCTTGGACTTGACGGTCCTCGAAATCTTGCCCCTTTACACATGGACATGAGTTGGTAGATAAAACAATTGCTACTACTATTGTTGTTTTTATCCACTTCATCTTCTCAATATTCTTGTTCAAAATATGTATCTCGTGTCTGATTTATCTGAGTATGTAATGTCAAATGGAATTGATATTGATATGTTTATATGTATCGGGCGGGTGATAGATTGCGTGGTGTGTGATAATTATGTAGCGCGTATCTTCTTATGGGATGGTGATATGATTTTGTATCTGTTATTTTCAATTGTGTTTGTATTTGTATGTGTGTGTGTTTGTATGTTTGATATTATCAAGATTATTATATTGATTGTAGTTGTAGAAGTTTTATGTGGCCTTTTAAATTTAAGCCTATTTATTTGAGACAATGATATGAATATGATAAAGATAAGTAAACGAAGTAGTTCATTGTATGATAGACGCGATAGGACGCGATGTAGATTATGTTGGGAGTGTATTAAGTTTCGCTCACCTTATTATTATCGATATATATATTAATGTTGAGACAGGGAATGCGAGTTTGATATGGGTGTTTGATTGTGTCGTTTGGTCAAGATAGAATCTAGTTTGTGTCTCAGTTGAAGTTGGAAAACTGAAATGTCTCAAAGACGTTTTGTGTCTGTGTCACAGACGATTGCAAACCCAATATCGTCAATTTGCTAGAGTTTGCTGCAATGCTGTGCATGCACACTGCTGGCACATGTTGTAATTATAGATGTGGATCACTAGTAAACTAAAGTACACTCCGTATGGCACATGTATGCTCATTTAAGCTTGATGTATCTAAAGTCTATGATGATTCCTCTTCTCCTATACTCAAACCAGGCCAACTCTCAACCCTCCGCCAATACTCATCATGTCTGCCGCCATAATAACTACTCAATATAGAATCCAAAACTTCAGATGTTCGTATGGCATTATCTGCTCTTGCAGGAGATCGTGTCAGGCCAAACTTCTCTAACCCATCTTCATTAACATTTCGTAACTCATTAACAACAGCTTGTATTAATGGCTGCGCGGCATGTAGCGGTGCATTGAATTCAATAGTGTTGATTATCTTGCCGTTCAAGTCTAATATGTCAATAGGAAGTCCTGCTCCCATGCCTCCCGTTCGTATTAATCCTTGATTACCTGTTATAATAAGTTCGTCTATTTCTTCTTTTGACTCGTCTTTGTTTGGTGGTGAGAAGTCCCAAGTACAATCAACAGTTGCACTCTCGGAATTAATAGGTGACCAATTACATTTATCAATAGTTGCAGTCATGGCAACATAATCTTCCACCAATGGGTATGATTCACCTTTTCCCTTTCGTAATACATTACTCTTGACATTTAAAATAGGGCCAAATAAATAATCGAGTCTATCAAGTATGTGACATCCCATATCCATTATTAACCCGCCTCCACTATACTGAGCATTTAATCTCCATGGTATGTCACTACTACTTTTACTACCAATATCATCTAATCCCCGAGCTAAACTACTACCAACCTGAGTATACTTTACATTCAAAACTTTATCCCCAATTAACCCATCTTTAAGCAACTTTTGTAAAACTTGTGTACGTTCATGTGCTCGAGAAACATAGGCAGGATAAAATTTAATATTCCTATGTTTCAATTCATCAATCATTGCATTAGTTTCCCATGCACATCTCCCGCATGGCTTTTCTATGTATACTGCCTTAATTTTGTTATTGTTAGTTTTGGAAGAGGAGGAGGAGGGGAGTGAATCAATTGCAGTACAAATTGCACGTACATTTTCTAGATGTGAACCTGGCGGTGATGATATATAAATGGCATCTAACTTTCTACCATTTGAGGACATGTCATGTATCATATCTTTAATATTGTCATATCCTTTAACATCGTTAGGTAGATTATCTTTATTAGTTTGTATCCATTCTTGTGCTGCATTGGGCGTGCGTCTCATGACCGCAGATAATGTCGAACCATCTGATTTGTAAAATGCCGGACCGGATTTGATTGTACATACATCTCCTAGGCCGATGATTGCCCAGTGTATCATATCATTATCATTATTGGTAACGTCTGAGGGGAGGATGCCATGTGATGTTGTGTAGAGATTGAGTTTGAATATTGATGAACAACACCGACGAATGCCAAGGCGGTTGTTACCCCGTGTAAAAGAAGAAGTAATACTACTGATATATTAGTATGAAGAAAGGCCATTGGTTATGTAGTAGGATGATACTTCCTCCACCATTCGCAACTCAATGTCTACAATATATCCGTGCTCAATGAGTGCTCCCAGAAAAGCGGAAGTGGCGATGCAACGCGAAGATACCGAATAACTCTCCCCCACGCACCGCCGACAAGTGAAGATTATATTTGCAAACAACAACTTTACTCTATTCATTTGTTTAGATTCTACACTAACTGCTAGTACTCTTCTCTATTCTTAAACAACATCGACACACTCTGGTTTCCTTTTGACCACGGAACAAACTCAACTCTGACTTTCTGAAAAGTATCTTATTAAGTAAAGATACTTTCATAAGTATGACTTCTAATTCTAATGTTCTTTAGCACATACCTGCCAATACGAAAAAGAAACGACTGAACCCAGTACAGCCAGGATTTGGGGTTGGGCTTGGTGTTACAACTGGAGTTGGCTGTATATGTTAATGAAAGGAGGATTATATTTAGTACATATCATGTGAGCATCTATTTGAATTTGAAGGAGAAAGAGATATATCAGAATAAAAAACATAAGTACATACCTGAGGCGTAGGCTCATTCGTAGGAGCCTTTGAGGGCGATGAAGACGGATTGGATGTAGGCGATACAGACGGTTCTGTGGTTGTTGGGCTGGAAGTCGGAGCATTAGTAGGAGAAGATTCAGTTCGTGGTCCTCCTGTGGGCAAGCCGTCACCGCCGCTAGCTGGACTCGATGATGGAGCTTTAGATGGACTTGATGATGGAGCCTTAGATGGAATTTCTGATGGGCTTGATGATGGGCTTGAGGATGGAGCTTTAGAAGGAGCCGGCTAGAACATTGAGAGATAGAGAAGAGAGATGTTAGGATACATATAAGGTAACGAATCTCTTATGCAAAGACCACGCTGCTTACCGTGGGGTTTGGAGTTGGAGCCGGTGTCGGATTTGGCGTCGGGTTAGGAGTACCAGCGGGTAAAGTTCTAGTAGCTCCATTCGAGTTCGTATAAGATGATGCCAAACAGTTGTTACTGTTATAGTCAACAATAACACCTCGACCTGCTTGTGAGATGGGCACACGCATGGCAAACTCATATAAACACTCAGCTGAGTTGTCATGAAGTTGAGGCCCTCCCATGTAATATGGATCCCAGAACCATCGTCTTGATGGTCCGTATGAATTAACTGCAAAGATTTCACAACGACCTTGGTTATTTGGGTAGGTTCGACACCATCTGTTTATTAGAACACAAATTTATACAGGCAAGGTGTCGTTAGATATATATCAATGATACAGATAGATATCTAATACAGAAAGAGGTATAACTTACGGTCCTCCACTAGATCCTCCCGTCAATTCACAATCATCAAGTAAGTATCCCCCTCTACTAGATGCCGCTCTATCTAATCTCTGAACACAATGTCTAAAATCTGGATCTCTATTACCAGAATATCCTAATGCAGTAGCCCTGTCACCTGTTTGAGGAGGTTGGAATGTAATAGGCAAGGCCGGGAGTGCCTGATCCATTGCCAGATTAGGATTAGCGGGAAGATGAGATCCCACGTCACTAACAACTAGGTAGGCATAATCCCAGGCAATGTTGTTGGGCCATGAACGATCACTCCATCCTTTATCAACAACAGCAAAGGCTGGTGTCCAACAACCCCACCTACTATCATTATTACAATTATAATCTGATCTGTCTGATCCTCCGTCATCTTGATGTGGGATGAACATGAATCGGTCTGCAAACTGTTAAAAATAGGAAGAAAGATGTGAGCACTTTCAGAACTAAAGATACCAAACGGAGCATAAAGCACTATACAACACAATAGCATACCTTCTTAGCTGAATCATCATAAACACAATGTGCCGCAGTAATAATAACACTTCGTCCAGTGGTAGGATTAGTCACGGCTGTCGCTGAACATAAGTAGTCACTAGTACCATGTGTAAACATTAATCGTCCGGCTGCATCTTTTATATCTCCTCCACGATTCCATGGTCCTTCGTCTACTATACTTTGTAAGTTACGATGTTGTTTATTCTTCTTCTTTCTCTTGTTGTTATGCTTGTTATTGTTATTACGTAAATTCTTATTGCTATTGTTGTTATTATCACGTCGTTTCTTAAACCAAGTACCATAATCTTCATCATACTCTTCACTAATATCATCATCGTCAATTGTACGATCATACGGTTGAACAGTACTTAATCGTTCAGAAGTCCAATAGTTGGTAGTTTCAATACGTGAAGATACCAATGAGGCATATTCAGTTGATGATACTATATCGCTGTATTCGGAGGAGTCGTATGGTATGTCTAGTAAATTTCGTATAATTTCTTCTTTGTCATTGTTATTTGACTGAGTAGTAGTAGCGGTGGCGGTGGCCGCGGTCGAGCCGACGACGGCTAGGATGAGGTGTAGTGCTGTAGAGAGGTTCATTGCAGGTTTGTGTTGTTGAGAGGAGTTATGAGGAGGTGCGACCGGCAAGATGAAAGGCATGCAGATCTTTGACCTCTATTGATTGAACGGACAAACTTGCAATTAAGTCGTTCAAAAAACAGCCAAAAACGACCGTAAGACCAACGGTATCCGTAAACGATCATTTGTCAAGGCAGCCTTCAATCTGAAGTATATATCATACGCATACTTTGGGCATGATATATATAGATAATATTGTATATGAGTAGCTAATAGTTCGGCAGCGGGCTGGGGGGTGATATATAAGGATACCACAAGTCAAAAGATACGAGTGGCTGCGCCATGATATGATGAAGAAGAGAACTCCAACTCCTCTCACCTCTAACACTCAACATTTATATCGTCAATAAGTATATAAAAAAGAGCTCTATGACATCACAACATTGATCTAAACAATATAGAGATAGAAAATCAAACAATTGCAATAGAACATGGGCGATCTTACACGAAAAATGATGTTGAGTAGTAGTGCCGAACTACTCTACAAACCATATCGTTTCCATCCACAATTATTCAACAATAACTTCCTTGAAAGTTGGTTACATCCCGATTATAAATCAATACTAAATGCATTTCAAAAGTTACCATCTCCCGCTGACTTAGATGATACATTCAACATTGACAATATTGTTAGTCAATATTTATTAAAGAAAGAAATAGATGGTGTATATTCATTTAATGTATTCAACTCTACATTTATTCAACTATTCAATGAAGAGATTACTAATTTCTATACTATATCAAAACAACATAATATTAATGTTAGAAGACCAAATAGTATGAATAACTACGGAGTGATTGTAAACGATATTGGATTAAGATCATTAATTACCAACTTTCAACAAAAGTATCTATGGCCAGTGGCACGATATTTGTTTCCAATACAGGGTAGTCAGTTCGATAGTCATCATTCATTTATAGTTCGATATAAATCAACAGAAGATGTAGGCCTAGATATGCATACCGATGATTCAGATGTTACCTTTAATGTATGTTTGGGTGAAATCTTTGAAGGTGCTACTCTTACATTCTGCGGTATGTTTGGTAAGTCAAATCATAGAAAATATACACATACCTATCAACACAAGGTAGGACGTGCCGTATTACATTTAGGTAATAGACGACATGGTGCCGATGATATTAAAAGTGGTACACGATGTAATTTGATAATATGGAATCATAATGAGGCATATCGAGGTAAGGGAGTTAATGCTTGGGATAGAAATGAAGTGTATGAAGCAGAGGAAGCGGAACCATCTCCTGTATGCCTTTCATATACACATGATAGAGATTATACAAACTTTAAGAGCTTGCCAGAGGCTGCATTGAAACAGAAGAGGAAACCGTGGTGTCCTCCTCCGGGTCGAGAGTATGAAGGGTATAAATGAGGAATTGTATCTGACTAATCATCTATATCACCACCCACATATCAGTAGAGACTACCGGAGATGATCAATCAGACTATTTTAACCAACTGAAATATAGTAGTAACGGTTACTTTAATGTCTTGACAATCCTACTTAATTCGAGCAAACAGGGTTTCTACACAAATATTCTATCCAATATCAGTTGTTCATACTTCAGGATCTTTGGAGTTTCATTACACTTTTGGGGCAGAGAGGAGCCCATAATACAACTCTTCTTGTGACCATGATATACGTTGGGTGGTCATCTCTTGTGGAAAAGATATTTCTTAAAAGGGCTTGGCTTTCTCAATCAACTCAATTACATCATCAACAAGGTCACAAGTGTCATTAGGACAATTGCTTAACTTCTTACGTGCCTTTTTGGCGTTCTTGAGTGCACCATCCAAATCATCTTCATTAACATCATCAATTGCCTTGTTGATATCTTTTGTAACTGCAATTTCAGATTCACCTGGCCTCACATTGTTCTCGGAAATAGCTGCAATTGCCTTCTCCAGCAAAGCTATAATAGCATATACCAGAGTTGTGGGCTGTGTATGTTGATGGTGCAGGCTGTCAGTTTATTCAAATAGAAAAAGAGAAATCAAAGCAGCATAGGCATATACTTACAGAATTTGTTGGACCTTGTGTGGGCATACTTGTTGGTGCAGGCTGTGGCGGTATGTTATGTACGAGAGAAGAGTGGGTCATTTGACAAATATGAAGAGGAACCGAAAGCAGTAAGTGAAAGTACATTGACAATAACTTACACAACCAGCAAATATTTGAATTCCTGTTAACCCCTGACATTGACCAACCTCATCATTACAACAGTCAATCAAATCATCAAACGATCCATCTTCATTGGTACCAAAGCAAGAGTCTTCTTTGTTGCACGAATTGATCAAGTCAACATCACTTAATTGAGCAAATTCGCATGAGAACCTATCTGTGCAAGATGAATCAGCACTACCAATTGTAGCACCACTGCACGAGCCAAATTCATTGCAAGACGATACAGCACTACCAATTTCAGCAAAACTGCACGAGTCTTCTTCATCGCAAGACGAATCAACACTACCAATTGTAGCAAAACTGCACGAGAACTCACCTGTGCAAGATGGACCTACAACATATGGAATAGTAGCACCAGCACAAGCATTTAAACTGCCACTACAAGAATTATCTTTACAAACTAATCAAGTAATATAGAGAAGAAGAAGGGTAGCGGTTGATAAGTGATACGTGCAAAATGATTCATGTTACACAGACGGATGAACCTTTGCTCACCTTTGCCTGTAAAGCCACCATTGAGTGTGCCATCTGGTAAGATAGACCCACTAATTCCACATGCATCACGTCCAGTACAACAATCACCACCGTAACCAATAGCATCATTACCACATGCATCGGCACAAGTTTGGGAAGTAGTGACACCATTAACTACAGCAAAGCCACCAACACAATTAACATATGCGTCACTGCCCGATAAACCAGGTATATTTGTGGCATCACAACGATCTTCAAATGCATCCATATCCAACCCTGAATCTAGCCTACGACCTTGAGACTGGGACTGGGCTTGACGATCATTAGCATCTTGAGGCACACTTAACACGGTCTGATATTGATGATCGACAGTAATACTCTCCATACCATTAGAGAGAACATTAATACTACTATCAGGCTCTTCATGGAGCGTCTTCTTGGGTAGAGGGGATAAAGTATCGACGAGTACTTCTTCATTCTCAGCAGACTTGGACCCACTTGGCTTAATCTGCTGTTGGGTATACTGCCCATGAATGCCCTTGGCATCTTCTTGATCCATGACAAACTTGTTATCATCGACAAACTTGTTATCATCGTGACCCTCTGCACATGAGTTGGTGGTAGCTAAAGCAATTGCTACTGCCACTGCTACTATTGTTGTTAACCACTTCATCTCTCAATTCTTTATCTCGGATTTTAAGTAGTATCGTGTCTGATATTATTTAGTATGTATTTCAAATGATAATGTTGTGATATTGATACGGGAGAGTATCAGAGTTATGGGAGAGGCAGTACGTGAATAGTTAGTAGCTGCAGTTTGAGTAGGCAGTAGGGGGCATGCAATATTTTTGGGGTCATTTGAGAAAGAATGGATAAATTTGTAGTCGTAACTTTCTTAGAGATCTTTTTAACCTCTTGTGTGTATGTATACTTTTGAGAATAGCGAGGGAGAGATACTTAGAGGAAAGCAAAGATTAGTAGAGATAGTGTACAATGGTTTTTATATCTTTTATCCTCGTTCTACTCATTAGCATGTCTTGATTCTCGTAGCATCATTCAAGGATTCCTCATTACTCAATATCTTCGTCATCTAGCATAGTGTGACTTTACTCCCTTTATTCCCTTCTCTCGTACTCGGACCCTAATATATATGTACATGACTTAAAACCAAACCTCTCCTCCACCACCCGACTTGCTATTAGACACTTCCCCCCCAGCCCCTGACCCTGCCGACGAATCAGCAGTACTACTCAAATTATGCTGTCCAGCAACCAACGGAGTTTCAACACTAGCCGCTAAATTCACCAATGAATCATTTGAATTACTACCACCACTACCATTCGAGGTAAGTAAGGCATTACTGTTATTGTTATTATCCAAAGTTGGTAACATTGCTAAATTAATCAATGAATCATCACGACTTAACATACCACCTAGATATGTTGTTGAGGTTACACGACGTGTTAATCCTGAGGATCCTAATGATGTTGATGATGATAGTTTGGTTGGTTCTACACCTGTATTGAACTTGTTGATCGAGGTTGAGGCGGCATTCGATGATGTGGACAATGATACGGCGGTGGATGCCTCGGCAGCCATACTAGCAGCAGCAGATCCAGCCGTAGTAGACACAGTCAATCCTACATTTCCCACAATACCACCATGACCACCAGATGACAAGGCCGAAGCCGAGGCAGCAGCAGCAAAGTTATCCTTCAATTGACTTAAACTATTCTCAATACTCATACCTAATTCACTTGGGTCTAGGAATTGTAGTGGAGCTGGAGCGGATAGTATTGCTCCTTGATTCGATGATGATGATGGATGTGTTAGATAGCTTGGTTGTTGACTTGTTGCTGCTGTGTTGTTGTTATTTGATACCCCCGCTGTGCTAGATGATACTGTAGATGAGGAGGCAGTCGTAGCGTTAGAGCCCGAAGAGATTGATGCGGCAGCACCCATCGTGGATGAGGAGCCTGCACCTGTGGCTGTTGTTGTTGATGATGGATTCCTAACAACAACCGAATGTGCAATACCCTTATTACTGAATCGTAAGTATCCATTGAGTTGATGCTTGACTCCCTTGCCTATTGCTACTGTATACCCCTGTCCTTGTCCATTGGCACTTGAGGCTGTGGCGATGCCTGGAAGTTGCTGTTGTTGTTGATGAGATGGCTGTTGTTGGATGGATGGCTGTTGATGACTGCTACTGGTGGCAATGTTCTGAGCAATACTAGCAGCCATGTCATTAAAGTTTTGTGTACTCTGTGTCATTGGTAATGATGACATACCGCTACTCCCGAATGACGATACCCTTGATGAAGTAGTTGAGGTATTAAACATTGGTTGAACAGTCGCAGGTTGTATATCATTCCCCGGATTTACTGCCTTGCGTTTCCTTCCCCTCTTGGCACCACCTGTAGTGCTTGTTGCCTTACTACTACCCCGTGACGTACGAGTAGGACTCTTCTTACTTCCCTTACTACCACTCTTACCGCCCTCCTTTAACGTACGATCACCACCCCTTGTACCACCACTACCATTACTTCCAGCATTCTTCCGTTTCATTAATAATAAACTACGAATATCACACGTGGCATTATCATTAATATAACTACAAGGTGACATCTTACCCTTTCCGGCAATTTTACGAAAACCAAAATAATTCAATTGTCGTTGAAAACTAGAATATTTCGTATGACGAAAGTATTTACCAAGTATTTGTGATTCAAGTTTAGATGGTGCGTGGACTTCGATTCGGCCCTGTCCTGTTATTGTACTCCATTCTATTATTGACTTATGGGTTGGTGTTGTTAACATTTTGGTTAGTTGGTATAAGAATTCGGGTACGGAACCACCGGGGAGGAGTGCTTGTACTATTGATTGACGATCACCCAATGTTGACGTACCAATGCCGGTGCCGTTGGTATTTGTTGTTGTTGATAATGTTAGTAGTGGTGAGGCCTGGGTGTTATTGGCTGTCAATGCGAGAGTAGCCGCCGGTGTTAGATTTGTAAATGCTAATGATGGTTGTAATTGTAATTCGGCATCGATACGTGATACTATTGATGGACCGTTTGAGGGACGGAGATTATATCGACTAGAAGAAGATGGTTGAGATGGCTGAGATTGTTGAGCAACATTTGGTATGTTTGCTAATTGCTTACCGCCAATGGCCAGAGCCGGCTGAGGCGCTGGGACGGGCGATGAGTTATTCGATGATGAGCTACTACCGCCGCTTCTTGATGTCGATACGGAGGCACCACTGCCGCTTAATGAGCCAGATGACGAGCCAGATGATACCTGAGCTGTTGCTGATGACGATGATGGTAGCTGGCAATATCGTAGACCTCCCCCACTCGAGGAGCGGGTAGCAATCGTTGCCGCCGTCGCTTGAGCTTGTTGTGCTGCTGCCATTTGTTGTGTCATGGCGTAATGTTTATCGTTTGGTACGAGAGGACGTAGTAGGTCAATATTAGTGTTGTTATTGTTGTTCATGATTGAGAAAGCTTGGCTTTTGCTTAGCTAAAAAAAGGTTCTTCGTCGCCGCGTTGGCCGCCGTGCGGGTATGTTATTTATCTCTATTGCTGCTGACTCACTCTGACTGTATTAGTTGAATGCTTTATTGATTGATTGAGTTATGTAATGAGGCCTTTGTTGAGTCAGCAACATCATTTGATACTTTTGCTGATTCATTTCCCATCAATGTTGTGCTCATAACCCGTCCACGTAGTGTCGCAGCTATCAAGGAAGTGAGAAAGCAAATCTCTGACTCATAACATTACTTATTGCAATATTCAAGAAACTGAAGTCGCACCGCTCTCAATGTAGCGTTGTGAGTTTACAACAGCATAGGCCATTGAAGGACGAATAAAAGATTAACGGCTTTCCAAATTCTCATAAAAAGATACCGCATTTATTGCTCTTGGAGATCGATGTCTAAACCTTCATTTGCAACTATTTGCTAGTTCGTCAGTCTTTATAATATCAAGACAACATACAATATCATTCTTCAATAGGTATCATCTTCATTTATTTGCAAATATTAACTCCTTCGTCGGTCTATATCATCACAACAATACTAATATCAAATAAAACAGTATCCTCAGTCCATTATAGTATCATACTTTCACACCATGGCTCCCTCATTAAGTATGTCGTCGTCATCTCATCAACCAATACTTGCAATGGCAACAACACCAAACACACAACAACTCTCTAAATACAGTCCATCAATACCATTTCTCCGTCGTCCACAACATTTAACAAACGAATTTGCAGGAGACGTTGGCTTTGATCCATTAAACTTGGCAACATCACGTGAACAACTATTATATTATCGAGAAGCTGAAGTCAAGCATGGCCGTTTGGCAATGTTAGCTGCGGCTGGATGGCCTATATCGGAATTATTTGATAAATCAATTACACAAACGTTAGATGCTGATTTTGATTTGAATTTGGTACCGATTGTTGATGAGAGTGATAGAGCTCCGTCGTTGTTGAATGGTGGATTGGATAGTATCTCGCCTATCTTTTGGGGATTGTGTCTGGGATTGGGTGAGTTGTAATCTCTTACATTTTTTGTGCATATGTATGAACTCATTTTCGTGGTAGTACTTTTTCACTAGATAACTCATTTCCGCCCTTTTCCCAATTCCATAGCTGCCGCAATTGATTTGAAAGGTATTCAAAATACACGATACAATGATAATGAGGATAATGCATACATTATAGGAGATTATAATTTTGATCCGCTTAATTTATACCCAATTGACAAAGAAGGACAACAACGTAGTAAGTAATATTATGTGCATAAGATGTGCACTTTTTTTTTTGTCACAATTCTTATGCCTCTTCCCACCCTTTCTTCTTTCTTATAACACAAACAATAGTGCAATTAGCCGAGATCAAACATGGTAGATTGAGTATGATTGCAATTACAGCATTCGCGGTGCAAGAGTTTGTTAGTAAGGTTGGAGTTGTGGATGAAACACCTATTTTCTTCAAGCCATTATTCTGAGTGAGTTATTGTGGAGTTCTCGTCCTTTGATTAGGGGGTCATCATCATATATTTAGAGAACTCTTTTGAAGTAAAATATAGTTAGTAGAGTTGAAAAAGAATAGGGTTGATGATTTCATTCTACTCAAGCTATCAAACTAATTCAGCCGGAAATTCAGCTACTATTCTCCTCCGTTTCAGGTTTGGACACTACGGATTATTCAAGATATGCCACCATTATTACCCATGACGATACTTACGATTCAGTATAAGGGTATTGCACATTTGGTTGGTGTTAGAGATCCATCATCAACAACTGCAGAAGCAGGCTCATCATCCACAAGTGCCGCATTAGTCTCATCTTCTAACGCCACAACTCTGCATCCTCGATCTACATCGAATACAGCGGCATCCACCACATATACATACAGCCCTCTCTACAGTATCTTCGAATACAGCGGCATAGAATAATAACACAGCAACAACAACAACTCACAACCAAGTTATCTAACTAAAGAGAACTAAAGTCGCTTGCTAGATTCCTTGAATGATGCTACGATAATCAAGACGAAGCTAACGAGTAGAACATTAGTCTCTCTACTCCTGTCTGCAAAACAACTTCAGATACAGTCAAACACGGCAGGCATATACTCTTGCTTGATAACTCTATGCTTGATAACATTAAGGGCGACAAGAAGCACTCAAGAAGTCGACACACGATATTGGGTGGGAAATGTCCTGAAATGTCTTTGAGACATTTCCAACTTCAACTGCAGACACAAATAGATTCTATCTTACACAAACGACACAATCAAACATCCATATACAAACTCGCATTCCCTGTCTCATATGGTGTACTGCCTACTAATACTCAAACACATCTCCTATATATCTACACAATCCAACATTAACAAATCGATAATAAGGTGAGTGAAACTTATTACATATCCTCCCAACATAATCTACATCGCGTCCTATATCTCGCGTCTATCATACAATGACCTACTTCGTTTACTTATCTTTATCATATTCATATCATTGTCAAACAAAGGCCACATAAAACTTCTACAACTACAATCAATATAATCTTGATAATACCAAACATACAAACACACACACACACACACACACACACACACACACACACACACATACAAATACAAACAATTGAAAATAACAGATACAAAATCATTAATCATATCACCATCCCAAAGAAGATAATCTTCATAATTTATTCATAATTATCACTATCACACAATCTCAATCTTTTACATTTACAACTCATCCCATCTATCCCATCTATACTACCCGCCCAACATAAACATATCATATTAATTTGAATTACATACTCAATAAATCAGACACGATACATATTTCAAACAAGAATTGAGAAGATGAAGTGGATAACAACAACACTAATAGTAGCAATTGTTTTATCTACCAACTCACGTCCATGTGTAAAGGGGCAAGATTTCGAGGATCGTCAAGTCCAAGAAGCGCAAGAAAGAAGGCTTCGTCCTAATGCTCCACCACCTATTACTCCCTTCCCTACCGAACCTAATGTTGTAAGTATATATTTCAATATGCTATGATATGCATCCGATATGTCGGAGCAGTATCAGTTATCGATCATTGATTAAGAATTGTATCCCATCGATCACTGTATGCAATACCTGTTGCGGTTTTCTATCATTGTTCATACTCACTCCTCCTCTTCTCTCTCTCTTGGCACCATCTATCATATTCATCAGGCACCATCACCAGTAGCACCACCATTTATTCCAACACCCCCCACGCCTTTCATGTCTATGCCTCGATTAGAACTATTCAGCCCGAGCCGTTCACCCTCGCAGGGGCCGAGTAAGGGACCTTCCGTATCGCCCTCAAAGGGACCGTCTGTTTCGCCATCGGCTAATCCATCAACAGTCCCAACTGGATCGCCGTCAAAAGTGGTAAGTTTCATTAATACATATCTTATGCATCTCTTCAGAGGAAGGATAACTTTGTGGATCTTTCAAACCGACTCATCCTATTTATCTCACAGCCAACATCAAGTCCTTCTATTGGCCCCACATCATCCCCATCAAAGGCCAAGGTGAGTGGTTATATCAGTGGTATACTTGCCAATATCCCTGTGTATCTGTTTCTCTTTACTAACTTGCTCCTGCACAGACTGGCGAGGACTACTTGAGAGAGGCATTGGCATCCAGCATCATTTCTTACCCTTGGACCAAATCTTCGAAATCAAGCAATCTGGTGAAGAAAGTCAAAAAGAATATCAAAAAGGCACTGAAGGCTACGAATGTCTTTGTCCAAATCAGGGAAACCTCAATGGCTTGTGTGGTGTTGGGGTGTGGCAATCCGATTGTAAAGTACGAACCTGTTTGTGATACACTCTCCGATGCAATCATTGCTTTCACAACGACATTAAAGAAATGAAGGATAGGTGTTTGAAATTGATTGGATGTATATTATTGTTTATGTCTTGTTGCTCCCATGATGGTGTTTGGTGAACGGTTATTGTCAAACTGAGGTTTATGCTTGACCATATATCATGAATGAGAATTTCCTGTACTTCCCGTAGAACCTGCAGTTGTAGTGTAAATGTTTAATACACTACATCACCACACATCCAGGAGATTCATCATCCTCTACAGTGCCCTCACGCTGTTTCCTTCTTCTTTGTTGATATGGATTAGGTTCACCCCGTTCCCTAACACGATCTTTCCTCCGTTCATTCATTCTCTTAACAACCTTTTCTTTCCCCATTCGTTTACTTTCCATAATGTCCATACTATTATTACCCATTTCAAAGTAGGATTCTTCATATTCAAATTTTAGACTATTATTACCAAATTTATTTAAATGATCATGTTGTCGTTTCCCTTTACGTGAATATGGATTCATTTGTTCATTTAATGGTTTGGTATTAGTGAAAGTAAATCCTGCACCTAATGGACTTTGATAAGTGTAGCCATTTTTACGTGGTGAGGCCGCCTCGGCACGTTTACGTGCTCTTTCTATTTCTTCATTCATCATTCCATCTCCGTAGTGCATATCTGTTTTGTTATTAGTTTGTTGTTTGATTGTTGTTTTGAGTATGTATGGATGAGCAAATTATTGTGAGTCATTGCAATCTGTGCATATCATATGCACATACTACACAACTCTATATACAAACAAACACACACACAAAAACAAAGCAGCAACACTATATACATACCATAATGTCTCTGTCGATCAAAAGTCTTCATACCAGGCGGTGCCGCGGGTGAATAAACCTTTCTATAAAATGGATTCCGTTCTGCAGCTCTACTAGCTCCCTCTTTTCTCCTTCGTACAACTTGTCCATTTTCACCAACAATAACATCATCTAACCATCTATCATACTCCAATCTTAATTTATAATTCGATAATATGTTATATGCCTCAGTGACTACTTTAAATTCCGATGTTTTTGTGGAACAACCATTGTGTTTATCTGGATGGAGGGCGTGTGCTATTTTGTGATAGGATTGTTTAATTTCTGAGGAGGTTGCTGTACGGGTTAAGTGGAGTAGTTTGTAGAGATCTTTTTTGAATTGTGGATGGGATGCCATTTATTATTGATATTGTTTGTATTGTAGATTGTATTGGAGAGCCTAACCTACTCTTGTGGAATTGTCATACATAACAAAATTAACAATTAACAATAAATGGCATTTAATTTTTTTTATGAGAGTTGAGGTGGTATCCTGTGGTATCCTTCAAGAGAAGAGAGTCCACTTACTTTACATCCCTTTGACAGCATACTACTAATCGTTCTACTTATCTTTATCGTTATATCTAAACAATAAACATACTAAATACTGATCAACCCTTTAACGTCGGATATACTCAGCAACATATTCTTTCTACTTAAAAACATCTAACACAGACTTTCTAAAACCAGCATACTCCAAAAAAGAAGGCAGTACATTCCTCCTCGGCAGGAGGTGCCGGTGCCGCAGGAACTACAGTTTCTGTTGGTGCCTTTGTAGGAGATACAGTCGGTTCTGTTGATGGACTGGACGTCGGACTTTTCGATGGGCTTGATGATGGACTGGACGACAGAGTATCGTCTGTTGGTGCGGGAGTAATCGTCGGGCTTGATGTCTCAGCCTCAGTCGGGGCATCTGTAATAGGCTTCCAACTGATAACAGGCTTAGCCGTCGGGTTCGAGGATGGGCTGACTGAAGGACTTGAGGATGGAGCTTTGGAAGGTGCCGGCTAGAACATTGAGGGAAAGAGAAGAGGGATTGTTAGGATACATATGATAACGAATCGTATACAAAGATCAATGTCAGCTGCTTACCGTAGGGTTAGGTGTTGGAGCCGGTGTAGGATTTGGTGTTGGAGCTGGTGTAGGATTGGGTGTCGGGTTACGCGTTGGTGAAGGAGTCGGAAGACCATTGTAAGTTGTACCCCTGCTGTTTGTAAATCTTGATGCCAAACAATTGTTCCTGTTCCAGTTGATAACGATGCCTCCACTAGCTTGTGAAAAGGGAACTTGTTGAGCAAATTCATATAAACATTCGGCAGAGTTGCCATATAGACGAGGACCTCCCATGAATCCTCCATTACCTCCTGGGCCGTAGCTGTTAACGGATATGATTTTACATCTGCCGCGATCATCAGGACCAGGTTGACACCATCTGTCGTTGTTTTAGAAAGAGTTGAGTAGTAGTAAAAGATATGAATAGGTGAGTAAGATGATAAAACAGTGGCCAAGCATCACCAAACAACATAGAAGTCATCAAACTTACGGTCCACCACTTGCCCCTCCAGTCAAGTAACATCCATTAAGTAAGTATCCACCCCGTTCATATGCCGTCTTTCCCTCTACATCAATCTGTTCTTGTAAGTTTTGGACACAATATCTAAAATCTGGATCACGTCGTGCCGAATATCCCAATGCGGTAGCTCGGTAGTTACCAACATTTGGTTTATCAAATGTAATGTCTAATGCGGGTACTTTAGAATCTAGCGCAACATCTGACCCGCCATTTGGACCGGAGTGTGATCCTTGATCACTGACGGTTAGGTAGGCATAATCATAGGGAATGTTGTCTGTCCAACGATTGTTCCTCCATCCACTGTCAATAACTGCAAAGGCGGGTGTCCAACATCCGTAGACGCTATCATTGTTACAATTCCTATCTGAGTCGTCATTTCCGCCATCATCTTGATTTGGTATGAATAGGAAGCTTGTTCCAAACTAAATAGAAAGGTGGGGGGAGTTGGAGGATGGAAATGGAATATGAGTAGAAGTTAAGAAAGGAACACGAGATATGAACACAAGATATGCAACAACAAACAACTCTCTCACCCTCTTAGTAGGCTGATCATAAACACAATGTCCCGCAGTAATAATAACAGACCGTCCAGGAGTATCATTATCTGTCACTGCCGTAGCAGAACATACATAATTCCCACCACCCATACGAAACATTAATCGTCCAGCTGCTTTCATTACATCACCACCACGTGTCCATCCTGAATCGGCTACACGACTTTGTAACTTTCTAACATCTTCGTCATTTGTAGTGTAATCAATGGTAGTTGAATTACTACCATCATCATCAGCTTGTCCATCATTAACAAGATCAGTACCAACACCACTATTCTCACCATTCACAATACCATGCAATCCCCTATATTCCGCATTAGCAATGTTTTCGGGAGTCCAATAATTAATAGTTTCAATACGATTTGAAACTAGGGCGTTGTAGGTTGATTCAGGTAATCCATCGTGTTCTGCGGCATTGTATGCTATTGTTTCTGATAGTCCTCGTAGATTATTGTTGTTTGATGATGAGCTTGAGGATTGGGATGCAGCTGAGATGGACGAGGTGGCTGATAGGATGAGGGTTAATGCTTTGGAGAAGTTCATATTGATTTTGATAATATGATAATGATGTTGGGAAAATGATCGAGTGCTTGGAATTATGAGCTGCACAATACAATATGTTGCAATAGGTATTGCAGTGGAGTACTTACTGAAGATATTTCATTGATCGTCGACTAACTGGCGAAACTCGATGCTAAACAAAATTTGACAACGAAGTGCCAATTTCGTGAGTAGAAGGTATCCTTTTTAGATAGAAGTGGCAGATTTGACCTCTTATGGACATGGAGGGAGCCTATCAATATAGTTGTTGCACGATGTAGTGATAGTACCATACCCCACGCCAACACCTTCGGTATTGGCCGACATCATCACTTGCCGCTTGGTTTAGTAGATTAGGTAACAACAACAAATGATGATGGCGGTATCCTTTGTAGATTGGAAAGTATGATGAAATGAGAGCTCCTCTTTTATACGGTTCTCTTCCATTTGATAAAGATGAAAGCAAACAGCAATAAACCATGAACAGAACAATACCAATTGCAATAAACAACATCGTACAAGTAACAAAAAAAATAGCATCAAAACAGATACCAGCAGTAACCGCGGCTTTATCAACTGCAACAAGATCATCATCATTGATTAATCTAAAAGTTGATGGACAGAATGTCAAAGTACCAGAAGGATCAACAATACTTGATGCAATTAATAATAGTGGATCACATGTTCCTACCTTATGTTACCATCCTGAGTTTGAACCGAAGGCTGTTTGTAAGTTGTATGCTATCGTATCTCTCTCGTTTCATTGCAAAGATCTTCTTCTATCTTTGCTCACATCATATGCTCATTCTCATATCTTGTATCATATATAGGTCGTATGTGTCTAGTAGATGTAAAGGGTGAAAAGAAACCACTACCTGCATGCCGAACAAAGGTTAATGAAGGACAGGATATACACACCAATACTGATGAACTTAAAGCATTCCGACGTCGGTAAGTTAGAAGTGGTATAGTTATGTCATCTCTCATTCAGGATGTTATGCTTATAATCTAATCCATACAACTCTCTCCGTTCCATTATACATATTATAGTGATCTACAATTCCTACTAAGTCGACATCCAAACGATTGTATACGATGTGAGGTAGCAGGGAATTGTAAATTACAAAGTCTAGTACAAGAAGAACAAGTTGATGATAACACGTGGATGAAGAAAACTACTCGTGGCTCATCAGAACATCCCGAACATACCTTACATGATCATACCTCACCAAGTATATATCGTGATATGGAGAAATGTATTGAATGTGGATTATGTGTAGATGCTTGTGCTAAGCAACAGATTCATGCTATTGGATTTGCAGAACGTGGTAGTGGTATGTTACCAATTACTGCATTTGATAAACCATTAAGTGAAACGGGATGTATCTCCTGTGGACAATGTACGTTACGTTGTCCTGTTGGTGCATTGATTGAACGTCCTGATTGGCATAGAGTATTGGATGTATTAGATTCACGACAGAGGAAGACGATTGTACAAACTGCTCCGGCAACACGAGTTGCAATTAGTGAAGAGTTCGGACTCGAGCCTGGCACGGTATCAACGGGTAGGATGGTCAATGCATTACGACAACTTGGATTTGATTATGTAACCGATACAAACTTCTCAGCTGATTTAACGATTATGGAAGAGGCCAATGAACTATTACAACGTCTTAGTGGAGAGCGTGAGGGATCATTACCTCTCTTTACTAGCTGTTGTCCGGGATGGATTAATTATGTTGAGATTAATCGACCAGATTTGATACCACACTTGTCTACGACTAAGAGTCCACAGCAGATGCATGGAACAATATCCAAGTGTGGACCATTGGCCAAGCAAATAGCAGTAGAGACGGGAGAAGAACCATATGTTGTTAGTATCATGCCCTGTACGGCCAAGAAAGATGAAAGTGTTCGTCCTGGTAACCGAGGTGATATTGATGCAGTTCTGACGACAAGGGAATTGGCAAAGATGATTCGGCATAGAAATATACCCTTTGCATCTCTGTCTAATGATGGATTATTTGACTCTCCAATGGGTGAGAGTTCAGGTGCTGGAGCCATCTTCGGGGCTAGCGGAGGTGTCCTCGAGGCAGCTCTTCGTACTGCGGCGGATTCTCTTGGCCTTAAGGATGCTCCACTGGAGTATGAGGGAGTTAGAGGAGTGGAGAGGGGAGTAAAGGTCATGTCTATAAAAGGGGTTGGATCAGTAGCCGCTGTTAGTTCTATTGGTTCGGCTATTGATTTACTAAGTAATGACGATTGGAAAGAAAAGTTTCTAATGATTGAGGTGATGACTTGCCCAGGCGGATGCCTTGGTGGAGGCGGAGAGCCCAAGTCTGATGATCCAGACATTTTAAAGAAGCGAATGGCTGGTATTTACAACATAGATTCTTCTTCGGCTATACGAAAGAGCCATGAAAATAAGGAGGTTCAACAGCTATATCAGGATATGCTTGGTGGTCATCCCTTGTCTGAAACTAGTGAACGGTTGTTGCATACAGAGTATGCCCCGAGAGGTTCAGTTAGAGAGAAGCTATCACGATTCTTATCTGCTGTTGATCATCGAGATGCAAAAGGAGCAGCAAGTTTATGTACGGATGATGTTATATGGAATACAAACACGGGATTATATGGAGCTGCTTGTGGTAAGGAGGCGGTTGAGACTTTGATTCAGGAGAAGCTTCCAAAGGCTGACAGAGTTTGTGGAGAAGAGTTCAAACGGCATAGACTTCTTGCTTCTCCGATTGAGGGCACGGATGTTATTGGGCCAGATGGTAGTAAGCATCACTTTGATGTGACGTTGGATAATGCTGGATTGATCAAGACTTTGACAAGAATAAGTTTATGATCGGTTATTTCTAGAGTATTTGGTGTAGTGATACAGTTCCAGATAACTACTCTTAGACTTTTAAGATTAAATGATTAACACCAAAGATACCCCTCCAATAAATAATAACATTTACTAAAACTAGCAAGTGTAGATGCCTTAGCTTGTTTAAACTCCTCATCTGACAATACACCACTTGAATGAAGTTCTTTAAGCTTCTTTATCTCATCCGCAATACTTCTATTTTCATTATTACTATTATCCACATCATTAACAACAACTACCTGAGCTTGTGGTGGTGCTGACGGGGTGCTACTACTTGCAAGTGTATCTTTCTTAATTTGTTGATATTCATTAAATGACAGTACACCATCATCGGCAAGTGTTTTTAGGGCTTTTAACTTTGCACGTTGTGAATCTGATATACTTTCAGGAAGAGGTGTGTCAATATCACGTACAATTGTTTGAGACTCTGGTACTGCCACTACCGCCGCTGCTGGTAACACAGAAGCAATAACAGAAGATACGTTCGATTGGGTATTGATATTGTTTGATTGTAATCTCATATTGTTGAGATGGATCATCAAATGATTCTCAACTCTGCTAACCTTTTGCATAACTTTATTATTCATATTGGCCACTCCGACAAGCCTGCACACGATTTAAGCTACCTTCAATATCATCTTTCATTTGAACTTTGCCGCCATCTAATAATGTAAGAGTATATACATATTGTTGAACACTCGGGCACAGACATGCTGTATCGTCCGGGTTGTTCTTATGCGAGATGGTGCATCGTCGATCTCCCTTCCATACTATGTTGAACTCTCTTTTAAATTCTTCTGCAACTTGTTGTTTATATAACGTCTGTATAGATGTTGCAGCGCTCACCATGATGAAATGTTTTGGTTGAGGTTTGGTGTGTGGACTGTGGACACAAGATGTGTACTTATTATATTATTGCAATAACTAATGAAATGTTTTGGTTGAGGATAGCTGACAAGAGACACAAGTACCTATGTACTTTTTTCTCTTCTCAATAACTTAATAACTTTGTGATTACCACAAGATATGTACTTTCCTATTGCAATAACTATGTGATTATTAAATACCGAGACCGTCACTATAACCACTCCCTGCCAGTAATTGAACAAGACAGGAGTACAATAGCAATCAATTGAGTGGCTGTAGATGGGAAATGATGAAAAACAAAAACCACGACATGAAAATGGCGAGCAAACGGTCTGAAAGATTTGAGTTAGTGGAGTACGGCCTCTAGAGGCTAGACAACTACATCGTTGCTGTCTTACTTCAGGTGTTTTATAATCTAATCTTACACTAACATAACTTATATAAATATGTGTCAACACAATACCCCGCCCCGTACCCTCTCATGTGTCAATTAATAATAATACAATCCCCCACCGACATCCTCATACAAGTAAGCCGCTTATTCATAGGTATAGCTATGGATGTTGCCCTTCCTCTTCCTCTTTTTACAAGTCACCTTGATCTGATTTGCAGGCACAAACAGTAGAGGCATGGACCGAGCAAACTGATACATAGAAGAAAGCTCTAGTTTCCAAACTTCACATGGGCATATATTATATTCCCTTGCAGCTTCCTCTACCCTCTCATACCAATCCATTATGTAAGGCAGAGCCCTCAATGACCATTCCCCACCTGACCCAAATAGTGGTTCCATATCGATGTTTGGGTGGTTCTGTAATATCTTAATGATGGCCACATGTTGTTTGTTGGTATCCTCATTCAGTTCTAATAAGCCGTAAAGCCGATCATCCATATCGATCTCTAAAAACGAAAGAATATGATTGGATGAATATGTATTACCGACACTTGATGTGTTACATAATACACGGGAGAAGGCGTCTTGTACATTATTCATTGGATTATCTTCAGCATCAAATTTAAGATAGAGACTCCTCAGTTTGGTGTTGTTAACTAATCCATTTGCAATGGCAGTTGCCCCCACATTTCCAATGTTATTCTCCCGTAGGTCAAGACTACATATGTTAGAGTTTGGATCTTCAAGCAAAGTTGTTGCAATTGCCTCACAGGCGGCATTTCCAATACTATTTCCATAAAAACTCAGTTGCTCTAACAATTTGCGTCCTCTTACTGCTTCAATAATCGGCACTAGTTGATCATCCGTAATGTTACAGTATGTCAGGCGTATCTTTTGTAGATTATTGCAGTACTTCAATGTTTTGGTAATTGCATGCTCTCTTCTAATCCTCAAGTTGCAATCCCAAAGTTCAAGACATTTGAGTTGATTATTCTTTTCTTGGTAGACTTTCAGTATTTGATCTCCTATTCCATCTTGTACAATATCAACATTTCCGCAAACTAGTCTCAACTCTTCAATGGATGAGTTATGTTTAAGGCCGGCAATGAGATCGTCATTTGCAACAGTTTCGGTTGCTATCTCTTCTGCAACATCTAACTTTGTTATGAATTTATTCTTTCCGATTGAAACACCTAGTCTTTGATAGTCTCCAATATCCCAGCACCAAACAGTACCAATATGATCGCTATCTCCATATGCATTGCCTACACATAATTCTGTCAATGTATCATCATTCCTCTGAATCCTCCGCAATGTACGTCGGCTGTCGCTATCCATAATAAGTAAGTCGATGATTCGGAGTGACACAAGATGTGTATTTTTTTATTGCAATGAAGGTATCAACTAATGAACAAAGTTATTGTGTATACGTATACACCCTGATAGTTTAATTGCAAAGAGAGGGAGACAATTCTACGGAGTAGGGGGTGGTGGTGACGAGAAAAAATGAGAAATGGCGATTAGACGGCTATGGAATATGAAGTTTGCTCTTGATTATTAAGCTCAGTTCTATTTAGGCATACTTACTATATTGACAATCTGATCGTATCTATCTGCATACTACACCTCTTATACCAAATTAATTGTACGATATATCCCCCGAGGCATATCGCATTCAAATCTTAATTCACACAATGCATACAACATAGTAGCCCTCGAGCTAAACACAATAAGTTCCCCCGACATATCATACACTCTCCCAGCAACCCCGACAAACTACACCATTACTTCTTTCCACCACCTAATAAATTAGCAAAGACATCCTGTCCTTCACTACTCCCCCCCGCCAACCGTTTCGCCAACAAGGCACTCCTATTATCCTCAACAGTAATAACCGCCCCGTTACGTTTATCCTGTACTAATATATAAACAAATTCACCACTTTTCATTTCCTTACTAACTTCGGCAAATACAAATGCATTACCATATTGTCCTTCTAGGTTAAAACGTACACGTACTCTTTTCGACCCATCGTCTTCGTTAGTATATTCTGTGTGTTCAATGAAGTTTCGACGGCCTTCACGATGTCCACCATGATCACGTCCGTATGTTTTGAAGTTATCTCCAAAGCGTCGTTTAACATCTGGATGATTGTGTATTTTAGTAGAGGCTTTATCGAATATAGTGTTTGGTGACATTTTCGTTGGTAGGAGTTCCTTACCGATGTAATATGCGCAGATTGATGCAAATGTTAATGCACCTCCCCAGAAGAAGAGTCGTGTACCGGCAACTACCTTTTCACCGGGTGTTAATACTATTTCTTGTGATGTTGGTTCTCCACCCTCTGCATTAGTGTTGGTGTCTGTTTTTGATTGTGTATCTTTATTACTTGATGTACTACTTGATGTTGATCGTAATGCTAAGCGGCGTGTAGCTGGAGTGTTAATATTATTGTTTAGATGTCTTGCTACTTGGTTAAGAGGTGTGTATTGATGATAGCAAGACGTTGACTTGTTACTATTACTACCGATAGATAATGATAAGCTACGTGTTGCAATCAATGTATAATTATTGGTATCATTTTTTGTTGTGGCCAAACATCTCCTAACGGCCACCGGTCTGAGGAATGCCGATCGAATCATACCGAGAAAAAGCAATAGTAGTAGAAGCTGTGAATATAATGGATAGAAGTAGTAGTAGAGAGTTGGTATTGAGTGGAGTGAGTAGATCGCGGAGTGAGATTTGTGGTCGATTGCAAATAATTGGATCTTTAGTTTTCAACTCTGAAAAGCTCTTTAAAGGATACCTCTACACTCTCATAATTTTTGATTGTATCACTATGTATGACCACTAGTGCAGATATTCTTGCACACTGTGCAAAACAACTTGCACCGTGCAATTGCATTGTGACATCGCTAAAAAAGATCAAAAAGAGCTAAAAGGAGGGCAGATTTAGTGGTATCGCTCACTTACAATATAGTTGATATATTGATAGATTTATATTAAGTTTCACAATGAATATTAATATGTTATATACAATGCAGCAATTACACGGTGCTCGTTGTTTTGCAATGATGTGCTCGAATATTTGCTCTCATTGTCATACATAATAACGCTCACTGTAACACGTGCATTGCATTTGAGACTTGAGTACATGAAATCTGCACGCGTTCAGCCCCACATGCCCGCATTCGCTATCGCTCATGCGTGCATTTTGGGGCTTCACTAGTGCAGATTTCATGCACTGAAACCTCGCATGCACTGCACTAGTTACAGTGCACGTTATTAAAGTATCATGTATCACCAATCTTCACCAATCACCATCACCAATCACCACCATCATCAAAACCTTGACTTCTAATCCAAACCATCATGAGTTGCGTTCCATGTCAAGTACCCGAGGGTACTAAACTAACAATAACACTACCAGATGATTTTCATCATCATTTCCGTGATGGCAACTTCGTAGAAACTGTGCTCGAACATGCAACACAACAATTTTCTAGGTGTATTGCAATGCCTAACTTGAAGGTGAGATAATGATGTGTTTACTGTGTTTGATATACTGCATATCTTATCATATACATTTACACATTAACACATATACCTATATATTATATATAGCCTCCGGTAACAACGACAGAAATTGCATTAGCATATCGTAATCATCTCCTATCAAACCTACCCAAAAATTTACCACATAAATCATTCACACCATTAATGACACTCTACCTAACCGACAATACCACACCTGAGGAAGTAACCAAGGCATACGAAACGGGACATATCTACGCATGTAAGTACTACCCCGCCGGTGCCACAACCAACTCCGATGCAGGCGTCACAGACGTTAAAAAAACATATCCAGCATTACAACAAATGGCAAAGTTAGGTATGATGCTATGTATCCATTCCGAAGTATCTACACCACAAATTGATATCTTCGATCGTGAACCAATCTTCATTGAAGAAATTATTAAACCATTAGTTGCCGATATGCCCACATTGAAAATAACAATGGAACATATATCAACTAAAGAGGCAGTGGAGTATGTACTAAGTGCTCCTGACAATGTCAAGGCTAGTATTACATGTCATCATTTGTTATATAATCGTAACGCATTATTGGTTGGTGGTATTAAACCACATTATTATTGTTTACCGATATTAAAAAGGGAGGTACATCGTGAGGCATTGTTAAAGGCTGCAACGTCTGGATCGAATAAGTTCTTTTTAGGTACAGATTCAGCACCACATACTGTTGAGAATAAGGAAAGTGCATGTGGTTGTGCTGGTGCATATACGGCACATGCAGCGTTGCAGTTGTATGCCGAGGCATTTGAAAGTGTAGGAGCATTAGATAAGCTGGAGGGATTCGCTAGTCATCATGGTGCCGATCATTATGGATTAGAAAGGAATAGTAGTAAGATTACATTGGAGAAGAAGAGTTGGATTGTACCAATGAAGTATAAGTTTGGTACGAGTGTGGTACGTCCATTACGAGCGGGGGAGAGTATTGCTTGGAGTATTGTACCAGAAGAAGGTGGAGAGGGCGGGGAAGAAGAAAGTAACAAAAAACAAAGGCAAGTATGAGTATGAGATATTTAAGATGATAGGCATAGTTACATCCTTAAGTTGATCTTGTATTATTGTGTTACACAGTGTAATATCTATACGAATTAGCTTGAGATATGGGGATGCAGGATCGTACCACCGAAAAGATCAATTAATAAAATGAAATGACATTACCCTAGGATACTCCCATACCTTGCCATTGATTGAGGCTAGTTTTAATGGACTAGCCCCTCTACTCGAGAACACAATCTACAATAGATACGTCTGGCTATCGATAAAGTGATGTGAGTGCTCTATTTCATATTTAGGGTTGGCGGTATCCTCGAGTCTTAGATGCGAGTGCCAGTGTGAAGTACCGTTCGCTTACGACAAATTCGGGTTCGTAGAATGACGATTGCTCAGTGCTCATTTATATTTAGTGGAGAGCTGAAAATGATAACCGGCAGCATAGTATCATGTACGGTGCACAAATTGATCGAAAGTGCCTCTCATCTACATAAAGACACATAAACAAACAGCAGCAATAGACACTGACAAACAATCATGGACGAATTAGATGATTGCAATGAACTGCCACTTCCAAAAGAGTTGGATCAGCAGCCCGATGTATCATTAACACAGAGAGAGTCGATGTATAGTGATATAGCTGATTCGTTAACACAGTATGAGATAGAAGACAATGATAATGCATCAGAATCAGAAGAAACCAAACCGCCCATCAAGAATGATGTTTGCAATAAACAAGATGACGATCATGAGGTTGATGATGATTATGATGCGCTAAACGAACATACAGTCGGCAGCGAGGATGAAGATGAGGATGATAGAGAAATAGATGCATCAAATCATTCAATTGGTAGTTGGGGGATGAGCAATATTAACGAGTTGCAACCTCCTCTATCTGATGCACAAATCGCAGAAAGTGTATGGAATGTTGTAGCAGCTGCCGATAGGGACGACAATAATGTACACGATGATAAACAGCTTGCTGCAAAGATTAAGAAGTACGGCGAAACAAAAGCAACTATAGAAGATGAGGATTCTAATTCTAACAATGGTACAAATAGTCAAAGTAATAGCGCCACATCAGATGTTCAAAATGATATAGAATCTCAGCAACACGGACAATCAAATGCAAATCCAAAACGTCAATCATCAGTGAGTTGGGCAGAACGAGTAGATGAGTATTTGAACGAGACCCTAACTGAAGATGAAGAAGAGTGTGAAGAAGAGGTTGGATTATCAGGTTTGCAACGGATACGTTCCATTGCTAGCAATATGCTCTCCCTCCGTTCCATCCCTATAACGAATAGTACTAGTAGACGATCATCTGTAATACAAGCAGTAGTAACACGAAGACCCCGATCCAGGTCCATGGTAGAGGCACATTCATCACGTAGCAATGAGTCAACTTCATCAAGACGTAACTCAGCCCCATGTGCCTCAGCCACCCGCAACACAACCATTCGAGACCGATTCGGTTCAATAGTAAGAGGTCAAAGGAGACATAATCCACTAGCACGGTCATCAAGTGCTAACAATCAAGCATTACATTACTTGTCTGAAATGATGGGTGAAATAACTGCTGTTGAGGCATATGCTGTTGTGGATGAATCACACAGACATACAGAAAGTGTTGAAGCAATACCTGTGGATATGCAAAGGGAAAGGAAATGGAGGAGGTTAAAGAGGCAGATATATCTCATTTGGGGACCCCTGCTTCTTGTTTTGGTCGTAGTTGTGGTCGTAGCAGTTGTTAATGGACCAGGTTCAAAGACTGTGGAGGTACAACAAGATCTAGTCGTCGATTATGATGATCCAACTATTCAATTAAAGGATGGGAGCTTGAGTTGTGTTGATAAAGTGTTATGTAAGGCTATTGCTGCTGCAATACTAGGGCCCGAGTATGAAGGCAATGTTGTCGAGGTAGATGTTACACTGCACCTGCAAGAAGGTGAAAGATAGGTCTAATTAGAAAAGGGTTAGGATACTTTGTCTTTAAGATTAGCTTAAATAATATCATTCCCTTCCTTCCTTGAGGATTAGATTAGTGTTAGTTTGTTAGATTAGTTTATCATAGCCGCAACTCCGTGCTTTTGCTTCTATCTATGGGTTACCCAATAGTAGAGGTCGAGGCATTATAATTATACAATAAGTATTACACATTCTAATAATCTATATACCCTCAATATCATCTTCCATCCCTATACTATCCCCCTTCCAATCACCATCTTCATCCATGGAATCAATAACACCACTGGCCACATCACCTGCCACTTTAAGTAAGGCAATAACAATGGCCAAGCCACCCACATAGACATACCATGGCTCACTTGAGGCACTATCTATCGTTAATGCCTTACCAATTCGACCAGCGTAGACATAGGCAAAAGTCCCGGGTGCAAATCCTATCGCCGTACCAAAGAAGTATGGCCAAAAGTTGATACTAGATGCTCCGTATAAGTAGTTGGATAATGCAAATGGGAAGAGTGGAGATAGTCTCAACAATAACATTAACTTGAAACCCTCCTTTGATATTGCCTTATCTAGATTTTGAAATGTGGGTTTATCCCTCAATACCTTTTCCACATACCCCCTGTTATGTGTATGGAGAGAGATATCCCAGGAGTGATAAAAAAGTTGGTGAGCATATCATGTGTCCAAACTGGGGAATGTCTTACATTAGACACCACAAACACAAATCAAACGTACCTTAAGAATGTTCTACCAATAACAAAGCTAATACTAGCAGCAATACTAGCACTAAATAGGCATGTTGCCGTGCCAAGAACTGTACCAAACAAATATCCACTTGATGCTGTTAATATCGGCACCGCAGGTATAGCCAATATCTCAGCCAAGACATAAAAAGAACTAAAGTATATACAACCCTTTTGTACATCCATTGTTTGTAATGCTGTTATTATTGTATCAAATGATGTTGATGGATCTTTAATCAGTTGTCTGTATAAAGTTGCAAAAGGAGAGGAAAGTGGTGAGCAAAGTGTAGGGATACCCACAAGCTTGATACAATTACGATGTGAAAGATATTACAAATATACTCACCCCAGCTCTAAATCTAAACCTAAATCATTCCCCATTGTAACAGCCAGTGCACCCGCCGCAGCCAATATTAGTATAGTACCACTAATTAATATCCATTTAGTTGAATCTAATGATGATGAATCTGTATTGATTATCTGGGGATTATTCGCATCAATCTTTTGCAATGAGTTTAATTGCTGCTGTTCTGGATCTATTTGTTGACTATTGTCTATTTCATCATCTGCTGTCCATATATCATCTAGTACATTGTCTAGTAATTTGCTGTTATTCTTTATCTTTCCTTGTTTATATTTGTGAGGGAGTAGATTCATAGATACCAATGATTGTCGTCGGCTGCCGATGCTACTAGCACAGGTAACCGATGGAAATTGTATTGATGGTGTAAAAGAATTGACGCATAATATAATAAAGAAGAAGATTTGTAGCATAAACAAGGATATCTTGATGGTGGAGTTGCTTGCAGTAGTGGAAGCTGCCATTCTGTTGTTTCGTCGAGATGGAAAATATAAAAAGATATGTGTGTTGTTGTTGCCGCGTGGACGAGACGAAAGCTCTCCTCTCTTTATAATGATATGACGATCTCTAGCTGATACTGTTTGCAATATATGATAGCAGAAGATTCACGCCATTGTTCTTTGTGCTGACGAGTGTTAGTTGAGCACAAAATCATTACTCATCGTTTACTCGCCATATCATTCTGTTAGTAGCGATCAAACGGCATGGTGAGATTTAAGATATGACTGGAAGAAGAGACATAGCATACTTAGTTATCAAGCATAGCAAAACCGACATTAGACGTCCTATAGATCTTTTATATATCGTATTAAAGTTGCCTCTCTATTTGATAATGAGGTGAAAACTCAATAGATGAACATATTAAGTCATCCAACTTTATAAGTCTAAGTCTCACATCCAACTTCGACTTCGATCATTCAGTTTTACAAATCACCTCCTCTATCTAATCTAAGTTGATAACTTCTTCATACTCTTACCAATCTTATTCAGGAGACCCTTTTTCTTTTTCTTAGGTTCAGTGGCGACTCCATAAAGTGCCGACACTCGACTACGCCTATCCTTCATGGCTACATGCATAGGAGCCAAAGTATCAGCTGCCTCGTCTTCATCGTCGTCTTCTTCTTCGTCTTCATCGTCATAGTCCAAACCGGGACTAATGTATTCACTGTGTTGTACCTCGAGCAAACGTTTATGTTCCCCTGCAGACACCGCAGCCTTCAAGGCAAGCTCTTGTTGAGCCTTGTACTCTGCAACGGCAGGAGATTCAAGTGTCTGAAAGAATGATGGGATCTAAATTGGAGGAACGAGAGGATATGAGAGATCAAATTCATACACATTCAAAACCTAATACACGTATTTCTCTCACCATTCCACGATTTCCCTTCTCAAGAGCACTTTTCAATGTGTCTAATATGTATTGCAATAATAATGACATATGATATGAGCATGAGATAGAGTATGAGCATAAGTATGATATTGATATGAGCAATGATATGTGCATATGATATGAGCATATGTAACATATATGTACTACTCACGCATCATACTCATTGCAGAGGTGGGGTTGGGGCATACGATCACATTTCCACAGTTACACAATCGAATTAAACTATCGATGTCTGCTTGATGGGGATGTGCCGATAGCGGATCTACAAAGAAGATCAGAGCTCCCAGATCCTCCATGCACATTAACCCTTGCCAAAAACTTCGCGGTATCCTCAGCTGTTCATTGGCATTGGGTGCGCCGGCACCACTTCTTCAAATTAACACGCTATACTATTATATAAACCATTAGACAGATCAAAAGAAGGCAGCATGGCAGTATCAAGTTTCGCAGCACAAGCAAAGGCCGCAGGTCTAGAGGTAATTATCATTTTATGCATATACATTACTATTACCAATACCATATCGTCAATTGAAAGGAATACATATCTCTGTCTCTTGCTCACAACTATATACTCTGTTAACACATATTAGATCAAAGAAAAACAAGCTTTTGCATCTTCTGCAACATGGTATGAAGACGATAGAGTAGTAACCTTAGTACCCAAGTTTAAGATCAAGAAGGAAGAGGGGTGAGTATTATAAAGAGATGTGTATGGTCTTCTTCTATTTCTTATCAATTATCTTTATGGAATCATGATCTATAGAATGCGTGAGAAGTATATTAAATTACTGCCAAAGTTTCTAGATGCAGTTAAGGAAAAAGAAATGTCCTACTGTGTTCACTACTCATTTGTCGGTGAGTGTTAATTGATATGCACATAATATATGGTGTACAAATACAAAGGATGATAATACATATCTCTATCATTTCTCGCTCAATACAATTCTACTCCAACTATAATAAACCATTGCAATCGATATATGAATCTTCAGGACCGTCTGAGGATGGATATGTTATCTGTAGAGAAGGATATACCTCAGCGGAAGGTGTACTTAGTCATCTTAATGTTGTTGGTGAATTATTAGCAGAGGCGCAGAAGTATGCTGATATTGTTGAATTGAGTGTACAAGGCCCAGCAGAGGAGTTAGAAAAGCTCAAGGAGCCTCTAGCATCTATGAATGCAGTTCATTATCCCATCTTTCCCGGAGGAATTAGAAATACCAAACAGTGGTAAATAAATATGTTCTTTCGTTACAACGTGGATTGTGATATTGGCTGATATTGGAAAGAGAATGATTTAGAATTAGAATATGGAGGTCGTCAATGATAGATGAATTATTAGCCGCTGCCAATACTGGAGGATTTAGTATGGGTATATAATATATATCGGAGAGTGGGGGTAATAGTTTTAAAATCATTTATAGTTATATGTTGTTATTTTAAGATTGAATCCAATTCAATCTATATACTATCCCACCGCCCTATCTTAACCATGCCGTAAATCGATAGCATACCGATATTGATTATCTTTTGTTACCGTATACATATCCTTCAAATCGACAACATTCCGTGCCAAATAACACATACTATTCTCAGCCTTCTTCTCATGACTGCCACTTCCTCAGCACCACATTCTATCCGAACATGATCAAAGTATTCTCCTTCCTTGTTGAATGATGGCACATATCCATTTTGTATTGAAGAGTGAAGAGATATCAGGGTTGCAAATTAAAAGTGATATCCTCTTCTAAAATACAAACTGCAAATTGTCAATATCAAACAATACACCTACTAAATAAATATGTCTTCATCATCAAAACACAATCAATATATTTACCTGGATTTTTACGATTCATCGTGGATACCGATTGTCGCCTGCCTACTCCATAAGTAACGGATGGAGATTGTATCGATGGTGTAAATGAATTTACGCATAATATTATAAAGAAGAAGATTTGTAGTATAAACAAGGATATCCTGAGATAGATGGCTCATAGTGGAAGTTGTCATTTTTTGTTTCGCCGAGTTGGAAATGATCACAATGTGTGTGTGTATTACCGTCGGCTGCTGCCCACTCTTTTCTCAACAACGAGTGGACGAAAGCTCTGTTTATATTATATAATAATAACCTCTTGCTGATATCTGTTTGCAATGGATTGACTATGAAGATTCACGCCGCAATTGTTCTTCCTCTCTCGCTTGAGTTGAAAGCTATCCAAGGAAATCGTTTACTTGCCATTTTGTGTTTTGTTCCTGCCTATCAAGTCACTGTATGGTAGCCAGTAAGAACTTTAATAACTGATCTTAAGAGTTATATTATCTGTGTACGAAGTGTATTTATTGTATACCGATTGTTTAATGGTGTATTGTAATTTGTGCGTGCATATGATGTGCCAAAATTTTCAACTTCCTCTTTTGTATCTACAGTTCTTCACCGCGCCGCCAGTATATCCCTCCTACAACAGCACTAATGTAGTACTACACGATATGACACAACGTCAGTATATCTCATCTTTACTCCATAATGATGATCAAGAGGCACCTGCCTGCTAAACTAGAGAGACCTCAGTAATTTCTGTCCACAGATATCGTTTACTCGCCATTTTGTGTTGTTCATTTTCATTCTCCCCCTTACACTCCCCCCCCCTGCACTCTCTCCTCCTCTTGGTCCTAATACAACGACATATTATACCCCATAGGTATAGTCCAACAACAATACAACTTGTAGCAGTCAGTATCCCAATATAAAACAACATAATATGTCGTCATTTATTTACAACAATTTGCAAACAATAACTCGTCTTCTCCAACAAGACAACTCCAACAACACTACAGACGACGACAATAACTCTGCATCAACCATAACACAAACAGAAATGATACGTAATGCATGTATATTATACGGTTCAATCTTTATTGCATTATTTATACTATTTATAATTGTTAGACCTTGCTATCCAAAAGTTTATAATATTAAGAAGAGTTATCCAAAGTTGCAACAGTTACATCGAGAAGAAAAGGAGAGCGGAGAAGATAGGGAAGGAGGAGATAGGATTGATGAGAATGAATATCATGCAGTTGACAATGACAATAATCTACCAAATATTAATGATGATATCAATTCTTCTAACAACAATAATACATCAGAAGCAGTATGTAATGATTCTTATGGCATGATTTCATGGATGTACAAACAATATGATGCTTCATATGATCAAATATGCGATGAATGTGGTGTAGATGCCGTGACTACTATACGATTATTGGAAATGGGTGTTAAGTTGAGCTTAGTTGGTGTTTTTAATTCGGTACGTTTCTCTCTCTATATATAATGGGGCAGATATTTGTATTGTATTGCTTTTTTGTGCACATCTTGTGCACTTATCATATTTATGTCCTGCTGGCATATCTCATGTCCCAACTCACATATACCCTCATAGGCATTCCTAGTACCAGTATACGCCCTTTTAGGTGACGTAGTAGCACAATCGGGTACACCCGACCCCGTCAAAGGTGTCTCTCTCTCCAACTTAAATCAAGGATCAATAGGTACAATAGCAACAACATTATCAGCATACATCTTCTTCATATCAAGTATGTATTTCATATCACAAGATTTAAATTGGTTTACAATTAAACGACATGAATATTTATGTAAACGATTAGTAATGAATTATAGTGTGTATGTTAGTGGATTAACTGAGGAGATGAAGAGTAATGGTATATTGAAAGATTATTTTAATAATTGTTTTTCAAGTAGTTACTTTGCCCATCATCATGGTAGAAGTGCCAATAGTAATGTAAATGGAGGAGGAGATGATGAGGTAACGAATGTGGTAGCAAGTGCAAACGTTGCATTAAACATACCCAACTTACAAAAAGAGGTTGATAAGCGTACAGCACTCATATCCAAGCTGGAGCATGCCATTAATGTCGAACAGGTCAAGGGTATCACGCCTACACATAAGGCTAATGGTATACGTGGATCAGTTATTGGTGCGCAAACTGTTGATAGTGTACCGGCATATACGGAAGAGTTGCAAGATTTGAATGATGATATTGGTAATCGAATTGATAAGATTATGAAGAGGGTTAAGGCACGTGATGCAGAGGGCGGAGAGGGTATTGCGGAGGCTGATGTTGAGGCAGGAGGAGATGTGGGGACTACAAGAGGAGGGGATGTAATGACAACAACCACAGATGCTCACACGGCAGTTCAAGCCTTACCACCCGAGCAGGAGGGAGAAGATAAGTCAGCAGATACTCCCAAATACAAACGAGCAGCGTCACGACTATCTGAATCAGTTAAAGTTGGTACCTCGGTAGTCAAATCTATCATCTTCAATGATAAAGAAGATGGTGATGCCCGGAATGCCGCCTTTGTATCATTTAACAACTTAACATCGGCAAACTTGGCAAGACAGGCAGTACATAATCAACGGGCATGGAGTGTCGTCGCTCAAAAAGCCCCACTGCCTGAATTGGTTAATTGGAAGAATGTTGGAAAGAGTAATATTAGTAAACAGGGTACGTATTCTGTTGTCCTTCCAATGTCACTGTGTTGATGTGGTGGGTTTGCAAAGGGCAGAGGGATAGCTTACATTTTGAGCATAAGATGTGTTCAAAATTCTTTATTATCGTGTCTAACCCCCGCTTTCCTCTATACTTTTCGAACAGTTGGAGAGTTCCTTAGTTTGATATTCTCTATCACCTTGTGCATCTTTTGGACAGTCCCCGTGGCATTTGTATCATCATTATCCAATGTGGACAAGTTGACAGAAACGTTCACGTTCTTGGAGGAACCAGTTTCTAAATACCCGTGGTTCGCTGAACTTCTAGCGATTTTGGCACCATTCATCTTGGTTGTGTTTGTTTCACTCTTGCCATACATCCTACTTGCCTTTGTCAAGTTTGAGGGTTTGATTGAGATTGAAACAATGCAACACCCATCGTTATTCACCAAGCTAGCCTCCTTCACTATTATACAAACCTTCTTCATTTCCACAATTGCGGGTACTCTATTTTTAAGCATTCAAGACATAATTCAAAATCCAACACAAGGAGTCAAGGATGTTGCTTCTGCTCTTCCTGAACAATCGGCATACTTTATTCAGATTATCATTGTACAGAATCTACCACCATTGGGTATTGAATTACTCCGTATCTCTCCCATTGTTCAGAACATATTGAGAGGTATTGTATCCAATCGATTGGGACATAATCTATCAGAGAAGGAAAAGACAACTACATTTATGGGACTTCGGTCCTTGAATGATCCACTTGAGTACTACTTTGGGAGGGAGCTAGGAAGTAAAACGATCTTGGCAATGATGACGCTTTACGTGTATGGCAGTGGAATGGCTCCCATCACATCGTACTTTACATTAATTGTCTTCGGCTTTCTTGCAATTGGTTTCCGACACCAATTTATTTACATCTATCCAGTTGGAAACGATTCGGGTGGCGATTTATGGATTCGTTTCACTCGCATTAGCATTACATGTATGATTGCGGCAGAGATCGTTTTGCTCATCGTCTTGTTCCTCAAGGAAGCATTCATTGCTGGGGTGCTACTGGTACCTTTGCCAATTGCAACTATTTTGTTTGATCAGTATTTCAAAAGACGACATTATGCCATCACGGCCAATCTTCCTCTTGGAGATTGTGCGGTAGTAGATCGTAAAAGTGAAGGGACATTAATAAACGAGTGGCTTAAGGATGCATATCTCCAACCTGCACTGAAGAAACGTTCCGAGTTCCCTGACAATTATAATGGTACTGGTGATGAGGATGGAGATTTAAAAGACGACGTTGAAACAAGAGTAGCGGACGATCATAAATTGAAGGGAAATGATCATTTGGCAAAGAAGGAGTATGAATTGGCACTTCACCACTACACCCAGGCTATTGAAACGGCACCAAATGGTCCTAGTTCACACATTTATTATTGCAATAGGGCAGCAGCATATTGTTATGTGGGTGAATATCAAGCCGCGGCAGACGACTGCCTCTCATCAATCCAGCTCAAGCCTGACTACGAGAAGGCCTATACTCGGTTAGGATTGGCATTATTCTTTCAAGGGGAGTACGAACAAGCAGTGGACGCCTACCAGAAGTCCCTTGACTTGGATCCGACGAACGAGGCTGCGTTTAATTATCTCATTAAGGCAAAAGAGAAGCTCGCCACTTCTCGGCATGATGAGGTTGAGATTTCATCTCCATTGAGTAAATCCGATTCTTTCGATCCCTCCATTACCAATAATGATTAAGGAACATGTAAGTAGGATATTGGTATTGAGATTCACATGTCAGTAGAAAAAAGAAACATATCATGTGTTCATTTAAAATAGGTAACAATTTTGTGTTTGTTGTTCATTTACTCTATTATACACTCTAGCAAACTTATACTTCCTTGGGGCTACTCCCTAAGAAAACATATATATATCTCTTTTGTATACTTTAATCCAGTATATATAACATACCTCCCATTACCACCCCATGAGGGAGTCGGTGCCTGCTGAAATCAAATTCAATCCCCACAAAAGTATAGGCTAGTTTACTCTTCGTCCTCAGCGGCACCACCGACAGCTGCGCCCTCCAACAAGGCAATACACCCTGCATACGTTGCACAATCCTTACTATCATCTCCTTGACATCCATACTCACCATTATCAAAACAGCACAATTTAGATTTGCATAAACTTTGACATTCTTTGTTAATCCCCCCATTATCCTGACCGCATGCCATCACTACTCGCTCTGCCATTTCCAACCGCTCTTGCTGGCCATCTTCATCAACTAGTAAATACGCACTACTAACTGATGACGAACGTTGATTATTTACATAACCAAAACCAACAACACAAACTATTGCGGCTAATATGATTAATCCGCCGACAAGCCCCTTTTTTGATGATGATGATGACCTTTTACCACCCGCTGTACCAATATTCATAGTGTGTGGCATAGACGATGAACTACCAATAATATTATCATCATCGTCATCATCACTATCATCTACTAAATCTGTTATATCTACTATACGGCTCATTGCAGTGGGGTCATAGCGAGAGGTAGGTGCCTCATCATCAACTTTTGGGTTACGCCCCTTGCCTTCTATTGAAGATAGCCGGACCTTGGATGATCCAGATGATCCCCAATCGAAGACAGAATCACGTCCCACTGATGTATCATCGTTGATGTTTGCCATGGTTTACTATTATCTCCTCCTACCTATTTGCAATAATATCGATTCATTCACTATCAAAATTATTGTGAATATCGGTACGGTACCCATGTCTTTTTCAAAGAAGGGAGCCTAGATCCAATAATGATACAGGCACCGATACTCATTGACAGCATCATAAATAAGGTGATTATATGATAGAGGAGTTTAAGTAGAGACTGTATCGAAGACATAAGTTAAGTGAGTTTGAGTTTGCGGTATCCTTCACTGCAAGTTTGGTATCCTCGATTGTCTTTAGTCTGGCAAAGATTGAGCTCTGTGTATGCGGATATCACACCCAGCCTAGATCAATGAGCATAAGGTGTATCCTCCTCGGCCTGTATTACATCCGTGCCTCTATACCTACCCTAATACTATTTCTATTAGAATTAGAGGTAGAGTCTGTGACTATGTATGATTATGAGTAGAATAATAAATTATATTAGCGTTAAGTGTGATTAGTTGGCTGTGCCCAATGTTCTACCAAGTAAAGAAGCTGCGATGCTTTAGCTAAATTCACTTCAGTTAAAGAATGAAGACCATCACTCGTTTGGCTGTCATTAGTCATGTTGTACCAGTCAAGAATCAAAATATCTGGGTAGCCAGCTTTTATAAAAGATTTGCGTATCTCTTCATTGAACAATACTGCATTTTCTCGTTTCTGATGTGAGTATGGATCATCCAAAAGTCTGCTTTGGGCAGTCATTGCTATCCAAACCAATCTAACCTTGCCCAAGCTTAAGCATTCATGAAATCGGTCATGTGTAATAACTGGTTGTATGAGACTATCAAATGTATCCGTAGCATTCATAAACCAATGCAGACCACCCTGTAGAGCAATTAGTATGCCTTTATAATCTTCATCAGCACATCGTACATCATTCCAATCAATATGCTCTCCAGGATCTTTCTTTCCCTTTCTCACTAGGGTATTGATTGACGGGTTAGTGGAGCGATCAAAAGACATTATCAAATGAACAAATAGATGCTACTTCAATCATAAGACTTACCTAGAAATGGTGCATTTGCACGTTTGCCCATTGAGAACGTGGCATTTGGACATAGATTCTCTTTCGGTATAGTATGTGGTTGAATAGTCTCATCAAAATACCCCCCAGAAGCTCTACATAGCCGTGCCTCACTAAACTGCCCGTCACCTAAGCAATAGATGGAGGAGGGTTAATGTGAGTATGAGTATATGATATCTTATGACATGTGAAAAAGTATAAAGAAGGATCTCTTTACTTACACTTGCATGATTCCCTTATATTCGTATCCTCAGTCATTAAACCTCCAGTCATATAATCTTCTCTCATTGACATATAGATTGCCTGTCGTAAATGTCTCGTTAAGGAATCTCCATGGAAGATTACATGTGAATACGAGTTTAGAATTTCACATGTCCTTTCCGGTGGAGGGGGAAGAACTGGTGTATAGCACTCATGTGGAATGAATATCGAGGACATACTCTCAAGATCATGTTTATCATTTGAATTATTAGAAGTACTATTGATTGTTGGCCATATCCTTTTACCGTATTTAATTGCTTTGAGATAGTCCTCAAGACTTTGACAACGTGGCAATGGAGTAGTATTGTTTTCTAATAAATGTGATGATAGACTATACGTTCGTTGTTCACCCCATCTTTGTAATATCTGTTGTTGTGTAGCAGTACCAATACGATTTATTACTCGATTATTATTGTTCGTGGAACAAAACTGAATTGCCTCTCTATGAATATCAGAGCAATATTGTGGTTTGGTTGATGATGATAATGTACTGTTTTCATTATTATCCTTCCAATCATTAACTTCTACACCGCATCGATCCAACAGTATTTGATTTTTGATAGACAAACCAACTAATATATTAGAATCGACATCTTGTGTTGAATAGATGAATATACTTATTGTTAATATGATGGCTAGTAGCAAAGGAGAAGAAGGCTTGGCAACATCTATATTTAAGCAGTACTTTCTCATTCTCGTGTTGGTATTGTTGAGCAGCAGCGGTAGAAGAATGACTCGTAATATATAAAGTATGTATATGTTACCCTTGGGTAACATAGTTCAATGTTTGATACCTTTTGCCTCTCGATATGGCAAGAGTTGTATCAAGATGACCAATCTCGATATTGCATTAAAAAAATGATCTAATGAGAGTACTGACGGTATTTGACTAGTGCTTTATTGCATTGCATATAGATTTACATAGGTAGCGGTCATCATTGCAATTGCAAGAGGAATCAATTTTCACGTCTTAGAAAACTCAGTATTAGCCCTCTCCTTCGCATAGAGATGTTACTTCAAAATACTCTACTAGCAGCCTCTATGTTAATCATATAATCAAGCTACTATGTACACTGAACGTATAGTATATACCTCTCAAGCACTTTTTCTATGGCTGGTTGATATGAGACCAATCATTCAGTATATTGATGTCAGAAGTAAAGGATACCCTACTTAACTCAAATGGTATCCTTAACTAACTCAAATCCATTAATATTAACTGACCCGAAAGTACTGACTCTATCTAGTGCTAGCTTCATGTCTAGCAAAAGAGTTGCACTTTATCCTTTTCCTAAGTTTAAACGTCTATTATATCCCACAACAATGTGTTGAGCGGTTCCAGATAGTCTTTCGGTTAAGATCCGAAAGAGCTAAAAAACTAGCCCAACGTTGCTGCCTCCCTCTCCTGCAGCGTGTCCCAAATGGACTTAAATAATGTTGTTTGTTTCTCTGTCAAATCTTTTGGCAGCTTGTCAGGGTGTAAGAAGAACTTAGCCTTCCTCACCGCACGTTTCAATAATTCTTTCTTCTCATCATCACTTACGTCTGAGAATGCATCAGTATCCAATGTCTTCCATTTTGCAAAATAATCATGCTCTTCCACCATGGTATTCGTGGGTGGAAATAGGTTTGGTACAGTAACAAGTAATTGATCTAATGGATTGAAGTATTTGTAATCATCGGTTGGTTTATGTGACCAATGTTTGATAACTTCCTCCAGGGTAGTAGCCTTCTTATTGGTATCGGTAGGTTGTAGTCCTGATGGTCTACGGCAGTACTGCTGCCGACGTTGCCGAGGTGACGGTTGACTACCCAATGGGTCAGTAGCCTGTCTCCTATACTCTCTCCTTTCCTCGGGAGGATCCTCTGCAATATCTGGCATGGATTTTCTCTGCCTCCTATCATCAGCCTTTGCCTGTGCCGCAGCCTGATGCATCGACTGATCATCAAACATAGAACATCGTCTATCCTCTATGCCATGCATGGCATCTAACTTCTCCAAGTTAATCCAAGGCATTAACTTCTTCTTAATAGGGTTCCATTGCAGTGGTTCCTTCTCTACCAACACACGTAACGAACGCATAAACTTGCTCCAAGTATATCGATCTCCTTCTATTGGACGAGGAAGGTTGGCAAACTCATCATCACCGACGAACATTATCTTACACAAGTTGTACATTTCATCAAGACTTAACACAGTCTCGTCTAAGTCATCCATGACTTCAGGTGCTAGCCCTGCCTCCCTTAATCGATGCAATCCCATGCCATATGTCAGCCAAGGATTGTGTAAGTAAACTTCCATTGCCTGAACAGAGGAAACGGATGGTATAGAGAAGACGCATATACGTCAGCATGAGGTGATGAAAGTACTACACACTCCGGCACCCCAAGCAGTTTATCCCCCCCAAACGAATCACTTACCTCTCCCCAATAATCATCCAACACATCAATACCATCAAATCTCGAATCCATGGTATTAAACATATCCATAACCCTTTCGTCATCGGTAGTTAACCGAACAATAACCCTGACAGGCAGCTTTCCCAAATATGCTAATTCATATTGAAACTCCTTCCGTAACTTACTAGACGTATTTCCATTTTCATCAGTGGGTAATCCCTGTGTACATATAATTAATGTAACCTGCTTATCTCTTGCTTCTAAATTATCAGCCTGTTTATTAATACCCTTACCAATACTATGTAACTTTGATGCCAGTGGACATTGTTTGAATGATAATGTAACATCTTCTTGTAATGTTTGTTTAATAGTTTGATACTCGGATGGTATGTCTTGGGTTGATCCCCAACATAATGAGAACTTATGTTTACCCTGTCCTGTTTCATCATTCACTGTATTATGGGATAAGCAAGAAGTTGTTAGATACATATCATATAAACAGTTCGCAAAAACTCATAAACTATATTATTAAATAAACTTACCCAACCAATACTTTGTGGGGATCCAACATTTACTAGCCATCTTAGCATGGAACAAGATACATTCACTTAATTCATCCCATCGTGTTACATTATCAACACATTCAATTTGTTTAGTACTATCTAATGTTCTGCTACTCCTACGTCCATTCGTATTATTAGTTGCAAGGTGTGAATCTCTAATCTTCATTGATGATGAATTATCTAATAAGTATAGTCGTGAATCTGTAATATTATAGGATTGCAATACCGATGAGAATATACCGGGTGGTAACTTGAGTGTTGATAGATATTCTTTAATTGCTAATTTATTGTTAGTCGATTGTGATGATTGTTGTTTATGCCTTGGTGAGGATTTAGTAGGTGAGGATTTAGAAGATCGACCACTACTCCGTCCACCACTACGCTCTGATGAATCATTAAAACTAAACTTGGTATCAACGGTAGGACGAGTAGTACGATGACGGTCTTTTGTACGATCTAAACTATCAGATGAACTATCAAATGTTGATCGACGTGTGTAAGTCATCGTTGATGCGCGAAACTTGGCATCATCATTTGTTGCACGACGATTACGACGTTCTCCTCCACTTGATGAACTATCTTTACGTCTATAATTATCAGTACTACTACCATTTTGTACACTAGCACGTAAGTTATCTCGACTGCCATTTGTTCTACTCATACCCCCCATACTCGAAGTAATATTGACGGGCATTGATGAACGAAACTTACGATCGGCTGTTTGACGTGATGTGCGTCGTCGTTCACCACCGCCGCTGTCATCTTTACTCTCTTTACTTCGTTTACTAAACATCTTTTGTATTGTATTATTTGATGGCCAGATAGTAAAAGAGATGCGCTGGCAAATAGCCTTATTGCATGTGGCTCCAAGAGGCTTGCACATGAATTTAATCTTAGAATGAGAAGGTCAATACTGCCCTCTCCTTCGCGAGAGATTGAAAAAGATACTCAAACTTGGCTCTTCATGATCAGATATTCAAGTTACTACCATGAAAGTATAGGATATATCTCTCATGCACCTTTTCTATGGCTGGTTGATACGAGAACATATCATTCAACATATTGGATGTCATAATGATAAAGGATACCCTAACTATAAAAAATGTAAGTTATCATCTATCAAGATATTGAGTAGATGAATGTAATAATGTAATACATATTTGTATAGAATTTGAGAGATACTTTCAAACTTAGTAAAGAATGATGCGTCCAACTCTTTAATACTAAGTATGTATTGAGTAGTAGTTGATTGAGATAGGATACCGACGCTCGAGTCTCTAAGACTAAGAGATACTGACTTGACAGACTCTATCCGTGCCCACATCACCTAACCTTCAGATAGTTCTTTTCTTAACTTCCACGAGTGTGCCAAGTGGATCGTCTAGTAGCGATCTACCAATCCAAGCCTTAAGAGCTGCATCAGCGAGCTGTATCCTTGACAAGCTATCATTATGTGGTGCTTCTTGATTATTTGATTTGTTCGAACACGAAGCTTCCCAAGCAGCAATCGTTGCATCAATATTACTATCAAGTGTCTCCTTTGCTAGTATTTGTTGTTTTTGACTAAGGATATTCCATACTGCTTCAACCACATCACTTTGACTTTCTTGATCCACAATTTCTAACGACTGCATGACATCAATCTGTTCTCTCAAACCGCCACCAACTTTTCCTAAGCCTTGACCTTTCTCCCATATACACACACCTGCAAATACAAAGACATCTTTTAACGATAGTACCCCCGATTGTATAGCATTCAATGCATCATCTTCATTGATGAGCCATATGTCCGCCATACCCAGCTTAGAGCCGCCATTACCATTCCTGTTTGCACCAAGAGCTGAATCTCTATGCAACCATATGAATGACGAGTCATCATCGTATACCTCCTCGTCGTTGTATACATCATCAAATATGATATCATCTATCGATTCACTCTGCTGATAGTTTAAGAAACCCTCATATATCTCATCTTCTGATTCATCTACCTGTTCGTCTTGATTACCCTCGAAGGCATGATAACTTCTATACCGCCATGATGGTACATCTATCGGGCCGCCGAATCTCAACGGTATCGGCTCTTCTCCTTCTTTAACATCTATAGCTGCCGGCATGACATGATTTAATACTATCCCAACCGTTGATTCTGTTGTGTCTTCTAATACCAAGATTAGTGATCTAATAAGCTCTGCCTCGAATAGTAACATATCATTTGATGGGGGAGATGTGGCCCTAACTAGAGTACCAGGTTTAATCTTTCTCGAGCTATCTGTGACTTCTTTGGTTGATCTAGTTGTTGTCTCTTTATGATTGACATTCAAATTGTCTTCTGCCCATACGTTAAGCATCTCATCGTAAAATTTGAGTTGTCCTGCTGGTAATCGTTTAGTTGCCTTTGATTCGGATATATCCACTTTATTTAGATAGTTTCTCCACATGTTAGTACCTGCTTCTAATAAGCTATCGTTTGGTTTGTCATCTTGTTGTATTGTAGAATGGGATGATGATTGTAATTCCTCTAACTCTTTCCATATAGTCTGCTCATCAACAGACAAAACTTTCCATTCATTCCGCTCTTCACCCATTTCTCGTTCGAGTTGACCCGGTCTCCATCTACAAAAGCCGGCAAAGGTATAGAAATCATTTGAATTGTAATGTGATGGGTCGTTTTTGTATAGAGATTGTGCATCTTCTAATTTCATGTAGGATAGATTACCAACCAATCTCGTTGCATCTACTCCTCCTTTGTTAATACTGCTAATGCTACTACTCATATGTAAACATGTAAAGTCTGTATTACCATCAGATGAATCTAATCCCAACAAGTCTCCCCCACGATGTACTTTCCATCCTCTATCATAAACATCATTATCACTATCAATATATAACAAATCGGTCAGTCTATTTAATAATAGACCACGATAACTCCATCGCCCGTACTTATCGCCATTAGCTAATTGATCTTCTGGTACGTCCAATGTATCAATTGGTTCTCCATTCACTGTATTGGATGTAACATTTGTTATTAATACTACAGATCTATGCCAGTACTGCTGTTCTAATCTGTGTATAAAATGTAGAAGAGAAGAGATTATTAGTACACATCATATGCACACAACATATAACACATCAACAAAGCCAACGAGCACATCATGTGCACAAAACCACATCATATAACGAACATATTTACCCTTGACATATATCTCTAGTTGGTATTGACAATAGTATAGATCCGATTTCAACTAGTGGTGTTGTAATATGTGCATACTGCTGTTGTTGTGTATCATTGCAACTCTTAGATGTATTATCTAATGACGGGAGCCCATTCTGTACTAACCGTGCACGAAATGCTCTCCATTCTTCTTCTTCTTCTTGTACTACATTACTGCTTTTTAGTAGTACTCGAGATAACGATGATGGCTGATATGATGGCACACTGACGAATGCATTTGTTGGTGTCAGTATGTATAAAAGGAGTAAAAGAAGCAAAATCATCATTGCAAATAAAATACAATGAGCATATGTATTCATATATAACAGCACAATTAGTGGCCTTAGAGTTGCTATGGAGCAAAGACAGTCGACATGTGAGGTCCGACTCGAAGCCGCTAGATAGGTGGTAAGCGGGGAGATGTGAATCAGCCTTTATTTTTGGCTATACAACGAGAGGGCTGAGAGTGCGTGCGCTCATGATTGAGAAGGGAAGCTCTACAAAGTAGTCAGAATAACTTCTAATATATTGATCAGCCAGAACATATAATATCACGCATACTCATCATCATGACAAAAACAACTGGACTAAAACGATTCCTACCAAAGCGTTTCCAAAAGAAGAATGGCTTAATCTTTGTCCCTAAGAAGAAGTTATGCCAGCGTGATATGATCATAGTTGATATGTTAAATCGAGATGTTATATCATTCTGTATTACTGATCCTCAACAGGAGGATAATCCGGTCATTTATATTAGTGAGGTAAGAAGAAGAGAGTAGTGGTTACTAGGAGATAGAGGATACCCTATGTTGATATGATAATGTTTTTTTGTGCACATCATATTATGTTCCCTACTCTAATATACACTCTTATCTCTTTGCAATACACCACAGGGATTTCATAA
>Ga0214478_100039_pt1 | contig 54617 bp, 48 predicted proteins | sample M1_20Mar14CPVII9_2_FD_178001 | JGI IMG/M metagenome (GOLD analysis project Ga0214478, IMG submission 178001) | Marine eukaryotic communities from Monterey Bay, California, United States - M1_20Mar14CPVII9sort6BwellD7 | ecosystem: Environmental > Aquatic > Marine > Unclassified | place: USA... | reverse complement strand
CACAAGCTGCAACAAAAACAAACACATTTGATACGTTAATGGCTAATGCACCCAAACAAAACAAAAAAACACGTACCAACAATACAACAACAAAAACGTCAAAACGTTCTACTCCGGCATTACTAACTACAACTGATAATAGAGGTGGTGATAGAAGAAGTATTAAAGCAACACCTCGGACTAGTGATCAAAGTACACTTAACTTTGGTGCTAGTAATAATAACCAAAACAAAACGATTACAAAAAGTTATGCAAGATATTCAAAGCAAAAAGCAACGGAACTACCATATTCCCCAAACTATTACCAATGTGTAAGCCATTTGTAAAGAAGTGGAAAGTCAATCAGTTAAGAGAAGCATTAGAATTGAAAGCAGGCAAATCTTATACCAACATTATCAACAAGTTGAAGAGAGTGATACAGTTTCTATACCTCCACCCATGAATCCTCGGCCACAAGTACTTACAGTACATCAACAACATCGACAGAATCAGCAGCGGCAGACACAATCAGTTGCTGCATCGGCTACTACTAATGCTCCGACTGCGAATTACAATGGTATGCTTCCCCAACTAGGACGTACTTTTGTACCACCTATCAATGCCCCTGCACAAGAAGCGGCTGTTCCGGTACCTACTATTACAGCATCACAAACAAAAGGAGGCAAATGTGCATTCTGGCCTATATGCCAGGATGATCGAACCACATGTGGCGGAGTAAGACCTGAACTTTGCAAGACATATGGTACTAATGGCACGAAGACGGCACCATCCACTGAGGAGTTAAGTTATCAACAAAGACTACATACTTGGTCTGATAAAGAGAAAGAGAGGAAATGTTACTGGCATCCATTTTGTGGCAAAGCAGTAGTTTGTGGGGGGAGGAAGCGAGAGTTGTGCTCTAAGTTTGGCCAGGGCAACTGTCCACCATGTTCAGACAATGAACTGAAGAAGAAAAAGGCTGCTGCAAAGGCCGAGGCAAGGAGAAAGAAGATCTAGAAGTTATTAAGAGACTAGAAGATATTATTAATGTTGACACCTCCCTCTTCTCTCTCCTCTCTTCTTCTCTTTCCTCTCTCTCTCTCTCTCTCTCTCCTCTCTCTTTTCCTTTTTTTCCAGCTGGAATGACCAAAAAATCTCGAGCAAACTCTATAAAAAATCTGCCCGAGCAACAAGGTAGCTGTTTGGATACCACGGTTATTGCGGTATCTTACTTGGGCTCAAGCTTTGTTGGGCTCAACCTCTTCAGTAGATGATCTCTCGTAGAGATCATAACTTGTAAACATTGTGTTGTGAACAACGTTATCCTTGCTGTGCAAGTATCTATACAATATAGAGCGATATATTGTGTACCAAAACAGTTTGGTTCCTATGCTCTTAGCAGTCACACGTGCCATAGTTGTGTAATGATAAATGATACACATCAAAATTGATATACAATGGGCTTACCGACTCATATTTCATAGTTGAACTCTATCAACTACAACCTTGTATCTTCACAACGATACTTATACATCACTCTCACTTAAGAAAGTTGACGGCTACTAGCATTCCCAATATAGATGTGGTATGAACCAACAAATCTTATTGATAACACTCGGCTCATCAAATGATGATCACCTCTTACAACTTAAGACAGACACAACATCGTCTCATCTTCTTTGTTGTCAACTCGCCATGTCAGGTATCAAACCTTGGTTATGGCCACACTATCCATGCAGAGGTCAATTGATAGATTGGATTCACAACAATATAACATGCATAAGATAGGCTACTATCAATAGATAGTCTCTTCATGCACACTTGAACCTTGAGTTGAATCTCTGAGATATCACTTTCATTACAGACGATACATACATCTTAATCTTGGTTCTTGTATAATCTAAACTTGTATCAACTCAACCTCTGATAACAACGGTCTTCAGGTCAACTCGAGTAATATAGTTTCGACTCTATTGGACAGTGATACCATTCATAACGAACGTCTCTATATCTCTTCCCCCGAATATGATATACAAAACTCACACCTTGCCGACTGATCCATGAAATTAGTAATCTACAGTTCAGTCTGCTGGTCCCGTATTTATATCTATTCATTTGAGATGTGTATTAACCAGTACAAGATACATAAACATCAACGGTGTACTTAACTCTTGTCCTTGTATGTCATTATCCATTTGATGATGATACTCATTACATTCATTTGATGATGATGATACTTGTTCACTATTGTAAACTCTAGTCTTCAATTCATCTGTTCATTTGCAATCGGTAAGTGGACAACTCCAGCATACCTAGTCCTTCACACGATACAGATTCACTACTCTATCTCGTGTTGTCAATTAAAGCAATCATATCCAATCTGGTCTGAGATACGTAGCAACATCTCAACCATATGATTACTCTTGATACTTTCGATATTACATACTCATCATGGTCGTATCAATAACATAACCATATCCACACAAGCACTTATTGTCTTGCAACGTTTCAGCTCTTTAATAGACTTATCAAGCTTCGAGCTATATTGTATGATACATATTGTGTTCTCATATACGAAGTAGGCCAGCCAACTATCGGTGACACTTGTCTTTTATAGCATATATCGATCAAAGCCATTATCTTGCAACTTTCAGCTGACAAACTGACAATCGGTCTCAACTCTTGACCATATGTGTGGTTTATAAGTGGATAAGAGATATCAATCGTGCTCATACTCGAGATCTGTAAATATTGATATTATTCCTCCTCCTTCTTATTCGATTATGAAGCACACTGGCAACATAGTCTAGCATCAACGAGACAGAAGTATCATCAAATTCATATCTTGCAATGACTGACTTCTTTCAAAAGTAAAACTTTCAGCCCTCACCAAAATTACTTTCTCTCATCTCGTAAAGCTTGTTGTAAACTTCAGATATGTACTTACATATACATATCTCCTTTGCAATATAATACATCGACGATAGCTGCTCTCTTTGCAATCTTATTTGCTAAGCAGTCATTGGGAATTGCCGGTCATTGCAATTTTCACAATGTGTCGTTTTAGGGTCATAGGCTCAACCGATTGCTAATGAAGTTTGCTGTCGAACTACTCTTTCTTATCGACTTCATGATTGAAGCGGCCACGCTATAGGCTCATGAACCTTTGAGGATTAATAGGACGATAAAGTCGAATCCTCTTGGTTAGTGCATGAGACGACTTCCCTAGACTATATGTCTACTGCACGTTGCATGATTTATGCCGTCAAAGTACAGATATGGAAGTATGTATATTCGTCAGAGTCATAAGAGAAGATACGATTCTGGAAGTGCCGAGATGCGCATCGTTAGTATACAACACTTACTTGAGGAAGTGATATTTCAAGTTCAAGAGATATACCGACGACATGTTACCGGTTGAAAATGGCATGCCAAGTGTATGGTTGATGTATGAAGAGATTGACATTGATAAGTACATCTTGTTGTTGTGTACTAACACTCATCATATGCAATACCCGAGAATTGAGTTTGTCAAGTCCGATGCTTGATATAGTAGGGTATCTTTGCGATCGATGAGGTATCTCCTGCAATTGTGATGCTAGTGAGATGGTATATTGCAAAGTAACTGGCTATGTTAGATGTTTGTCATTCATTGAGAGAGGTCTTAATAGACTCGTCTTGCTATGTCGTTTTGGAAAATGTGGGCAGTAGAGTTTGCTGAGAGGATACCTCAGCCCCACGTAACTGCCTGATCGAAGAGTCAACTCTGCATGAAGACGTCTTGATACGAGAGTATACAAAATCTGTGTATCTCAAGATTGTTGATTATACAAGATGATACTCTGACATGCTATTGATTGAATAGAGTCCGAGATGAGTAGAAGGCATACCTAACAGAATCATGCATATGATTTAAGGGGAGCTACTACTTATTCAGGATCAAGACTTTGCCGACGCTATTCATGGGATATATCAACACTCAACCCAAACGTGTCGAGACAGTTTGGCTTGAAGGGGAGAGTGTATGTGTATGATATTGTACATCCTAACTCGTAATATCAATGTGATCTAAATGGCAGGAAGTAATGATTGATGTCTACGACTCCGAGCAGATCCTATGTGGATTTGGACGAGATAATGAGATCGCTTCCATTAGATGAACTGATGATCTTAGAATACTATGCTCTTTGATTTGAGCATGAACGAGAGTTAGATTTGCCAAGGCATATAAGTGTTGAGCAAGAGTATGGTATAAAGAGCTGACATATCATGTGTTCATTCTAGTTAAGCACACGAGTGGAGTGTGTAGATGACTCATGCATGCTAGAGAGTTCTCTGGATTGAGCAGCTATAGTGTAACTGCATGACAAGGGAGTCATTGGTGGCAAGTAGAATAGAACCAGGATGAGTTGCAAATGATTCGGTTGCAGAAATGTGTATCGATGTGATTGATTCTTATCTCGAACGAGTAGACTTTGAGTGTAGAGGAACAACTGCACTGAATGTTAGACACCAAGGCAAACTTTGAGATGAGATAAGTTTGTTGGTGCGAGTGTTAGTCACTCGTAACTTTGTTGTATAAGTTCGAGGTGCATATCAATCGGTATGAGCAAAGCAAAGAATAGCAATTGGTGTGGTGACTCCAAAGTAGGAGCTGCAATATCCACTGATATCGTATTCAGAGGAGTTGTGAGGCCTAAGTTTGGCTACAATTATGTTATATTCATGCTATATGGAAGTGTTGTTTCTCGTGTGTTGAGATACATAAACTACCGTTTGCCACATCTTTGCTCCATTCAAGATTGATAGCGTATGCTTCTGATGAGAGAGAGACGAAGCTGCTTGAAGATCATCATTAGTCATTAGATATGTCGAACCAATCTATGATCCGAAGTACCGAGTCCACATATGAATGTGAGGGTAAAGGATAGAAGTTGACACAAGATGTGTTCATTTCTGAGAATACTAATTACAAGTATCCCAAGCTGAGAAGTTCGAGTGAGTTCAATATGATATGCATTGCATTGTATGCGTATGAAGTGTGAACGTCTGCCGCCGTCCATTTCTATTCGATAGAAAGATGCATGTCAGGGCAAGTGGCTAGTAACCGACATATGTATTTGCAAATGAAAACTGTCGCGAGGATATGGTTCATATCATTTGAAATGATATTGATAATGCGATATGCAAACGTCCTAGACGTTAATGCTGAACTCCGAACTTGAACGAGATCAATCCAATTAGCAGCGGCTATTGGCTTGAGGGGAGAGTATGATACTTCTGGAGTCAGAAATCTCTTATTGCAGAAGCTAGCAAGATGCTTAGTCCGTGTCTACATAGAACGAGACAAGTGCGAGGCGAGAAGTTGATGCCTTTGTATGTCTTGAGATTAGCTTGAGATTGTGCTCTGTGAGCTAGTACTTCGTGTACTTTGACAAGAGTTATAAAAGAGCTAGACACGAAAGACGAGAGTTGTCTGTGATGTTGTCCATCAGGATACAAACAGTGTCGGTAAGTAAGCTCGAGGAACTCGTCAAGTGTAAGCTTCTTGTGCATAAGTTGAAAGTTACACATGATGTGGAACTAGTGCATAGTGGATATACAGCGGCAGCTATTTCCGAGGAAGAGGAAGTAGCATTGAGATCTTGCATGAACAAAAGTACAGTATCTCGGAATATGAGAGTCTGATCGATGTTTCCTATAGAAGGGAATGACATTGGTAAGAGAGACGTAGTATGATTTGTGAATCAGAACAGTCGAGCAGTCAATAGTGTTTCATACGAGAGCTAGTCAAATGATGAGATACCAACGAGGTATGAATGAGATTAAGTATGATTGTACATTATAACGGTCGGTAATCATGCATTGACGAGTAAATGTTGTCATAGAGACGATCCAATAAGTACTCTGAGAGTAAGGAGATTAACAGTTGTGCATGTTAATGAATGTTGCTGACGAGCTCGGTAAAAGTTGTTGTCAGTGCTATCTGTGGACACAAGATACAGCCGAGTAGCTCCACCCTATGCAAATGCAGATATAACTCGAATTGATATGTCTTGATTCGATATGACCAATGCAGAAGTTGGATAGGAGGTGCTTGTTATAGACTCGTTTGCTGTAAAGTGAATATGTCATAGAGTTTAGAGATACATTCAGATTTAATCTGATGTATGTTCGAATTGACAGAGAAAGTGGACTACGGTATGATACCCGAACCACTTGGTTTTTATAGATCTGGGTTTAATGGTCTTCCCAGGTATTGTAGGTGGATTCAACCATCTAATAAGTTGTTGAGCGAGTGGAATGAACCACTCGTGGCTCTTTGTAAGAGTGAGATATCTATCAGTGGATAGAAACAGGGTTTCGAGTTTCCCTGAGAGGATAAATGCATTCATAAGATATGTTTGTAATGACGAGTGGACTAAGGTTGTTACCTGAACCACTTGGGTTTGATTAGTGCGATTGAAAGTTCATTTGAAATGAGCAGAAGATTGGGAAGTGGATTCAACCACTTATATTTTTGAGCGGCGAGCATCTTGTGATGATCGTAAGATGGGTTTTACTTTTCCCATAGGTTATTTTGTTTTCTAAGTGTACTATACGTGAATATTGAGTTCATGTGCATTACTAATGGCAATCCAAATCGGATCTATCCGAGTTGGCTTGAGGGGAGTGTTTGGATACCACGGTTATTGCGGTATCTTACTTGGGCTCAAGCTTTGTTGGGCTCAACCTCTTCAGTAGATGATCTCTCGTAGAGATCATAACTTGTAAACATTGTGTTGTGAACAACGTTATCCTTGCTGTGCAAGTATCTATACAATATAGAGCGATATATTGTGTACCAAAACATAGCCATTATAATAGTAAGAGTCGAGACGGTATTTTGGCGATTTACCGTCTCCCGTCGCATCATCTCAAGGAGACGATAGTGTCCCAATGCTTGCTTGTTGTGCTTATCTTACTCACTAAATATACTCTCTCTCTGGTTAGTTCTATCATAATATTGAGTGGCGTGTAGGGTAGTATCAATAGTAGTATTATACCGATTTCATATATCATATTAACACTTAGTACTACTACATAATATTATCAATCAACTTTATACTATGGCAACACGAGATACCGAAGGACGTCGTGAAATAGAGGCAGCAAGGCAACGCCTTTCCGCTGCAAAATCACATGCATCATTTATATCAAAAGCAGAAGATACCGCAAAACAAATGCTGGCTACGGCAAAAAAGAATTTAGAAGATATACAATTGCAATCTTTATCTTCTAAAAAGGAAGTAAAAGATGCTCAAAAGTTACTAAAAGAGGCCGAGAAGAGATGGGAAGTTATTGAGATTGATTTAGATGATCAGGAGGGTAATACTAGTAGTACGAATAAGAAGAGGAAGTTATCGGTTGTATCTCCACAAGGAGGCGATAATAATAATAATAATAATGAAGATATTAGTGTCACTGTCACCATACCATATCAACAAGGAAAGAAGTTGGGGTTGGCTTTAGTTGATGTATATACCAATAGAGAGCGAAATCATGAGGACTCAACGACGAGGATTGAGCTATCATCCAGTTCAGCTGTTTTCAAGTTTAAAGATCAACTTCTTCTCAAAAAAAGAGGTAGAGGACAGGATGTAGATGAGTTAATTGAATGGGGAAAGAAGGATGGCAATGTGCCTGCCTTTCAAACGCGCCGCAGTGGACTACTTCCACTGAGTGATGTCAATAGTGAATCAATGAAACTTGCATTAAATGAAACCATTAATCCTCGTGACATTGTGGAGAAGGTCTGTTACAAGACAGGGACATTCCTCGCAGGTCGCAACAAGGCAAATAATGTGGCCAAGATTATTCAAGACCCCCAGAATTATCCATTGGATATCACTTTAAAACGCTTACCTACATCTACCAGCAATAACGAGGCACCGCCTCCTCAACAATTTGATCATGCAATGAACTATGTCACAACTATTAAGAAACGATTTGCAGCCCATCCTGAAATCTATCGCAAATTCTTGGAAATACTTCATACATATGAAAAGGAACAGCGTGGTATTAAGGAGGTGCTCGATGAAGTGTCATTATTATTCGCAGATCATGCTGATTTACTCAAAGAGTTTACATACTTTTTACCTGATCAAGTCCAAGCTCAGGCGAAGGCACAGTTGGATGTGGCAGCTAAGAAGGCCGAAGAACGTGCGGCGGCTAGAGAAGAGGCAGCATTGGCAGCGTCCCGTGCAATAACCAATATCAATGAGATAGTGGTTCAGGGAGCTGGCACCCCGGGGGCTAATGGTATATACAAACGTGATATAGATAGACGGGGATATCCGTCATTTGTAAAAAGAGGTCGTTGGCAAGGGGGAAATGAGAAATTTGTTATCTTTAGAGATAATGGGTGGTGGAAGATCGGTCTACCAAGTATTAGCAGGAATCTTTATGCAGGAGGATATACAGAAATACCCGGTAAAACTGGATGGTGGGTGAAAAGTGGAGAAGAACCAGCTCCTACATTACAATATTAGTTGAGGAATCTAGTGTGAGCATGAGAAGTAAAGAGACGTGTGAGCAAGAGATTTTTCTGGGGTGAGAGGATACCGTTAAAGTTGAACCCATTGCAATAGATATATGATATGATGGTGGTGTTTGCATTCTCTCTAAAGTTAGTAAATGATTTTATTCCTCATGAGACTGCATGCTATGATGGATGTCTTAACAAAGCTCTTTCATTTGTAGAGGTCCGCCGACGCCTGTGTAAAAGGATACCACTTAATTTTGGTGAGAGTTTGTAGTGAGTTGTGAGAGCTGAATTAGATTAATTGATTTGAAGAGCTCTAATAAGGCTGCATATCCATTTGCTACCGGAATACTGAGAAGGAACATCGTTATCATCATCCCTATTACCATTATCAATGGAGTCAGAAGCGTCGGCGCGGCACAAGACGCTACACAAGGGTCAGTATCTTCCCCAAATACGAACAATGAAAGATCTTTATCCCCCATCATAACTCCATTCAACCACTCCTCATTGATTGGAAGGCGTGTTGCAAAGACATTTGACGGGGTCATTTATGAAGGTAAAATCATCAGATATGATCTTAAAAACGGTTGGGGTATCCAAATGACGACGATGATTATGAAGATATGAACCGAGAAGATTTAGAGATGGCGTTGAAGTTGTATGCAGATAGGCAGAGTGGTAGTAGTGGATCAACAACACAAGCCGCTACTGCAGTTGGTAGTTGGTACACCTTCATCATCTCTTACTACTGCTGGTACATCTTCAAAACCAAAAGCAAAGAAGAGGTCTCAAGAAGCCACAGCCGAGGATGAAGCATCACAAATGCTAAGCGATGCTAAGGTTTCTGAAGATAACGCAAAACGATTGTTGAACAGTAGAACTAAGAAGAGGAAGGAAATCCAAAAACAGGTAAAAGAGATTAAACAGGAGGTAGCTAACGCCAAGAAGTTATTGGAAGAGGCTCAACAACGTCTAGCTGACGAATCTGAGAAACTTGCATCAGCCAAGTCAAAGGAGAATACTGCCAAAAAGACATTAAGTATGGCAACGAAGAATAGGGAAGATATTGAAGGGGAGATCAAACCTACAATGGAACCAAAAAGTTTATTTTAAAATGATGGTGTTGTGTCAGCTAGTTTAAAGGAGGGAAAGGAAGATACCGATGACGATGATAAGAAGATGAAAGGGGAGGATACAGATGACGAAGATAAGAAGATGGCGGCAGTGGTAACCCCTCCAAAGAAGAAGCGGAAGAAGATGATGACTAAGATTGTACCATTGAGTAATGAAGAGAAAGAGATTATCGAGAAGAAGATTCATGATAGTAGCACTTACTTGATAAAGTTTGAGGAATACCTCAATAATGTAGATGCGGCAGGGGAGCTGTCTAAACAGAACAAAAGGAGTGTATTAAGACAAGTTAATAAACTTGTTGGTGGGGAGGGAATCCGATATGACTCGAAAACTGAAGATTGTTGGCCACAAGGTTGCTATTTCCTCAAGGGTATTAAGGTTGGTCCTACTGATGATATTGCTAGGTTAATGGTGGAAGCAAAATCATGTGAGGAACAATGGGGGAGAGATCGTGGTAATGGTTGGTTATTGCGCCACCCCTTGGGGAAGATGGCTGCGTTTCAACAGTATCTATTACAATATTAATTAATATGAAATAAAGAATCTAATGTGTGAAAGGTTAAAATTAAAGGGTTCTGCACTTAAGTATTTAAACCTACTGCTATTTCTGGTGCCATATTGAATTATGTAATATAATAATATGAGCTATCTATCTGCTGCTACACATATCCAATTCTAACTCTCAACACATGCATATATCCACTTCCAACTCCCCTTAACATTAAAATCAGGATAACTTTTGGGTATACTTTTCAGACGCCCAAAACTTGTATTGGGCTCATCGGAGGAACCTTCTGGTTAGCCATTGCCTCCCCGTCCTCTTCAACACCCCCGTCCTCCTCAATATTACTGCTGCTATTTCCCTCGGCACTACCAGTACTACCACTCCCCTCGTCACCTTCTCCACTTTTCTTAGTTTCTTCAACTTTAGCATTCCCCTCAGTTTTCTTTGCAACCTTACACTTCGCACCTCCATGCTTCCAACAAACACCCTTGGACTGTACAAACTTTGAACACCCCTCCACGGAACAAATCTGTCTCATACTACGTGCACCGTGCTTTAAACAAACGCCATCAGTTTTGACCACGTTGGTACATCCTTGATGTTTGCATAAACGTTTTTTCGCACCATGACGGTAGCACACACCAGAATTAACAACGCCGTTTGTACATCCTTCATGCTTACATATCTGTTTACTGCTCGCCTTTTTCTTCTTTGGGGCACTCTTCTTCTTCTTATTAGGAGTATTAGCCATGTTTATGAGAGTGTCGTTCTATGAGAGTTTACTATTTATTTTGGTTCTATGAGAGTTTACTATTTATTTTGGATTTCGATGTATGGATACGCGGTAGTCTTTACTGCGCCTCAACAATTTCACGCTCCTTCGGTATCACGAGTAGCAGTATTAGATGATTAGAGAATATTGATCAGTATAGTATTGCAATATTTAGCCGCCAACTGGTGGTGAGGAATGAGGGGGTGTCTTTAGTTTATTTAGGGTCTTCGAATCGACCTCATCTGATTAGCGATTAACCCGTAAATGCCGAAGCAAAATAGCAGATTGCAGTTGACAACCTACTAACCCATCTTCATGCTGCTCAGTAGTCAAAGAGGAGCAGCGCCGGCGTCTTTATATCATTGTCCTTTTCATCTATCATCCTATAATATCCTGGCGGTCGTCTTTGGCCGATATCTCTCCAAAGAAACAAAGCACAAAATTTGAGCATATCATGTGTTCGTTAGCATCGATATTGCAATGCATAGTTCTCATCATTATTCTTGGATCTTTAGAAGCATTCTTTACTACTAATACTTGTATCAAAACAAGTAGGAATATATCCAATCTATCAGCAATTGCAAATCCACTCAAAAGACGAAGTAGAACAAACATAATACATGTAGAATCTGTACAAGAATATAAAGAACAAGTAGTCAATGAGAAGGAATGCATCTCGGTAGTACGATTCTATTCCCAATATTGTAAAAGTTGTCAAGCATCTGAACCACACTTCTATAAACTAGCATCGGAGTTTAGTAATAAGGAGACAGAGACACTGCCCATCAAGGTACACTTTGTCGAGGTACCACTGAACAAGAATACAAGTATCCTACATGAGGCATTAGAGGTACCATCCTTGCCATGGACACATATTTACCATCCCGATGCAGGGTTGGTAGAAGAACGTGCGGTGTCTAAAAAGTATATTAATGATGTGAGGAAGTGTCTCAGGTGTTATGTCTATGGCGAATGTGATATGGACGATGCTCCTTGGGATTGTAAAGAGGTGTATGGAGAGTGTGCCATTGAATGAATAGTAGTGTAGGGCGAATAGAAGAAGATGGGAACAGCAACGTACATCTGATTGGTCAAGAGAAGAAGAGAATACCATATGATCTTATCAGAGTAGCTTAGAAGTAACTATGTCGAGTGGATTTGGTATTGAGACTGCAGACACATGAAACAGTGCAAACAAACTGATACGATATCTTACAGAATAGTATTAAGAGTAGGTTTAAATATTACTGTAAAGGATACCATCCATTGTCCCTATCTCTCCCCCACTTCTTGTTTTGTCTTCTTAGTTAGTAGAAGATGAATCATAGAACAACTTTAAAAACTTGTAATGCCTCATACAGACGCCTCTTCTGGACATAGTTTGTACATCCATCATGGCTACAAGTCTTCCTCTTCTTTACCACTGCTCCATGCTTAGTGCAAACTCCTCCCTGAATAGCTTTGTTTTTACATCCTTCATGTTTGCCGGTCCTTGTCTCTGCCCCATGCTTGGCACATACTCCTCCCTTCTGAACTTGGTTTGTGCATCCTTCATGTTTGCAAGTTTGTACTTTTGCACCATGCTTGATACAAACTCCTCCCTTGATAACATTGTTAGTACATCCTTCATAGCTACAAGTCTTCAATACGGCTCCATGTCTTCGGCAAACTCCTTTGTTAATGACTTGATTTGTGCATCCATCGATACTGCAAGTCTTCACTATGGCACCATGCTTAATACAAACCCCTCTATTGATCACATTATTGGTGCACCCTTCATGTTTGCAAGTCTTTACGTTGGCACCATGCTTGATACATACTCCTCCATTCTGAGCTTGTTTGGTACACCCATCGTGGCTACAGATCTTCCTCTTAACTACCGCGCCATGCCTCAAACAAACTCCTCCTTTCTTGGCTTGTTTGGTGCACCCAACATGACTACAAGTCTTCCTTATCACTACTGCACCGTGCCTTTTACAGACTCCTCCCTTTTGAGCTCTGTTTGTGCATCCATCTTGACTGCAAAGATTGTATCCCCCATGTTTCCAACACTTGCCACTATCAAGTGCTTTACCAGTACACCCCTCAACAGAACACTCTGCACGAGCAGCCTTTTGAACGGCATTACTCTCCACTACTTCTCTTTTTCTTTTAAATGACCGAGAAGACTTATCTCGTTGTTTTCCTGGGATCTTCATTTCAATACCATTTTCATCATCGGTGCTAACATCATCTTCTTCAGTCTTTAACTCAGCCTTCAATTTGTTTAATGTGATGGTATCTTCTTCATTGTCTGTCTCTTCATTCTTTACCGGATCATATCCTATTAACCATAAAACAAGACTCTCCGGAGTATACTCATCATCAGTACTAACCTCATCATCCTCAGCCTTCACTTTTTCTTCTTCTTTGATGTTGATGGGTAATAAATGTTTTTCATGTAAATTTGATGTGTTGGTATCTTTGCATATATCCTTTATGCTGGCCATCAATAGGGAAGTTGACACATTGACTATGCAATTTCAATAGCAAGTAAATATATAAAATGTTTGTTCAATTATCATCAATAAATCAAAAGATTTCATGGCGATACAACGTAGCCTTGCTTCTCCCCACATACATCTGCCTATTTGCTCTATCGCGGCCATATATTGCAAACTACCACTCGATATATCTACGCAAGCATCGAATCAATATGACTACTCGTGGTACCGAAGGACGGCGTGAAATCGAGGCAGCAAAGCAACGTTTATCAGCTGCAAAATCACATGACAATTTTATATCCAAAACATTAGTATCCGCAATAGCAACAGAAGTTACCGCGAAGATGACTTTGGATAATGCAAAGAAGAATAGGGAGGACATCGAAGCACAAGTTAAATCATCTAATAAAGAGGTATCTGATGCCAAGAAGTTTTTAGCAGAGGCTGAAAAGAGATGGGAGGTTATAGAAATAGATGATTCACAGACACAAAATTATTATGTCGGTGCACCTAAAGATGGGGATAGCAGTAATAAGAAGAGAAAGGTATCAGTATCACCCCAGGGCAATACCGCTAGCAATAATAATATCGGAGATGTACATGAAAGTTTTGCAGCAGGTCTACAACCCACACGTAATCCATCATGGTCTAACAGATTATTGCATCAAGCAATGGGAGTGCCAACAGAAGTAAGTACTTATGAAACAGTTGTATCACCTCAAGCAGGAAAGAACAATACCGGCAGAAACACAACAACTCAGGCTAGTCAACCAGCAGTGGATTATGATTCTGATGCTGCTGTTGTCCCAGGAGCGAGGATTGTAGTCAGAGTTGGAGGGTGTGGAACAAAAGAGGCTAATGGGGCATATGAAGGAAATGCTGATGGTGGATTCTCCCAATTAAGTCAGTGGCAAGGAAAAGAAGTTTTGTTTGGTATTTACCAGAGAGATGGTTACTGGTGCATTTGTTTATTCGAGGGGATTGGGAAAACAACGACACTATATATGACTAGCAATCGGTTCGAGAAAGATGATCTGCCTCCTAGTACTGCAAATTGGGTGACGCTTTCTGGTGATTGTCCAGCTCCTCAATCCATTCAATTTGACAATTATAATTGATCTATTTCAAGGCAGGTCTAATTCAGATGAACATTCTATTATCAATCTATTATCGATTGGTATTGTTGTGTAATAATGGGTTCAGAATAAAGTTTTTCAAAGGGGGAGAGGGTTAGAAATAATATGGTAGGATACGAATAAATTATATGATATTATAACATCATAAACGTTGGAAACACTATTTTTAACTTCTAGCATTATATCTTCATACGTCTAGTGCTCACTCAATGGTGTGCACATGTAGTGCCACTTCATTAGCAATTCCTTAACACGTCCCAAAGCCACCTGTGCATCCTCTTGTTGATGAGCAAGCAAAAGATGTAACCAATCATCTGCAATATCCTCATCAGTCTTTGGCTTGCCTTGCACCATTTGACTATAAGCTTGTTCGGGTACTGGGCATGTAGTAAAGAAGGCTGGTACACAGTAGCGTGTGCCCGATGTTATCTTCTCAACCTCATGCATATTCTCCCATCCAGAGGAAAAGATAACAGCCGATCCTCTTGTTGGTTCAAAATGAGTAAACTTACGACCAGCTCTTCTCATCTTCTGCTGAAGTTCTTCTCTACTTAACTCCCAATCACTATCGTCGTCTTCACCACTGGCTAACTTCTCCTTTGCAGCTGCTATTGCCTCGGGGTCAGGATCGTTAAACACGAAATCTCCTCCCTCGAAGTCTTCTCCCTTTGTACTTAAGTACAGTACAACTGAGTAATGATACCCATCGTGTGTAGCCTCATCAGTATGCAGTATGACAAAGTCTCCTTCGCCTCCTCCACCACCTTGCTGTGTAGTACCAGCCACATACTTTCGTGAGTATGCCTGGAGTGGTAATATAGTCTTGAGGGGTACGCCATACTCATGAGCAATGGTACGACGAACTCGTTCAATCAGCCGTGTGAATTGAATGATGGTAGCAGCCGATACAGTAGTGAGTTCATTGAATGTTAACTGATTAATCCCTGGGAACGTATCAAAGTCAATCTCAGAACTGGAGGCAAATGTTGGGAAGATGTTACGACTGCATGCACAACTGCAATCACCACCGGCACATCGTCGACCTTCCTCGAGAGGTAAATCCTTATGTGCGGCATCGTCAAATATTGCATTCATCCCTATGCGATTTGCGCCCTCCTGTTCTGGCATCATACATGTAACATTCGTTCGTATCTGTTCACGTGTAAGAAGATGACGATGATCTGCATCAAAGATATGATGGAGCATCCGTGGCACATCACCCGAGAGAGGTTGATCTAATGCCTCGGCACGGTCCACGGCATTAACTACTGCCCAGAATGCCGTGTCTGTAATCTCTTCAGTCATTTCCAATCCTGATTCGAGTAATGATGATACTTTTGTTGCATCCATTTGTGATGCTGCTAATGCAAGTTCTTCAATATTTCCTGCTGGTGATCCACTGACACCTGGAGGTGGTGTTACTACTTCTTCAGCATCCGGTTGGGTAACTGCATAGTCAGTTGGAAATCCCATTGGCACATCATCAGGTTTAGTCCTCGATACAACGGGAGGAGCTTCCTTGGGAGTGCTGCTCAAGGTGGAAGCATCTGATCCTTCCTTCTCGGTAATGACTGCATTCGTCGTAGTAGCCGCAGCCATCATTGCCTCCCTTAATGGTATCAACATTGCAGCACGATCCTCGGGTGCTGATTCCTTATACATTTTCAAGGCTGCTTCGACACAGGCCACTGAACCGGCTAGGGGATCGGCAACAGCAGATGCTGTTGCCTTGGGTTGAGGCGGAGGTGAAACTTTCTCAACTGGTGGCGGAGCAACAACAGCTACCGGTGGAGATTCCACAACTGCATCAACAACAGGCGAACTACTACTCTCTTCTTCTGCCATACCAGCCTCCTTCCGTAAGATGGCCTTGACTTCCTGAACCGTATCCTCTAATCGTTTCGCCTCGGCAGCCTTTAACCTTCCAGCACCAAAGCCTGGTCCACCACGTTGTTTTAGTAGTAATCCTTGTAATGTACGTAATGTACCACGATGTTCATCGTCCTCTTGTGATTTAGATATGGATGATGATATTGCTGCTGTTTGTGGTGATAATGGGGCTGCTTGTTCAGTCTTCTTTGGTGGTGGTGCCACTGCTGCCTTTGGAGGGTCAATCTTTTTGGTTGGTGATACCTCCTTCTTCTTTGGTGGCTGAGATGGATTGAATGGAACTAAGTTACCCTGAGCATCACGTACCATTGGTGTCGTATTGACTGGATTACCGTTGGCATCGTAAAACTTTTGTGGAGGTGCCGATGATGTTGTTGTTGGCGGTTTCACTACTTTTGGCTGTTCAATCTTTGGTTGTTCTGCGACCTTTGCAACTGTTGGCTTTGGCTGCTCCACAACTGGCTTTGGTTGATCAACTACCTTAACAACCGGTGGCGGAGGAGGTGTAACGACTGCACCAGCACTATTACTTGCACTCCGTTTAGCCTTTGCCATATTCAACTTGTCTTTATAACTAATCTGTCCAGTCGATTTGGACTGTGGTGCACCATTATTTGGCTGATCTTCGACTTGTAATCGGACTGTACCCTCTATTTCACGACGTGCCTCTTCTAGATTCTTCCTGTTTTAATTGTGATGTACATAGAAAATGCTATTAGTTATATACATCCCCCCAACAGCACACGAAACAAAAGACAGCATACCACTAAAACAAAAACAAGAAGAAGAGAAGGAACTTACTCTTTAGTATAAGGATTTTGATTCCAATTATCACCAATACTTTTAACAGAATCATCATTAAAAACTTTATTGGCCGTTTCTAAGTCACCTGATAATCGTGCCATCTTGCGTACTTTAGAATCTTGTTTTAATTGTGCAAAGTATACATCGGCTGTGTTTGACATTGTGTATGCATCTGAATTATACCCTGTACGATTGTATATTTGTATTAACAAACCAAAGTTGAGCATATATTATATGTACAAACATAACAGAAGTTTGAGCATATCATATATACATATACACAAAATTATAAAATGAACTTACCAACAGGTCTAGGACTATCCGTATTCTTAGATTTAGAAGGTAACGGTGGTTCTAATGCATTCGGTACATTTGGTTCAAATTGTATTTGAGATTGTCCTGTACCTTGCTGAGCTTGTATAGGCTGAGCTTGTGGTTGCATAGGTTGAGTAGCTTGCTGTATAGGCTGTTGTTGCATAGGTTGAGGAGGAGCAGTAAAAGGTACCAGATTACCATTAGCATCGTATACCATTGGTGGGGTATTAATTGGATTACCATTTGCATCATAGAATTGCTGTGGCGGTTGTTGTTGAGTTGCTGCAACTGGTGGTGGTTGTTGCAGTGGAGGTTGTGTCGAAGATGTTGGGGTAGGAAGCTGACCATCAGATACTCCCATCTTTTTCAACATTTCAGGACTTGGTCCACCAGAACTACTGCCCTCGTTCTTTGGATGATCAAACTCATTTGGATATTCTTTAAATCCTTGATATAGTTTTGTTTTTTTTGTTGATTGTGTGGTGATGGATGATGTTCGATATTGATGATAGTTTTGTGGTGTGAATGCATTGCAGTTTGTGGAGGACAGGAGAGCTGCTATGGCTACGCCGCTACCGATAATGGTTGATCTTAGTACCATGATGACTCTTTGCTGTTCTAGAGATACGATGGGTATTATGGCCGCCTGTTGCCTATGATTCGATATCCGATAGATGGTTGTTTACTTTTGTTCGTCTAAAAAAATGCTTTAGACGTCAGTGAGTGCTAATATTATTGGCACTCTCAATTATCCAATTCTGAAATAAATACTCTAGTACTTTACATAGTATGTGTAATAGTATGCTTTGACACTTTAAAGTGTCCACAATGGTATAAAATGATATTATATGTACTTAAAGTGTTATCATACAAATGAATTTTCGATTATGATCATTGTCAAACCAAAGTACTCTCCTCTCCCCGCAGCATATTGAAGATTTAAGAGCATCGGCGGAAGTCGTCAATAACTCATATATTGCTATAAGATATCGAGTGCTTATACATTTACTTGAGAAGATACCCAAAGAGGATATAACACGTATCCTTTGATTCTCTTCGCGTCATTGCCCAAACTGCAAATAAAGTTACAATGAAGAACATATCGTTCATATTGCACGCTATTTCGATTATTCAATGCTATATCATCTCAATAAGTCAAGGAGTTACTGCATTTCAACAGAAACATCATTGTCAAGTACCAATCAATAGATCAATACTGTACAACCCTAATCTTCGCCTGTCGTCCAACAATGGAAATAACTGCGATAGTAACAACAACATTTGGACTAGTATATCATCACTATGGGATGAGATAATAGAAATGAGTACATATGGTCCGTCTGAGCGTAAGATGTTGAAAGTTCAGAGAGAAAGACAAATGCAGAGAGAGAATGAAATGATATCTACTCAGATGGATGCCGATGATAGTGATGTATCAAAAGCAACAATATCGAATCAGTTTGAAATCGATGATGATGATGATCAAGCATGGCTTGAAGCATTTACTTCAGCAAAAGAAGACAGTAGTGATTCTACTAACAACACATTAGACACATTAGACTATGATGGATATCAACTCCGAGATCTACTAGTATCCAAATGGGGCGTACCAAACGATATAGACTTTCAACGAATGAATGGTAGTTTATATTGTACTATATTACCAGTTTTAGGATATGGTAATGCATTACAATCACGTCATGAGAATGAATTACAATATTTAATGCATTTACAGGGAATAGTTGAGATATTGGCAAAGTATGATGTGTTAGATGACTTTGTAAACTTTGTTACAGAGACTGATAAACGACCAAAGAGGGGGACTGACTCGGTACCATATCGGTTAGATTTGAGTAGAGATGATATTGATAAGATTACTTCATAGTAATTAAATCCCTCCGTCCTACTTGGACGCGGGGAGAAAGGATACCATCTTCGTCTGAGTCTGAATTTTTCACTCAAATCTCACCTTCGATTAGTATGATTGAGTTGTTAGGGCGTTGTATTGATATATACATTCAATGTCTTCCTCCCTAATGAACGTAGACATGAAAGCGGATATTAGTATCAAGCCAGAAAGTGTTATATCGTCGGGATATGATCCAATCAAGAGCGAGGAGACAGATGAAGAAGATATTTGCAAAGATAATACATCTAGTTCACATGAAAATCATCTATTACCCACCAACGTTAAAGAAGAAGCAATAAAGGTCGAGGTTAAGACTGAAGATGAGGCAAGTACGGACGATGATGAGCGTAGTCCGGAGTATGTTTCATCATCGAGATACGATCCGGTGAAGAGTGAAGAGACAGATAACGAAGAGCTTGATGAGGATACCAATACATCAAATGAACAGCATCTGAAGCTCAATTCAAGTCTGAGGTGAAGACTGAAGATGTTAGCACTGATGATGAATGCGGTGGTGAGAAGAAAGAACCAGGAAGACCACGAACGTTAACCAGTAAAAGGAAAAGAGAAGAAGTAGAAGAGAGTAATGTATCCGTTAAAAAGACTGCTCGAGTAGAGTGCTCTGTTGAGGGGTGTAACCGCAAAGCAGCTGATAGTGGTACGTGTAATAAACATAATGGATACAATTATTGCAGTCAAGATGGATGCACCAATCAAGCTGTTAGAGGAGGAGTTTGTATTAGGCATGGTGCTTCGTGGACAAAAAAGACTTGTAGCTATGAAGGATGCACAAACCATGTAAAGAGTCGAGGAGTCTGTAGAAGACATGGTGCAGTAGTAAAGACTTGCAAACATGAGGGATGTACAAACAATGTGGTCAATGGGGGAGTTTGCATCAAACATGGGGCAGTAGTGAAGAGTAAGACCTGCAGCCACAAAGGATGCTCAAATCGAGTAGTGAAAGGAGGAGTTTGCAAAAGGCATGGGGCAAAGCTGGTTGGGAAGAGAAAGATATGCAGTCATGAAGGCTGTACAAACAATGCCCAGAAGGGAGGAGTTTGTTTCAATCATGGGGCAAAGAGAAAGACTTGTAGCCATGAAGGATGTACAAACAAAGTTATCAATAGAGGCGTTTGCATTAGGCATGGGGCAAAAGTAAAGACATGCAGCCACAAAGGATGCAAAAACAACGCAAGAGGGAAAGAAGGAGTTTGTATGAGGCATGGTTCTAAGTTCTGAGATATACAGACTATAGAGTAGAAGAGAGATATAAAGTCAAAAGATATTCATGTTTACTTTGATAGAATGAATGGCCATAATAGATGCTAAGATATAGTCCTGATAGGATAGATACTATGCTTACATTACCAGCTAGTTATCCCGGCTAATTAAGTAACCGCTCGATCAATTCTGCTTTCTTGCCTCCAACCTTTAAACCTTTGCTTTTCAGTATCTCTTTCAGCTCTGGCACTGTCAACGCCATCAAGCTTGTCTCGTCTAATGATTCAGATGATGAATCTCCTTCTTCTATACTAACTCCATCTTTATCCACCTCAGATGATCCCAGTACTTCCTCCATGAAAGCATCAATATCGGAATCATCAGCTGTTTCGTCAGAGTCCTCATCGTCGTCTTCTTCATTCCACTCTTGTTTACTCACAATATTATTATCATCTCCTTCCTCATCGCCATCCGCCCAACGTGCTCCTTCTGGAGCAACAACTACCCAATCTTTACTCCTATCATCAATCTCAACTAAATAATCTTCCCTCAATTCATCTCTTATATCATCAGCCTTATCAAAGTCACGGCATTTACGAGCCAATATCCTATCACCCAACAGCTTACCAATCTTCATCTGTACATCATCATCTGGTACGAATGACGAATCTGCTTCATTGAGTAGATATTCTTCACTTAGTAATGCCCATTCGGCACGTTTATCATCAACATTGACATTGTATTCACTTTGCAGTTGATCGAATATCTCATCGGCACGATTATAATCAGCCACCGCTTTACTTTCACTTCTTTCAGCTACCAATGCAGTTATAGTTTCAATCTGTTCAGCTGATAACGTCTTGCCCGGACCACGTTGATAATATGTCTTTGGACCTCTTGATTCACGACTTGGCCTTTCATTATATTTACGTTCACTTCTCATCCATTGCTGACCATCGGCACGCCATTCTTTCATCCCATCATGCACATCAACACCAGCCCCTTCCAACTGTGCCTGGATACTATCGGCAGTTTGAAAATCACGTGCCATTTTACATTCCATACGTTCACGTATCATATCATGTATCTCTTCTTCGGCTAGTGTACAATATGTCGGGTCAACTGGCCCAACGCAGGTGTAATCATGTCCAAATTCATTTAATTCTCTTTGTCTACCACGTCCTCTACCTGACCCTCGACCAGCGCGATCAAATCTATCTCCTCTACCCCTTCCTCTTCCTGTTATATTTAAATGAAAGTAGAGATGTAAAAGTTGGTTAGTGATGGGGTGTATGAGTATAATGAGAGATTTAATGCACACATGTGCAAATAGAGGTGTAAAAGTTGTACAAAATCGTACGTACCTCGTCCACCACCACCACGTCCACCACGTGTATCAGCACCACCTCGTCCAGTAGTCCACGTCCTATCCTTATCCCATACCGTCACACCATGTACATTTAACAATTCATCTCTCATATCATCAGCGGCATCAAACATACGTTTCTTACGATAATGTAATCGATCTGATAATAATCTATTTACTGCAGTTTCATCGACTTGTGTTGTATCTCGTGACGAATCACGTATATAGTCATGTCCGTTGCTATTACGTCCAGTACTAAAATCTCGATCCCATGTCATTCCTCGTCCTCTACCTCCGCCTCCTCTACCCCTTCCTCTACCACCACCACCCCTACCTCGTGAGCTATATGAATCAGAAGAACGTCCATCACCATCAAATGGTGAATCAGCGCCTGAATCCCAACCACCTCCCTCAAAATCTAACTTATCCACGAAGTCATCATAATCATCAAACCATCCATCACCACTACCTGATTCATTATCATAAAGCTTTGTTGTTTCTATCCTACCATAATTTGATGATTCACCCATCAACTTTTTTGGTGCACATCTTGTGTTTGTTTTTGTTGAAGTTGTAGAAAAGGCATTATTTCTATGAAATAGTATTACTAATGATATATATGATAGCTTCATTGTATTATATGGTTGCTATATTGTTATTATCCTGCTCTATCAAATTGATAACAGGGTCTCATCAGTAGGTGAGCTGAAAATAAAAATAGTGTTGGTTTTCATGCAATGCAGGAGCCCAAGTTGGCGACCAAACGAAAATATTCTTCAGGATCAAAGATATTTTGCCGCGTACGTGTGGTTGTTGTAAAATAATAGTAGGTAGCAGCAGTTGACAGACTCATATTGCGGCAATCGGTGAGTGATTTAGATTTCTTTTTTTGTAAATTGGTGACCGGATGATGTGTGCTTTGATATTGCAATGGTGCGTTGTTTGCAATAGTGTTAGATTCTAATTCTAGTTAGAGTTAGAGTTAGACTATATCGCGGATGACATATTATTATATAATAAGTTTGGTTAGTATCTTCACCCCCTTCTCACCTTGGCCGTAAAGCAATGTGTATACATATATGCGTATCACTATCAACATCATATCGTATACTAACTTATATCTCTCGTCTCTTGTTCACTGCAGAGATATAAAGATAAAAAAGATTAAGATACAAAATCATGCACATCACATCAACCACCCTTCTCACTGCTTGCGGTATACTCTTCTCCGCCACCCATACTGTCCAAGCCGACGAACTGAAGTCAACAATCGTTACCATTGATGAATTTGCAAAACTTGATCATCCATTCTATTATAGTATCCATTACTCGTCTCCAAGCTGTAATACATCGGCTGTTAACTTTCACTTTCATGATTTGTTACAGGAACTCGTGAGTACTAGTACTATATTGATGTTGTTTTTGGCGGTAGACATATGTACTACCAGCCAAGTTGTGGGCATTGATGGTAGAGAGTTATATGTGTATAGTGATGTGTGTATGATTCTCATTCCACATTGTTGTTAGTCTCTACCATACAGTTCCCAAGTTGGGCGATAGATCCTTTAGTTACTGATCAAACATTATGCGCAGCCAACGCTGAATGCTCGGTGCTTGATATGTTAACACCTGACAAATGTCCAGAACAAATCCCAATAGTTTCAAATATCGTTGATGACACGGTTGTTATGGCGTACAACTCTGCCAACGGTACGGCAGAAACAAAGGATATGGATAATGAGTGTGAATTTTCTGGGCTATTCCATGGATGTAAATATACATATCAAACCTTGGATAAAATCAAGTCTAATCCAGCCATGTTTGAGAATAACAACAAAGAAGACTTGGAAATTATGAAGAATTACATTATGCATTCTATGAAGACGATCAGTGCACGGATTTGTCGTCAGTGTTTACTTCCGTATCTGGCGAAACTGTGGATGTTCCTATTGTATCCGAGAATAACTATTCATGTGCTGTTGGATCGGTATGTGCCTTGAATGAAGACTCGGATCTATGTAAGGCAATGAAGTCAGATGAGATTGGTACATTCACTTCAATTACATCGGTTGATGAAGAAACGAATGCAGCTATTGATCAAGATGAGTGTAGTATTATTAAACCGACGGAATGTATCAAGTCTTCACTCGTTAGTGGTTGTCACTTGAGATTCTTTAGTGGAGTTGAATTTGCAACCAATCCGCGAGCTCTCTTGTTTGGGGAAGTGGGGGATACATCTGTTGATACCAATAGTGACAGTGACAGTGATGATGTAGTAAACGATTCCGAGAACGAAGAAGGGGACCCTCAAGATGATATGAATGCCGATGAAAAGGAAGAGATTAAAATTGAAGAGGGCTATGAAGTACAAGAAGGTGATGCGTCAGGTGTATCTATCATCAGTTGGGATATGTTTAAAGGCTTGTTACTAGTATTTACTCTGCTTCTGGTTTAGGGTACAAGAGTCATAGTCTAACATGGATATGTAATATGAATAGGATATGGAGAGGATAGGAAGCATCCGTGTCGAAGAGGAGGGCATTGTGGCTTTAATGTCTCTCATGATTGTGGTATACAGTGGACTTAATGTCTGTGTTTCTTGATTCATCAAGTGTTAAAGTACTAATGAATTGATCTTCGTCGGATCAAATATGTTGAGCTCCTGCTTCTGAGCATTGAAGAGCTTCTACTCTTGAGTAGTTTCGTCTTTCTTTGTCTCATCTCAAAGGCGAGGGTCGTAGACATGTATAATATCACTTTCAACACCTCAATAAACAAGAACTTCGTCAAATCTAGAACTAAAAGGATTATATCCCCCAATATGCTTTCCAGTGACAACTGGAACAAGATGACTAATATGTGAATGAAGTATGTAAATCTAGTCAAAAACCCTCTCTCAATACTCAATGCTGGCATGATATTGCTGACGAATACAGACTGATCTTTTGTTGTAGACACTCAACCTACATACTCTAACAAAACAAGGTGCGAGATATCAATGGAGAGCAAGGTACGATTAGTTTTAGAGTAGCTCAATCACTACTTGGTCACTAGATTCACAGTGTTTGAAACCGGATAGTAAGTACCGGTCATCTAAGTTAGCAATTTTTAATTTCACGGAGTTTTATAGTGATTTGAAGTGGCACGCTTATATATTTATGCGGCGGTGAGGGCGATTAATACAAGAAGAAGGCCTTGGTATACACATATATTCAGGTGCTATCGGTTAAAGGGATGAAATAGGGCATTTGAGAGGTGAGACTTTAAATGTGCACAAGATATTATATGCTCATTTATTTTGTTTTGCTAGGTCATCACAACATAGTAGAGAAGAAGCACGCTATCATTTCGCATTATACTGTTTCCTGTATCTATATGTATGCTGTTGGATAGTATTGGATAGTTTATCAAGTGTGTCCCATGTAGAGATATAGAGATTTGCAATTGATAACCCGATAATATGCACAAGATGTGTAGTTGTGTTGTTCATTCACTAACAACAACCTACCATAGTCCACCTCATCTATTGGGATATAGTTGACAATTGCAATAACTCATATCATATATCTTATTTGTATGTTTGCTGTTTATTTCATTCATTAACCCACCCTATAATGCTCTCTTGTGTACACAAAATAGCAAACATACATCAATAAAGATGAAGAAGAAGATAAACATATCCCTAGTTCTAATACTTGCCTGCACGGCGGTTACACAAGCAGTACTAACAGCAGATCAAGAAGCATCAAAAGTTCGTCAACTCAGTGGAGCACAAATTCGTTATGATCAAGCTGTTGCACAAGAGGATGTTGATCGTGATATAAGAAATGCAGCAACATCTACAAAAACTGGAGTTGATAATATGGTAGCAATGGCACAAGTTGGATTAGAGAAGGCACAGCAACAATTAGATGAAGCAATTGCAAAGCATGATGGGATATTGGCATATGATGAACGAATTCATACACGATGGGCAGCCGCCGAGGCCAGAGGAACAGATTGTTGTACGGAAGAACAAATTGCACGTCGAGACAGACAATTTCGTAATGCTATCAAAATGGAAGAGAGTACACGACAACATGAGAGTTGGTCACGCGGATTGAGAGGCAATGCCGAGAATCAGTTTGCCGAGACAAATGCTATGAAGAGCGTAGCTGATGTTCAAGCGGAAAGGACACAGGCTCAATTGGTAGCATCTAAGAATGGTGTAACTTCTGCTGCTTCGTCTATAGCAACTATTGAACAAAGATGGGCGGATACTGAAGCTGCTCAAGCAGAAGTTGTTTAAAGATAAGTTTTATGTGGGGCGTATGGAAGAGGAGGCGCCAATGTAATATATAGAAATACTTGTCTAGGGAACGTGTAGCTTGGTAAATTAGGAATGATATAATATAATGATATAGGGAATAGAGTATTGGGTTTAGGATTTAGTTGTTGTATTTTATTCAAACAAGTTAACAATGGGTGTGTGATAGATGTAAAGTATACTTCTAAAATCTTAACTTCCCCAAAACAAAAATTATTAGGAATGATATAATGTAGGGTCTAGGGTATGGTTTTTTAGATAGATGGGTCAGGTCATTGGCATTGGCTTCTAAAAGCTTAACTCCCCTAAAACAAAACTCCTATCTTCTCTTACAGCTACCCCCACACCTATCTCATTCCAAATTGAATACTATCATCCTTTCAAAGAACATGTTGTACTCAGCTACCCCCCAAACCCCACACTCCAAGCCTAACTCTAGGCAGAGGAAGTCGCCCCTTATATGCATCTTTCTTCACCCATTCATTTGCCAAACTCGGTGGACAAACTGTACTACCAGCATGTGGCCCAGCACCCACTGCTCTTGAACTTCTGAAAAAGAAGACAGGTTTCCCTGATATACCAATGTACCAATACTTATTACTAGATGCTGCACCTTTCCTACAAAAGATTACAATCACCTCTGAATTACCATTGTATATACCAGTTTTACTATATGTTGGTGACCCTTCACATAATGTTCCCGTTTTGGTATATAACCCATTCACTGCTGATGTACCACATCCTTGCACTGTAATGTGATGCCGCTCTCTGCGTATCTCTTCTAAGCGGCGTTCCAACAGGGTCGTAGACTGTAACTGCTCTCTCGATAATGTACTTCTACCGCCATTACTGTTATTACCAGTTGATCTGCGGGGCGGTGAATTAGATAAAATGACAACCTCATCATTATTATTACTATTGTTTCCTTGTTCACGTGGAGACATTGATACCTTTCTCTTCTTATTGCTATCATCCTTTTTTTGTGGTGTATCATCATCAATATCATCGATATCAATTACCTCATGTCTCTTTTCGGATTCAGCCAAACACTTCTCGGCAGCCTTAACTTCCTCACATGATTTATTAAACTGCAATTGTACCATTTCTTGATTCTTTTTAGCTGCAGCCATACTTTGTTGAGCACGCTCTAAGGTTGCTTTGGCATTATTGGTAACTTCGTTTGCACATGACATGAGTTTATCTGCTGATGATCTTTGTGCTTTTGCTGCGGCAAGGCGTGCCTTGGCTGCCTCAATTTCATATCGTCCTTCTGATGATGACATTGATTATGTATAATCTATGCTGTATATTATTATTTACGCTCGTTTCATATAAGCCCCACATACAATATGAGCAAATCAATAAGCTCATCTTTGTCAGATTTGGGTGTTGATAAACGCCTATTTAGTCTTGCCGACGGGCGCCCGAATAGCCCCCTTAATATATGAAGGTATCTACAAATAAAAAGCGGAATTGCGCACTAATCACAGACAAAGCCATCCGTATCTACTTTTTCACATTACTTGTAAAACTGAAGTGCACCATCACATCTTAGGTTTGGTAGAACATAACAGAATAACATTCATCACTCTAACTATGGCATCATCAACAATTGAATGGCCTGATACTTTCGGTACTGCGGCCGCCACCGAGACGACGGAGGCATCGTCTACTGCAAAGGCAAACATTAACAACAACTCCAAAGATACGACATCTCACAATATGAAACGAAGGAAGGTATCACTCTCCCCAACACCTGTATCAACTAGTACAGCAAGGAGTACACGTAGTCGTAGAAAGTCTACTAATGGAGAAGAAGTAGTAGTAGATGATACAATTTACAAAGGATTTATTGAAGATCAAGCATCAAAGAACGATATGGAAATTTTAGTGGAAGGTTGTGGAGTTAATGAAGTTAATGGTACTTACAAGCGTGTCAAAAAGTATGATACATTACTCGGCACGCCCTATATGAAGGAAGGTAGTTGGACAAATGGTGGTACGAGTTATTCGGGTACCTATGTTCTTTACAACGATGGGATTAATAAGAATACAGCTTGGCATCTCGGTTTATGGAAGTCACCACATTATCCCATAGTATACTACACCTCTGTCAAAGGTAGTAAAAACAAAGCATTACCCCCATCGAGTGGATGGAATACAATGAATGCTGGTAGGGATCCTGTACCCAAACTATACATGCATGAGTAGATATATGATATCATTATATGGAAGTGTGAAGAAAGGATTTTAGACATATCATATGATCAAAAAGTTGGCATTGGTTATACTTTCATATTTTCGGGGAATTGCATTTGTTATATTTTGACAAACGTTTTTGGTAGATGAATCATTGGTACATAGGGAATTACTTTAGTGTTAATCTCTATAATGATTTGGTTTACATACTACAGAACTAAACTGCTCATATCTTGTGCACAAATAAATCCCTTCTTCGTTCTAACCTGATTCTTCTTTCTCACATCGGATTGCCACTAGAATGGACAGGACTAGCAAAGTATCTCCGACTGATATCATAAGGCCAACCCAACAACTCCTGCCATCAACCCTAGGACTTTGCCCCATGCTTAGTACAAACTCCTTCTTTGCCTTACTTAGTAGAAGAAAACTCATACAGCCACACTCTCCCCATTTGATAGCTTGTAATGTCTTCGACAAAATCCACCCTTCTTGGCTATGTTTGTGCATCCGCTGTGACTGCAAGTCTTCATTTTGGCCCCATGCTTAACGCAAACTCCATCTTTCACTACGTTGCTAGTACATCCCTCGTGTTTGCAAGTCTTTCTCTTCTTCACTGCCGCTCCATGCTTGATACAAACGCCTCCGTTCTGAGCATTGTTAGTACATCCTTCATGCTTGCATGTCTTCCTAACTCTCTTTGCCCCGTGTTTTGTGCAAACTCCTCTATTGATAACATTGTTTGTGCATCCATCATGCTTGCAAGTCTTTACTTTGGCCCCATGCTTAACACAAACTCCTCCACTGATTACATTGTTTGTGCACCCGTCGTGTTTGCAAGTCCTCTTCACATTCTTTGCTCCGTGCTTGACACAAACCCCGTCACTTTTTACTTGATTACTACATCCGTTATGACTGCAAGTCTTTCTATTCTTCTTCTTGGCTCCATGCTTAATGCACACTCCTCCATTGATAACTATGTTGGTACATCCCTCATAGCTACAAGTCCTCACTTTGGCCCCATGCTTAATGCACACTCCTCTATTGATAATATTGTTTGTGCACCCATCATGTTTGCAAGTCTTTACTTTGGCACCATGCTTGATACATACTCCTCCGTTCTGCATCCATTTAGACTACACGTTTGTTTAGCACCATGCCTTCTACAAATTCCTCCTTTCACTACTTGGTTTGTACAATCTTCTTGACTGCAATGATTATACCCCTTATGTTTTTTCCTACACGTACCACTATCAGCTGCTTTGCCATTACACCCCTCAACAGAACATTTTACACGAGCAGCCTTCTTAATTGCAAATTCTTCATGCCTAATACAAACTCCTCCCTTCAGGGCTCTGCTTGTACATCTATCTTGACTGCAATACTTGTATCCCTTATGTTTCCAACACTTACCACTATCAAGTGCGTTAACAGTACATCCTTTTTCAGAACACTCTATACGAGCAGCCTTTTGAGCGGATCCACTACTATTCTCCTCTAATTCGCTTGGTGGAGCCTTACGCTTCTTCCTGGATCTTTGAGCACTGCCCTTAAACTGGTTGGCACTTACGGGGAGCTGAGACGAGCGGCGATTAGATGGCATCGCCTCCTTCTTTTGCTCTACCACAACCACTTCATCAGAGTCCTCTGCATCCGACGATATGAAATGATTTAAAGGAGGAAATGGATTCGTTCTCAACGTCGAAGCATATTAGCGGAGGGTTCTGTCCATCTGTGGATTTTGTAATCCCTGTACATATCGATGCCAAAAGAAGAGGTATATGGTAAGGACAATCTATTGAAGAATACACACACCTCACTACCAAACATCATTCGACGTACCTGAGGAAGACTTATCATCCGCCATTTCTTCATCCTTATTATCGGTAGGTACTTCTTCGGTCTTTAATGGAGGTTTTACTTTTTCTCTGATCCATTTCCTTCCTTGCATATCCATGTCCCTAAATCCTTCATCATCTTTTTCTTCCTCTTCCTCCTCTTGGAGAGACATCTTCCGTCGTTTCTTTGCTTCTTTCATTTCATTGCCGTGTTCATCATCTGTGCTAACATCATCAGGCTTCACTTTTATTGGCAGTTGTTCATTTGATGTGTTGTTGGTATCCTCCTCTTCTTTATCTGTATCATCATCATATGCATGATCACTATCCTCTTCAGTCTTTATTACCTCGACCTCATCTTCTTGATCAGTATCATCATCATAATGATTGCTATCCTCTTCAGTCTTTGCTGCTGCTTCTTTAATATTGATGTTTTCATGTGAATTCGATTTGTCAGTATCTTCGTCGTCTGTCTCTTCACTCTTAATCGGATGATACCCTGATGAAGACGATATAACATACTCTGGACTACGCTCATCATCCGTACTGCCATCATCTCCCTCCTTAACCTTCACCTTGTATTCTTCTTTAATTTTAATATTGATGGGTTGTTGAACATTTGCTCTGTTGGTAGCTTGGTACATATCTTCATCATCCGTATCTTCACTCTTAATTGGATCATATACCGACGATACAACACATTCTGGCTTGATATCTGTGCCATGCGTGCCTACGGCCGCCATTATGGAGGAAGACATTGCTCTCTAGCAAATTATTATGGGAGAGAGCAGCAATGTACCAACGATATATTATATATAAGTTGAGCTCAAAGTTCAATCACCGAGTTACTACTAACAATTGAAAGGACGATATACCTGACGACGTTAGTGATTATATAGGCACTGAATAAAGTAAAGGAGAGTAGCAGCAAACTTTTGTCTAACTTTACTGCCGTTATCTAGTTGCAAACTGAAATCTGTTGCAATCAACAATGAAAGCTAGACTATTCCCCAAGAATAACCTAGAGTATTTAGGAGACCCTATTTCACTACCTACAGCCCTTTATTAAATTATTCAATAGCCCGGCCACACGCCATGGCGAGGATTATGATAGCCCTTTAGCATCAATATATGCTGTATAAGGTGGTGACAGGTGAGTAGTAGGTAACGGTATATGTACGTCGGCGGCGTCGAATTTGTAGACTGCAAGGATACCCCAATGCTAATGACCATACAATCTCACATGATAACTTTTTATCATTATCATCTCTCTAGAGAGAGCGTTAGAGTTAAGACATAAGGTTTAGTAGAGTAGATATAGTTACAAAAGGATGACATCAATTCAAACGATATCAAAAGTTATTGCAACAATACTAATAACTCCGATTAGCATATCATATGCACAAGAAATAAACCGAGGAGAATACAGCGATATATTCAGTTCAAATACAAACTACAAAGGTAATACAAATTGTAGAACAACAACATCTACACAAATATTAAGTTGTTTAGGATTACGATGTAAACCAACACACGAGGGTGGATGTACACAATCTGAGTATACAGCAGAATTAATACAAACAAGTTGTACAAATCCCGGAGCTGGCACTGGTTCTGAAACTGCTGCTAAAATATGTTATTATGATACTATTTGTTGTCCAATTGAGATTAATGATAGTTCTTCATTGAATAGTTTAACAATTATGGAAACTACAAAGAATAATAATAACAATAACGTGAATGATAATGAGTGGCCAGATGAGCCTCAAATGTATACCAGTTCAACTTATACAAGTTTATCAACTACACAATCAGAAGATGGAGGGAGTATAGGAGCAGGATTAGGATTTGCAATAATGTTCATGATAGGTGCAGTATTATATATTGTAGTGGCACGGATAAAGAAACAACGTGAGCAGAATAATCAAAAGAATAGTGTTTCTTCTTCTTCCTCGGGAGGTGTGAATGGCTTTTTGGAAGATGGTAATAACGTCGAGTTACCCAAAAAGAAGAAGAAGAGTCAAAGAACGATATATGACATTGATTCATCATCTTCTTCAGGTGGTAGTAATTCAAGAAGAAGTGATCCACCATCATCATCAAGCTCATCTCGAAATAGTGGCTCAAGGAATAGCAGAGGCGGTGGGTCGAGGACTAACCAATCAAGAAAAAGTGGTACCTCAAGACATAGTAGAAAAAGTAGACAATCTAAGAATACTGTGGATCGTTATTTAGAAAAACAGGCGAAAGATATGGAGGCACTTGGTATTAGTTCACGAAGTAGTGATGAAAGTAATAGTATACTATCCTGAGATGAGGGAGATTTACGAAAGGTCTTAAAGGGGCATCTGGTTAGGGATGAGGGAGGTCGAAAGAGGGAAATTACATATCAATAATAAGATTAGGACGAAAAAAGTTATATGAGAGATACAACTAACTCTAACCTAAAATCTATACATTCTTATGACATTACTCTATACATTTCTGGAGGACCGTCGAGTGTATTACAATTACTCTAACTTCTCCTCGAGAGCCTGTAATAACAAACTCATCTTGTTTGGACGAGTAGTAGAATAAGGATCGGAGGTGCTACTTTGTGATATCTTCCTCTTCTTTGTGTCATGGCATGCTACTTGGGAAGTACTCATCTTGTTAGGACGAGCAGCAGTAGAAGGATCGGAGCTACTTTGTGATATCTTCCTCTTCCTTGTGACATGACATGCTACTTGGGAAGTATCTTCCTCTGCTGTCAGGTCTACGACAGGAGAAGGATAATCGACAGGGGAAGGGTCCCTACACTCCTCTATACCTTGATCATAATCAGTACGTCGAACAGTTTCATCTCTTCTATCCCTACTGGCTATTGGTATGCTCCTTTGCCTTTGCTGCTCACCCATACTGTTGACATTCTTATACACGGGTATTTGATACTGTTGAAATTGACGTAATAAACGTAATTCAGTTTCAAGCTGTTGTAAACTTTGTTTATTAGCGTCAGAAGGATGATCCCTGCTAATACATTCCCCTCCCATACTAGTACGTTGATCATAATCATACGTGGCACTTCGAACAGTAGTAGCAGCCTCAACAACATCATCTCTACATTGTTGTAGTAGATGTTGAAACCGTAATGTTTCGAGTTGTTGTTTGTGTAACAATTGCATCATTTCCATCTCTTGTTCTTGTGATTGTTTATGTTGCAGGCTGCTTATGGATTCACTTCTACTTCTAGGCACTTGCTGTATCCTTGGCTTCTTGGTCTGCTGTTTCTTGGCCTCGCGATATAAAGTGAAAGCAACCTGATCGTTTGTATTAGCAGGTGGAGGAACTCTTTTACAACTGTCTACTACTGCAACACTTCGTTCACGATGGGTCGTCGTCAGTTGTTGTTGAACTTCTTGAATTGTTGGTGGTACAAGCTTGGTCAAGTCCGGAGCCGCCCCATCATGTACAATTGCAATAGCATTCATTGCATGATGTTTAAAACAATACTCTCCCTTCCTTTGTTTTAATTTGCATCCCTCTTGTTTGCAATACTTTCGTTTTCTTGTTAACTTTTTAGCAGGTATAACTGTAACGTTGAAAGGATTGGTAGTAGGAGCTTGTTGTTGATGCTGTATCGGCGGCATCGGTGTTCGATGATGTTGTATCGGCGGCGGCATCATCATATGTTGCATATTGTATGGCGGCGGCATATATGGATAGCCATTATAGGCAGTAGGATGATAAGGAAGAGGCGGAGGAGGATGATGATGATATGTTGTTGTTGTCGGCATCGACGACGACGTCTTCTTCATAATTTGATATTGATGCTGTTGCTTGTTATTGTTATTGTTATCCATCGTCGACTTATGTTTGGCTATATTAAACGAGCTGTCAATTCTGCTACGGTCTCTTACTTCGGTTCCTATTACATTGCAGCTTTCTCAGTTGCATCAATACGACGTGGGTTAGTATTTATTGTCTGTTTGGTAGGGATGAGATGCAGTTCGTTGCAGTCGTTGTAACAACGAAGCATCATTATTGAGAAAGTTGGCGATTCGAGGCCATATTGTTGCTGTTTCGATGTCTTTTTCTCATTAAACTTGATGCCAAAGACATTTATACCGTTGATAATGTCTGATAAGACCTGACGATCGGTATCCTCCTCGTTATGATTAAAATTATTGCTGCCACTCAACAACTCCTGTTCTCTCTCAATTGTCTAGGTTGATGAACCAAATCCTGTCGTAAATAGATAATCATGTTTACATTTCAAAGGAAATAGTTCATTAGATGTTTCTAGCTATGAGTTATGAGAGGTACACGGGTATCTTTATGGTCGGTATCCTCCTCTCAAGAGGCAGCAAGTCAATTTTCTACTTCTACTACTCAGATAGATAACACTTTTGAGGATGATTTAGATGATAATGTTTGGTTACTTATTATGCACTAGTATGTTGTATCGTAAGATACTTACTTGTATCTTTTCATATCAGATCAAAGATTCACCTAGACTTGTCAAAGTTGACAAGACGAGACAAACATCTCTGTCTCTAGAGCTTCCCCTTCGATACCCCTCCAACGACTCGAACTCTCTTCTATTCACTAGCTGAGTATATGATCGTTATCATCTCCCCTTTGACTTTCCAAATCATCTCTAAACTCATTCATGAATGCTACAAGTTGATCATCTTCACTACCGAGACTCTCAATCTGAGATATATTAGCAATCTCGACATGCTTAGGAACATTCTTGGAGGTAGTAGAACGAGCAGAACGCTCAGAACTATCAATACCAAGTATCTCTCGTGCCATCAATTTACTTGATACACTTGATGTTGATTCATGACGAAGAAGTTCTGGCATTTCATACATGTCCTTCACAGCTGACAGACGATTATCCCTTTGTATACGAACAGGAGTCGGTTGAATAAGAACTCGTGGTGTCTTGGCAACAGAGATAGCCGATGGATGAGTCAGTTGGACTTGTGGCTGTTTCTCTTGTTCAACAGCAGCAGAGGTCGTCACAAGACCTTCTTGAAGATGATTAGTTAGTACCTCCTTGAGTTGGTTTACACTCGATCTTGATTCATGACGAAGAAGTTCTGGCATACCACACAAATCATTCACAGCCGATAGATGATTATCTCTTTGTGTACTAGTCGGTTGAACATGTGGCTGCTGTGTTACAGCAGCAATAGATAATACTGCAGAGACAGCATCAACAGAATGTACTACCGCCTTATGTGGAACTTCTTGTGGCGTTTCGCCAAGGATACCCGACGGAGTATCTCTTTGTGTATGAGTCTGTTGAACTTGTGGCTTTTGTGTTAAAGCAGCAGTAGAGGCCGAGACAGCAGCAACATGATGATCTTGAATATGATCAGCTAGTAGTACCTTCTTGACTTGGTTTACACTTGATCTTGATTCATGACGAAGAAGTTTTGGCATATTACACAAATCAGTATTCACAGTTGATAGATGATTATCTCTTTGTGTACGAGTTGGTTGAACTTGTATCTGTTGTGTTTCAGCAGCAATAGATAATACTGCAGAGATAGCATCAACAGAATGTACTACCGCCTTTTGGATCGGTAGAACTTCTTGCGGTGTTTCAGTATTGGCAGTTGGAGTTGGAGGGATAAGATACTCCGGCACACTTCCGTCATGAATGACTGCCATACTATGTTTGAAACAATACTCTCCCTTCTTTTGTTTTAATTTGCATCCCTCTTGTTTGCAATACTTTTTCTTCCTTGTATACCGTTTAGGTGCTGGTATAACTATAACGTTTGTGGAAGCATTCATCTGGGAGTAGATAGGACGAGGAGGAGCCACCTGCTGACTAATATGATGTGTATCTTCAGCAGTTACTTGTCTCGTGTAGTTTTCGTCGTATCTATGCTTCTTTGCATTTGGTAACGTCTTCTCACTAATGTCACTATCACTAACTCTACTTGTAAGATGGTGATACTGATACTGTTGTGGACAATCGTTAGAGTTAGGCTGTGGTGGCAAGATACTTTTCCGCTTCCTACCATCATGCTTGATGGGTACAGATGCCATTTGATCCTCACTAACTTTGCTTGTCATATATTGACGTTGCATAGACGATGAATGATGATATTGTACCGCCGATTGTTGCACACCATGTGGCATGTGTGGATATGGATATACATACTGTGTAGGAGGTGGCAGATGATATTGAGGAGGATGATGTGTCATCGACGATGCCGTCATCGTCTTCTCCTTCTGTTGTTGTTCGTCGGTCGTATCATAGCGATATTGCAATGCAGCTGTTTGTTTATTATTAGCAGTAGTAGCAGGTTGAGGATATATAGGTTTCGACGTATAATGAGACATATGATATGGATGATGATATTGATGTGGATATGGATGATGGCCGCCGACCATATGATGATATGGTAGAGGAGGATACGGCATCGTCGTCGTCTTATTCATCTTGATTGAGTCATTATCATAGCTGTTATCTTGTCGTATAGTTATTGATCTCCCATACTTATTGTTGCTGACATTGATACATTGTTGCTGCTTTTGAATGGACCGTTGAGTAGTAGTATCATCGACGATGATTTGAGTATCTTTCCTGATCTTCATTTGATATGGGATGTCGGGACGTTCATCTGTGTTCTACCGATATACTCCTGCTTTGCAATACTCTTTGCAACTATCCATCAAGTGGCGGCAACAGCAGGTTGTTGTTGTCTTATAATGGATGGACGGCAGGTGGTCGGTGAGTGGCGGCAGCGAAAGATACGCTCGACTCTTGATTGTTTGACGGAACTCTCGGCATGAAAATTTTTACTTAGGGTCCCAAAACCTAATTTAACACAATTTAGTGAACTATGGTTTGGCGGCAGTTGGCACCTCACAACTCACAGCATACATGCTACAAATCGCGATTTCAAAGTCTGTCCGTCGTTTGCCAAAATAGGCGTAAGCCGTACAAATACTATCTTATTTATCGTCGTAAGCGTACATACGTTTGCCAAAATGGGCGTGAGCTGTCCGATTATTGTTGTTTATATCCGAATATTTTCGTTAGTATCCGTCTACTTTGAAATCGCTTAAGTGAGTTGATGGCAACTCGCAGAATGTCGTTGGCACCTCAATATCAACCTCTCATAATAATAATATCGTTGCTATTGTGTTCTCATAAAATACTAACGAACAACAATCCAGTCAAAAGAAACAAAGCAGTACAAAACAGTAAACAATATGGACTACACCAACAACCAACTTTACAACAGCAGCGGCAGCTCTGCCGTTGCTTATTGTTCTGAGATTAACAGCTCTTCCTACGCCAGGGCGGTATCAACATTATCGAATGATGGTAGTGGTATTGCAATGAATAATGTCAGTGCATATACATTGACTGAACAACGCGACGATACTACCTCCGAGTATGCCAAACAAACTGCTAATATCGATATGATGAGTAGGGATCAACCACCACCACCACAGGTGGCAGGTATCGTAGCAACAGTATCAAACGAGGAGGTTAATGAATTTATGCAATACCTATCACATAAGAATAACAACGACAATTGCAATACTACGGAGGTCAAGGCAGCGGCGGTGGTCAAGAAGGATGCTCCTTTGAAGAAGAAGAGTGGTCCAAAGAAGAAGAAGTCAGTCAGTAAGAAGGCCCATACGTGTAAACATTTAGGGTGTACAAATAATGTTGTTAATTCCGGTGTGTGTTACCGACATGGTGCTAAGAAACGTTTATGTAAACATGAAGGATGTACTAACATGATTAAAAGGTAAGCACGAGCGAGATTTGATGTGCATGTGATATAACTTTTATACTTTCACTAACAACAAAAACTAACCTCTTGACTTATACTTATTCATTCCAATATTTCATATAAAGTGATGGAGTATGTTTAAAACACGGTGCACGTAGTATGAGACAGATTTGTTCCATGGAGGGTTGTACAAAGTTTGTACAATCCAAGGGTGTTTGTTGGAAACATGGTGCGAAGAGGGTTGCAAAGAAATGTAACTTTGTTGGATGTGATAAGTTTGCACAGACTAAGAAGGGTGGAAATGGTGGTAATCATTGTTTGAAACATACATCCAAGAGTGATGATGGAAGTACTACCAGTAGTAGTAGTGTTGAGGAGGATGGGAATGCTGGTGTGGCAATCCAAGCTCTTCTTTCCTTGAGGAGTGTATCTTCATTGGAAGAGTAAAAAAAGTATCGAGCAGGGGATTATATGTTTTGTGAAAGAATGTGAACAGAGAGGAGATACTTACATGTGTGTATACATGGTGTATATGAATTGATTGGTAGAGATATGTAATAAATGTTTATATGTTTAAAGAAGCTCAATTGTATCACATCTTATGTATAACTTATAAACGCATGATGTATCTGTAGCCTAACCCAAGTACCTGGTATATTTTCGAGTCTGGCAATCAAACCAACCAATCTCCAAAATAGTAGGAGGCGGATCCACACCAAAGGGACCGTTTGTAACCCATGAACCACGAGGGGGAGCAAAAGAAGAATACTCGTATACTTGAGCTCGATAAAATGTCTCCACTCGTCCGTCCTTCACAAAAGATGATTGGAATCCTATATACCAATAGAATTCGTCCCTATGCAGGACACATTTGCCAGTCCTACCTTGCCATTTTATCTTGTGTTTGATATATGATGGAAATCCATTCTTGTTTTTACTTTCATTGTATAATCCATTTACATCGGGTATCCCGCATCTAGATACTTTAACTGTCCAATGGATTCTATCTCCTTCAATAGGTGGATCTATTATTTGATGTGAAATTTGTTGATACTGATGCTGTTGTTGTTTATATAAGTTGATCTTATCAGCTACAATTTGGGGAGTCGTCAACGGATAAGGTTGTCCAATCTTTTTATAATATGAGAGGTTTTTATCAAATGTATCCCAATCCTTAGCGGACAACCCAATCCTGAGCGGTGGGTCTCTAAGGTTGGTGGAGTGACGACTGTTAAACAAGATAATACCGTCAACGATACCTACGAGCCAATACTTCTTTAGTTTGCACCATCTTGTAGAAGGATATCAACATGGGAATCACGATAGACGACAAAGGTAACAGAATGTCCATCCCATACTCCTTCTTTGATGTACATGTTTGTCTCGTCATGCAATGTTGGTATTTGTTGGTATAATCCGTTGGGATTCCCTCTACTTCCTTCAATAGGTGGTAACTTTAATCTAAAGTAGCTGGTTTCCGTTGTTGAGTCAGTGGTGGAACATCTGTTATTTGATGTGAAATTTGTTGATGCTGATGCTGTGGTAGTGGTAGTGGCAGAGGCATCGGAACAGAAGAGTAATCGAACGATGATGCAGTTGGTGATAGTGAAGATGGGACGACAACTTCATTCTTCTGCGGTACAAATTCTTGCTTCTTTGATTGCATTTCCTCTTCTTTTGACTCGTCTGGACTAGTCTTTGGCAATTCTTTACTACTCGGAGCAGGTGTCTTCTCGTCACCCGGACAGAGCACACCTTGACTATCATACCATCCCAACTCCAAAGTAGGAGCTGGCTCGACACCAGTACCAACAGTAATCCACCCATCACACGGGGGATGGTCTATATGACTCTTTGTCAAACTGACAGTAGTTCGGTAAAATGTCTTACTTACTCTTTCCTTTTGTAATTGGAATCCTATAGACCAATTGGAATTGTCACGAAGAAGTATAAAATTCCCAGGTATGCCGTTCCATTCAATATCAGATTTGATGTATGATGTAAATCCGTTCCGATTATAACTCTTTTTGTATAATCCATTTATGTTGGACATACCACATCCTATAACTTTGACCTTTTTGTAACTGTTAGGATCATGTGCATATGTGAGTGGTGGTGGTGCTGACGATGCTGTGGCTGACATCACCCCATCATGACTGCTCTATCATTGGCATTGAGTTGAGGTGTCAACATTGGATATAGTTTACCAGTCAAGTTATAACATTCGGTAGTATCAAATAACTTCCATGATGATTTGTTCCATTTTATTCTGGCTCCAAGAGCTCTTTTTGTTTTATCAACAAATAGGATTATACTCCCAGCAATACCGAGTAACCAATCCTTCTTTGTAGATTGGTAAAGAGAAGTACGGAAAATGACAAATGTCACCGGCTTTCCATCCCATATTCCTTCTTTGAAGTACATGCATGTCCCATCATACCAAGTTTTTGCTCTTTGGTATATTCCGGCGGCATTTCCCCTCGTCCAATGTCGACCAATCTTTGGTAATTTGATATTCAACGTTAAATATTGTGGGGTTGGATCAAGTGGCGGAGGCATTCGAACAGAGGAGTAATCGAATGATGGTGCAGTTGGTGATAGTTTGGAAGGAGAGGTTTCATTCTTCTGCGGCACAAATTCTTTTGAAGTTGCAACTAATTGCTTCTTTTGCACTTTTCTGGTACTATATCTCTATCTCTACTGCTCGGAAGATGTTTACTAGGTGCTTCATATTGCACAACATGTTCTATATCTCTGGTACCACTCATTGCTGCTGCTAAAACTGATGGATCACTAATGAAATCATTTGAATTACTACTAATACTCAATGGAGCCCATAATGATGGATTGTTTATGTAAGATGGTACTGAACTTATAGTTTGAGAGATTGAAGTGTTAATATTGCTATCATCTGCAGAGTTAGCCAATATTGTAGGAGTTACCGTATCAGTAGACAAAGACTGTATACCTCTACTCATAGTATGATGATGGAGAGATACATCCTGTGATATATTACTATTGCTGCTTTGTTCTAACAAAGCGTCTGAGCTCGATGATGACGATTGCAAACTCCATTTTTGAGCTGCCAACAATAACTTATCCTCTTCTCCCATGATATCAATATAAACTTCACAAATCTATTACCATCTTAAACACCTTTATCTGAGCTGGTGATCTATTGGATTATGAACATTATATAGAGAGTTGCTATTTCTATGTTTGTATAGAGAGAGAGCTATTTCTATGTGTATTTTTGTAATACTTTTTGCTCTACTTCTGTTCAATGATAGAGACGTATGTAAAAGAAAGGGTCAGTAATATATATACAACGTATATCAATCGAACAATAAAGCTAAACTCAATCTATCCGTGCCTTTATCACCGCAAATTTGGAAAAGAAATACCTTTCATCAATATTCTATTGTAATTACTGAAGTAGAAGGCAAAACAAAAAACAGTGAGAAATAGTACGTCAATTCGTAGACCACCATTTTATATCATATCCGCCACTATACCCCTATCAAACACATATATCACGTATCACTTACCAATGTTTAACCGAGTATTGATGCCTGCTCCTCCTAGCCTACGCCTACCACCAACAAGCAAATAATTTAAAGTCACCGCTACTACAGAGACGTTTGCTGGCGATTCATTCCCAACGGGAATGAATTCAGTAACATCTTTTTTTATTGTGGTACAATACCTAGTTGATTGACAGAAGAGAGTAGACTCCTTCTCTGGATGTCTCACGCCTCCTCTAAAGTTATTAATATACACATTTAGTGCTAGTTAATACCCTTATTTGTTAAGGGTACCCGTTGTTTGTATACGAAAGTTAACCTACAACAAATTATATACAAAATATAATACACTCGAATTTTCTTTAGTAATAACATAACAAACTATGGACGGTGGAAGTAGTAATAATACCACCAATATATTTGTATATATGGGTGAAGATAGCGAGGTACCTAATGATGTTGTTAATGTTCAAGTTCATCCGTCCGTAAGAGTTATACCCAATGGAGCGTTCCAAGACCACAAACAACTGAAAATGGTTGATATTTCTGAGGGTGTTATTGAGATTGGCGAAAAGGCATTTGCTTGTACGATGAATCTAGATGAGATTCGTATTGCATCGACTGTTAAACGTATTGGTCGTTTGGCTTTTAATAATGCAAAGGCAAGGTCTATTATTCTACCGGAGGGGCTAGAAACAATTGGTGATGGTGGATTTTGCGGTTCCTTTCTTCTTTCTAGGTTTCGTATACCTTCTCTAATCACCGCGTTATCGGAGGGGATGTTGTATGGATGCCAATTTACGTTCTCTCTTGAACTCCCCGAGGGTATAAGGAGGTTAGAATTTGAATCACTTGGTTCTTGCTGCTCTTTGAGAAATGTGGCACTCTCTAGTCCCAGATTGTGTAGGTTTGTTGATTCGGATGCTTTTGTTGAATGTACAGACCTATTAAGTATATTTGGTACATCATATCAAGTTGGAAATGAATTGCAACATAGATTTGATAATCTTCCAATCCACAAAATGATATATTACCAATCCTACAACAACTTGACAGTGGAACAACTCACGGATGCCACAAACATGAGATCGGGCACTAGAACCCTACGAAGTAAGTTGGACCTATCCGGTAATATGCAAGATACATTGGGGATGACACCGCTTCATATACTGGCATGTTCAACAGTACAGAATGTTGATATGTACCGTATCATTATTGATAAGTACCCGGATAATCTGATTACAAAAGATAAATGGGGGGCGTTGCCGTTACTCTATGCCATTTGGGGACAAGTACCAGATGAGATTATTGAGTTGTTGGTTGATAAGTATAAATTGCTATATCCTAACTTTGCATTCGATAGTGGTAATATGTTTGAGACATTAGCGAGAACCGATGCACCATGGGGACCGACTGTACAGTGGGATTTATTAATTAGATTCTCAGAAGTTCAGAAGAAGTTATGGCCGGAACAAAATACTACTGCTTGGTGGAATAGATTACTGTATAAAGTGGCAGATGATAAAACTTTCAGAGATGATCCTGGGATTTCACCGGGAGCTCTACTATTCATGGCTTCGAATACTCTAGCCATTGCTCCTCGGTTTCTAGATCTCGGTGTATTGCGACATTTAGTAGTGGAAGATATAATGAAAATCTACGATAAGGCTGTGACGGGGATTACTAGAAGAACCTGTCTCGATGAACTCCTATCAGACATTGACCAACACAAACAAGATTATTGCGGTATGAAATATGCTACAACACAATTGGAATTAGCTTTGTGGAATAAGAAGATCGAAGAGTCAGTTCAAGTACAGAAGCGCCCAAGGAAGGCAAAGAAATATGATGCGTCATCTTTCAGGAAACAGTGCCGTGTTGATTGTGGAGCTAGTATTATCATCCCACTTGTGTTGCCGTATCTGTTACCCGCGTAGATTGACACGTTAGAGTGTCCACTATGGAAGCATTAGTCGTTTAGATACTAGATCTACCTGTTTAGATTCTTAGAGTATCTATGAATTGATAATAATCGGGCATAAAACGACACGACCATCATCGACTTTTCGTTTCTTCTTCGACTTTTTCAACTTAATACCATGCATGATACACAATCCATTCTCCATTTGATTATTCATACACCCCTCATGAGTACATTGCGCTACCTTCTCCTCCTTGATACTACTACTACACTTCTTCTTATTCATCAGTTGTTGTGCTGCTGCTTCCTTCTCCCTAAGTCGAATATGTCGACCACATAATCCTCCCCTCTTTGACTGACTTGTACATCCTGTAAGTTTACAAGTATATACATACTTTTTATTACCATGTTTCTTACAAACACCTCCAGCTAGTAATGCATTACTGTTACATCCATCATGTGTACATTTTCTCTTCTTCCTCTTACTCTTGATATCATTATGTTGTGGAAGGAGGTTTATACTTTTGTTACGATTCTCCTTTTCTAACATTGTTTGCTGTAGATTATACGATTCAAAATTAGTTGACAAAGGCTGTGGTGGTAACTTTCTTTTTGTTTGATTGTGATTCTCCTTCTCTGCTAAAAGTTTTGGCTGCAATTGTTGCTTGATAGATTCATTCATTGCATTAACTTGACTTTGTTGCCATTTTGTTAAACATTCCTGCTTCTCAGTAGGATCGTTGTGTTGTTGCAATTGATATAGATGATAATAACGACGACGATTCTCCTCCTCTAAAAGAGTGTGTTGTTGACTATACAATTGATTCGAATTATGTATTGACAAAGGCTGTGGCGGTGGTGGTAAGTAAGTCTGCTGTAACCTATACAAATCTTCTGCCATGGTAGTAGCGGATAGATTGTTATTGTTGCAATAGCTTGTGGGAAGTTGTGGTGGTGGCATAGTGTCGACGACAATAAATGATGTATTGAGTTGGGGATACTTCAGGATACTTCTGTTAGGTCAGTGGATATGTAAGTTCGCTGCTCGATTATTCAGGTACTGTGTGTTAAGATTGTTGTTGTTGATATGATACGTATTATACCGCCGTCCTCTGCATGCAATGCAATGAGCAATCCTTAGGAGTGGTTGGAAGTTGAAATTATGGAGCTTCGAAACGGGGGTATCTTGACTTCCAACCACTTTGCTGAGAGCCATCTCGAGCCATCACCTCACACAAAGCCAAAGATGGCACCGCTTATTCCTTATGCATACATTCTCCTGGCTATAGGAAGTGGCAATGAACGCGGTAGAGGTAGAAATAGTGGCCGGGGAAGATCAATAGCAGGCAGAGGAGGCAACACAAAAACATCAACAACAACTGGTCGGGGTAGAAAAAGATATACACGAGATGGTATTAAAAAGAAACCATCAAACAATAATGACGATACTCGACAAGAAGAATTATATCCATTGCCTCCATTAACAATACCCAATGGACCAAGACCATCGTACTTTACATGCAGGCATTCATACGAACATACGTTAATAGATGAGATAAACAGATTTGTCGCTACTTCATGTGATGGCAAAGTTTTAACATCATCGCCATATCCTGGACTTGTTCGAGTAGAAGACGACAATAGTATATTACCAACATTATATGATCCGGTATATGCATTGCAATGTTTACCATCCTGTGTTGTAGTCACTTCCGAATCAATCAAAGGTATCGCTCGAGAGGTATTATCATCATTACTTGGTGATGGTATCGACGATAAAGATGATACAATAGATAAACAGAGTGAACAAACACGACAACAACTACGGAATGCACCACGAGGTAGTCTATCAATCCATCCATTAGTACCCGGTATGTGTAAAGGACAATCAACTCCAATAATGCAACATCGTTCAACAAAAGTAAGTGAAGAGATATCTAAAATGTTAAAGAAGAGTTATTCTGCTGCTAGAAAGGCATCAGTTGCATCAGACGATGATGGAGATGATGTGATACAACCAAATAATGAACGATGGGTACTACAAATAATGTTACAATCATCAAACATTGCAGTAGCAAGTATAACTAAATCAAAACATATCGGACTGGGTATCAATTCCTATTGGCCAAACATCAAACATCCGTTAGGATTAGCCAAAGTTGACATAGTAGAACGTATGCCAAGTTCTGCATATCGAAAGTTAATGGAAAGTATTGAATGTATGGGTATATATCCAACATTGGAAACAACTGTGGTTGACTTAGGTGCTTGTCCTGGTGGTTGGACATCGGTTATTAGAAGATACTTTACAAATTGCAAAGTAATTGCAGTAGATCGGAGTGAGTTAGATCCAACTCTAATGAAAGATGACATGGTACAGTTTATCCAAGGTGATGCATTTACATATCAACCACCAAATTATGAACAATTAGACTATTGGATGATATCAGATATAATAGCTTATCCCGAACGAATCACTGATCTATTAAAAATATGGTGTAGTAATAAATGGGCATCGAATATGATAGTAACAATGAAGTTTCAAGGGAATGAACCAGATTTGAATGAATTAGATATGGCTATACAAGTTGTAAAAGGTTGTGGATATGTCTGTCGTGTGAAACATTTCTTTAATAATAAGAATGAGGTTACGTTCATGGTATCATTAGTAGTAGAGAATGAAGTAAGGGATTATTTGGATGTTGGGATTGTTGGTACACAAATGTATCCTAGTTTATAAACATATAAGAAAAGGAAACATATGACGTAACATTCTAAACTAGGCTAGAATACATATGCCTGAAATGTCTCAAGACACCAGACATAACCATCACATTGAGCCATGTTGAAGTGATGGTGCTAGACTACACCACATCCACATCATAAATTATAATCCTCGATTGTAATAACTATGAAGTCAACTAAAGTGATCATCTCTTTATTGCTATGTCTACTCGGGTGGTCGACCAAGGTCGCCGCCAATGCTGATGTAATTGCTAACATTGAGGCAAAAGAGAAACAAACGGTAAGTTTATTCACCGGATTGCGCATCAACTTCAAATAGGCGAAGGTAGATTGCAATGAGTGTGATGTATTGATATATCGTATAGGTGTGTGGCTGGCATTACATCATAGTCAATTATTACGTAGTTTTCATGGCGGCTTCTCATAGGACGATTTTGGATGCTATTTGCAATAGAGATTGCAATTATCACCTGCCATCAACTAATACACACATCTTATGTCTCTTTGTCGTCGACGATTCCCTAGTCCCTTCGAGTACGGAACCAACCACCGTTCCTTGTTCCACCTCCATCCACTGACTATGGTGATAACTTTGGAATATCAAGACGTCTTTCTGGTACTCCTCCGGTATGCTTGGTAGATGGTGTTGAAACGCCTTTTGTGGATTGTTTAGATGGCCTCCAGGCATCAGACGGTGTGACATCATGTGCTGACGCTTGTGTTGCACTAGGAAGTGGTAGCTGCTGTGAGGGTGATCAAGCATGTGATGGATTTACTGGTACGTTTGAGTGATATTCTCATATTCATATTGCTATGACTACATTTACATATCCTCTCAAATCATTCTCATATTTGTTTATATTAATGTTTTACCCTCTAAACAATAGGCAAGGTATGTCCCGATGGATCATGCATTGGCCGCCAGGTCTGTTACAATGGTAAGTATTCTGTACTATTTGAGCTCATTCGTTTATCGTCAACAACCACACGGAAAGGGTATGCCTCAATATTGTATCTCCTTATTAACAATCTCAGCACGTATCAATTATGTAGTGAACGGATGCAAGAGCCTTCTTAATTCTGACGGAACTGAAGTAAGTGATGGTGAAATAGCTTGTTATGAAGCTGCTTATTCACGGACAGGTATGGCTGGCGTAGTTTCAAGTGTTGTGAATTCATGTCAAGGAAGTCATAGTTGTATTAATATTGCCCAAGGGGCTGATTGTGGTAATGGAGGAGATGTTGGTGATATCAAAGACTCGTGTCTTGGAGATAGTAGTTGCAGTGGATTGGCCTTCTCTTATACTGCTAATGGAGGGTCTATTGGGGATATTACAAACTCTTGTCATGGAATTGAAAGTTGTTCGCACATATTAGCAGGTGGTACAAGTGGTGATTCAGGAAATGTTGGTGATATAACCTGCTCGTGTCAGGGAGATCGAGCCTGCTATTATCTTTATTCAGCTTATGGTTCTAATGACAGTGTACTTGATGTTGAGATTGAGAGTTTATCTTATTGTTGCAATGGAGCAGAAGAGTGTGATGATTCATCAGGCAGCTTTACTCTACCAGCCTCTTGTGCCGCCAATGATTATTCTGATGCCGATTCGTCTACCTGTCCAACAACATGTGGTGAAAATGAGTATGTGCTGGGTAATATCTGTGTCGGTTGTCCAGACGGAACAATAAACTCCTCCGGTGATCCAGTTTCAGGAGGTGACACAGCTTGTGCTGCTCCTCCTCCGGTATGCACAGTAGATGGTGTGGAAACGCCTTTTGTGGATTGTTCAAATGGCCAGATATTAGATGGTACTGGTACATCTTGTGCTGATGCATGTGCCGCACTACAAAGTGGTAGTTGTTGTGTCGGTGATTATGCATGTGATGGATTCACAGGTGAGTTAGTAGAAGTATTGGTATTCGTTTCTCTTCTTCCTTACTTGGCTCTAACTGTTTATGATTTAGGCAAGGTATGTCCTGATGGGTCGTGTGGTGATACTTACTCTTGTGAAAACGGTACGTCTAGTGTTGTGTGTTTTTGATTTGATTGCTTAATGCTAGCTGTTAGTTCCTCCCAATCAATACAATAAACTTCTTCACCTCTCTACTTATGCAGCACGTATCAATTATGTAGTTAACGGATGCAAGAACCTTCTTAATTCTGATGGAACTGAAGCAAGTGCTGGAGATAGATCTTGTCTTGGAGCTGCTTATTCATCTACAGGCACATCTGGTGTGGTTTCAAGTGTTGTGAATTCGTGTCAAGGCAGTCATAGTTGCATGTTTCTTGCCAAACCAGCATATGCACCCTGGGGTGCTGGTGATGCAGGGGATGTTGGTGATATCAAAGACTCGTGTCTTGGATATCTCAGTTGCCAAAATTTGGCCTTCTCTTATACTGCTAATGGAGGGTCTATTGGGGATATTACAAACTCTTGTCATGGAATTGAGAGTTGTGCCCACATATCAGCAGGTGGCTCCCAAGATTCAGGAAATGTTGGTGATATAACCTGCTCGTGTCAAGGATATCGAAGCTGCTATTATCTTTATTCAGATTATTATTATGTTTCTCCTCATTGGGTACAAAATTACTGGCGTGGTGTACTTGATGTTGAGGGTTTATCTTATTGTTGCAATGGAGCAGAAGAGTGTGAGGATAAGTCAGGTAGCTTTACTCTACCTAATACTTGTGCTGCCAATGATTATTCTGACGCTGCCTCGTCTACCTGTCCAACAACATGTGGTGAAAATGAGTATGTGTCGGGTAACATCTGTGTCGATTGTCCAGACGGAACAATAAACTCCGCCGGTGATCCAGTTTCAGGGGGTGACACAACTTGTGATGCTCCTCCTCCAGTATGCTTGGTAAACGGAGTTGAGACAGACTTTATTGACTGTGTAAATGGTCAGGCATCAGGTGGTACATCTTGTGCTGACGCTTGTGCCGTACAATTTGCACTAGGAAGTGGTAGTTGCTGTGAGGGAACTGATGCGTGTGTTGGGTTTACCGGTGAGTTAGTAAAAGTCTATTCATTATCCTTTCTTCCTTACTTGGCTCAACTATGTTTTTGATTTTTAGGCAAGGTATGTCCTGATGGGTCTTGTGTTGGTAATTCAGCTTGCCAAAACAGTAAGTCATAGTGTTATGTGTTCTGGATTTAGACTGCTTAATCTGCTAGTTCATCCAACTTATAACAATGAAACTTCTTCATCTCTCTACTTTATCACTCAGCATACATCAATTATGTAGTGAACGGATGCAGAAACCTTCTTAATTCTGATGGAACGGAAGCAAGTTCTGGAGACGATTCTTGTAGACAAGCTGCCTATGCCCCTTCAGGTACAGATGGCGCAGTTTCAAGTGTTGTTGATTCATGCCATGGTCAGTCCAGTTGCAAAGCAATTGTTTTATCTCAGACTGGAGGCAATGGAGGTTATGTTGGTGATATCAAAGGCTCGTGTCTAGGTGATAGTAGTTGCCGTGGACTAGCCATGTCTGATTCTACTGATGGAGGGTCTGTTGGGGATATTACAAACTCGTGTCATGGATATTATAGCTGCAGCTTAATATCATATGGACAACATGGTGTTGGTGGTGACGTTGGAGATATAACCTGCTCATGCCAAGGAGATCAAAGCTGCCGTCATCTATATTCAGCTCTTGGACGTGCTAATGCATTACCAATTGCTGAGCTATCATTTTGTTGCAATGAAGATTCAGAATGTAACGAACAATCGTTAGGCATCATCACTCTACCAAATACTTGTTCAGCTGATGGAGACCCAGATTCATGTCCACTTCCAACGCCAAGCCCAAGTGAACCTCCCTCCAAGAGTCCAAGTAAGGCACCGTCCAATTCACCGTCAAAGACTCCATCACAAAGCCCAAGCAAGGCGCCGTCGAAAGAGGTAAGCAAGCTTGTTAATCTTTAAGTTATTCTTAACATATCTTGTGTTCATTTTCGAAAAAAAGGATACCGATACTATCATATTCATGACACAACAACACGCCCTTTCTATTTTCCTCACACATGCTCTTTCTCTTTCCACTTTGAATCATCTTCTCATACAGCCTACGCAGAGCCCGAGTCTATCTCCCTCGAGGAGCCCGAGCAAGGCACCGACTGGATCACCTTCGAAAAATGTAAGCTCTTGTAGATGAATCTAATCTTTGTTTTGAACTCATGTATCAATCACTCACATCATATGTTCTGCTCTGTCTATTTCTTCTTTACTTACTCATATCAACCTACACCCGCAGCCGACACAGAATCTGAGTCTATCTCCTTCGAGGAGCCCAAGCAAAACGCCGTCTGTATCCCCTTCTACAACCTCAACCGAATCGCCATCGAAAACTGTAAGTAGAGTATTAACCTGCGATCTTTTACAACTTTCTTGTGATAATGCTGAGAGTCTCATTTCTCTTACTCATCCTTATTCGACTATATAACAGCCAACCTCGTCTCCCTCTGACTCGCCCTCGGCCAGCCCGTCAAAAGTGGTAAGTAGTAACAGAGCAGCAAGTGTATGGCTATTCCTTTTTGTTTGAATGATCATATTTACTATGCACTTCTCTCACCTCACTTTCTCATTCCCATTCATCAACTTTACACAGCCAACATCTTCACCCTCAACTGATCCACTATCGCCGTTGGGACCAGCTTATGATAATGAAATCGAAGCCACCGTTAGTGTAGAAAGCACAAACTCCAATGGATGCACTTCTAAAGAAGATTTGATAACCCAATTCAAGCCACAACTTTGTGATGGCTTAGCCGACACCAACGACAACGATACTACTTGTATTGTAACTGTTGAGAATTACAAGTGCACCAAACTAACCACTACTGGTCGTAAACTCTTTCGTGCCGGGCGTGAGCTATCTGATACTGATGTATATATTACATCATTTGAGTTTAGTGTTACTCTTATTGCACTTTGTTCTTCTCCGTGTACAGAAGCCAAGGCTAAAGCATCACTGGATGATGTTAAGGCAGCTCTCGAAAACAACATTGCTGGCATTGACATTGGCAATAGTATTATCATCAGTCTTGATGAGATAACTGCTCCATTGATTCAGAATGTACTTCGTTTCTACCCAAAATCATGGACTGGTGGCAATGATAACAATAAGTATTGCTCGAACGATGGAGAGTATCCCCACTGGAGTAAGTTTAGGCTGTCCATGAAAGATTTTGTTGCTGTCTTGTCATCATATAAACTTCCCACGCTTACTCAAATATATATTCTTCTTCCATCAATCCAGTGGAAAAGCTAAATATCTTTCTACCTACCCTCGAGGCTTGCTGCAAAGATCATTATGGTTGGGACTCTGCTTATGGAGATTGCATTATTAATGGTGGAGGTTCCTCAGATTTTGGAGATAACAAGTTCTATGCCGACTACTTGAACGAGTACTGTGTCCAGAACTGCCTAGAAGGCTCGAATGACGTTGCTTGTACCAATCCTGGTGGATTGAAAACGTCTCAGCCTACCTATACTTCTGCCGAGGATTGCTGTGAGAAAGCACTGTGGTGGGTCGAGCCAGTAAAGTGTGCTTTTAAATCTCGTACTCCTAATGAAGAGTATGTATATCAAGGAACTGGCAAGTGGTTCCCTAACAAGGACTGGAAGGACTGTGTTCAAGACAGTGCGGAGAATCCAATGCCAAATTGGAGTGTTCAATATTCTCATGACGACTTGAATATGTGTTGCGAGACACACTTTTTTACTCTGGAAGAGGAGGGGAATGATGGTAACTGCCCCCAAGCCAAGTTTTATGGCGACGAGTAGACGTTAGATATTATCTTCTAATACATAGCCCAGTGATATGTGGCCATGTCCTCCGTCAAGACTATATTTCATACCAAGTAATTTTTGTTTTAATATTGAGGAGTTTGTCCTCTTGTGGCACTTGGATAATTAGTAGAGCCATGCCCAGGTGTATGTTGTTGTAAGTGAATAAACTAGTGAAAATGTCCTAGTTTATACATATAGCAAAAGAAAAGTAACTTCAAATCACTTTTCGCTTGACCAACTTCCTCTCTCCACTTGGGCAATACAACTAATGACCCTCCCGATTACCTTCTAACTAACCCTTTAGTCACCATCTAATTCCCTCGCTGCACACTTCATGACGGGGGTTCCCTGCCGGAAATAGATATGACATCACTAGTGGAATAATGACGTTAGCTCCGCAATTGATACGACATTCGTTTCTGAACAATTGGTTTCTGGATATTGAATACTTCTTTGCCTTCCGATGCCTCTTCTTCATTTGCAAACCCTCTTCAATCTTCATATTCCATAATGTAAGCTCCAATTGTGTTGTAGCATTTTCCATACCTTGAAACTTGCTTTCGTATTCTTCTAGCTCTGATAGAAGTTCATTGAGGTGCGCCTTCTTGTCAGCACATGCCAAAGCCTTTTCGTATGTCATAGCCTCGTTTATAAAGACCTTAAACCAGACACTAAGTTTCTCAAGTCGAGGTAGGAAGGCTTTTGCAAATAGATAATGGAACGAATTGGGCGTAATACTACCAGGTGTCTCAAATGATGTAGAGTCTGCCAACTTGTTCATCAATCCATGCCAGTCGACCCATTGCCAGTATTCGCTGCTAAAATCAGAGATACTTGCTAAAACATCCCAACGTGCGTCACTCTTAGCCAATGTTTCAAACATCTTCTCCCATTCAAGGTCGTAATCAGAGTATTTATCTGTTATACTATCAATTAACAAGCAAACAATCTCATCCGGTGCTTGCCCCCAAATGGCGTAAAGAAGGGGAATCTCCCCCCATTTATCTTTCGTAATGAGGTTGTCCGGGTACTTATCAAGAATGATTCGATACATGTCAATGTTTTGGACACTTGAACATGCTAATATATGAAGTGCTGTCATTCCCAGCGTGTCTTGTAGATTACCAGTTGTATCTAGTCTACTACTCCTCTCTCTCATATTATACCTAGATCTCATATTTACGGCATCATTTAGTTGTTCTACTGTCATGTTATTGTAGGATTGGTAATATAACATTTTGTGTACTGGTAAATTCTCGAACCTGGTTTTTAATGCAATTATAATTTCCATTTGTGTACCGAATACTTCTTCTAAATCTGTACACCCCTGAAATGTGGTTGTGGTAATAGAAATAGAATAGGATCATGAGGAAGTGCCAAATTTCTAAGAGACCTGCAGGCACCAAGTGATTCGTCTGCTAACTCTGTCATACCCTCAGGTAATTCGAGTGATATCATCCCATACCGACATCCATATAACATCCCCTCCGATAATGTGGTGATAAGAGGTGGTATACGAAACCTTGGAGGAGTCATCCCACACAAAAGGCACCATAACCAATACTTTCTAGCCCCTCCGGTAGAATAATAGACCTTGCCTTTGCATTATTAAAAGCCATACGACGAATGTGTTTAACAGTCGATGCAATACGAATCTCATCCATCATCGTATAAGAAAATGCATACTGACCAATCTCAATTACACCCTCAGAAATATCAACCATTTTCAGATGTTTGCGGTCTCGAAATGCTCCATTAGGTATCACTTTGACAGACGGATGGATACGGGCACTAACAACATCTCTAGGAACTTCACTATCTTCACCCATATATACAAATATATCGGTGGCATTATTACTACTACTTCCAGATCCATAGTTGTTATATTATTGTAGTACTAATATAGAAAATTTCGAGTGTATTGTTGTACTTTTTGGTTGTATAACGTTAGTACCAATACAAACAACGGGTGCCACCAAAACAAGAATATTATTATTAACTAGCAAAATACCTGTTATTGATAGCTTTAGAGGAGGCGTGAGACATCCAAGAGGAGGTCAAGTACTACCCCCTTGTAACTCTTCTAAACTAAAAAAAGATGTTGCATGAATTCATTCCCGTAAGAATGATTCGCGAGCAAACATCACATATTTCTCTCTAGGCATATGAATACTGACTTTGTTGGTCTGAGGAGGAAACATCGTACACGGTTAAATATTGGTAAGTGATAGATGATATATTTATTTAAAAGGGGGTAAAGGGTGGTGTGTATGGAGCGATCAGTATCAAATCAGATCGCCCATATCATACCATAATTTCACGTTTTTTTTGTATTGGTATTTTAGGTGGTTGTTTGGCATTGCATAGGTGCATAACAAGTTGATGAACACTCCCAGCATGATTGTAGGGCCCTCCACCATACTTTTACAGCACCATGTTGACAGGTCTCATCCCTCAGATATTGATTTTCTGCCAAATTTCAGGCAATAT
>Ga0214478_100036_pt1 | contig 57273 bp, 39 predicted proteins | sample M1_20Mar14CPVII9_2_FD_178001 | JGI IMG/M metagenome (GOLD analysis project Ga0214478, IMG submission 178001) | Marine eukaryotic communities from Monterey Bay, California, United States - M1_20Mar14CPVII9sort6BwellD7 | ecosystem: Environmental > Aquatic > Marine > Unclassified | place: USA... | reverse complement strand
ATGTATTCTTGCTAGATTGCTTCTTCTTCCTTGTAAATGAATTACAATGTGTAGATCCGATGAAATTAGGGTCACGTTTGTAAGTTCCATTTGCACCCTTAGTACCACAACCCTTTATTAAAACTTGCTGGATGTTGCCAGTGAAGTTACAGGCAGCGGCAACAGCCGCCGATAAACTATGCCCATTTCCAGCTTGTAATCCGGCAGCAATCTCCGCATCTAAATCAATGGTATCTTCACTATCAGTATTCAATAGAGTTGTTAATGTTGCCATGTCTGATACAGTTGATCTTGTTGATGCTAATGAAGAAACATCTGATTGAGTTGTTGCTGCCCTGGCCCCGACGATATCCCTTAGTGTTGCTGATGCTAATGATCTTGTTGCTAATGAAGAAACATCGATAATGTCACCTGCCGATGCCTGATTAGTACCATTCACATCGTTATTGTTTGTGGTTAAGTTACTACTCTTCTCAGCTTTCTTCGGCGATTCATCCACGTCAATAACTTGCCACTTCTCCTCTACTCTTTTCAACATGGCCTCGGCTGCACTGACTTCCTTATCAGCTGTGTCAAGTTGTGCCTGTGAAGCTAAATTATTAAGATATGCCGTATCAGCCATGGCCTTGGCAGATTCTGTGTTGGTTCTTGCCGTATATGCCATTGATTTGGAAGTATCCATCATGGCCTTGGCTTCATTCATCATAGACTGTGCTTTCACTTCCATAGACTCGGCTTTGCTTTCCATAGACTTGGCTTCATTCGTCATATACCTCGCTGATGAGGTCATAACTTCAGCTGTTTTGTTCATATCTTGTGCACTCTCGACCATTTTTAATGCTGATGCCTTGTTCGATTTAGCGGCCACAAGTCGTAGCTTTGCCGCCTCGATTTCACCACTACCTCCGGATAGCATACTGTAATTATGGCGTAGTTTTAATAACTAATATGAAGGTGTGTAGTTCTCTTCTTTCTCCCCTTCCCCTTCTCTTTCTATATTATGACTGATTGATATCGACAGAAGTTTAAGATGGGAGTCTTTTCTCAATTCGAGAGACCTCCTCTAAACATATCAAACAGTTGCAGTGGACTGGTCGACATGGAAGATATAATCAAACTGCGTAGCCATATTACATAGTGTATAATGTGACATCATCTCAGTTTGTGGTAGATAACATGAACCAACAAATCGTTCTAATCTTTCACTGTTGAATAAATCTTGATTCTCCTTGAGGTATATACCAAATGCTTGCTCCCCATTTTCTTTGGCAATTGAATGAAGTATACTTTCATGACTATTATCCATTGCCTTTCTCAGTTCCATAACTTCACCACTACCTTGCCAACATGCACCTTGCTTATCAGCATAGGCCGCACGTACTGTACCCTCATGAGTTGTCATGCCGATCAAAAATACATTATCACTACCAAATGTTTCTCGACAGAGCTGTCCTAGACTAATTTGACCTAATGATGAATATCCCGTTGATCTCATATCACCAATATGCGAATTGTGTGCCCATACTATCAACCGTGGAGGAGGTTCTATACCGTCATCCTCGTTATTGTTAGCGAATGTAGAAGATATGTGTTTACTACAGCGTATTATAGAGTCCATCATGGCTCTAGTTCTATCATTCCAAATTACAGTGTGTCCAGGATATATCCTTTGTCTATGATATGCTTCTGATGCCACAATGGCATGTGCATTATTGATAATCTGATACCAATCTTCGTTCTGAAAGTGACGTGCGTTATTATCATCAACCGTCTCAGTCTCAGACTTGAGGATATTGTGCCTTTCTTCAAGAGCACAAAGTACATTCTTCACTGCAGTCTCTTGTGAAATAATCTTATTTGCATATACATCATTACCATACCGACGTATGTTGCTACTTTGATACATTAGTAACTGTGCATAACATTCACTAACATACTCGACCAATTCTATCTCTCCAAATTCTAATAACTGGTTTATGATATACTCTATTGAATCAAATGGTGATTGTATATCCATACCTATCAGTTGAACATCATAATTAGAAGATCTGTTGATTGTGTTGTATGTACGTAACCATGATATAAACTCTGCCATTGGCTGATTTGACCACATCCAATTTGGGAATCTATTCTCAAATAATTTTGATAAAGTTGATGATATCTCAGCATGATCAACTTGCTCCAAAACATCGTCTTGCATATAGTCAGTTGCCGCAGCATCTTTATTACTACCAGAACTACCAACAAGCTGATTCAAATCAATGAACGGTTGTGCATCACCCTCACACAAAACAGCATTAAAGCCACATTCATCAATCAAAATTTTAGTTAGTTCATTTCTTATAATACTAAATTCTTGTGTACCATGTGTACCCTCACCAATTAATACTACTTTGATATTTGAATTGATTATTTTGTTTAGTAGTGATTTGTAGGATGTAGTTTGTAATTCTGATAGAGGAGGTATAGTGACATCATTATGAACTTGATGGTGCATGTAAAGAAAATTTTGATTGATATGTTGATGTGAGTTGCAATGTATAAATGCTATTGCAAGACTTGATATTGTAGAGATTATGAGCCAACATGGCCACCAGACCCTATACAGCATTATTTACATCCTTGCTAACCGTATATGGAGATTAAAGAGCTTGAGCCGCATGCATGTCTGTATGTCGTATGCGCATCACATCTGTCTGTCCGTATCCTTCATAGCCTCTTTATTATGTATAATGTAAAACCTACCTCTCCGTTAATTCGGAAGATGTAACATTAGACGATTCATATTGTCAACATAACATCACTGTTTTATTATATTCTATTCTTTCAATTGGTGGTGCAAAAAGGATACCACTGAAAATTTTATGAGAGTTAAGTGAGTTACGAGTAACTAGTGAGTGTTGAATGTTGAATATATTGCTTGCGCTTATAGTTGTGTGTTTAAACCATGTCGAGTAGTAGTAGGGCATCTAAACGCCGTCGTCAAGGCGCTGACAATGCTAGTGGCGAAGATGAGCCGCCGCTAGATTTGCTAGCACTTTATCAAAGTGATATTGGAGATAGAATTTTATCCTTTGCAAGTGGGGCCGATTTATGTACATTAGATGCACTCAATAAGCAATTCAATACATTGACTGCAAATCAATGGCATACAGTGACTAAAGAAAGGTTTGGTATGAGCAATGGTAAAGAGGGTTGGAGGTTAGGTACTTCATTCCTCCGACCTCCAGTTTTTATGCTACTAACAGATAAAGATAATGATCCTGAACATGAAACAGGTGATGGTGGTTATGGCTATGGGTATTATCCAGGCTGTCCCAGAGTAGCTGCAAATGAATCAATTATTGTGGCAGTAACCAGTCAAATTGATGACTATTACCATAGTAATAATGAAATGGGAATTAGAGATTCTAAGACACTCAATTACATTAGAAGTATACCATCACCAATAGAAAACTCAAGAGTGAGTATATGTGGTAGAGTAGGTTCAGAGATTATAGTTACTTCTAGCTTTAGTGAAATATGTGCTCAACGAGGAAATGATGTACAGATGTTGAGAATGTTAAATAGTGGTATTCGAACAATTGGATGCGAGACGCATTTACTAGTTGCAAATGGAAATGAGATTCTACTTTATGAAGTAAATCCTTGTTATCCCTACAATGATTTGAATCTCTTATATTTACGCCAAAATATTAATATCGCTGGCACGCCATGTAGTCTGTCTTGGGGACCCAACCAAACACACTTCATTACTTGTTATCCACATCAAATATATGTATACAAGTTTGATAAAGAAACAGAAACGTTACCCCTGGTAAAGACCATCAATGTGGATGATGTTGAAATCAACAATGTGGCTCTAGCAGAAGATTATATTGTTGCATCTTCCAGTGACAAGAAGATACACGTCTGGAACCGCAATACTGGTGATAAAATGGTATATACAATGCCTGAGGCTGAGCAGGTTGATGCCTTGTGTGATTATGATTTAGATGAGGACGAAGAGGAGGAACTATTGGAAACGGGAACTGCATATGAACTCCACTTTTCTTGTCATGGAAATATATTGGTTAGTACAAGCCATATTGGGTGTGCAATTTGCATATGGGATATGAAAACGGGGAGATTGCTTAAGAGACATAACGAAGCAAATGAAGAAGAAGGTATAGGCATGCTCCCAGATGGCATTGATGCCTCGGATCTGGTCTATTTGAAGCATTTGAATGCGTTTTTGTGTATGACAAGCTACATGTACATTTGGTCATTTCCTAGGAATCAATCGGAGATCAACAATGCGAGGTCTATTCGACGGAGGGAGGAAATTGTTAATACAGCGTTGCTGGGGTTACCCCCTGATCATGAATAAAATGGAGAAAGAAGTATTGGAGACAGTTTAAGGATCTAAGTCATAGTTATAGAAAGTAGTTACTCTACAATACTTAATCTGTATCATAGCAGATATCACAACCCCAACAGCATCTATTGCAATATCCTCGTTTGCACAATATGTCTATACCCTCAGTTCCGCACCCAGGGCAATATTCACCGGCACATTTCATGCATCCATCACAACACTTGGGACATAAACCTTTGTCACACAGCAGATCAATTGCTTTCCTATTGCATTTAGGACACTCTTCTCCAGCACATATATCGCATCCATAACAGCAACTGCGGCAAAATCCCCGCTCACATAGATCAGTTTTACGATGACAACACGGACATGAACAGATATTGTTGCACCCCCAGCAACATCTTTGACAGAAGCCTCGATAACATAGTATATCCATACCCCTAGTTCCACATTGAGGGCAAGTTTCACCAGCACAGGTGAGACAACCATCGCAACATTCTGGACACAAGCCTTTGTCACACAGCAGATCAATTTCCTTTCGTTTGCATTTTGGACATTCTTCTCCAATGCAAGAGTCACAGCCGTCACAGCAGTCTGTACATACACCTCCCTCACACGTCATATCTTTCCCCTTCCATCCACAATCAGAGCATCTAGGACTGCTACTCTCATGGTTACTACTTAAACAGCAGAATTTGCATATACCGCAAGCACAAAGGTTCTTTCTCTCATCACAGAATAAACACAACCGATAGGGGTCAGCATATACTCTATACATTGTAATCCCAACTTCTACATCACTATCCGTTATGACTAATACTCGGTTGTATGTAAATCTCCAATGTCCTCCTTCCCCTTCTTGTACTCTACATCCATTCTTAATAACCCTTCTAAAATCAAATATGGTGTAGCCACGTACGCTCATACATTCGTTCTCGTATATGATCCGTTAATCCAACCATTTCCGGCATGAATACATTTGGAGGGACTACCTCATCACTATTACTTTCACTGCTACTGCTGCTACTACTAGTAGAGTCCTCGTCATTACATGGTACATTGTTAAGAAAATCCTCTGTAGTTGCAGTTCTCTTGTGGAAGGGATAATGTTCACTTGGATATAACTCAAAAGAGTCCACATGATGCAATATACCAGAAGAATAGTCAACTGGTTTTGTACGAAAGGTACAATGCTCAGGCGGGTATAACAGTAAAGAATCTGTGATTGAGACATCATCGTCGTCACTTGATGATTGCAATGTATCCTCGTCATCTTTATCGCTTAACGATGTATAATACTCGCTGCCAAGAGTAATGACACTGTCATCAGGAATACTATTACTTTCTTCATCGGCGGCTGTGTGATATTCACAAGCAGCCTGTCTCTTTGTACCTTTATTCCCAGCCGTGTAGTCTTCCAAACGTAACTCCTCAAATGATTTGTGTTCATATTGTGGCATTGCAGTAATAGATTGTAAAACAATTGAGAGCTTTCCATCCTGTCTAATAGTAGTTGAGTATGGCACTACCGTCGATCCTGTAACCTTTAGGCGACTATCATTTGATGATACTTGTTCATCTATGTTCTCGACATCTTTAAGGGTGATGCCGGATACATTTGGTATCGATAAACTCGATAAATCGTCATTGTCAGAGAGTGCACTACAACAACTGTCACTTTCATCTTCATTATCTGATGGTTCGGATGATTCTTCATCTGTAGTCAATGTCGTATTGGTTGCAGTAGTTATTGTATATTTATTGCTGCCAAATACCTCAGATACGGCCACATCATCCCTCATTATTATCTTTGATGTATCAACTCCGGGAGTCTCAGTTTAGTAGAGAGATATTCAAGTTGTTTATGAAGACTAATTTTAAGAGATGTAATATACCATTACTTGAACCAATTCTTAAACCTGCCATCTGCTACCCAGCACGTCAAAAGCACATTCGAACAGCACCTTTAACTACCCCGCTGATATATATATATATATATATATATATATATATAAATAGTAATAGTAGATCAAACAGCAACGGCGCCCGCCGAGGCAAACTAATAACTTTCACTCTTTCACACCTAATTTTATGAGAGTAGAAAAGGATACCTCTATCTCATGATACGAAAGGAAAAGAAATTATCAATGATCCACTATCGTACCTTATCTCTCTGCCGTTTCATATAATAAGTTAATTTAGTCGCTGCAGTGTTGTGTCGGGACCTCTTCTTAGTAATCTGATTCACTATGATTATCATCAATTGATTCTCCTGACTCAAACTCACTCTCAAGAGCCCACTCAACTCGTTCATGAATACTTGTAGCCATTTCAAGCTGCCTTTGATTCGTAGGGAAGACCCACATGTTCTCGTATTCTGCTGTCATGCATAAAAATGCATTTAATTGCTGTAAATGAACCATATCCGTAACTTCCGAAAATATCCCCCTCGGGAGCATTTGAACAACTCCTTGTTCGTCTGCTTCATTGTGTCGTTTGAGCAACTCTCCTGTCTTCATATCCCATACACATATAGCACACCCGATATGACTTGAGCTGACTAAGATACGTCCATGACAGGAAAATTGAACCGGCCAATGACTAGCATTCCAGAGCTCTTGAGCTACTCCAACGTCACACAATGCATGCCTCGTTCTTGTGCCACCTATACCTTGCCTTTCATATACCATTTTATCACCAGTGCTACGGTTCCAGATGTGAACTTTCTTGTTTTTAGATGATGCAACAATATAATCTTCAGCCAATGCAACATTGACAACTTCCCAATTAGGTACGGTGATTGTTTTTGTCAAAGTTATCTCGTTGTTATCTGCGTCAAACTTCCATACACATATTTGAATTTGATGGGGATACCCGACGATGAAGTGTGTCTTATCTGGGGACCAGGCAAGTTGTTTTTCTTCTATTAATTCTTCATAATCATCTTCTTCTTCGGCACCTTCCTCTACTCTGATATCCTTCCTTAATGAGAGTAATAACTCTGTGTTGTTGTTATTATCTCCCTGCCTCGTTTCCTCGTGTTGTGCTCATTATTAACTTCATAAAGTTGAACTCTACCGTCATGAGCAACAATCAAATGTGTCTCACAACCAATTGTTTCTATTCCACAACCAGTGTTAGTACCAAATTCCAACTGCTGTACATTATAACTTACTTCATTATCCCTCCTCTGAGCACAAATTTTTTTACCATTGGAAGTGACTATAATCTCTGATCCTACTCGACCACAAATGCTAACTTTCCAGTTACTGATGGGTGATGATTTATAACTAATAGTATTAAGTGTTGAAGCATCTCTTAATTCAATTGACTCATTTGCATTGATCTTAAAATCTGAAGTATAAGCAATAATATTCTCATTTGCAGCAACATGTGGACTTCCGCCATCAGCTCCTTCATATCCTCCTGCATTATGCACAAATGATGGTGGCCGTAGAAAGGAGGTACCGATCTTCCAACCCTCTTTACCATTGTCCATACCGAATCTATCCTTTGTTACTACCTTCCATTGATCAGTGGTTAATGAATGAAATTGTTTGTTGAGTGCATCAAGTGTACACAAATCAGCACCACTGGCATATGATAAAATTCTATCCCCAAAATCACTTTTGTATAGTGCTAGTAAATCAAATGATGTTGGCAATTCGCCACTATCCCGTTTAATGCGTTTAGTTGCCCTTGTGTGGTATGCCCTTGTGTGGTAATAGGTAATAGAAATATATTTGTACTTATATTTGTCACTTTTACTCAGAGTTTTGCAATGCTCGCTTTGCCACCGCGACAACGCGGTATTACCATTAACTTCTAACCTTTTAGGTAGCACAGCAGCAGCTGAAACAGAGCGTAAATAGGCTGGAGACTCTCTTCTAATGCCGGCCAGCAAACGTATCATATGAGAGTGGGTGCACCAGTGACACAGATGTACCGACCCACTTATAATATCGCTAAAACTAGAGAGCATATATCGAATATGTTACATACATGTCGATACGGTAGCGATTCTTATCGCGTACTGTCTCAAAAAGCTACTATGAAAAAAAATGACAAATTTCTCATCATATCATACATACCATTGAAATGGAGCCAGGATGCTACGAACAACAATAACAAACACTACCCGTAGGAGACGGCAGCAGTTGCGTATTGCAAGGAGTATAAATAAATTACAATCGTCATCGACATCGGCAGCGGCGTCAGTGGTTAGCGGCAATATAAACAGTACAAGAATAGATGCACCTTCACATGCACCATTACCATCTTTCTGTTTGCCTTGTACTGACTCTACTATAAATCAATATAATAATGGTATACAATCAAGACAGCTACACTCGTTATCATACGCCAAACAACAATATTGCAGCGTCATACCAACAACAACGCCCTCAAACTTAGTAAATAATTGCAATAACATAACAAGGTGCACCTTACTAAACTGTTCACATGCACCATCCTCCAACAATCTACTATCCCAACAAACTATAACTATCCAAAAACGCCACAAGGTATTCGTATCGCGACATAACAACGCAATAAATCTCTCACCATCCCAAATAACATCCTACATTACATCCCACTTACCCCACTTAAACCCAAACTCTAATGATTTTCGTATCAACAATACACACGTCATACTAAAAGAATGTCCCTTCTGCACCAAACCAACTAATGATAAATTAGATAATCAATATAAATTATATATCTCAATACCAGGTGGAGCATATTATTGTCATAGATGTGGATCCAAAGGTAGTTGGTATGATTTTAAAAGTGAAATTGGTGGTTATAATTTAGAAAATACAAATGTTTGTTCAAGTGTTGGTAGTGATAATATGGTTGGGAGTGGATATAATGCACCGTTGAGTGATAATGAACAGCAGTTTAATGAACAGGTTGGTAGTGTTGCGGGTGGTGGTGTGGGTGGTGGTGGAGTTAGTCAGCCATGGAATTATAATACATCGAATAATCAGGGTATGAGTTATATAACTTCCAAACAACTAAACAATACTCACAGTAATCACAATATGAAACATAAGAAGATTGAACCATTGCCAATGCCACCTAAAAAACTCAATTCAATCTACACAACTAAATTATTAAACCCAACCAATTCACCAACACAAAACACTCAAGAATACAAAGCCCTACAATACTTATTAATCAAACGTGGTCTAACTAAGAATGTATTAACCAAATATGGTGTTGGATGTGCTACATATAACTTTCCAAGCAAGGATAAGAAGAAGGGAAGTGTGGAATATGTACCTAGTATGTGTGTTACATTTCCTTGGTTAATGAGAGAAAGTGAAGTAAAAGAACAGGAGGAGTTGAGGGGTGCTGAGTATGTTTGGAAGAGTGATATTGGGGATGTGGATGTGAATGGCAATTCTGGAAATAGTAAAGATGGGAAGAAGGAAGAGGCCAATCCATCCCATGCCCAAGCAGTACAACCAAAGAAGAAGAAATCAACATCGGAAATGACACCATTAGAACGATTACGATACCGTCAAGAGAAGAAGGCACGTGCCAAGGCAGCCAAGGATGAAGAAGAGGCAACCTTACTAGCACAGCAGACCGGAAAGGTTGATTTAAAGAAGACATTACAAGAATTAGGTGTGGCAACTGCACAAGATGAGCTGCAAAGTGACAGACTTGTATCAAGTGATGAAGATGCTGAGTCGTTATATGGTCCATATATAAGTCGTCGTATTAAAGTTCGTAGTATTGAACAGAAGGGATGGCAACGATTAGATCCACCAGGTGGTGGATTTGGTTTATTCGGTTGGCATACTGTACCCCATGATGCTACTGAATTGATTATTACCGAAGGTGAATTTGATGCCATGGCGGTATATCAGGCGACTGGTCGGCCAGCTGTTTCATTACCAAATGGTTGTCGATCACTACCCATGGAAGTGTTGGTATTATTAGAACGATTCGATACGATATATCTGTGGATGGATAATGATGGTCCAGGACGGGAGGGTGCAGAAATATTTGCAAAGAAGTTGGGTGTTGAGCGGTGTTTACTCGTCCAACCTAGTGGTAAGCGTGGTTGGGTTGGACTTGAGCAGAGTGAAGAAGATGGAGAAGAAGGAGATAGTAATGTCATGCCAGTTGGACCACCCAAGGATGCCAACGAGGCATTATTAACTGGATGGGATATCAATGAATTGATGAAGGAGGCTAGTGAATTACCACATGAACGGATATTAAAGTTTTCAGATCTAAGAGATTCGGTCATTCATGAGATTGTCAACCCGGAGAAGTATCGAGGTGCTGCCATTCCAAGTCTACCTGGCTTTACTTCTCTCATCAAGGGATTCCGACGAGGTGAAATGACAGTCCTTACAGGGCCAACGGGGTAAGTACATCATGATACAGTTTGTATGCTATGACACTGTGGAACCACGTCTAATCTCTCTATCAACACTCAATCTTTAGGTCTGGTAAAACAACCTTCCTCGGTCAGGCAAGCCTCGATCTTGCGGAGCAGGGTATCAATGTTCTTTGGGGTAGTTTCGAGATTAAGAATGCTCGACTTATGCACAAACTCTTGCAACAGTACATGAAAGATGTACTCCCAGTCGGACTTGCTGATAAGGAAATCTCTCTTGAGGAGAAGAAGAAAGAAATGGTGGCATTGACAGCTCTGGCTGATAAGTTTGAGACCTTGCCGATGCACTTTATGAAGTTCCATGGCGGGTCTGACGTGGATGATGTGTTGGATGCTATGGAGTATGCTACCTATGTTCATGATGTCGAGCATATCATACTCGATAATATGCAGTTCATGATCAGTCGACAAGCTGTTGGTGGGAAGGGATCATCCTATGACAAGTTTGACATGCAAGATATTGCCATTGAGAAGTTTCGTAAGTTTGCCACTGATTACAACGTCCATATAACCCTCGTCGTCCATCCTAGGAAGGAAGATGAGGGTGCCAAGCTCAGTATATCATCCTTCTATGGAAGTTCCAAGGCAACACAAGAGGCTGATACCGTCCTCATCTTACAAAGTGACGGTAAGCGGAAGTTTGTTGATGTGAAGAAGAATCGATTCGATGGTACTTTGGGACATGTGCCTTTATACTTCCAACGGAAGAGTGGACGGTATAGTGAGAATCCTGAAACTCCTCCTACACCACAAAGAACGTCAATACCCAAAGGAGTATCGGCCATGAATGGTACAAATCAAGTATTAGGCAAAGCTAGGGCCGTGGCATCGGGAGGAGCAGCATCGGTGTACCATGACATCAGGAATCAACATCCTATATCTTAGTTGGTATAGTTATATGTTTTGTTGTAAATGTAAATCACATCTTAAATTGTGAATTGGTCTTATTAACCTAATCTTCTTGTGTCAATCTTTTTGAATGTATCTGATATGTAACATCTTGCTGCTTTTCTGCTTCTCGCTTTGCGCTGTGCCTTTAGTTCGTAGCTTACTTATTTCGGCCTTGTTACAGCCCAAATGGGCAGGGGTTCAATAAATTAACAAGGTTTTTTCTATGAACATTTGCAATGTGACCTTTGTCTTGAACCGGCCTTAGATAAGAAATGGAATGGGGGATAGCTCGACTGGCTTGCACCATCTGTTTTACTCGTTCCCTTTCCAACAGCTCTTTCCGTTCTTCTTCTTGTTTTGCCTCTCGCCTCGATCTTTTTCTCTCCATCTGCTCTTCTCTCTTTGCCTGTCTCATCTTTTTCCTTTCATTATTGTTTTTATTCTTATCTGCTTTCGCTTCTCGCAATCGTCGATTCAATTGATTCTTCCTCTGATAGACCGTTACACCCTCCGTATCTTTAACTTGACTCTTTTTATTTCCAGATGTATATAGTTGTGGAAAGATAAAGCCCCCATGTAATAATGCCGCCATCAAGGACATTTTGGGGTTCTGTTGTCTAGCTCCGACTGCCTTTCTCATTCGTATATCGCCATGTCTGCCAGGGTGATTTTTATACATTTTCTTTCTGTCTTCTGTCTTATTTACATTGTCGTTATTCGGTGGTGCACCGACTTGCCCGATTTGCGGAGATCTGGCAGCTTGTAGATCTAATTCATTCATTACTGGTATACCGGAGTCGGGGCTTGTTCTTACGGGGCTCATACTTACTCGTTGTTGTGTAACGGTAGCAAGGTCTAAGGCCTGCTGTTTCAAGTTCCCACCGTTATTATTATGTATTGTGTTCTCCTGCATTATGCCATTACCCGATAAGTTGCCATCCGAGCTGGTAGCACTATCCGATACTTTATTATTATCATCCATGCCTTCTTCAATTACATGCCTTGCTAAGACATCAGGATGCCTTTTGTCCTTCACCAAAGAATATCCCAGCCGTGAAGTCAAATCTTTGACTTTCTTTTTTGATTCTAATAATTGTAATCTATTCTTTCTCCTTTCGTCGGCGTCCTTGACAAGCTGTTCGTTGCACCTTCTCCTTTCCTCGGATAATTGCTGTTGCTCTTGATGATATTGTGGGGGTTGAATAGATTGATTATATTGACCTGAATGAATAATAGGGTTAGGCTGTTGGCCAATTATATGTGATGGATACAGTCCATAATGTGAGGCTTGTTGTATGAGTTGACGATGTTGCATTAACCAGTCAATTCTTTTCTCATGCATTAACATTTCGTGTTGTAAGATAGCTAACCTTTTTCTAATCTTCTCCTCTTCTTCCTTCGTGAGCTTCTTTTTAATACAAGACACAAACACAACCTCCTCCTCCTCCTCCAGTTCCACATCACGCGACAGTCGCATGAGTTCCTTTTCTAATTCTAATCTCTTCTTTCTCCTATTTTCAGCTTCTATCGTCTTCTTTCTACTTTCCTTAGCCTCACTAGCTTTCTTACCTCGTTCTTCTGCCTCCATTGCAATCTTCTCTTGTTCCCAGAAGCTTCTGTCGACTTCTAATAACTTCTTTTGTTCTAAAGGAATATGGCCTTTTGTTTCCTGATAGCTCGACCTCGACCTCGATTCTAATTCCTTATTGAGGCTGACATCCTTGTTCACTTCCTTTTCTACTTCCCATTTCCTCTTTCCAGTTATCGATCTTGAAGATGAATCTAATGACTCTTTATCACTCTCTTCCTCTTCGCCATCCGTATCCATATCATAGCTATTGTCCTCCTTATTGTTCACTTGAGATGATACTACAGGTGATGGAGCATCGAGCTTACTATCTTCATCGTCAGTTTCCATATCATAACTATTTATTGGCTCATTCTTCACGTTAGCTGATGTTATAGGAGACGGAGCAGCTGTAATCTTACCATCTTCATCATCCGTATCTTCTCCATATAGGTCCTCTTCTTCTTTAACTTGAGCAGAGCGAACTGGATCGTGTGCTACTTCGTCATCGGTATCTTTCTCTTCTTCCTTGACTTTAAGTTCAGTAGATTGAATTGGATCTGGTGCTATGTCATCATCTGTATCTTCATCATAAGCGTAAGCACTTGTTGTGATATGTGACGAAGAAATCGATGGCAGCAAGGCGGCAATCTTTTTATTATCTTCTTCATCATCAACTGTTTCTCCACAGTACATTTTCTCCTTTACGTTCGTACTATCATCTTTCTTTACTTTGATACTATTACTAGATAACCCCGTCGTACGATTCTTGGGTATATATGCGACGGTGCCATTCGATAACCATTCTTCTACCCAACTTTATCATAAGATGCACGACATCATCTTCATTGCAATTATTTTCGAGGAGGTAGTAAGGCATGTTCGTGGGCGTTTTTACCATCACCGTCTCGTGCCCATACACTCTTACACTTGTTTAATGCTTGATTGTTAAAAGGTAATTATTGAGCTGTCTATCACTACATACTGATCACATCATAATTTGCTGATATTTGCTTCCGATTTCCGATACCATTGGTATCCTGTAAGGAGTTTCATGACATGAAAACTGATTTTGGGGTATGAAGTGTAAGTAAGATAAGAGAGGATTGTTGTTGTTGTATTTGACCTAACCCTAATAGAAGCATCGTAAAGCTCCAGTGTTTTCGTTCGCTGCTCTGCTTCTATCAATATAGACATCATTATCATCGTTATTCAGTTATACTCATGTTTCGACTAAGTAGATAAGGTAGATACTTACTAAATTTCAATTCGATAAGACTGTCTATTTCAAGTTTCGACCTAAGGGGGAGGCAATTTGATGCCGACGAGAAATGGAGCCTCTGAATGCCTCCCCCTACTGCACTCCATATACACTTGCAGACTGCCTACTACTATCAGTTAGTAAGAGTCGGTATTTAGCCGCTGATATATCGATAAAGGACTTGAAAGTACCTATTGCAAAGAATATTTTTAACGAGCATTAATAATTTTACACATATCTTAGGTATCTATCATGTCATCTGCAACACTCAAATTCAAATCAGGATTTCTACTCAAATCGTCAGAGAACCGCATTAACACTGATTCAAGGCCTGCTAAACGTCTTAGACGGGTCGGTGAATTGCCTACGTCATTTGATTTGCTATGGTTGTATCAGAGTGACTTGGGAGATCGAATCTTATCATATGCAACTGGTGCTGATTTATGCACATTGGAGACGCTCAACAAGCAGTTTAAATCCTTGGTAACTACCGATAAATGGAAAGTAGTAACAAAGGACAGATTTGGTATGAATAACGGTAAAGAGGGATGGAAGATCGGCACTTCTTTCCTACGGCCACCCGTGTTTGTGCACAATCTATCAAATGCTAATGAACCAGAAAGTCATGATAGTCCTCGTATCGTTACAAATGATAATATAGTAGTAAATTTATCGGAACCTAGATACGTCACTCACAATGATATTAAACTAAGGGATGCATCCACTCTCAAACAAATTCATCGTCACATAAGTAATGTTCATGAGAATGCAAAAGTAAGTATTTGTGGTCGAGTTGGATCGGAGATTGTTGTCGCCTCAACCAAATTTCGAGCAGGTATTGAAGCTGAAGTAGTTCATTGGAATCATGACGAAGATGGAGACATACCCCCAATTCAGGTATGGCAATATGATGGTAACAGCAATGGAGTAGAAACAATCGGATGTGAGACTCATTTGGTTACTGCTCATGATGGTATGATTCGTCTTTATGAGGTTAAAGAAGAATTAGAGTGGGTGGAACTTGAGAACGGCTTGGGGTCGGTTAACGAATTATTCACATCGGGCAATGAAATCAGGGTAGATGATGGTGTTGAAGATGAGAATGTCGTGAGAGAAATGAAGCTTGCCTGGGGGCCTGATAAGACTCACTTTATCGTTGGGTGCGCACATAAAATATGTGTATTGAAGTTAGATGCATCAAAGAATGAGATCACTTTGGTCAAAACGATTGACACTGAGTGGGAGGTTACCAACGTTGCCTTAGCTGAAGATTATATTGTAGCATCATCCAAAGACAAGAAAGTACACATCTGGAATCGTAGCACTGGTGATAAGATGGTATATGAATGGCGAAGTGGCACAACGAGCGATGCGTTATGTGATGTTGAAAGTACTGACAGGCTTCGTCACAATGAAGGGCTCGTTCGGCCTCTTTTGCTATCCTGCCATGGACATATTCTAGTCAGCACAAGTCATATCGGTTGTGCTATTTGTGTATGGGATATGAAGACAGGAGAGTTGCTCAAGCGACACAACGAAGCAAACGAAGAAGACGGTGTGAAAATGCTCAGTCAAGGTGGAAAAGATGTTACGGATATGGTTCATTTGAAGAAGTTGAATGCATTCATATGCACTGGAGAGTACGAGAACATGTGGGCATTCCCTACAAATCAAAGGCAGTATGATATGGCCGCAACTATTTGGAGGAAGTATTATGAGTAGAAAAGTTAGCGGGCAATCGGATAGTGATCGAGATGAAGAAAAGTTTACGGTGATTAGTGTGAAAGAGAAGAAAGTTTAAAGAACGTTATATGTAGAATTGGGCATATAGTTATATGTTAAATGTAAATCACATCTTAAATTGTGACTTGATCTTATAAATCTTACTCTTCATGTATTGCTCTGCTTACCATCTCTTCTCTCCGACGTGTAGATGTAGCCATATCATACTGCCTTTTATTTGTAGGGAATGACCAAATGTTCATATAGCCATCCATACACAAAAACGCGTTTAAACTCTCCAAGTATGTCATATCAGTTGCATCGTTACTTTCAGTTACTTCTTCTTCATTTGCTTCGTTATATCTTTTGAGCAATTGTCCAGTCTTCAAATTCCAAATACAGATAGCACACCCAATGCGACTCGTACTAACCAGGATATGTCCATGGCAAGAAAGTTGCAATTCAGAATATCCGGCTCCTAACAGCTCCTCCTCTTCGTCCTCGTCTAAATCAACATCACACAAGGCATAAACCTGCTCAGCCTCAGGCGTTGTATATACCATTTCTTCACCAGTATTGCGATTCCAGACGTGTATCTTCATGTCACTAGAAGATGCAACAACATAATCGTCAGCAAGAGCAACATTATTGACATCTAAGACACCCGCACCGATGGTATTTACTTGAGTTGCACTGTTTGTTTCTTTATCAAACTTGTATACATATGCTGAATTGAGGCATATTGTATCGTTATCGGGAAAGAAGACTATAAAGTGCGTTTTGTCCGGTCCCCAGGCAATACATGGCGTATCAAATCTATTCGCCGTACTATCTACAGTGACGGTTTGACGTAATAATAAGAGCTTTGCATCTCGCCCCCCATAAAGATTAACCTCGTAAACTTTAATAACCCCCTTAACTGCCACTATCAAATGAGTCTCACATCCAATTGATGGAATACCGTTGCCTACATTGACATTATAGCTCCATCTTTGCAGATCATTACCACGCCTAGCACAAAACTGATGATGGTTTGAAGTAACAATGATCTCTGATCCCACTCTACCACATATGCTTACCCTCCAATTCCGAATGGGAGAAGGTATACTTCGAATGTAATTCAGAGTTGATGCATCTCTGGTACCCATTTCATTATTTGGGTGATATATATCATCAGCACCATCAGTTGCTGCCACGATAATTGATTCATTTGCAGCCACCCTAGGACAACCACGATAAAGCCCAAAACCATAATTTCTCGATTCATCCTCTGTTAGATGAATGAACACTGGCGGCCGGAGGAATGAGGTACCAACCTTCCAACCCTCTTTACCATTTGACATACCAAACCTTTCTTTAGTCACTGTATTCCACTGATCAGTAGTCAATCTCTTGAATTGCTTGTTGAGTATATCAAGTGTACATAAATCAGCACCACTTGCATAAGATAAAATTTTATCTCCAAAATCACTTTTATAAAGCGCTAGCAAATCAATCGGCGGCTCATCTTCGCCACTAGCATTATCAAGGCCTTGACGAGGACGTTTCGCTGCTCTGCTGCTATCACTAGACATCATAGGTACCCAATGTATGTATGATATTATCAGTACAGCAACGTAATATGTGTAGGTTAAAAAATCATTACTATGAGAGTATACAGGTTGGTACCCAAGTCTTAATTTTTTATGTTTCGACCTAACTAACACAAACAATGAACATCGGCTCTAACGATGTACTACTATTCGAGTTGTCTGCCGATTGAGAGGAAGTGTGGCCACATGAATGGTACACGGAGTAGTAAAGTAGTTGCTTATTAATATATATCAGATGGCTGCATTGTTTTAAGTCATGTCCACAAACCCGACTAACCAATCACATAAAAAAGTTGATGATGAAACTGTTGCTCATAAGATGCAAGTAGTATCAGCCAAAGATAACTCGGTTGTTGAAAAGAATATACCAAAGAGTGCTTGGCAATGTGCATGTCAATTTCTATTTGGTGAAGAGCTCAACAATATCAATAGTACCAATTCAAGCAGTGCTACATCTGATATTAAAAATTACATACAAACACAACTAACAAAATTATTAACTATTGTTCAATCTGGATGTTGTTCACTTGCCGGCCAGGGTAATCAATGTGGACACTGTCAAGCATCCTTAGATGTATTACGTATATCAAGAATATTAATTGTATGCTTACATATTTTACCATTAGAGTTGTCTGAGATTAAAACATTACAAAAGTTACATGATATGGTCAGTTCATCTATTATAGAGCTTATATTTGACAGTGATGGTGCATTTATACCAAAGAGTATACTTCCTGATGAGATTACTAATTTGTTATTAAAAGTAAGTGGATCAACAACTTCTACATCGTCGTCCAAACTTCGACCACTATCTCAATGGGGAGAGGATACCGCAAGATTATTACAACAACAACCAATTAGTACACAGTGGTGTATCCGTGTTAAGTTATTAATGGATATGGGATATCGTGTAATAATCACAGACATTAATGATATTGGTAACTTTTCAATAGAGGAAATGGCAGTGGTATGCGAAGATGTTAGGAAGCAATTTGAATTATGTCAAGAAGAAGAAGAAGATAATGAGAATGGACTTGACTCTACTCTACTAACATTATATCAAAGTGATCTTGGGAAGAGTATATTATCATATGCATCAGGTCATGATTTATGTACACTGGATGCACTCAATAAACAATTTAAGAGTTTAACCACCGAGCAATGGCAGGTAGTGACCAAAGAAAGGTTTGGTATGAACAATGGTAAAGAAGGTTGGAAGATGGGTACCTCTTTTCTACGGCCACCAATCTTCAAGACTCTGTCAGATGAAGTAGATACGGGTAGCCCTGAAACGGCTGCCAATGAGAATATCATTGTAGCCGTGTCTAGTAAATACAAAGGGTTAGACGTCTTTGACGCATCAAACATGACCCATACTGAACATCGGTCATGTGAGCATGACGCTTGGTGTGTATCTATTTGCGGTAAAGTCGGGTCAGAGATTATAGTTACTTCCAATGGTAATGAGATTTGTGCAAAACGCGGTGATACTGTGCAAAGATGGTCGTATAATAATGAGAATCTCAGTGGCATACAAAGTATAGGATCCGAGACACACTTTGTACTTGTATTTGAAGGTCAGGTTCAACTTTATGAGGTTAATAATACAGTGAAGGGGAGTGATGGTACTATAAATCCACTCTTACTGAGAAGTATTAAGAAAGTAGACGAAGGTCCTGTTAATTTTGACGGTCTCATTGAGGAAGCTATTTCTTGGGGATCACCGAATAAGACGCACTTTATTGTTGGTTACCCATATAAAATATATGTATGGAAGATCGAGACTGAACCGAGCAAGCTATCCTTGGAAAGAGTTATCGACACAAGCGATATGGGTCTACAAAATATGGGTCTACAAATCAACAATGTAGCTCTTGCCGATGATTACATCGTTGCATCTACTCACAATGATAGAAAGAGAAAGAGGGTATGCATTTGGGACCGTCACACCGGTGAACGAATCACATATTGCAAGCCAGGTCCATGGAATCGAGAATATTCAGCAAAGATAACGAAGCATCAATTGTGTGAACCCACCAAGACGGACAACGACGTGTATGAATACTTTGACGACAACTACATTCATCCCCTTGCATTGTCATGTCATGGTAATATTTTGATAACGAGTAGACATTATGAAAGTACAATGTGTATTTGGGATATGAAGACGGGAGAGTTGCTCAAGAGACACAATGATGTAGAGGAAAGATTAGAATTGGACAAACCTAAAGATTGTGCCGACTTGGTATACATGAAGCATATGAATGGATTCTTGTGTTTGAGAGGCTTGATGAATGTTTGGGTATTTCCTACAAATCAAAGGCAGTATGATGTGGCCTGGTCTATTAAACCGGTTCCCGAGCTTAATGAGAGGGAGTACGCCTCAGAAAGTGAGTATGAAACAGCGAGTGATGAAGAAGCAGATATCACTCACTTCTGATCGGAGTGAAACAGAGTAGGGTTGTGTCTATTATTGTATAAAGAGGAGAAGAGAGTATGACCGTTATTGGAGCGGTTATGCAGTGAAGTCCATGAAATAACTTGGTATGTGCTGATTGTAGATTGGATCCTAAGTAAAGCACAACCTTAAATGTGCTAAATAAATGCTCTTCAAGTATTTCCATTGATTTTATTATGTATATTATGAATATATGAATGTGTTCATTAACGAGCCTGCCTTATTCTCTCATTATTTTGAAACCTTCAGACTTAGTCGGTTGTTTAATGTGTGTATGTATCTGTCTTCTGCTATACTAACATATATTCTAATTGAGCCCTTTGTTGTCCATACTGTATATTCTTTACACAACCAACCCCCGTATATTTTAAATTATAATAATAATATACTAATAGAACGTTTTGAGAATAGCATATCCGCCATACATTGCTAAACTTGGGAAGATACTATCCCGTTTTGTTTTATCCTTAACATATGTAAGTTTGATAAACATCATACACGACATGGCCCAACAAAATGGTATACGCTGTTCAATATCCACAACACATAAATAGAATGCCAATGTAAACAATACCGCATATCCCGAATAAGCAATCATAGCCAACTCCCAAAGTATCTTTTCCCGTGCTTCATTATATGTATTCATTAATGGTCTATTTAATTTTTCAAACTTTTTATCATTTTCATTCCAATCGGGTGTGGCGTTGAAGTACCATGTTGCTCCGTATATACGACATGACGTGTAAGTGAATAGTAAGAGGAGGAAGTCGGTTATTGTTGGTATCCAGAAGAGTAGCTCGCTTGATATGAAGGATGAGACGTTGACCATGGTAGGGGTGTATAATATATTCTACTGCTCTACTTCTTTATTGCAATGGTGTGGTAGCAATCAATGTCTCAACATATCAATATTGCAACAACATTGATTGTGAGTAGAAGTGAATAAAAAGGATACCGTTTGTATCTTTGCAAATTTTTATTCATCGTTGAGTTGGCACTTAGCAGAGTAATACAGCTTCTCTACCCTTTAGTAGTATTATATAAACACACACATTATCATGGCACCGACAGGTATTGGGTTGCTCTCAGCAGACGATACCAAAAAAGTCTCAGATGTTGCAAAAGATATTGCAGCAAAGAAGCAATCAACGCCAAAGAGTAATGTAGTACCTGACCTTGTCAAATTAGCCGCAGGTAATAGTACTACCAAAACAACACCATCAACAATGGTAAATATTACTGAAGATGGTGATATCGTACTCAAACCATCCACACCTTTCGTCTCATCAACATCCACCATAAAAAATTATTACATTGCAAAAGCACAAAAAGATGAATTTAATAAATTATTAATGCGTAAGACATGCAGTTGTTCCCAGCCCGAATGTAAAACAATATTAAAACAATATTATGATGATATTACCGCACCATATCCCGGCTATACCAAGGGCAGCTCTGGTACACCTTCGAACAAAAATAAAGATATTTGCAAACCAGTACCCAAACAATTACTAATACCAATACCCAACCCATCTAAAATGAAACAAGTCATGAAACGTACTATGAATACACAAATATATAACCGTGCTATATCTGCGTTAAATATACCCAATGGTGAAACACGGAGTGATATATATGTAGCTATACATCATTATCCACGTGAAGTAATTGAAAGGTATCAATTAACTGAAATTAAAGGTAATACTAAGTTTAAAGATTGTTTATTACCCAGTTCATTAGTTGAGAATTTGGATAGTGGTAGTGGTAGTAAGGAGAAGTTTTACAGTGAGGAGGATAAGTTTAATTGTTTGGGCACTAATGCTGAATCTTCTGAATGTAAGAAACAGAATGTATGCAGTTGCAATGTATACATTAACATTCCCTGCGTTAGCGTACAGCAAGCAAAGGAGGCTCTTGGTAAAAAGGTGAATATTACACCACAAGATGTATTGAATGAGCCTGAAAAGGCAGTTATTGTTGCCAAAGTTGATGGACATGGTACCAAGACATATAAAGGTTTGCCGAAGAAGGAGGAACAGATTATTGATGGTGTTATGATGAAGTCTTGTAGGGGGTGTAAGGGGTATAAGGTAAGAAGTATATATGTGTTCTTGGTGAAAGGAAGTGGAGATATATGTGTGATATGGTATTGAAGGGGTGCTGGTATTCGCTCCGTCGTATATAACTCCCATTTTGCTCACATCTTATGCACACAATAAACTTATGCTCACATCTTACGCTTTCATATCTCATATCCCAAATAAAAACAAAAGCCCAAGGAACAATACAAGAAGCGCGAGTGGGATAAGAAGGCAGGATTGGAGAGGGAATGTAAGACATGTGAAGATGTTGACAAAATGATTTCCAACATCAACAAGAAGCAGAGCCCTATCAAGAATCTAAAGACCGAGAAGAGGAAGAAGATTACGGGTGACGAATGGAAGAAAGAGAAGAAGACTCATCAAATGTTTGAGGTTATCGTACCTGGTGGCGTATCACCCGGACAGACGTTTAGTCTAGTTGCTGATGGTCAACGCGTTACCTTGATTTGTCCACAGACTGCCAAGCCGGGCGGTAAGGTACGGTTTCAATTACCAATTCCCGAAGAAGGATCTTCTGCCGCGTCAAGTCCCAAGACGAAGGCTCAAGATACCTTTGAGGTGGTAGTACCCGAGAATGTCAAGGCTGGTGAATCATTCAGTCTACTGGCTGATGGACAGAAGGTTACATTGATGTGTCCCGAAGGCAAAGGAGGTGGTGATACGGTACGCTTCCAACTCCCCGTGGCCTCTGCCGTATACCCTGAAACTAAACAGTGCAAGACTTGTAAAGAATCCAAGCCCGAGGCCGCCTTTTCAAAGGGGAACTGGAATCATTCTGCAACTGGAGAGTGTAAGGCATGTGTTATGAAGGAAATTAATCGTATTGATCAAATGTCGGCACGACAACTTCGTAGTAAGCTCGTTTCATTACAAGACGATACTGAAACTTGGAAAAGCAAATATCAGAAATGCATTACCGAACGAAATGCGGCACGTTCCTTAAATTATAAGTTGGAACAGAAGTTAAAAAAGGCTGAACGAGATGTCAAGACATTAACGAACCATCTTACCAAGGCTGTGAAGAAGTTGGGTGAGGATATGCCTGATTTATCAGGGAAGAAACGATCTCGTGATAGTACTGGTGGCAATGATGATGATGACGGCTCCTCTCCCAAGAAACGCCGACATGATCTTAACGCTGATGGTAGTGTACGTGTACGACGTCGTGCTAAGAAGAATAAGGATGGTACCATGACACCCGCCTCGCAACCCAAACTGTTGGAGGATGGCACATATGCCACGCCTGGAAGCAAGGCACCAAAGGGATATGCTTGGTGTGCAGAGACTGGATTATGGGTACCAGAGAGTGGTATATTGGGTAGTGTGAATGTTCAGCCTCCATATGAAGAGGATGTGTAAGGGAGTGGTATATAGTAACTATAAGAATAGGGGTTAATGAGCAAGTTAGGTTTGCATTTGGGGATATGCAGTATCAAGAGAAAGATCTTGCATGGGGGATTATTTAGTATGTGTGTCATGTAGTTGTGTACTCATAACAGGGTTAATGAGCGGGGATATAGATTTGCATTATGGGATAATATGCTTGAAAAAAAAAAGAAAGACAAGCGGGGGTAATGTTGTAGTGTGTGTGTTGTGTACTCATAACGGATTTAATTTTATGTTTTGCCATTTTCTTCTACTTCTCATACGCTCCAATTCTACATATACCGCTCTTTAAACTTTCTTCTTCTCTTTCACACTAATCACATTAAACTCTTCTTCAACTCAATCACTATCCGATTCATACTCACTTCCTGATTCATTCTCCTTCCCCGATTCCTTGCTTTCCGATTCATACTCCACCCCATGATAGACAGACATGGCCACATCATACTGCCTTTGATTCGTAGGGAATGCCCACATGTTCTCGTACTCTCCAGTGCATATGAATGCATTCAACTTCTTTAAATGAACCATATCCGTGACATCTTCCCCCCCTTCAGCAAGCATTTTCACGCCATCTTGCTCGTCTGCTTCATTGTGTCGTTTGAGCAACTCTCCCGTCTTCATATCCCAAACACAAATAGCACATCCGATATGACTCGTACTGACTAAGATACGTCCATGACAGGAAAAGTGAAGGGGATGAGCGAACATTTCGTTTTGACGAAGCTCGTCATCTGCTCCAACATCACACAAGGCATCCCTCGTCTTGCCACCTCGCAATACATAATCCCTCGTCTTACCACCTTGCAATACATATACCATCTTATCACCAGTAATACGGTTCCAGATGTGCACTTTCTTGTTTTTAGAAGATGCAACAATATAATCTTCAGCTAAGGCAACATTAGTGACTTCCCAATCAGGTACATCGATAGTCTTGATCAAAGATATCTCATTGTCATTTGCATCTAATTTCAATACACATATTTTATGCTTGCTCGCAACAATGAAGTGATTTGTATCAGGTTCCCAAGCAAGCTTCATCTCTCTGACTACGCCATTCACATCTTCAGTACCTTCCACTACCCTGATTTCATTTCCCGGTGTGAATAATTCGTCAACTACCCCCAAGCCGTTCTCAAGTTCCACCCACTCTAATTCTTCTTTAACCTCGTAAAGACGAATCATGCCATCATGAGCAGTGATCAAATGACTCTCACAACCGATTGTTTCTACTCCATCAGCACGGTCGCCATTATAGCGCCAAGCCTGATGTGGGGGTATATCTCCATCTTCTTCATAATTCCAATCAGCTACTTCAGCTTCAATACTTGAAAAAGTTGAGGCGACTACAATCTCCGATCCTACTCGACCACAAATACTTACTTTATCGACGACCTCGGGATTACTTATCCCGTGTGGAATGTCTTTAAGGGTAGATGCATCCATTAGTCGAATATTATTTTGTCCGGAGAAATTCGACGATGTGTGTACAACTATATTATTATCACTTGTATCAATACGAGGACTTCGTCCATCATCTGGTTCGGGTTCGTCACAATCTGCAAGATTGTGCACGAAGATTGGTCGACGTAGAAAAGAGGTGCCGACCTTCCAACCCTCTTTACCATTTGACATACCAAATCTATGTTTTGTTACCACCTTCCATTGATCAGTAGTTACCAAGGAATTATACTGCTTGTTGAGTATCTCAAGTGTACATAAATCATGTCCCGACGCAAATGATAGGATACGATCTCCGATGTCACTTTGATATAACCTCAACAAATCAAATGACGTAGGCATTTCACCGAACCGTTTAAGACGTTTAGCAGACCTTGGATAGGTACTATTTCTGCGGTTTCCTGACGATTTGAGTATTGCAGTAGATGATGACGACATGATAGATATAGTCGATAATTAGATACCTAAAAGATACGCTTGATGATTGAGTTTTTTGCCCTTTGCAAATAATTTCAAGTCCTTTATATCAGCGGTCAAACAGAACTCTATCTAATGATTACTGCAACAGTAGACTACGGCAATCAGCAAAGGTAGTTGTTTGCAGCTGTTACCTGAACATAATAAAAGGCAATCCATAATAAGCGAGTCAAGATGACAGTTGGTCATACTCCTAAGGTCGAAACTTAGAAGTAAGCACGCGATTTCAAGGTACCAACCTAAGTCTAAAAACACACAACAATAACAATAAGGAGGGAAAGCGGCGCCTACAAAGGAAGATGGTACGCCCAACACAACAAACAAGCACCAAACGTAAACGGCAGAGTAATGATCTAATATGGGCACGCGATGGTGATCAAAAAAATGCTCAAGAACATCCCTGCTACCTTCTCGAAAATTGCAATGAAGAAGGTGCACCTTCTGATAATGATAATGATAAAGTATGGGTAGAATGGTCATCGAATGGTACTGTTGCTTGTATACCGAAAAGTCGTATATCTACAACGGGATTATCATCAAGGCGTAGTAGACGCAATGATACAAAGCGGCCCGTTGTCCCATCTACAAAACGGTCAAATAACAGTCAATCTAAATCAAAGAACAATAGTACCACTGCAACTCTTAATGAAGACGAGGATAGCGAATCAGATGATGAGAGAATTCCCGATCAAATATTGGTTGAAGGGTGTGGAATTTCCGAAGTAAATGGCACTTATGACCGAATAGCTTATAAGATGTATGGAAGCAATTCTCCAGTATTTAATAAGAAGGAAATATGGAAGGGTGAGGTAAAGGAATTTGTTATCTATGAGTGCTCAACCAATACCCATTGTGGACAATGGTATATTGGTATTCTGGAAAGGCATACATCACTGTCACCCATTAGTTTTTACTTTTACGAAGTTAGGCACAGAAACGATCCTCAGCAAATATCCCAGTGTTTAGATGGCAAAATTCCATTGATTAACTTATTAATTCCTCCAGTAAATGGCTGGACTAAGATTGAACATGGCGTCGATCCAGCACCCACTTTGAAATACATATACGATGCCATTGATAATTCTTCTTCAATTAGTGACAGTATCAAAAAGGAGGATACTACAAAAGTAAAGGAGGAAATGTATGGTGGAGAAACAAATAATGAAGAAGATAAAAAGATTGCGGCTGTGCCATCTCTTGTGTCATCTTCCCAGCTGACAAAGAGTGCTTATGATGAAGATACAGATGAGGATATTGCACCGGATAAAGTTCAATCTTCTCAAGTTAAAGTCAAAGAATAGGCAGGGGAAGATACAGATGATGATGTCGCCCCAGATCCTGTTCATTCTGCCCAAGTTAAACAGGAGCATGATGAGGAAAGTACAGATGATGAAGGCATTGCCCCAGATCCAGTTCAATCAACTCGAGTTAAAACAGAAGAAGAAGAAACAGATGACGAAGGTGTCTCGGCTTCTGCCAAAGAAAATACAACTAATGGGGGTAGTTTAGATTTCTCCGAGGCGGTTGAACATGAGAAAACTTGCAACGGACAACCTTCATTATCGAGTTCATCTGATATTGATGAGTCCGAGGATGATAAAGACGAAGATCGTAAGATTGCTGCTGCTGATGATAGTGATGATGAGTCTATTTCAACATGGGATTCTTCTAACGAAAGGTACAATGAAACCTCCAAAGTATATGTTTGGTGTGAAGGACAGTATTATTATGAAAAAGAGTACGTGCTTGTATTGTTTCCTTACAGCTGGTACCTCTTCTGGAAGAAGCTCAAGCGATGTAAAACCTTTGGTGACATTCGGAAGTTATGTGGTAAAGAGCATTATTATCACTTTGAGGAAAGGTATAAGGAGAAACGAGAATATGAATATAACTCTGATTCTGATGAAGATTCTTGCAACAAGAAGTTTAATGAGGAAGAGTTGACTGATGGCAAATCTGTTTGTATTGGTGACTTTGATCTAGAAGAATGTAGTGACGATGATACTCCACAGGTTGATATGTTTCCTCCTCCACTTGAACAAGTCATGTGGGATGGAGCAGCGAGTCAAAAGCAACATGAGTGGATGCTTGATTATGGTGAGGTGACAGAGGCAGGAAATAGTGGCCAATGTTGGCTGAAATTCAAGCTTGGAGACAAGGACAAGATATTCAAAAAGATTGAAGAGCTCGGATGTACAGTGAGGCACTTTCCTCGATTGGGAGAGGAATTTATAAGCATATTTCAGATGTGAGAAGGATCAAAGTCTGTGTTTATTCTCTCTTTCTCTGTCTCTATTTGTTCGTCTGTAGATGTAAGTTGTTAGACTTACCGTATATGTAAATCATGTAATAACTAATCTCACTCCACCTCTTCCTTCTGACGAGAGTATATCCAAGCAGCTAACACAACCACTTGTACTACAACTGCATTAATAATTGTACTTGTATTCGGTGAGAATGTAGCTCCACTAATCTCAACTAAACAATATATAATCAATCCAACATCTGCCAACATACCGTTATTCCCAGTCCCAGCTTTAACCTGAGATAAAACAAATGATAATGGACCAACTAAGCACCATACAATTGCAAAGATCTGTCCTGCTAATGGTAACTCGTAATATGATGGTAGTCCTGCCAATACTAATAATTGTGATGATCCATAGAAACAATCTATAAAATGTGATATACCAGCTGTACCGTATAGTGTTCCCATTAGTAATCGAAACTTGTTTAGATTCTCTTCACTGTTTGATATGTCTTGTTGTTGTTGTTGTTGAAGATTGTTGTTAGTTTCTTCATCTCGGTTGAATAGATAACAGGTACTACTAATACTTTTACTTCTTCTAATACTACTGCATTTGTTACTTCGTTTATTCGAGCAATAACCGTATACTAATCTACTCCGCTCTATTGATTTTGATTTGAATGGCGAAGAGAAGGTGCATCTATTATCAACATTGTTAATGGTATGTATATTAAATGACTCAATCTCTTGAATGATGCTTATGACTGCTATACAAAGTAATGTAATAAATCTACCCATTTTGTAATATATTCGATATATTTGCCGACTTAGAGATACAAAGTAGATAGACAGAACAACTCTTGTCGATTTCGACTTGCAATTTTTTATATTCGATATAATAAGTATGTATGTATAATCACTCTCCAATTAAAAGTGATCTGATTAGTAGCAGCTCATACCAAGGTACATATCACACAAGTTTTATCCGTCTTATTAATATCCATCCTATCAATTCGTCCTCTACTCTCCTCACAAATACAATAAACAGATACGGTTGCAGAAATTTATTCTTAGATGAGTTGTCATAAAAATCATCTTACTTATGATACTTCTTCTATCAAATAGCATCATGAAACGACCTAGATCACCATCATCCTATACCACTATTATGCCTTCTTCACATACATATACAACGGCACTATCGGTAGTTTGTTATATCCTTCTCACCGTATCCACAACAACAAAGGTATCCTCATTTTCATCCCCTCGAGGAACAACATTGCAATTACAACCTCAATCGTTTATAAGTACCTCTGTACATAATGCATATCAATATAATATAATTTCTTCATCTCGTTATAAATCTAAATATCGTCGTCGTGGGTATAATAATCAGATATCATTGAAGAGTTCCATTGAGGATACCATTGAAACAGATTCCGATGGGGGAGATAAAGTTAGTAATAAAGAAGAAACACTACTATTTAACAGTGCCTCGGATGCAGCAAAGGCTAATATAAACACTCTAGATGTTATTAGCGGCAGTAGTCAGAGCAATGTTGCAACTATTGAGGGTAGTACAAAACAGCAACAAATTCAAGATGTGCTCTCCTCACCAGAATTGCTTGATCCTGCTTCTATCTTAGATGCTACCATTGGCAATACCCTTCCTCAATCAAATACGAAAGACGAAGAAGATGTAAAAAAAGAAGTGCCTGAATTGGCTACAAATCTATTTGATACAGCGTTAGATGCAGCTGCTTCTATGGAAGATACACCAGAATCTTCCCCTTCTACAAAAGCTGTCTCTTCTTCTTCTACTTCGGAGAATGCAGCAACCAAATCCAAAGAAGAAGATCTAGAACTAACACGCTTAGCAATACTGAAACATATTAACAGATATGATCTATCAATGAATCAATTCGATGATATTGAGGACGATAATGATGAATTGGGTGAAACTGCACAATATTTAGATAACTTACAACAACCAAATCCTACATTTGAAAAGGATATTGATAAACTGTCCGAGATACAAGTTACAAAGAAACCATCTGAGAAGTTAACAGCACCATCAATACAAAAGATATTACAATACACGATCCCTGCCATAGGAATTTGGTTGTGTTCTCCCGTCTTATCAATGATTGATACAGCCGCGGTGGGATTGTTAAGCGGAACATCACAACAGGCAGCGTTAAACCCTGCAGTATCAGTAACAGATTACGGTGCATTAGTAGTGGCATTCATGTATACAGCCACAACTAACTTAATAGCCGCGTCTGTACAGGAAGATAAAGATGATTATTTGGCTGATAGTACATTGAATAATGAACGGGGTATGGAACAACCCAAGACTATATCAACATTGGTCACGGCAATGAAATTGGCATTATATGTCGGGAGTATATTTAGTGTGTTGATATTTACTTGTGGTAAACAGTTACTGAAGTTGTTAATTGGGAATGATAACTTGGATCCTGAAGTGTTCAGTGCAGCGCTTCGATATGTACAGATACGATCAATTGGTATGCCTGCCATGGTTGTTATTGGTACAGCACAATCTGCAAGCCTGGGAATGCAGGATGTTACAAGTCCATTATATGTATTGTTAGCTGCGGCTGTCATAAACTTTTTAGGCGATGTACTATTGGTTCCGATGAAGAGTGGCTTATTTGGAGGAGCGGCAGGAGCTGCGTGGGCTACCGTGGCTTCTCAATATGCTGCCTTGTTATTCTTTGCACGTTGGTTAACTACTTCTTCAAGCTCTTCAGTGGCGGAGGAGGACGAGGCCTCTGGTAGTAGTACTGATGGCAAGGTAATTGATAAGAGGAGTTGGGAGGTTCCCGAAAAAGTGAAGACATTTATCAAGTACTTGTCATCGTCCAAGTTAGCTAGAAGAGCTCGTCGCGCTGCTTGTTCAAGTGCTGGTAGTGGTAGGTTTATCGAGGATGCCTCCGTACCAGAAGTGACAACAATACCCCCCTCAAGGTGGAATGTGAAGATACGTCGATCAAAGAGTAAGAAACAGAAGAAGGCACAGCCCAAGACACTTGGCTTCCTTTCCAACTCGGGCATATCCCTCAGGTCATACCTATCATTATCCAACCTCAATATGTCCAAGGCAGCTCAGTTCCTACCCTTTGTGATTCCTGTTACCACCACATCAGGAAAGTCCGCGTTAGTATTGTTTCATTATGTGAACTCGTGTGTTTAATATGAAGTGTCTGTATTATTGCTGCTTCTTGATTTGTTTAACTTTGCCACCACATGCTCTAACATAAGTTACAATCGCCTCTCTTTCATCTTTATAAACTGTGAAACGCGCATCTTCTAGTTGGGAGGATATCAGGATACATTGCAATGTCACACGTTGCCTCTTCCACACTCGGGACATATGACATGGCAGGTCATCAAATCATCTTCTCAATCTTCTGTTGTCTAACACCATTCGTGGATGCACTATCCCAAGTAGCACAATCCTTTGTCCCGGCAGTATTCGAGGCCAAGGAGAAGAGTCAAGAACGAGCTAATGCACTTCGTAAAACAATCAACAACTTTCGAAAAGTAGGTGTTGGATTCGGACTAACTTTGGTCACCTTGGTATCCTGTATACCACTGATTAGTAAATATTTCACCACTGATCCAATAGTATTGCAACGAGTCAACGGTGCTATACCAGGAGTCGGGTTATTCATGCTTGTCAATGGACTAATGTGTGCCGGAGAAGGGACGCTGTTAGGTCAGAAGGATCTCAAGTTCTTACGGAACATGTATGCAATCTTCTTCTTTGCAGTGCCTTCCTATATGTTAAGGTTGAAACATCGTTCATTAGCGGGGTTACAGACGGTCGGAATTGGTACTATGTGGATTTCATTTTCGATATATAACTTGATACGAACGTCTTCGTGGCATTTGAGATTAGCACAGCTTCAGCGGAGAACACAACGAGATGTCAATGCAGTCGTTGGTGTGGAGGAGGATGACATATGACACAGGAATAAGACAGATATAGGCCGGCCTAAGATTAAACTAATACATAGTAGAGAATCGTGTTAGACCAGGCTCGTATTGGGCCTTCCAACCTTGACCTTTGATTGCTTCCAGTACTTTCGTCTTCTCACTTGCATCAAAATGTAGATGTCCATAACCGCTATCAGCCCAATCATCCTCTTCCCATTCCCCAAATGGCTTAAACAATTCATCACAATACCATTCCAGGGCAGCCATTTGCATGTATTCAATATGAGGAGGGAAAAGGTTACATGCATCGCCTTCTTGTACCCCTGGATCGCATAACTCTAGATCGAACTCTTCTTTATCTTCAAAGCGCTTGTTCTCTATCTCTTGCACCTCTAGTCGTGAGGGACCATCTTCACCACTGAACAAGCGCAATTCCATCAACAGTTTATAAAATCCTTTTGTGTAATTGGCACGGACGTCTCCCCACGTCTTACAATCATAAAGCCTTGACCAGAAGTTGTACACTTTTTTAGGCAGACACTTTAACTTTGTCTCTTGTATCATCCAAACAAACTCATTGACCTCTTCTCTACCACTTTCCATATCATCCCATTCGTTTAATCTACTGCAATAAATACCCTCTGTTTCACCTTTCTCTAGATTGAGTTTCTTGGAAGTATCATCATCGGATTCAAAATCAACAAGCCTACACAGGAAATCGTTCACATATTCCTCCTCCACTACCTCGATATCAGGAGTGTATCGAGATTGATGACTTTTATACACAGAATCTATGGATTTGAACTTTGCCATACCAGATTCATACCGAGGCGTAATGTCATAATCGTCTTTCACCTTATCCAGTATCTCTTTCTTTAAGCTTCCATCAAAATAAAGGCAACCATCGGCATTATAACCAAAACTCCAAAACGTGTGCTTTTCAAGACTGACAAGCTGCATTTGTTCCAAACAGGGAGGGAAAGAAGAGTGGAGTATGGGGAAGTGCTCGGCATTATGGCGAACTTTCGGGTTGAAGTCACTCAATCTGAATGCTCTGTCACCTTTGAAGCACTTTCCATCGAGTCTAGTTTTGTCAATACCCAAGGAATGATTGTCTATGTACATCCTCATCAACATGACATAGAAGCCTCGGGAATACTTTGTTCGAATGTCTCCCCAAGTCTTACATTCAAAGAGTGTCGACCAGAACATGTATACACCCTCAGGGAGAATGTAGAACTTATCCTTTGTACTGTAGTAAACATAAGATGCGTTGCTGAAACTGCCCTTTTCCATATCATTCCATGATAGTAGTTCTTCTGTTCCTATAGCACTAGAAAACATCCAATGTGTTTCCTCTTTATAAAGATTCAGTTGATCGGCATTCCTTTTGGTGGCTACCGCCTCAAGTACCACAGGTAATGGAGCATCGAGCTTATTATCTTCATCATCAGTTTCCATATTATAACTATTTACATGCTCACTCTTCACTTTGGCTGATGTTACAGGAGACGGAGCAAGCTTACCATCTTCATCATCCGTATCTTGTCCATATAGGTCCTCTTCTGATTTCAGTTGAGAAGATTGAATTTGATCCGGGGCAGGTGCTTCGTCATCGGTATCTTCACCTTCTTCTTTAACTTGGGCAGATTGAACTGTATCAGGTGCTACTTCGTCATCGGTGTCTTCCCCTGCCTCTTCCTTGACTTTAAGTTGAGTAGATTGGACTGGATCTGGGGCGGCGTCATCGTCTGTATCTTCATCATAAACACTCTTCGTAGTTAGCTGTGATGAAGATGATACGAGAAATGGCACAGCAGCAATCTTTCTATCACTATCATCTTCTTCATCATCTGTTTCTCCACCATACTCTTCCTTCTTTACTTTTGTATCCTCTTTCTTTACTTTGATACTATCACTAACTGAAGAGGTAATGTTATCATCATTTGATTTATACTTGTATGTTAGTGTTGGTGCTGGATCAAGGCCACGCTCAGCTGCTTCCCAGCCCTTTATCGGAGGTAGCGTACCGGTATCGAAGCTATTGATCTTAGATTTGTAGATACAATTGGATGGTAGGAAAAACCTGGATGATGGTGTTGATTCAAATTGAAGGCCAATATACCAATACCCATGCCCTGAGTTGTTTATGTCCCGATAAAACACAAAGTCCGTTATCTCTCCCTTCCATCTTCCCTTTTTAGAGTATAACGGAAACCCTTTACATTTATCAGATTTATCTCTTTGGATATAGGTGCCGTTCACCTCAGAAAGTGCACACCCTTCAACCAATATTTGTTCAGGGATTGCTTTTGCACGTTCTGTATTTGTTGTTGTCTGTTCATTATTATCACCGGTCTGTTTTGTATCATTATTATTAGTACGTCGACGTCTAGATGATAACCCCGTCGTAGATATACGACTCTCAGGTATACATGCAATAGTACCATTCGATGACCATTCTACCCATACTTTATCAGAACTTAACCACCCACCATGTTCATTGCAATATTTATCTAGGAGGTAGCAGGGATGTTCTTGGGCATTTTTACCATCGCCGTCTCGAGCCCATATTAGATTATTACTCTTTCTCTTACGTGAATAACGGTCGTCCATAGCTTTTGCATTTGCGAGTAGCTCTGATTCTGAATCGTCGTAGCTAGTTATAGATAATCGATTAGATTATTGAACCCTCTACCTATTTTTTACAGTTAGGTTGGTACTTAAAACCGCTTACTTACTTTAAGTCTCGACCTAAGGTACTATATTTTGGAGCACTACCATCTACTACCATCTCCCCTCATATTGGAATCTAGTTCTAAACCAACTCAATTTAGTGGAATACCTTAAAGTATATCCGAGATCTTCAAGCTCCTTGAATATGGCATCCTTATCCTTCAAATCGAATTTTAGCCATTGCTCACCTGAGCTAGAAACCGTTGCTTTAATCTCAGCCCAACCTAACATCCAATTCTGGGTTTCATTCTCAACTGCCGCCTGCCACATGACATGTTCAATAAGAGGAGGAAACAAGCCGACACAAAAGAATACATCTTTTTGCGAATGCTCACACAGGTTGAAGTCATCCATACAAACTGGCTTGTCATCAGTCAACTTGTCCACGTTATACTTTTCTTTAGTCATAGAACATCTAATCTCATATCTTTCAAGCAGCCGATTATAAAACCTTTTGTTTTTGCCATAACAAAGCCGACGGATTTCACCCCATGTTTGACATTGATTGAGCATCCTCCAGAAGAGATAATAGTTATATGGAAGCAATAGCAGTTCACCATAACTTTCACACCAAAGATACACATGAGCACTTTTGATGAACTCTTCAATGTTAGATTCCAAATTTGCAATAGAATATGTATTATCATCACTCTCGTCCTCGTAATTCCAGGGATCATCTTCATCTACACAACTTTCAGCTTCACTTTTATCATACATATCACTATCATATCCCCACTCCTGCATGATCTTAGCTGAAACCATGGGCGATTTCTCCCAAATTTCTGATGTATTATAACCATATTTCAGAGTTGGTTCATCATGTAATTTTTTTCCATCAATGTGATACCACTTTGCCTTCCATCCTGTTGGAGGAGGCACATTAGTATACCTCTGATATCTCCGATGATACTTCCGATCAGGGTCCACTTTGTCCTTGGATGTGTACAATCTCTTCTTTGCGTACGTACCTGAATGATTAACATTCCCCTTCCAATGATAAATGACCCAACCATTATCATTCTTGTTCCGACGAATAACTAAATCTACGGCTTTCCCCTTCCATTCCCCTCTTTTACTATATACTGGAGCATTTGCTTTTGACAATCTAGCTACTGGGTAGTAGGTGCCATTCATGTTTGACAAAGGACAACATTCAACCCTAGATTTGGTAAACATACACCCTTCAACCAATATTTGATCAGGTACAACATACTGAAGAGTTTTAATATCCCCATCTGTATTATCAGCATCTGCATCCCCCCCTTCTTCGTCGTCGTAGTCATCCTCATCTTCTTCTTTCTCTCGGGTTGACTGAACTGATTTTGGAATAATACCATTCTGCAACCTCCCCGGTTTCTTCTGTTTTAATTTGGTCCTACGTTGATTTAATCGGATTTGGGACAATGTAACTTCTCCTTCCTTGACATCGGATGTTATACCTCCATCATCTGTATCTTCCCCCGCTTCTTCTGTTTTAATATGAGTGGATTGAACTAGATCAGGAGCTATACCTTCCTCGTCTGTACTTTCCTCCAATTCCTCTTTAACTTTATTATTAACATGTGTAGATTGAACTTGATCAAGGGCAACATCATCGTCTGTATCTTCTTCTTCATACTCTTCCTCCTTCGGATGTAAAGATACCACAGGAGTCGGCACAGTATCTTCTTCTTCATCACCATCATTATCTGTTTCATCACCATTCCCTTCCTCCTTTACTTTTAAATCTTCTCGTTTTACTTGATGTATCTCTTTCGTTGCTTTACTGTTTCTAACTGAGGGAAGCTTGTCATAATCAGAAGTATCATTTGACATAGGCTCTTTGTCATGCTCGGGCTGTTTTCTAACAGTACTTTTATGTCTACTGCGCCTTGGTGATAATCCTGACGTAGATAAACGACTCTTCGGTATACATGCAATAGTACCATTCGATGACCATTCTACCCAAACTTTATCATTATTATTACATGTCAAAACACCATCATCTTCATTGCAATTTTCGAGAAGGTAGGCTGGATGTTCTTGGGCATTTTCACCATCGCCGTCTCGTGCCCATATTAGATCATTACTCTGACGCTTACGTTTGGTGCTTATTTGTTGTGTTGGGCGTACCATCTTGCCGTTATTGGCAGCCGCTTTCCCTCAGCTAAGCAGCTAATCTTAATCTTTTTCTCATGTGGATATAGCGGGCATACGGGCTAGCCCCAATAAAAAAGAGCTCCCCTCTAAAATATGCCCGCTATATCCAAGTTCAACAGCTGCTTCATGTCTTGAAATAACTATCACTTGTCCATTGTATACTGTTAGTTGCAAGTGTAATCATTATATAGAGCTTTGATTGGCCGCTGATTTATCTGATATAAGACTGTGAATTATTTGCAATTGCAAAGAGGGCGAAAGAAAATTTTATAAGTTTTACTCAGTACTCATAACTATCTTGGTATCTACATTATAATATATTAATAATATATCATGTCATCGTCAGGGAAACGTATTAATTCTACTTATCCAAGGTCTGCTAAACGTCTTAAACGGTTCGGTGAAATGCCGAAATCATTTGATTTGTTGAGGTTATATCAAAGTGATATCGGGGATAGGATACTATCGTATGCATCAGGTCATGATTTATGTACATTAGATATACTAAATAAACAGTTTAATACCTTAACAACTGAACAATGGAAGGTAGTAACAAAAGAAAGGTTTGGTATGAATAATGGCAAAGAGGGTTGGAAGGTTGGTACTTCTTTCCTACGGCCACCAGTGTTTACTCACAATCTAGCAGATTGTGACGAACCCGAACCAGATGATGGACGAAGTCCTCGTATTGATACAAGTGATAATATAGTTGTACACACATCGTCGAATTTCAGAGGAGAAAATAATATTCGACTGATGGATGCATTTACCCTCAAAGACATTCCACACAGGATAAGTAATCCCGAGTTCGTCGATAAAGTAAGTATTTGTGGTCGAGCAGGATCAGAGATTGTAGTTGCCTCAACCTATTCAATAATTGAAGCTGAAGCAGTTCATTGGAATTATGAAGAAGATGGAGATTTCTATTCCTCTATACCTCCAATGCAGGATTGGCAATATACTGGTAACAGTAATAATGGAATAGAAACAATCGGATGCGAGACGCATTTGATTACTGCCCATGACGGTATGATTCGTCTTTACGAGGTGGTTAAAGAAGCACCTTTTGAGGCCGGTATACAAGAATTATTCACACCGCGACATGAAATGCGGGTAGATGAAGGTGCTGAAGATGTGGCTGAAGATGAGGAGATGAAGCTTGCTTGGGGACCAGATAAGACACACTTCATCGTTGGGTGTACAAATAAAATATGTGTATTGAAATTGGATGCAGCAAAGAATGAGATATCTTTGGTCAAAACAATCGATGTACCTAATTGGGAAGTTTTCAACGTTGCTCTTGCTGAAGATTACATTGTTGCATCATCTACAGACAAGAATGTGCACATTTGGAACCGTAGTACTGGTGATAAGATGGTGTATGTATTGCAAGGTGGCACGACGAGGGAGGCCTTGTGTGACGTTGGAGTAGATGACGAGCTTAGTCAAAATGAATTGCCCTTTTCCCCTCTTCACTTTTCCTGTCATGGACGTATCTTAGTTAGTACAAGTCATATCGGATGTGCTGTATGCATTTGGGATATGAAGACAGGAGAGTTGCTCAAAAGACACAATGAAGCAAAAACACAAGGTGGCGTGAAAATGCTTAATGAAGAAGGTGGAAAAGATGTTACGGATATGGTTCATTTGAAGAAGTTGAATGCATTCATATGCACTGGAGAGTATGAGAACATGTGGGCATTCCCTACAAATCGAAGGCAGTATGATATCGCCACATCTATCAAAGAATCGTAAAGTGAGGGATCTGGGGAGGAGAAAGAATCAGAAAGTGAGTAGGAATCGTAAGTGATCGGAGTGGATAAGGAGAAGGGTTATATAGTGTGAGAGATACAATACAATCGGTGTAATATTAGAGTAAGATATGTCTATGTCACATACATAGTTTTGAACTTCTTCAATTGTATACACATGAAACAAAGCGGTGTTTCCTCAGTGGGCCCATCCATAGTCGAATCTACCGGTTCGTGATCCAGTCTCTAAACCAAGCATCTTGTAAGTCTCAACCTAGTTATGAGACTCACGAGGCGTAGGACGATAACATCTAGCTCATTAAGATAATGCAGTTGTTGATTTCTACTAACCAAGACTTACTTTTACGGAACATACATATAACTCTTCCCTCTTTCTATACTTAGCATGGGAAGGTGGTATAACAAACAACACATCAAAAACATATACTTTCATAGAAGCAGAACCACCAACTATAAATAGATGGATATACTTCGATTTAGGCATCCACAGGCATCATATTATAGTGCCGTGCCTTAAAATCTCATTCACTCTTTGTCTTGGGGAAAATCTTGAGGGGCAATCTATACATCAAACTTTTCTAAATCACCACCAATACCTCTAAAATGTAACCCACCTCCATCATTCGTTCCATAATAGTTCGATGAGCTGCCTTGTCCGATACTATTCCGTCCACCAAGTAGGGCACCAAATCCTCCGTCACTGCTATTACTTGGTGATGTCGGTCCATTGTTATTACGGGGAGAAAGACCGGTAGTCTCAGTATCAAACTTTTTATCATACCGCACTTGCTGCTGTTGTTGACCTTGACCACCAAAGATTGGATTGGGTGTCCACTCCTCCTCCTCTTCATCGTCATCATCATCTAATCCCATACAACTTTCTAATAACTTCTTCGAACGTAATCGTTGTGCGGATAGCATCCCTACCATAACTGCCATTGTTGCTATTGTGACGAATACTATTAGTTGATCTTGTGATTGTGTACCACCACCATTGGAAGAACTTGAGGAACCGGAGGTGAATTGTAGCTTGGCTTGTAAGGAACTTAGACGATCTGACATGTGTGCACCACCCCTTGATGACGAGGTACTGCTACCGCCGAGGGAATTGGCACCCCACACGGCACGAGGCTGTACTTCCAAAAATACTTCATTTTTACCCCCATTATGTACATCCTCAAGTTTGAGTGCTTGGCCGGATATATCATAGACAGTTTCAGGTAAGGTTAACTCGGGTGTGGATGACTCTTCTCCTGCGGCATTACCGCCGTTGGTAGAGGTGGAAGAAGAGGCGGTGGATTGCAATGCGGCGGGATCATAATAATAAACCACTGGTTCATTACCCCCTGATTGGGCAGTAGCACCGCTGCTGCTACTGCCAAGGGGTGAATTAACAACCTCCCCATCATCATTAGTCAACCGAGGACGTAAAATAACTTGCACACTATGCCCCATATCCTCATCTAAAAGTGACGGCGGAGAACCTAATAATTCCGCGGCAACTTCCGCTGAACCAACCACTGCTGTTTCAATTAGTGTATCATACTTTTCTGAACCTTTACCATTGCTGGTGCTAGTGCTACCTTGCGGGGATTGATTTACCTCAGTTTGGGAACTCGCGGCACTGCCATATCCGTTTGGTTGATAATAATGCACACCACCCGACTCTCCTCCATCTCCACCACCTGGTTCCTGTGCACCTAAATTATTAGGCTGTGCCACTCCACCACTATTTTGATTTCCACTTTCAATTCCACCAGTACTACCCAATACCCAACCATGGAATTTAGTGGAGTGTCCACCCATTTGTCCCTTTCCCATTTTATTATTAACTGCTAATTCCTCTCTTGAGGTTGAGCCCATTGGCTGAAGAACATTACGATTAGGGTTTTGATCTTGACCGGGGTGTATACTTGGGTCTAACGGATCATGTGCCTTAATTGAACTTTCATCATTAAATGTATCTGGATGTGGCCATGAATGATAGGTACCACCGGAACTTCCTTGCAACTGTTTATTTTGCTGTATTGAATTATTATTGTTGTTGGTAGAGAGTTGTTCGGTGCCACCCCACTCAGAAGCGACGTGCGCACTACCTCCCAAATTATCAGGCTGTACTACAATCACTCTACCACCATTATTAACATTCCCACCGTTATTTGTACTTCCTAACAATAGTGTATCGTTACCATTTATTTCGTTATTTATATTGTTAGAATTTGATGAGCCTAAGGGGATTAGTATGTTATTATTCGAAGGAACTATCGGTGGCTTGCTGCCGCGTATCGTGTTGTGCTTATTCTTTTTGGTATTTTTATGTATCGATGGAGGATGCTTAGCCTCAATTAATGATTCGTTAGGATTATTAAAGAGGGTGGTGGCAGCAACTCCAATTAATAATTTGGTCGTTGTTGATATTGGTCGACGACGTTTATTATTACGGATTGTTGAGGATGGGGTATTGGTATTTATAGACGTCATGATTGTATATCAATAGAGCTCCTTAAGTAATATGAGGGTTTATATTGGTTAGCGTGAGTTAAAAGTACCGCTACTACAAAATCCCATGATGAGTTGTTGGCATTTTCCGATTTCCGAAAAAAGGCCCAGCATATAATTTCTGTTTCGTATTGTACGGATCATTTCGGTCCCCACCTCCACCGCAAATTATTTTTTAGGCAAAGCAAAGAAGGAAAGCGGAAGTGGCATATCAATAAGTTAGCTGTTGATATATCCCAACAGTGTGGGCCTAGAAACTTATTAATTTGGTGGTATCCCGCGGCGTAAGGGGCTCCGACACATTAGTATCACACAACAACCATAACCGTATTATTAGCCGCTGCAATCTCAATATCCGACGCATATTACTGAAAGGGGTAGTAAAAGATAAACTTTTTGTTATGCTAACCTCTAAGATTGGTCCTTTTGAAGAAGGAGAGTTAATTCCACGCTCACCTGACGAATCTGATAAAATATTAATTGATGTATATGTAAAGTCTGGTCATTACTCTCAAGAAGAAGCAGAACGTATGGTAACAGAAGCCCGGAAGGAAATGAATCAGGAGAAGAAGAAGAAGAAGAAGAAGAACTAATTATTGCAAGCACCAACCTCTTCATATTGTCACCCAATGCCAATCAACACAAAGAACTGTATTTATATATCATACCGTATACATAATTTAGTTCACCAAATATCAAATCAAATATCAATTACAACCATGCCTCCTAAATTATCCAAGAAGAAAAAGAAAGGTGCAGGTAAACAACAACGCTTGGGAACTGCAGCCCGGAAGGAAGGTATGGCGCGATACTACAAATCATTACCATCCTTACCACCAAATACAGTTATTGAATCGATTAAACGGGGTGAGGATATACCACTTGAGGTAGTATTTGATGTTGTTACTGACTGTGAAGAAAAGCAAAAGAATGAGCCTGACAAAGTACAGGACGATCAAGTAGTAATTTACAAGAAGCTAGTGGATGCAGGATTAGTTTCGGCAGCAATTGGTGTTACTGTTACAGGGTGTACCGAGAAGCACTCATCGGGGGATATATTTTCACCAAGAATGTGTATGATGCTTCTTGCCAATATGTCAAACAATGAAAACAAACACAGACTTCAAATTGCAAAGGGAATCCAGCCTCTCATCAAATGCATGATTAATGTTGAGAAACGAGAGTATTTTGGAAGTAACAAGCATTGGCATGAATCTATCAAGGTATTCATTATGCTTATTAGTAATCTTGCATTATCAAATGAGGTGTTGGACATATTGGTACATACTAATGATGAATTGACATCATTCATGGTGCAGAGTATGTTCTGGGGGACACATAGGCAAGAAGACATCGTCAAGGAATCGAAAGTCTGCAATATATCCAAGTCTCCTGTTCTATACTTTTCGTCAATTTCTACCGAGGCAGCTAGCTTCCTCCAAGGTTTGGTGGAGAGATGTAACGAGAAGAGTGACGAAGGGAAGAAGAAGATACGTGAGCTTGCAACTATGCCTATCGTAAGCACAAATAACCGATGTGAATCCGCGCTGATATATGGGTTAATTGACATTCTCAAACTTTGTCCAAATGACATGAGACCCTTTATTGCATTGTTACACCGCCTAACGTTGGGTGATTGTGTAGATAAGGAGGTGGTTGCTGGTATTATTGAGTTGGGTTATACCTCTACTAAGACATACGATGATGCTATGCCTATTGCATGTGTCATTTCAGGGATTCTCATCCCTCAACTAGATGCAAGGGGATCAATCAAGGGGTATTCTGCTCCCATTGATGTAACCCAAACCGATGACGGGCGTTTTGCTTATGCCATTGGTTGTGGTTTGTTTGAGGTTTGTTTAAGTCTAATTTCTCGACACGGAGGGTATAATAACGGGAACGGCACGCGTATGGGGAATATGAATAACTCAATAAAGAATATCATGGACGCGGCAAACATAGTTACTTTCCAGAAGAAGTCTTCTAAATCTTTATCGGAGCGGCGTGATAATATTGTTGGTACTATGAACAAGACAAGCATTCCCGAAAATGAAAGTTGTCAAGAGATTATCCGCGCTTTGAAGTCCATTGTGTCAAGAAAAGTTGGCCAAAAGAAACTTGTCAAGGCCAAATCAACATGCAATACTTGCAAAAGGTATTTGAGTGCAGATGATATTCGACGCTGTGTAAGTACCATATGCAAGAATTTTATGTGTTTGTGTAGGTCTTTCTCATCTCTTGTATATCTAATTATGAATCCAGAGTAAATGCAATACCTCTTATTGCTCTCGTGAATGTCAGCTGGAAGATTGGCACAACCGGGGGCATAAGCAGGAATGCAAATTGTTGTCGAAAGATAAGCATACAAAGAAGAGCCAAATGGAAAAGAAAGAGATGGCCCTTAAAGCTAATATGTCAGACGCCGGAACTGAGATCTTCACCCAGAATGCCATGAGATTTATGACCCAAGCGGTCATATTCCAATACGAGATAACTGAATGTGTATGTTTAATGGATCTTCGTCAAGCCCCGCCTCTGTTTAGGCTACTACCTATTGATGAATTTGTTTCAGAATACTTGAAAGATGAAAACAGTGACAACTTCTTCAAGAGTCGAGAAATGTCAAGGCGGAAGGTCGATGGTTCATTATTGTCGGGAGCAATCATATCCCATGGAGTCAATACTAATGGTCAGGGTGGGTTAAGCTTGCTCTTCTTAGCTGGGGATCATTGGGAAGAATGTGTTTCCAAGATGATGGTACCCTTTAAGTCATCTAGGAAGAAACTTGATGACCCAAAAGTTCAGGAGGATCTTCTCAGCCAAATGGATAAGGCAGAATCCGAGATGGACGCCTTGTCTATCCTCAAGTCCGTTATGGAATGAGCTTGAATAAGTATAAGTAGAGTAGAAGATCAGTTTACAAACATAATGGATTTCTCTTTACTCTGGCTAAAACATATACCAAAGATCAATAAACACTAAACCGGCACCTCATTTTATTGTGCTGATGGATAGCAGATGAGCGATAGGCTACACGCGACAACACATGACAGAGATCCGCGAATTTGTGCACGGACATCTTGTCTCATTCTGAGCCCGTATCATACAATTATTATGGTACGTAAATAAGCTTATTTAGTACGGAGTTTAACATTTAAATTTATGTAACATTGTAGGTAATACCCAGTAATACCTATCTTATTCTCGTACACAGACAAAGCAATAGGGTGTGACGACAAACATCATTCTCCAATAGATCGCTATAAATCGGGTAGAACTTTTAGCATTAATTATAATTGCAATAAACAAGGATACCGATCACTGTTAATGTTTTTATATGCACCATCTTTGCAATAAAGTCTGGATAATAATATAGGGCTTTATTTTATAATATCATAGAGCTGTGTATATTGCCACGGGTATATACGATTGAACTGCAAGTTTTAGTCTAAGTGGGCAGCAGTTAATAGTGGCATATTAAAAGTTTTAGTGGTGCACCATCACATATCAATTATCAAAGTTCAACATCAACATTATATAATATGTCATCTACTACTAATCACGAGGTGGCAGCTGCTCGCCAATCTTTAGGGGACCTGACTAATGCTGATCAAGAGAAGAGGGAGAAGGAAAGATTCTTGATGTATGTGAGGGTGCTAATGAAGTGAGTATAATTTGAGTTGCTGATGATGTTTGTATGGAATAGCTTTTCTAATACCATGATCACATTATCTTAATCTAGGTATCTCGAGCAACGTGATTTATCAATGCACACCAAAGCCAAAGCCGTCATTAAAGAATGTTATGAAAAGAATAAAGCCGGGGATCCTAATTATCCATTACCTACCAGTATGAAGACTCGTTTACGAGAGACAGTTGGTGAACGTTATTGGAAGAAGGCGGAACAATACTTAAACCAGTTTCTGAAACAAGAACGTGAGAATAAGGAAAGATTTGATTTATTGGTGAAGGAAGGTCTAATGCGGTGAGTCTGTATTTGTTATATTGTATGCTTCCGGCCGAGTGTCCTTGACTTTTCCTGAACCTCTATTTTTCATTTTTCATATGTCATTATTATATAGTTACCTTAAGGAAAATTACCTCAAGGAAATGCACGGAAAAGCTTTGAATGTACTGAAACAATGTAGTGAGAAGACTCCTGCCGATACAGAAAGTCAACTCCGAAGGACTGTTGGTGAAGAGATTTGGGATAAGGGACATCAATACTTCAGACGTTATCTACGAATGACAATGAACTCTAGTCCAGCTATCAACAACTTGGAAGACTTCTACTTGTTTGATATGTCTACAAGGCCAAATAAACGTCTTCGATGTGATGAATTGCCTACTTCGTTTGATTTGCTAGAGTTGGTTCGAGGTAGTATCGGCAAAACAATTCTATCTTATGCCTCGGGAGCTGATCTATGTGCATTTGATTTAGTCAATAAGGAATTTAATGCCTTAACCACTGATCAATGGAAGGTAGTAACAAAGGATAGGTTCGGTATGGACAATGGTAAAGATGGTTGGAAACTTGGTACCTCCTTCCTGCGGCGTCCTGTTTTTGTTCATGACGCAAGAGGAGGGTCACCGGTTGGGGAAGAAATCCCAAGGATTACTGCAAATGAAAATATTGTTGTGGATGTATGTAATGAGGATGATTCATTCAGGAACATTTGGATTAGGGATGCATCTAACCTTGAGTATATTACGAATTCTGTCAGTTCAACAGGATCGAACATCATGACAGGGAAAGTTTCAATCTGCGGTCAAGTAGGAAAAGAAATCATCGTGACCTCTAACAGTAGAAAGATATGTGCTCAGATTGGTGGCATTGGACATTATCATGTACAGAAGTGGGAATACGATTATAATGGTAGCTTATGTGATATTGAAACTCTTGGGTCTGAGACACATTTGATTGTTGCTCATAATGGTAAGGTGCAATTATATGAGGTTAATGAGCAACCCGAATATCTTCACGATGAAGATCGCGACGAAGAAGGGGGTGAGCAAGCCACACCGAGCAAGCCACACCCATATATAGTTTACTCGTACTGAGAAAGGAAATCGAAGTAGATGAAGGTGTTGCAGAAGAAGATGAAGATGGGGATGACGTTAGAGAAATGAAGCTTGCCTGGGCACCCGATAAGACTCACTTCATCGTTGGGTATCCTCATCAAATATGTGTATGGAAGTTAGAGGCAACAAACAATGAGATAACTTTGATCAAGACGATCGATGTACCTGATTGGGAAGTCACCAACGTTGCCTTGACTGAAGATTATATTGTCGCATCATCTAAAGACAAACAATTACACATCTGGAACCGTAGCACTGGTGACAAAGTGGTGTATGGATTAAGAGATGGCACGACGAAGAATTCTTTGTGTGATGTTCCTGGGGTAACTCTAGGGACCCGTACAAGGTATGGACGTGCGCCACTTTCATTATCCTGTCATGGACGTATCTTGGTCAGTACAAGTCATGTCGGATGTGCTGTATGTGTATGGGATATGAAGACAGGAGAGTTGCTCAAGAGACACAATGAAGCAAAAGAAGAAAGCGGTGTCAAAATGCTCAATGAAGGTGGAAGAGATGTTATAGGTATGGTTCATTTAGAGAGGTTAAATGCATTCTTATGCGTCGGATTAAAAGAGAACATGTGGGCATTCCCTACAAATCAATGTCAGCTTGTTATGGCACAATCGATTCGTCGTCATAAGGATATGTTTCCCAAGTATAAAGCTTGGCGTACTTGGGTAGATTGAAAGAAATGAAAATGTAAAGTGATTAGTGTGTAAGAGAATAAAGTGTGAAGATAGAAATTGTAGAAGAATTGAGCGTATAAAGTTGAAGTATAGGAGAAGTAAGAAGGGTACTACTGGGGTAAAGGTAAAACGATAACAATAAATTAATCCGTCATAAAGAAACTATCTTTTATATTGGTAAAGACTACAACATGTATTCAACAGTTTTCTTCTCTATCCTATACACACTGCCCTTCTCTATCCCATCTGTTCTAATAACTGCTCAGTCATTGCAAACGTGGCTGCCACTAGCTCATTATGAGCGACAATTACTGGCACACGTGGATGTGTATTAACATCATAAGTCTGTGCCTGATATGTTAATGTCTTGCAATCACGTTGGATCATATATACATGATCTTTAAGTGCTTGTAGTGTATATGGGAAGTATTCAGCATTGTATTGTTCTTTCGTTGCCTCATCGTTGTTCTGGACTGCTTGATAGAATTGATTTGCTGCATTTGGATCATTTTGTTGTAGAATCTCGTATAAGAAGATATCCCATACCTTGGGTGCAATCTCTCCGGTCTCTCTTTGGATTAATAATTCGGTAAAGTCATATCCCAATTCCTTAATTTGTGGTTCTAAATGCATTGCCTTGCAAAAGATTGTAGAGCAGTCATTTGGAAGGAATCCATACTGAGCAAAGATGGGTGTGGGATTGGTAGGATCGCCAAGGCTGATACTCAATGTCTCACCAGCTTGAATGTCATACAGGGCAACAACATTAACATTGCCTTCATAATCAACTTGAATTTCACAGTTTGGTTGAGATGAATGATTGATCATGTCGACCATGGGTGCGATGACTTTAGTCCTCTCTGATAGAAAACACTCATGATAACGAGTTAATGCCACGTTGTATGCCCACTTGACAACTTCTTTATTACTAATGGTCTCTTGTGATAAAGGGACATATCCTTGACGTAATGCCATTGCAAAGTGTGAGTAATTGATACGCTCGTTTGATGTTAACCAACCTAGGATTGAAGGAAGAGAGAGATAGTTAGATGTACATTTTGTGCACATGATATGCACACTTTTTTACATACACACATAACAGCTCATAATACCAGAGCAAACTCACCAGCATAAGGCGGAAGACACGAGAAACATGCTTTTGTCATTGACACACCATTATAAAACTGCTTTGGTAAACTATTCAACCAAGGAAAGAACAAACTATCCTGTCCCTTTTCATACTCTGTCAATATCTTAACCATCAATCTCAACAGTGGTAATCGATACTGTGCCTCACCAACCGCAGCATCAATTTGCATCACAGCCTGTTCAGCCTGCAACAAACTAGTACCAAATTCATCTTGTATATTACCAGAATTTAATACTATATCTGATGGACAATATATGGCACTACTTCCTGCACTTAGACCCTGATTGGCTATCAATGTGTAATCATTACCACCATCTTCACTGTATAGTTCAATACCGGGAGCTTTTTGTAATCCATATTGTGTTGCCCATTGTTCCATTGTGTATACGTCTCGGGGGGTGTATATGTCGGCAATGTTTATTAATCCTTGCTGCATGCCTGTAGGAGCATATTGATTTAGCTTTGTTGTTGTTGTTGAGGTTGTAGAAGTATGTGTTTTTGTAGGAGTGGCAATGGCAGGTGGAGAGAAGGCCGAAGCACATGACATGCTTGCAGCACTGCATGCCACAATAACGAGCGAGGTACTAATGGTCTTCATGTTGCAATTGTTTGGAATGGAAGTGTATTGAGAAGAGAGTACTTTTTGTTCTTTGCAATGAAATTTGATGCACCGTCTTTGCAAAAGGATATTAACCACGACGACCGAAGACTCTTTAATGATAAGATTTGATATAGATATAAGTATGATAGGAGACTGCTTTTGTTTGTTCTCTCCTTTCTATTACCTCGGTCTGCCACACTGCTAGCTGGTATTGGCTATTGATGAGGTCATCGTTGTATTATTACTCGATATTACCCAAACCTACAGAATTTATTTTGAGGATTGCAGCTTTGGGTACCTGATAATCCGTATGTATGTACGATATTGTGATAAGACAGTAGACAACAGCTAGTTGAGAAGAAGAGGCGGCACATCAATACAATATAATATGAACATACTACTCAAAGTATTAGCCGTAGTGGTACTACAGAATATTATCGTTGAGGGATCCGTCGCGGTAAGAAATTAGAGTACATATCATGTTTCACATTTTTTTTTGTTCTTTATGTCATGTATTGCAAATCATATACAATTCTCATATACTGCATACCATTCTAACTATCTTTATTGATATCCAATAATCATTAGACTGATGTAGATGAAGCTCCAATCAACGGAATTTGTACATCATGTCCTCGATCAGGACACAGTTATATTGCCACTGCTGGTTGTTATGGATTTGTGCAGTGTGTAAGTGGTGCTATTGCCGGAGGCGCTACCCCTCCAACTTATGGTGTAGTTAATTGCACGGCGGGAATGCTATATGATGACGTTTATTCAGACGTTTGTAAACCAGCTAATCAAGTTACTTGTAATTGTGCTGTGGAAGTCGATTCAAGTGACGATGAACCACCTTCGCGTATTAGACAAAAAAAGTTAAGACTTAAAGGAGCTGTGTCGCCATTAAAGACAATCTATGCTATGGATGGTCCATCTACAACGGAAGAAGATGGATCTCAAACTTCACCAACAGCTGGTAATAGTGCAAATCGTTGGAAGAAGCAGGTGCATGTGCCGCAAGGTTCCAAGAAACGATCGAGTAAAAGGAGGAGTGAAGCTAAACGTTTTGCTAGAAAGTATAGGAAGAGTGCAAATAAAAGTAAGGACGGTAGTGGATCAAGTGAGGATAAAGACTTTGAAGTTAGTATCCGCATCCCAAGTAACCGGAGGGATGGAAAGAGGGATAAACGTATACAAGCCAAGTTTGAATACCAAGACGGAAAATGTATCCAAGATGGTAGCAATATTATTAATGTACCATACACATCGAATACAGAATTGAAAGAATGTGCTCAAATGTGTCTACGGGAAAATGAATGTCTGGGTATTACGTACTTTACCGCAGATGTGGCACCGTTCAAACGAGATGGGGATACTGTAAGAAGCAAGGCCGCAGGAGATTGTCTTTTATTCAGCTCTGTATCGGGAGCTGTTGATTGTGATGAAGAGTATATTGGGAAGTATGAGTTGTACTTTAGGGATGACGATATGATGGTTGCAATGGCTTGAGCTGGGCAGTTGGGGAGGAAGAGAAGAATGAGTAATTTGGAATTGGAATATAATGCAGTTAAATTGTAAACTTGTACGCTTTAGAGATCTTTGCCTTTAGTCTCTACACTATAGATATATGAATTAAAAATCCATATCATGGCCAGCCTACACATACTCCACTATCGCAGCCTTGTGAGATGGCTAATGAGTGAGGATTTACCAAAGGTATCCTTCCAAAAATGTCGATGACATAAAGAGTTGTATTACTTGGCCGATAGCGGATAAGAGCTAGTACTGGCATTAATAGAGAAGAAGAAGAAGAGAGTAGGATATTATGAAGGATATACTACTATTGTTTGTATTGACCGTGGTGGCAGCAGCAAGTGGCGAGAAACAAAGTTGCAATACTAACGAACAATTATGTCAACGATGCTCCTACAACTCGGATGGAACACCATCTCCTGAATATTACTGTACATCTAATTCTACACCATGTCCACCACTAGTATGTTGTGATATAGCAACAGAAGATACATGCTACGATTCTACAACGGATGATCCTATATCATGTGCACGACGAATCGATGGTGGATGTGATTGTCCTGATTTAGAAGTTAAATGTCACGGCGGTAATCATACATCAGCAGTGTGTACAACATTATGTTGTGATTGGAGAATAGAACAGACTTGTATGAATAGTAATAATGAACCAATAATGTGTAAGAAGTATGACGAAGGACCGTGTCCTATACCAAAAGATGATGATAGTGAGCGGAAACATTCGACAGACGAAGAGTCATCGTCAACATCATCATCTGATGATAACAAGAGCAGTGATAAAGATTTCAAAGTAAATGCTCGCCTCGGCGGTACAACCAAAGTACAAGAGTTATTCAAATACAAAGCTAACAAGTGTATACAAGATGAAAATACAACATTACTTACTTCCATAACATTACAACGATGTGCTAAAAAGTGTGTCAATGTTGGATTAGGTTGTAAAGGTATTGAATTCTTTGTTGATCATGTTTCTACACGTCATTTACTACCACCAAAGAAGATTATGGCTTCTTCTTGTTTACTGGTTAGAAGTATTGATGATGAGGTTATAGTTGATTGTGAAGATGAGTATGTTGGCAAGGTTGAGTTATATAGTCGAGAGGCTGAATTAGAAGATGTTGCAATGATAGCTTGATGATGCTTGATGAGTAGGTCATATACAGGTTAGGAGATTCAACTAAGCATACTAGTTGTTAGACTTATGTTGCTAGGCCTCTACTATTCCTTACTTCTCTTTGTATCTTCCTTGGTATCATCATCCTCTCCTGGTCGTTGTCTCTTGTCTCCATTCTTACCAAGGACTATCTTGTCAACATTCCCAACCTCCAGTGGTAATAAGAAACTCACACAAAGCATATTCTTCCTAGGACCGACATCTCGTACAATTCGTATATTAACATCATTCTTTCCATTCAAGAAGCAATTTGGACAACCCAATGCCGATTCACAGCGTTCTTGCACCTGACGTTCAATCCTTGTAACATCTTCTGGTGTTCGTGGTTTCTCACCAAAACAATGTACATGTACCATTGGTCTATCATTCTCATCAACTCTATGAAACTTGTATCCACGGAATGCATTAAGAAATTCAGGTGCCATTTGTGGTAAATTCATTATATAATGATCAACTTGTATACCCTGTGCATTCATTTTATGTATAAATTCACGTCCGTCTAAGTTGTATGTGTATAATCTATCCTTTGGACATTTGTTAGTTTGTCCATTCTGTAGTAAGTATTTGTAACTTGTTGGATTTAAATCGTTAGCGTGACATATAATCTTGGTATCTGCACTGTGTTGTGTATTGGTGGATGTTAATGGTATAGCGAATGGACCAACTCCTGCCATTGCATCTGCTACTATTGTTTCCTTCTTCTTATTATTCTTACTAGCATCATTTATAATGTACTGTACCAATCTATTATGTTCACTTTGTAATCTTGAATTGAAGTATACATTTGCAAAGTCTAATGTAAATTTACATCCATGTTCCTTCACTTGTACTATCATTAATTTGTCATGCTTTGGACTTTCAACTTTAATTTGTACCGAGTTGCCAATCTCATTACCATCTGAAGGTGGTGTATTGCATAACTTTTCAACCTCATCAACATCGAACCCACTTCCCGCAATAATTTCCATTGGAAATGTTCTATATTCATTCTCAATATTACCAATTTTATTAACAACTAACTTAATTGTTTTGGAATTCTTATCTAATATAGCCTTGCCTATTAAGTACTTGTAGGGTAGTGTTTCCGAACGGAGATTAACATGTGCAATATGTCCGGCAATTTCAAATGATGATGGTATTTCATTGATATTTTGATTTGGTAATATACGTGTTAAGACTTGATCGACTGTTAGCACATTGTAGGATAGATTACTTGGTAAATTGATGTAACTTGGTCTAATTGATATTCTACCGGGTGGTGCAGTACTCGAAGTTGGGTAATTCGAAGTGGAATCCGTATCTTCTTCTCCTCCTAATTTTATAATACGATAATCATTATATACAAAATCATCTTGTTTTACATCACCTAAAGTAACGGCACCTAATGATTTTAAGACTAACTTTCGTTCATTCTTCGGATTATATCCCTCTTCTACATCTGATTCATTATAGTCAGTACCAACTTCTACTCCATAAACTCGTTTACACTTCTTTTCACTGTATACAATGTTATTACTATCATCAGTGCCACCAGATAGTAATTTGATTATTTCACCAGTACGCTTAGCTGGTATTATCAATGCTGGTTGTTTTAATGTTGTGGAAGATGAAAAGTAGGATGGTTGTGGATATGTTGATGGTGGATAGATATTGTTTGGTAAACTTGATATTGGTGGTAGTGGCGATGATGTTTGTTGCTCTCCTTGGTCACTCATCATCGATTGCAATTCAATTTCAAAAGGCTATCTATTGTGGATCTGGAGACGAAGCAAATGGCATGAAGACAATTAGAGAAAAAGTAGTGTTAGAACATAATCTCATCTCACATCTTCATACACAACAGAAAAAGTTTTGTAGCATGCAGGCACAGCAAAATCTAGGAATTGCAAATAATCCTAAACTGCTGTTTAATAGCTTGCACATGAGAATGTGTCCTAATACATCTCACTAGACATAAGTCAATCATTAATTTTGGGCATCTAAATATCCGCACAACAGATTGGTTAGAGGACTCAGTCCGCTACTGTTGTTCGGTAGAAATCAACCCTTATCGAATGTCAACAGGGATATATCTGATATGAAAGTGCTTACCTTCTTTGCCGCTGTGCCGCCACCCCGCATCAAGTCAGATGATGGATCTCACCCGAAACCTCGCTGTCATAGGCCCAACACCAAGCTTACCGCTTTACTAACCAAGATACCGGTATCGTTTTTGCCAAATTCATCAACTTTTACTGTTAGCTGTTTTGGTGAGTGCCCATGACGGCGGCATTTAATACTACTGGCCGTATATGTGTGTTTAGAGTGAAAGAATGATTACATTGTTATTTGCAATATAGTCGGGTTGGGATGGGACCGGCTGGAAGGCGAGCAAGTACACAAATGATTTGGAGGTATCCTATAATATCGATTTATTGAGATATGTATCAAATTATAAGGTGACGGCTATCCCCATAGAGATGATATCGATGTTTGCAGTGTAGTTCGATAGATATGAAGAATCTGTTGGATTTCATAGGGTGGTTGCAATAGTTCGAGTTCTCTATTTCTAACTTTTTTCCTCCTCCTTAATGGTACTTCACTCCACAGGAAATATATACTATAATAACATATAAAAGATGCAAGAAGTAGCAGCACTCCTACTATGCAAACTAGGCGGTAAGGCCGGTTCCGCAGATGATATTAAGGCAGTAATAACTGCCGCAGGCGGTGAGCCCAATGATGATCAAATTGCCGCATTATGTGCTGATGTTGACGGTAAGGACATTAATGAATTATTAGGTGCTGGTATGGAAAAGTTGAAGGATGTTCCAATGGGTGGAGGTACGTGATATTATGTCTTTGTGTGTGTTTCTTGTGTTTATGTCGGCGTGTATGGATCGTGCTGTGCAAACCTCGTATGTGGCTTTCATGCAAAAATGCACTAACACCCTATCTCTCTTATTCTTTTCACTTCTATCAGGTGGAGGCGGCGGAGGAGGAGGCGGTGGTGGAGGAGGTGGCGGTGGAGATGCTGCCGAGGCAGAGAAGGAAGCAGAAGAGGAAGTTGAAGAGGCACCACCGGCAGTAGATGTAAGTAGAAGAAGAAGAATGAGAAGATGAACACATCTTGTGTCCTATTTTGATATGTATCTTTTTCGTATGACTTTCGTTGCATGCATTTTCACTCACTCAATATGATGTGTTCTCTATTTCAAATCTTTGCAATATATTAGATGTTTGGAGGTGATGATGGTGGAGACTACTAAACAACGACTTCTAATAAGATAACAAAAATAAAAAACAAATTTATAAACACTTGTTCGTATCATATGTGTATTTATAGTAACCTTCTCAGGTTTTTGGGGTTACATATTTTAAGTACTTTCTCATAACTCGGGTAATCCATGTAACCTTTTACTCTCTTCTATTTCCACTCTTCGGCACACGGATATGACCTTATCATATTGGCTTTTATTTGTAGGGAATGCCCATGCATCAGTATATTTATATTCCCCCATGCATAGAAAAGAGTTCATTCCCTGTAAATAAACCATATGCTCTGGAAGCATACCATCAAGTTGCTCATGTCTCTTAAGCAACTCGCCTGTTCTCATATCCCAAATGCAAAGAGCGCACCCAGCATGGCTTGTACTAACCAAGATATGACCGAGGCAGGTTAGGCAAAGGGGCAGGAGATACTCATCATCTTCTTCTTCGTCTGGTTCAACGTCATACAAGTAGTCATATGCCATTTTGTCACCAGTACTACGGTTCCAGATGTGCACATTTCTATATTCAGAAGATGCAACAATATAGTCTTCGGCCAGAGCAACATTGGTAAGTTCCCACTCAGTTTTAATTGTTTTAGTCAAAGATATCTCGTTGTTTGCTGCCTCGAACTTCCAGACACATATTTGATGGGGATAACCGACAATGAAGTGAGTATTGCCCGGACCCCATGCAATAGAGCTTATAATGGCCCCAGCACTATCACCTCTTCCTTCTTCAACTTTTATTTCCTTCTTTAATGAGAGTAGCTCAGTGCTATCATCTTGCCCCTCTTGATTAACCTCGTAAATGTAAATCATGCCATCATAGGTAACTATCAAATGAGTTTTGCATCCGATGGAAGAAATTCCAGCAGTGTGAAGATGATTCTCTCTATACTGCCACCTCTGCAACTCATTACCGCGCTTAGCACACATCATATTTAGGTTGGAAGTGACAATGATTTCTGACCCGACTTTACCACAAATATTAACATCCCAATTATTGAAGGGTGAATGTGATGTACGTATGTAATCAAGCGTTGAAGCATCTATTATTTCCATTTCTTCGTGTGTGTCTGTAATGGTTACAATAATTGATTCGTTTGCAGCAATAGAAGAGGTACCTGCATAGCTCTCACGATCAGAAAACGGTATCTTTCCAAAGAGACATACGAATACCGGATCAAAAAACCTAGTGCATACCTGTCTCACTACTCAAATTCCACCATTTTTGTTACTGATGATCATAGGGAAGTCGTCGCCCTAGTGGATACCGCCGCCGTAGCATCTTTATGTATACAACAAACTGATCATGATATATATCACTCAACGAAACTATTACTAAGAAATACCGAACTGAAGGCCGTGATCAGTTTGCTTCAAAATTAAAAAAGTTCTACTCGATTTACTCAACGATGGTGAATTGTTGCAATGAAGGAAGGTGCATCATCATCATGTGTCGATAGATCGCCTACAACCCGACGGCATCACATGGTATTCGGCATATGGCTCAATAAGTTATTAAAGTAGCGCGCAAGGTGGGAGGCATAGTAGTCTACTGGTCTCTAGGTCGGCCACCGATCGAGGTATCTCCTACTATCGATTTGATGACAATTCACCATCCTACTACGATACCACCGCCATATCATATAACTATCAATATGTTTTAGGGTATACAATGGTTTATCTCATCAGGCTACTATTGGAGAAGTATAATCAGCAGAGTATACCCTAAAACACTTAAAATTAAGGAAGATAGATTGGATTTACTTATCTGCACGGCTCGGCGGGCTGGTTGATGTGTCTCTTCGTCGATCCTTTCGACCATGACGGGCGCATATGCTGTGGTACACCTTCTCTTAATTATACTGAAGATTAATATAAAGATTAGACGAGACAATGGCGCATATGGGACAATGTGAACGGTCATCATCGTAATACAAAGTAGTACTTCAATACAAAACTCGGAGGAGTGGGGTATAATATCTCTTATGGAAAGGCAAATGAACAACCTACACACTGACAACTTATAGTCAACATGTTGATGGTATAAGAGAGACTCTTTATCCGTTAGAAGTCGGGAAGAATCATGCTTTATGAAGACTTTGAAGGGTTATAATATACAAATCATATCTTATATCAGATGTATGATGAGAAGACCATTGCAATCGACTTAATAGAGTAGAATATAAGCCAATTATCGCATTTACTACTTAAAATAAGTGTCTGATACGTTTTTAAGCATATATCTAGTGTATAGTACTCCGTAATGTGAAGAGTTATGCATTTGTATTGATGAGAAGATATGTTTGTGATGATTTTAGCTATTATAACTGCCGTTTCTGATACGCAATGAAGCAGATATGATACCACGCAATATGGTAGATATATTAGAAGGTATTTCCATTGCAATACTTGTCATATCCTATCGATATGGTGGCTAAATGACGACCTAAACATGGTATGAGGTGATCGATTCTGAGGAGGATACCACTTCTAAGTACCCATATATATACGAAATGTATCCGATAACTTGGACACTTACTAAATTAGCCTATTTGGACAGGATACCCCAGGATACCGTTACCTGATCGTGAGATAGGCTTGTGGGTTTAGTGCGCACTTAGCGATGGTATCCTAAAACATATTTCCTTATAAAATTACAAGAAAAGCTGCAATTGTCTATTACGGCACAGATATAGAATGCTCTTATTGAGACGATTTCA
>Ga0214478_100034_pt1 | contig 58010 bp, 41 predicted proteins | sample M1_20Mar14CPVII9_2_FD_178001 | JGI IMG/M metagenome (GOLD analysis project Ga0214478, IMG submission 178001) | Marine eukaryotic communities from Monterey Bay, California, United States - M1_20Mar14CPVII9sort6BwellD7 | ecosystem: Environmental > Aquatic > Marine > Unclassified | place: USA... | reverse complement strand
AACAAAAAGAAAGTTGTTTACTTACCTAACAGAGATGGATATGCCTGGAGCCGGCCTACCAATAGAACCACGCTTCTCCTCAGGTTCATTCTCCCCATGAACAGTGATTGGAGCACTTTCACTCATTCCCATTATCTCTGATATGAACAATCCACTCTTCTGGTTGAATTCTTTCTGTAGTAGACTGGCAACTTTATCACCACCGCTTTGCATGAGACGTACAGATTCAAAGTCTTCTTGTTTGGTCCTTTTATCCCGAACGAGCATGAGTAGGAAGGAAGGTAGGAAGAAGCAGATTGTAGGCCTTGCCACTCGTAAAAGAGGTAATACCACATCTGCTGTACCATTAGCGGCAACTACTACTTGACCGCCAACTGCCAAACTCGATAACGAGTAAAGGAAACCTGCCGCATGAGAACAAGACGACGCTGGCATTACCACATCCTCCTTTGTTATGTTGAGAGCTTGAATCATTGATACTAAACAATATCCATAGGTGGTGTATGTATGAGTAACTCCCTTCGGCTTGCCCGTGCTACCTGAAGTAAAGAAGATTACCGATGAGGCATCACCTTCTGTTTCGGGATGGCGTAAAGTTGTAATCTCAACACTACCTTCCTCTTCCACATTCATTAAACTCTCAAAAGTAGAAATATAATCCAATGTTCCACTTCCGCCCAACGAAACAATTCCCAAGGTTGGTTGAACAGTCAACTGCTTCAAGTCATCCTCCCGATCAACTACTGATACAAGTATCGAAGAACCACTTAATTGTAATGCATGATCAATTTCAGGCGGTTTATATCTAAAATTCATGGGCACTAATACTAATCCAACTTTGAAACAGGCAACATAATGTACGAATAGTTCAACACAGTTTGGTAATAAACTTGCTATACGATCACCAGCTTTGGCTCCTAACTTGATGTATGAATGGGCAACATTATCACTAACCTCATTAAGTTTCTTAAATGTCCATGATTGTTGTTCATCTGAAGTGAAGAGGGCAATATCATTCGGTTTTGTTTGCAATCCAATATTTAATATGTTTTGCAATTCAATTTTAGATGTTGTAAGAGTTGGCCCACTAACCACATTCTTGGTATTGTTGTCCTTTGTCATCTTTTGATATAATAATTAGACCAATATATTAAGGTGTATGAAAGATAGTGTTATTTTGTTGTGTCTTTTAATTTGCAACGATTATATCTTAATTAGACCAACATAATAAGGTGTATATGAGCGTTGTGAGATGTTGACACTCCTCTTCAAGTCAATAAATAGTACAATATAGATGGCGAAGCAATTTTAAAGATTATAATAATCGTATTCCGTGCGCTAATGGTACTTAATGCGTATCCTAAAGATACGATTTTTCATCCACCAAACATACTCAATACTCAAACATAAGTAGCAGCATGCAACAAGGAGGCTGTCAATAATATCTAAGAGGCGTCGTATATCCCCAGTGAAGTATATAGATCTACTATATTTAACGCTCGTTTGGCAGTACTCGAGTTGACCGCAGACGATTTTAATATAAAGTACAGGGTATCCTTCACTTCAAATAACTGCCCATCAACACTCATTAAACATCTACATCCTCTAGTTCTACCTACCTACAGAGATAATAGATACTCAGAGTACCATATCTTCTACAGTAGTGCAATTGCAATAAATATGGGTGGTAAAAAGAATCGGCACGGTCACAATAACAGTGGTAGATCATCACACAATAATAAACACAACAAAAATGATTCAACTTCTCGAACCTCTAACAACACATCATATGAAGAAGACAATCAAGATTTAGACTTTTGTCAACGATTCTTCGGTGATCCACTCTTTTCCAACTTTAACGTATCATTCCTCTTCCTATTTGCTACATTAATACCAATGTTAGTATGGATACCACACTTTTTATCCGAATATAAACGATTAAAACACATTCAACAATTGGAAAGTGAACGTCAATATCGGCTAAAACAGGCTCGTGGTGAAATATTAGTTGACAAAAGTGAGGCAAAGAATTTATTAAAAAGTTTTGGTGTTGATAGTGATGAGGCTGAAAAAATTGTTGCCCGTGGTAGTGGTACTTTTAAACCTAATAAGGATAAGGATATTGGATATAAGGAAGAGGATTATTTGAGTTTTAGAAACAAGAATGATATTAGAATATTATCAAATGATGAGTCGAATATTAAACAGAATACTAAATCGACATTATCGCAGTTTCCAGATGTTCATCCATTGAATTCACATGTTGGCGGTGGATTCAACAAGGCTGCCCAAGCGACAGTGTTGCCAACACTTTGTTCTGACGGTATAACTGTCGGATATGACAACTGGTTCTTCCTGAGAGATGCAATTACTGAAGCAAATTCAATTGCAGTTGAAGAGTTTGTGCACTGGTCGGAGTATCTAGCGCGGGAAGGAAAGAATGGTAATAAGAATAGTGCTGAGTCACCGCCGGTATATCATCCACCAGAACCATTTGTTATATGTCCCGGCGCGATATTGAATCAAAAGTCACCCTACAGAAGCTTATTAAGTCCATTCTCTTGGGCACATTACACTTGGTCAAATATAATGTACATTATTGAATACACGGGATTATTACCCTCAAGTAGTAGTACACCAAAGTATAACATACCACCAAGAAAAAGAAGTCATAAGAACAAGAAGTTATCATCGATATTTATCAATGCAGAAGATATAGTTATTGAATGTGATATGTGCACTGTGGATTTACCTGGGACGCACTTCTCATTTGGTCCACATGCCAAGAATGTATTAGTCAAGGGTATAACATTCCGTGGTGCAACTACAAGTTCATTAACATTCCATCATCATGGATCAGATGTTAGTTTTGAAGATTGTTACTGGTTATACAACTCTGGTGGATTAGTACCCAATCGTAATAACGTTGGTATGGGTAATGACGGTATGATGAGTACGTCAGGTGGTAGTACCACAAGTGCGGGAGCCGTCGCGGACTTGAATTCAACATCATCGGTACGATTCTTCCGATGTGTTATTGATGATGTGAAGCAGAATCAAAAACGAACAACGACTGGTGCCGGTGTGGCAAATGTACCCGGTATGAATCCACCGGCGGGTCATAATGTGAACAATAATAATAATCAGGGTGCTGTTAGTTCTAGTTTGACAATTCGGAATTAATGATGGAGGAGTTGAGTGTATGGGGAAGGTGCACCTTAATACATCTTAAGCTAACGTAACTTTAACTTCTATATACACGTCCAGCACATTCTAACAATACATCTATTTGAATTTGATAACTACCCAATCCCTCTCCCTAATACCCATCATACATCGCCCCCTCCCGGTATAATACCGCCATTCCCCGTCTCCTCCTCAAATCCCCAAGATGGTGCACCTCTTAAATTATGGTGCACATGATATGTCCATCCGATACTCACTCTCACAAATGTAACCTCAAATGACCACTCACAAGCTCAGAGCATGTTGGACATTTGTTGAAATTCCACCTACACGATGAACACATGACATGTCCACAAGGCTTCAATGCATACCTTTCATCCTTTGTTTCAAAACAAATGTTGCATTCAGTTGCCCTATCTCTCTCGTCGTCGGCTTGTTCTTTCTCCTCCCTTGCATTCTGTAACTCATCCTGCATGACCTCAACTAACTTCTTATTTTTACTAAAACCCTCTTTTAATGAATCAATCTCCCCGTCTTTCATTGCAATCTCGTCCTTAAGTTGGGCAATCTCCTCGAGTTGTTTCTCGTGCACCTTTCTCCTCTTATTGAACGCCACCAATCGCTGTTCATCTTCTACAGCTTTACGTTTTGCAGCACTTACTTTTGACGGATAAGTATCATGTGGATCGGTATTAATATCATTATTATCGAGTGAAACACCAGCGCCACCATTACCATTATTATCATTAAATAAACCAATTTTGACACCCTCGAGTTGTCGATGAAACCTAGCGATGATTTCGGCGTCTTGTATCGCACGTGAAGGAGTATGCGCGCGCCCCATGCGCCGCTACGATATTATTGGGAGATGTCCACGTTCGTGCCATTATTGTATTATAATTACTAAGGATAATCATCCCTACTTCAAGAAGAAAGCTGCTGCGGCGGCCGCTTCTGCCGCGGCCTCCAGTGTTGCTCCTCCTACCCCTGAATCTGCCGCCACACCTCCTGCCACTGAGCCTGCCTTTAACATCAGTGATATATTTGATAATGAAATGAAGGAGGTTGAGGAGGAGTTGAGTAAGACGGATAGTGAGTATATCAATTGTAACTTTTTGGGTGCCTCTGCTGCCATTGTTGAATGTTTGTGGAGCAAGCTTGATGCCTTGGTTGTTCAGCGCCGAAGCGGTATGAGCCCCATCATGATTGAGGCTATCCTCTACCTCAAGGAGAACCGAGACTGTTGGGGTATTGAGGAGGTGAGGGAGGCCTTACGTCGTGTGAAGGCAAATGAGAAGAAGGAAAGGACTAGGAAGAAGATGCAGGCTCAGCAAGAGGAGGAGGAGCAGATTGCTACTGAGGCAGTTGCTCTTGGGGTCCAACAGCTTGCTGTGAGTTACGAGGAGGGATCTATTTAAGTGGTTTACTTTATCTGTGTCGGTCACGGAGTTTGAGTGTGATTTCTCATCTCCTGTTGTGGCCTTTGTGTGTCTGAATATCGAGTCTCACCTCGTAATAGGTAGACGTTACTATGTTAGTACAGTGCAATATTTCTTACCTAGTAAGAGTAGCCCAATAGATATTGCTCAGGTTAGAAATATTGCAATAAATATTGCTTGGACTTATCATATTGCAATAAATATTGACCAAATTGATAGATTTACAGTATATATTTGAACAATAAAATATTTCCAATAAATATGCCATATATTTTTCCCTAGGTAAGGTTGTATTTCTATTGCAATAAAGTAATATAATAAGGTGCACCACAAGTAAAAGAGGGCACGAAGGCACATAGTTTTGGGCATGTAACATAAGTAACAATTCAAATCTCTTGCTAAGTGTAAGTAACTAGCGGAATTCCCGGTATCTTGTTACATGAGTAACCGTCAGAGAGATGTTACGACTCATCCTACGGGACGAGAACGAGAGATAAACGAGGGCAGGACCTGGGTCTCATTTATTAATGCAGATAATACTTATCTATTATACATTGTTTATTAGATTGTTTAATAGATTGTTTAATACATTTCTTAGTGTTTATCCGGTTAATACCTACTTAGTTAATCCATAATATATATATGAGGTCAGTTATCTGGCACATCAAAAGGTCTACACCACTTTTTATTTTTGTCTGTTCAGACACCATTTTTAGGAAACACATGAACGTTTGAATGCAATTTGAAAAAAGATACCAGAAAGCAGAGGAAGGATGAAAAATAGCATTAAAAAATCGTCTAAGTCTGGAATTCCCCCTTGTTTCCCTTAGGTAACTGCAAGATGACTTTTGGTCTACACCAGTTTTTGATCTATACCAGAATTATTGCACATAATAGTTGGTCTATACCAAAATGTTGCTGCAAAAAGTGGTATAGACCACAAAAAGGTGTTCAGTTTACCCTAGGTAACTCCAACGGTTATAAATTGTGCTTCTCCTGCGGTCATTTTAAGAATAAATTGGCGATAAAACGTTAATGTATTGTGTACACTAAGGTAAAGATTATTAAAGTGTTACTAGTCACCTTTAGAAGTGGAAGAACTGGCCGATTGAGCGAATTTTAGGCGAGCGCAAAAAAGGATACCCAAAATGGATACTCTTGAACATCAAATAAAACCTGCAGTAGGCAGATAGTAGATGAAGAGGCAACCAAAGCAATCGGCTAATCATAGAATTATTAAGCCTCCTTTCTATTGGGCTCAACAAGTGACGTCGAAATCTGTACACAGATCAAATTAGTATGAACGTACTTACATGAAAAATTACAAAGTTAGCGTTGAGGCTGATTACATAATATCTTTAGTGTTAGGGCTCTTCAACAGCTAAATATGATCCTAACAATAATGATTGGATGAATAGAAGTGCTTATATTTATACAGCCTTTGCAATTCCGACAATAAAGTATATCATCCAACCACCTCTATAATTTACAATGTCAAAACAAAATCAATTGCTCGAGCGTACGCACACAACTAGATACGATATAGATGGTCGTAATAGGTGCTACCAATAATCAATATTAGTGGTTAATGTGCATCTACATCACATATGCAATACTGCACCAATCCCTACTTATAAAATCAATATGATATACGATATCATGGCATTGGAGATGTGATGTATATTTGATTTATATTACAAGAACAAAATATTGCATGCATAACAGCAGCGGCCTCCCGTTCGATAACTCTCTACACGGATCAATACATCGGCCAAGGAAGTATACGACAAACAACTTTGGATATATGAGAATGGATTCTACTAGGTAGGTATGGTTGTATTGGGGTAGTATCCGAGAGAATGATAAATGTACATATGATATGCATACAAAAACAAATGAAAGATATTAGAGGAATGAGAGTATAGATAAAGATAGAGATGACAATTGCATTAACTATAGATACGCCCTATAGATATCTACTGATTACTTGTTACTTTAATCGTTACTTTAATTATTGTACATATACTACTTCTTCTTTCTGAAGTACTCCTTTGCAACTGCTCTATATATTGCTTTATCTGTGTAGCTAAGTTTTTGATATCTTTCCAAGGCTTCTTGTTGGACTCCGGTTGGGCCTTGTCCTGATTGTTTCTTTGTCTGTTGTTTCATATACATGGGTTCTAGTCTACTACTCTTTTGACGATTGTGATACTCATGAAACCAATAATCTAAGAAATCATTTAAAGTATTAAATGTTCGATTGAGACGATGCTCCTCACTAACTTGAAATCTAATAACATCCCAGCCATCAGAAGTTGAGTATTCCTTCTTCTTCTCTTTCTTCTTATTATTATTACTAATGATCAGCTGACATTCATTCTCCTTCATGATATAATAATTAATTACGTCAATGTAGTAACGGTGCCACATAGCAACATTCTTATCATTAATCGTCTCAAAGTCGTGACGCCATACAGCAACATTACTTAGCAAATCTAACCCTTCCGACGACAGCACCATCAATTAAGGATTTTTTGTTGTAACGTCATCGTAACATTCTATGAGCATCGATCACATATCCGCAGTGCATCTATTTTAATTTTGAACTTAATGAATAATATACGCTATCTTGTAGAAGTAATACTGTGTATTCTTTACTTGATATATCCGCATGTGATATGCAGCATCAACACTATCTCTATAATACTTGATTATTTCGAGAGAACAAATGTATGAGCAGCAAAGTTGTTATGTTATACTTCATGCTGTTTGCCTGCCAGCCTTGCAATTTGCATACTATAAGGCCGGTCCATACACCTAACACCGGGTAAACTGCTCCCGCCTAAGCGGATTGCGGTTGGTCTATACCATATTTTGGTCTACACCAAATTATGGTGATTGTGAAAAGTGGTATAGACCAAAAAGTGGTGTAGAGTAGCTTTGGCAAAATCTAGTGTAGACCAAAAAGTGGTATAGACCAGACATAAAAAGTGGTGTAGACCTGAAAAATGGTGTAGACCAAAAGTCATCTTGCAGTTACCTAAGGGAAACAAGGGGGAATTCCAGACTTAAGCGATTTTTTTCATGCTATTTTGGGGAGTACTTCCAAAATCACGACATATTATGTCTGATCAGACACCAAGACCAAAAGTGGTGTAGACCTTTTGATGTGCCAGATAACTGACCTCTATTCTATCCTATATACACCGCTCTCGTACCATCCATATTCAACTGATATACACACTTTTAACTTGATGTATAAGTATGTCCCTTAATCTCGGCAATTTTAGCCCTATCAACTCCCTGGCACGCGATTTTGTTTATGTCAAGGATGTTACAAGCAGCTTCTGCAACAAGAGTTATCTCATCAATCTTAGTTTGCAAAAAGTCCACATATAGTACCTGATTGTCCACATCTTCTTGCTTATCCTCTAAATCCTCCTCCGTACTCTTTAACTTAGCTTGTGTATCCACTTGTTCCTGTTTGACCTTAACTAACTTCTTATCCTTCTCTTCCATAAGGATACTGGCTAGACTCTTCTTTGGGGCAGTACGTTGACGTTTACTTGCGGGTTGTTCATCATCATTTGTAAGATCTATGATATCACCAATTGCATCTTGCAACATTGCAACCTCTTCTTCCGTCAATTCCACAGCTCCAATTTGCCTCGACTTCTTAAGATTCTCTTTCAATAAAGTAATCTCTTTATCTTTCGCTGCAAGCTCTTCATCTTTTGATGTCTTTAACTCAGTAATCTCTTGCTTTAACTTCTTGACTGTATCATTCAACTGCTTGTCAATAGCAGTAGGACTTTGATTTGCAGGTTGTTTTGCAGCTTGATTTTCATTATTAGATGTATCTGTGTTCTGTAGTTGTTTCCTTGCGGCGGCGGCAGAACGTTTGTCATGTACCACAGATGCACGTTTCATCGCACTTAATTTTGATGGATAAGTATCGTGCGGGTCGTTATTGGTATCATAATCTTGAATATCATCTGAAACATTATCGCTATCATCCTCAGAGTCTGAATTCACATCAATTACTTCAGCCCCATCACTATCAGAATCATCATTTCTCTTAGTGCTTTGACGGCGAAATCTTGCCAGAATTTCAGCATCATCCCCAGCCGCCGATCTGCGCATCCCTAGGCCAAGAGTCATGGTATTAATAAGTCAATGATATGCTTTCCGCGTCGGCTATTGCAAAAGTCAAATTATAAGCAAACAAATAAAGAACAAAATAAGATCTTTTTTGATGTACACATAACCTATTGGGTGCATTTATTTTACTCTTGTTATTCTAACTCTATTACTTGTTTATAGCTGGGTCTCATTTATCATTCTCATTTATTACAATATTACACTTGGGTCTCATTTATTACTATAGTTAATACTTGCAATTTGATGGGTCTCATTTAATACTCTACTTAATACTTGCCTGTTAATACTTATGTGCTCTATTAAGTTCCCTTTTATGGTTGGCATCTTCTTTTCAATACATTATCAACCCAATCATAACTTCACTATACAACAACGTCCAACAAATTCTTTATACACTATACATACTTCCCTATACCTTCATACATCCCTGCCATCACCTACCCATTCAACTTATTTAATACCTCTTAACTTGAGTATTAATATAGTCCCTAACCTGCAACTTTTCTCTTCTTATTGTGGCCACCCTCCCCCTTCTCTGACTCTGCTGATTCCATATCTGATTTCTCCTCATTCGACTCTTCCTGATCCGAACCCTCCATTCGAGTTCTAAACTCTTTTCCGATATCCTCCGACTCCTCATCCGAATCAACATTAATAACTGTCCCTTCCTCCAAATCTTTCAACAACTTCTTGGCCTCTTGTAATTCTTTTTTAGAAGCATCCTCACAAGCACGGGCATCTTCACTCTTCTTTGCAGCATCGGATACAGTTTTATTTGTTGCTTCTATCATCTTCTCCATTTGTTTGATAGTTTCTTCTGCTGCCTTAATTGCAGCCTTTGCAGAAGTCTTAGCCGAATCTTCAGATGCAGTTGATACCTCGACGTCTTTTGATGCCAAATCTAGCTTCTTTTGGGCATTAGCAACTTGTAGTTTTGCAGTACGAATATCATTAACCTTTTTGTTGAGTTGTGTGTTAGTAGTGTTCTGTTTCTTTTTCCTTGCAGCGGCGGCAGCACGTTTACTATCCACTATAGATGCACGTTTCACTGCACGTAATTTGGAAGGATATGTATCGTGTGGGTCGTGATTGGTATCATTTGAAACATCATCACCATCTGAAACACCATCACTATTCTCATTCGAGGAATCATCATTTCCTTCTGCACTTGTTTGACGGCGAAATCTAGCCCTAATCTTAGCATCTTCTTGATCTCGTGAACGCACACCGAAAGTCATGGTAGATATGAATATACAGCGTCGACAATTGCAATAGGTAGAAGACTGCTGTAGTATCTCTCTTTAAGCGCATGGCAGGACAAATAAAAAAGATCTTTTATGTCCCCACTAAAGGGTAAATGGGTTATCCTCTTATGGGTTCTATGCCCCCTTACGGTCCTTTTATATCTCTGTTTACGGGGCACACTGTGAGTAATATCGCCAAAAAATGAATGGCAGAGAAATCATTTTTTTATCTTTGCATACTCCTCTTTTGCAATAGCGGCTTAATCATAGCGGCAATACATACCTATACAGAACTGAACCATACAATAGAACAATGAGTAACAATCTAGGCACAGGATCAGGCGGTATAGACGATGATTCGTCCAACGACAGTACACCATTACCCAACTTTAATGCATCAAATATTCAATTATCAACCGTCGCTCCCGCATTTGGTATACCATCCTCCTCATTACCCACAACTACAGCATCACAACCAGATTATTTAGATTATGATCAAAAAGGCCGTGGTATAGTATCAACAATGTTTACTAATTCAGGTATATCCTACATGCTCGGTGTAACACTCGGTGGTATCTACGGATTACGAGAAGGATTAGCCAAAACACCAAGTTCAAGATTTAAAGTGAAATTAAATAGTGTATTAAATAATTGTGGTCGGTATGGTAGTAGTGTGGGTAATATGATGGGTGCTACTGCTATATTGTATAGTTTGTATGAAGGATTGGCTGATAATGTAAGTTTTTTTTGAAAAATTATGTGCATCTTGTGTTCACTTTTTTATTACTGGTTTGTTGCACGTTTGCTAATGTTATTCCTCTTTATGATCAATTGCAATGATTAAACAAAACAAATTAATACAATACAACAATGCACAAAAATCAAACAAATAACAGTTTGAATTAGATCAATACATGGGGCCTATTCAACCTCCGGCTCCGTTATTCGCCGGCCTAATGACTGGCGCGACATATTATATGCGAGCTGGACCACGAGTGGCGGCATTGGCTGGTGCTATTGGCATGGGCACGGTGGGAGGAACATTTGCATTATATTCAGTATTGGGCGTCCCGTATGGTAGTAAGGGTTGGTTATTCTTTTAATAAAATGTCGTTACAGATTGGTTGGATATTTAAATAAATATAAAAAGGGACAGTGTTGGGGAATTGAAGATAAGCGGTGAGGTAGCTGTATTGCTATTTAATAAAGTAAATACAAGTAAATCTTAGCGGGGTGACCGCTCGCCCTTGTCACTACATTCGCCATGCAAAAATAAATATGATAAACCGTTATAAATATAATGTAAAAGTCACTCTCATCGGCAGTTTGAATCGCACATTCAGTTATTGTAACGTCAACTGATACCATACAATTCATCACGAAGAAAGAGAGATCTCATCATCTCCTTATCGTCATGGATCCAGATACTAAACGATTGCTTGAACTGACAACGAATGATAATAATACAAACAGGACAGATGCGATTGATGAAATAATTAACATCATTCAACATAAATCTCCCAAGTTATTAGATGGTTTAAATGAGACGAATAAACAGAACATTGCACTATCATGTCAAGTAAAATTATATGCATATGACGATGTAGTCTTTCATCAAGGAGATGCACCTGATGCTTATTATACTGTGCTACGAGGAACTGTTTCCATTTATGTCAAACATAAAGAGGCTTCTCCAAGTGACAGTGAAGATGACACTCATCAAGGATCAAGGAATAGACATGGCAGATTCATTACTACTCTATCGCCAGGAGACTCGTTTGGGGAGCTCTCCTTTAATGCAGATGGCGACCACTCCGTGAGAAATGCTGGGGTAGTTAGCGATGGACGGCACGGAGAAGCTCAGGTCGTGAGGAAAAGCACTCCGACCTCAAAAGATGATGCATCAGATTTATGTGTTTTACTTCTCATACCTGAAAAGTGTTATTTGAATGACATGTTCGCTAGAGATGCGGCAAAGCATCAAACAAAGGACAAGCTGAATTTACTCAAAGGCTCGCCTCCTTTTCAGCATTGGTCAATGGATCAGCTCGTCAAACTAGCCTATGCAATGAAGAAGAAGAGTTTCGAGAAGGGTAGTGTTATCGTACAGCAAGGTGAAAGAATGGAGAACTTATGGATTATTCAAGAAGGGCGAGTGAGAATATCTCATAATGTTATACCTCCGAGTAGTATCGACACAATTCAACAAGGCATACGAAATGGTGGTAGAAAACAACCCAAGGAACCCATCACTGTCGATATAGCAAACTTGGGAGCTAATGATGCCATTGGTTTGGTAGAAAGCATTGAAGAATCCATCACACTCAAGAAGAGTAACAGAAACGCAATTGCCATGGTAGCGACAGAGGTATTCTTTGTACCATTGTCATTCTTCAAGCCGTTCTTGAAAGACTCTCGTACACGCGCCGTTGTGGAGCAAATGGCTGAAAGAAGGACAAGATGGGAGACACTGAGAAGAGACTATGCTATCAAGTTTCCAAAGATGAGTATGAAGCTGCCTAAGGATGTTGAATCAATGTCAAAGTACAGTATGTGTCGTTGTCGTAAGTCGTCAGTGAAGGTGGAGAGGAAGAAGCCCCAAGCCAAGTCAAAGGAATTCCAAGCCGACAAAGTAAAGTCGACCATGGGCTAATGAAGGAAAATATGAGAGAGAATAGAAGGAAAACACTCGATTCACTTGCCAATGAAGCAGGCATCACAACAGCTTGACTGCAGTAGCTATTGAAGAAGAGAAGACTTGAGAGAGGATATGGCCGCAGTATCCTCAAACCCTGCTACTGCTAGAGAATAACTAACTAATTGCAAACATTATCCTATTCCATTACATGTGTTAAGCCGTCTCTATTCAATCCGTATTTGCTTGTTTAGGGCTGACTTTGAGAGACGTCACAAAAACATTCAACATTACACTTTCACCCCCATTCACTCTATGCTCATCTCTTCAATATTCTTCCACTTATTCATAATCGAATTGAAGGAAGTTTCTGTAGAGTTATCTCTCGTTTCACTTCCTTCTTTACTTCCACATTCATCTCTTGTATCACTGCCTGGCGAGTTGCTTGCCAACCGTGGTGCTAATTGTACCTTACGCAGTGAGCTCCTACTAAACTGCGGCTTGGAATCCTCTTCATTTCTCTGCCAAGGCTCGTCACTTGTCTTTCTTAGACTCCTGACTTTTGTTTTTATTACAATCTCAGTAGCCACTGGCTTATCGTCTTTATCTTTCGACACTGCACCCACCGACTTTTGCTTCTGCCTTTGTTCTCTTGCCTTCTCCCTAAGTCTCCTTCGGGTGTACTTGCTAGAAGCAGACTTGGTTGATGCCATACTCATGACAGACTTATCATCGTCACCATCATCAACTCCTTGCTTCTGAGATTGCTTCTTAGCCTCCTTCTGTCTCTGGTAAGCTCGGTACCGTATGCTTCTCTTCTTGCTACCAAATTGGATTGACATTGGAAGGTCGATACTTTCTTCTTCAGTTTTCTGCCTTGATAGAACACCGCCCTCACTTTGAGTAGTGTTGTAATCAGCAGCACTATTCTGACCCACAGAGCTGATCAACGATGCGGCATCATTATGATTAGCAACAATAATGGAAGTGTCTTGCATAAAGTCATTGATAGTTGGACGATTCAAGTTGTCTGCCCTCTGAGTATATGGTGAAGCCTCGGGGAGGGCTGGGAGCAGTTCACTTGTGTCAGAGGTCATGGACGATGGCTTCCTCGTATGAGTCCGTGTTCTCATAGAATGGAAATCACTTAAGGTATCACTAGGCGCTTTCGTGACATATCCGGCATCAGAAGCATAGCTATCCTTGTGGTCGTCTTCATTGTCGTTGTAAACAATATCATTTACAACTCCAGGAAAGCCAGTCTCTCCTCTTCTTGGAGAATTGGGTGGAGAGCTTACATGATATGCCTTCTTCTCATACAAGGCAGTTGGTAGGCAAACAATCGTACCCTTCTTCCCGAGCAACTCAATCCTATCTTGCACTTCTGACACTTCTTCAAGGTTGATACATTCATCAACCTTTGGCTTGAGGTGACCTTGACTGAGTAGTGTGAATAGATACCTCAAATCCTCCTTGAATTGGTTTGGATTCTCTTTGCAGCTTGGCCACACACCCTCATATACAATATAGTTTGGCGAGCAAGTCAATCGTAGACTAAACTTGGCAGAGTTGACAGCCGCCTTGGCCTTGTTGGTAAGTTCATCAAAGGCACAACCATCGAGACAGCCATTATCGGCCATTTCAACAAGAGTTAGATCGTCCATTTCATCCTTGTGACCATGATGGATGTATACCATGTTACCTTTAGTTTCGTCAAGGACACTTAGGAACTGTTCAAAGTTGTCTGTTATGGTTTGAGAAGAGGAGAAGAGTCATGGGTTTAGAAAGATGCAAATAGTAGACACAAGAAGATATACACAACATAAACAAAACAGAAACTTACCAGCAGTAGGACTCTCTTGAACTAATACTAAACTAATCTTCTCCTCCAAGAACAACTCCCAATTGAATGTATCAACACCCAATGGAATAGCACCCATTTCCAATAACATTGGATGTACCTCCGTTGGACCCGTTGCAAAGATTTGTGTAGCTCCCAATAACTTTGCCAGTTCAATCAATACTCTTCCTAAATCTGTTTGACCATTTTGGATTAGGATAGATTGGCCTTGTAATTGATTAATACCATATCGATCATGTAAGTTTGTTATACCCTTTGATATAGATTGGAATGCTGATAGGTATAGTCGTACCATACATGCAGCATCGGCAGCATCAACATTCTTGGGTACGGCAACAACAAACCCCCCATCAACCAAGGCATATCGCTTACTTGTCTTTTGTAATCCCTTACTCTCTTCCTTATATCCATCTTTATATTCAAATGGATAGATGGCGGCAATACGATCATCAATTGATATACCGTAGATAGCACGAGCGTGTGTTGTTAATTGTACAACTCGGCCGATACAATCCATACCGACAGTTTCGACACCTTGGGGTAGAGATTGTGTACAACGTACTCCGGGACGGATCATTAGATCACGTCGGTCTACGGTTGATGCCTGTGTACAGATTTTGTAGCATGTCAAGTAATAGATTTTAGTTAGGGCAAAAGATCAGCGAGTATATGTATAGCAAGCCTCACACATAAATGAACATACACACCTCGATTTCAACTAAAACATCGTTCTTGTGCCTAGGACTTGGTATATCATGTCGTCGATCTAACTTTAATATAGCATCTGGTAAATTATCATCTTCGGGACCTGTGAATTGTAAATTATCTCTTTCACTAGTGCGACTATTCGACAGTTGAATAAAGGAATCAACTGCTTCACTGATTTGTGCTTCGGGATGTTGTCGATCGACGAATGATTGACGTGTTTGATATGCCGATTGCTTCTGATGTTCATTAGTACCATTTCGTTGTTCTTCTTCAATATCATCAAATTGGGCAGCAATTTTCATTAATTCCTCATCATCCTTACTATCACTCTCTTGTGTATATCGTAATGAATCAAATGTTGAGTCGGTATGTGAATAGTTATCTGGACTTGATGTACGTGTTGGTGGTTGTGGCTTATGCTTGACTGTTTCCAATCGTTTTAGGAATTGATCATAATTGTTATTTGCTTGATGTTGTTGTGATTCTCTCATTGTTGTTAGTACTTATTGCAATCTAATATTGATCGGATATGAGTAAGATATCTTTGTTCACTTCTATTGCAATAATTCAGCCGGAAAGATTATATCCTACAACCTATAAAAGCCTATAGTCTTTGCGACTTTTATCCTTTTATCTATATTATAAAGCCTTCTCCCTATATTGAAGTATCATTCAACTGCATACAAATCGTCTAGAAGAACAAGATGATCCGTAGGTGATAATATCATGAGTGGTACTTACTCATTTGTCGTGATCAAGCTGCTCTCTTGCATTGAATATTTGATCTACTTGCATGGTTGGCAATTGTTTTTGCGATCAATTACGAGAAAATGCCCTCAAGACCCGTTTACGGGCACCCTTTATACCCAGACGATATTCGATATTGGTCATTGGTAGGTACAAGTTGGACCGATAGTAGCTTAGTTATCGCGGCGACGGCAATAATCAAGACGATGTTCAGTATTAGTATACCTATTAGCAGTATTAATAACAGGGCATTCTTTTTATTGCAATGTTTCATCGCGTTGATGACACTATCTCAAGGAGAATCTGATGTGGAACATCCTGAATGTCGGTTGTACTTGGCAGAGTCTACTATCCCTGGTGGTGAGTAGTAGTGTTGTGCTATATGTTATCATATATATGCAAGAGATATGTTTTACTTTGTTGTGTTGCAAATGTAAATATTTACTCAATACTCACATGATTTCATCTACTGATTTTGCTCACATGATATGCTCAATTGTATAATACATCAGCCGGTCTAGGGATATTTACCGGTATAGATTTAAAACCAGAAGAGGCAGTAGCCGAACCAGATATTGTCATACCATTCCATGATGTGAGTATAAACTTAGTCTGTTCCTAGTTTGTGTTTGTGTATAATATTATACTCACATATATTATTAATAATGGTTAGCAACTATGGCATGCCGGTGACGATATGGATTTCTGGAATCTATGGAATGAATATTCATGGCAATCAGGAGAAGTTGGTATGGATTATGACTTTATGGAAGGTCAGGCATTAGTTATTGGTACGGGCTGTATGCCAAACTGTAATTGGGCATTAATTAATGCAAGGGAGGGTAAACCTAGTTATAGTCATGCTGGATTACATCGGAGTGTAGATCCGGGTATTAGTGGATTTACTGGATATCATAATCAAAAGATGTTTACAGTGAGAAGTGTTCCAGCCGGTGGTGAACTGTTTGTATCCTATGGTGAACAATGGTTTACAGATCGTGAAGAAGATATAGGACCAATACCCTTTATAGGGAGTTATGATAATGTTGACAAATTCCTGAAAAAAAGGTTCAAAAAGATTAGTTTGAAACATCATACTGCAGCTGGAGATTCCAACTTCACACGAGATCTTTGGAATGTTATTAAAAGTATTCCATATGAGACAAGGAATGTAAATGCTCTGCCATTATCATTTGAGGACATGCAATTGGCACAACATATTGGATCAGCAGAGAGTCGATTACCCTATAGTGTTAGAACATTGGATTGGTTAATGGAACATGGACGGTGTATGGATAACATTCGTCCTGGAATATCGACAATTAAACAAGCAGGAAGAGGTGCATTTGCTTCGAGATTCATACCAGAGGGTGGATTGGTCGCTCCAGGTCCATTGCTTCATATTGCAAATCGAACTGCATTGAATATATATGAAATGGACCCTACTGGCAATAGAGACCCATCAAATCAAATCGGTATGCAACTGGTGTTGAACTACTGCTTTGGGAATAAACAATCTACAGTCATTCTATGTCCATATACAAGCCCGTCAGCATACATCAACCACAGTAGTAAATCACCAAATGTCAAGGTTGTTTGGTCAAAAGACTCGACACCAAATCACAACCCTGGATGGTTGGAGGAGGATGTCAAGTTTCTTAAACGAAATGGTTATATCGGATTATCCATAGACTTCATTGCTACAAGAGACATCCAGCCAGGAGAAGAAGTCTTTCTTGATTATGGTCCAGAGTGGGACGAAGCTTGGAATGATTACATGAAGAAGTGGACACCTCCACCAGACTCTGACGAATATATACCGGCAGCCTCAATAGAAGAGCCATATCGAACAGAAGAAGAAGAACTCTTAAATCCTTACTCTGATAATATTGTATTTTACTGTGCATATGGTTATGAACAAGGCATGCCCGAAGGAGTTTATCGGTGGGAGGATCAATGGTACGAGCTGTTCGCACCTTATCCATGCGAAGTCGAGTCTCGAGAAGCTGGGGGTGTAGATTCGGATGGCAATACAATATACTTCTATGATGTAGTCATGCTAGATGAATCTGGAAAGTCCGCGTTTGTATTATTTTGTCCTGTGTTATGGTGTGTTAAGTCTTGGTGATTTTGCAACTTCATGTGAACTTAGTTTGCCTTTATTTGACTGCCTTTAAACCGCATGTACTAACATATGTTACGATCATCTCTTTTTCGACATCATAAATCGTGATAACGCGCATCTTCCAGAGATTGAAGAAGGGATGGTTATTAAAACTCATATCATACCGGAAGGAGAGGAGCATACAATGATTAATGTCCCTGGATACGCAATAGATGCGAGAGACAGACAATATACAAAGGACGAATTCATCGAGAATGCATTCAGGCATGAAATGATGATGCCTGATGACATTTTTCCTGATGATTGGATGAATCTTAAGTAAACTAATCACACAGTATGATTCATAATGATTGCTGTTCTTTAGATTTATAGCTCTGCTTTATCGTCGGCATCACTGCTTGATAAGCTGTCGACTAGATCAAAAGGTGTAGCTTGAAAGGGATCATCGTCTTTTTTATCATCGGAACTACTGCCAAAGAGGTCGTCTAGGGACCCACTTTTATCCTGCTGATCACCGAACGGAACGGCACTGCCAGTCTCAGGAAAGGCAGCAAAATTTGCAAAATCATCAAAGCTGGATCCTTGAAACAAGTCTAGAACTGGCACGTCATCATCGTCTTTGCTTTCTTCTTTGTCATCGTCTGATTCTTCATCACTACTGCTACTGTTCGACTCTGATTGTTTGGTACTGCCATTCTTGCCATCGGTAGTATTGTTTTGGGACTTTGTACCATCATTTGCTGCAACGACCATGAAGCCATCGTCTTCCGAGTCGTTGTCTGGCGAGCCACCATCATCATCAGCACTATTCTCCTCTTCATCACTGCTCCCAGCATTATCAAAGGGGTGTATCCCACCAAGTGGGTCGTCGTAAACGTAATCCTTGAGTCCACTTGGTTGTTCGATCTTTGCACCAAAGTTACATCCAGCATCGGCACTCGGTGGACGTCGTCGACGACGGTTTCCGTCACCTACATTGGATGGTGGTATGTTTAATGCCTCCATCATACCAACTGCAATTTCCAAATCATTCTCATCCATGTCAATCTCGCCCACCATGAGGCCACCAATACTGCCATTAATAGCAGATGGGATGTCTTGATCGATGCCAAGAAAGTCAGAGTCAGAGTTATCATTGATGACGGAAATGGAATTGATAGCACCGCCGACCCCTTGGTCTGAGGACTGTTGACCACCCAGTGGTGTCGACTGAATAGACATTTCAGATGCTAGTTGAGTTGATACAAAGTTTTCCCACTTTTCAAAAAGCGGATGCTGTCGCAGTATGTTATCAATCGACAGCGGTTCCGTAGGCTGCGCTTGCTTGCACTCGGTTTCGTCGCCATTACTAGATGATTGAGCAGCAGACGATATTGGTATGGGAGAAGTACTACCACTACCATCACTGCATGCAGGAGAAGATGCGAGACGTTTAATATCCTCGTCGCCATCTCTTACTGGAGAACGATCCTTCCGTTTCTTCGAGTTGGAAGAAGAACTTGCATCATCATTCATATCATGGCTCGAGGAAGTTGTGTCCAATGTATCGGAAGCTTCTTGCTCCTCCTCCATGGTGTGACTAGTATCGCCAATGGCAGCATCGAGATCAACTTCTTCTCCTGAGCTGCTATTACAGGCATGTACTAATGCTTGACAGATAATAATGACATGTCCCATATATCCTTTACGAAATGTATGATTGACAGGACCTCGTTCTTGTTGTGGTGGCAAAGTAGATGAGTTGATGGTAACTAATTCGTCAGCGGACGTAGCAGCGGCGATTGCATCACCCTGTTCTTGAACTTCCTTTTCCATTGCCGAGTCAACATCATCCTCCGACACTGGTGCAACGTCATCAGTTGCTTCCTCAATATCAACATCATCACTTGATGGATTGGGAGATGGAGCTGCTTGATTTTCCTCTTGACCCGATGAAGACTTGACAGCTGAGTTGGTTGCAATGTTATCATCACACCCAAACGAATCTATCAACTTCTGTATCAATCCACATCGTATCAAAAAGTACTTCTGTAATCCACATCGACTTATACCACCCTCAAAGACATGTACTAATAAATTAGCAGCACTTTGATGTAACATTGAACACCATTCGAATTGCCAGAATAAATCTAAACACTTTTCTAAACAATCACTGTTTTCTAATACCAAATCTATAGATGAATCACCCAAGAGTACGAGTGATTCTAGGAGACGTAATATCTTCAATCGAGATGTACCCAATATTACTCTTGGTTGACTATTTGAATATTGTGCTGGTATAGTCCATGTTTCTGTTATTGGGTGTGTTAATAAAGTTGATAATTGAGTAAGGAGGGCTGGTAAGTGCTGTAGTAGTGTTGATAATTCGGCAACTGCTTCCATATTTGGTTGTCTATTTTGGCCAGCCTCTTGGTTTGATTCTCCCGTGGATGCTCTATTATTATCACTTGTTGTTGTTTGTGTTGATGCCACGGCACCATAACCACCAAGTTGCAATACCAAATTTTCCAATACAGTAATTGCACAAGTCAGTATAGATTCATGTGCCGTGAAGTTGTCAGTATTTGGGGAACATATCAAATCAATTATCCGCTGTATTGATGGATTACTTGATAATGATATCATAACTGGTGAGTCCAATGGTGAGTTTTGTATGATTGTGATGAGTACTTCGGATGCATGTTGTGAACAAGATAGAGACTCCTCTTCTTTTTGTTGTTGTTGTTTATGTTCTTCGCCCTCTTTCATTTCAGCATCTTCTACCTCCGCCTTTGTTGTTTGATCCAAATCATACCCAACGGGATAACCATAACTTAACAGAAATGAACTAGTATCACCCTCCAATCTTCTCAATAATAATTCCAATGCCTGAGCCGTATATTGAGTTGACCAATTACATTGAAAGATTTGATTCATTGGATCATCATCATCTTCTTCCATTTCATCATCATCGTCTTCATCATCTCCAAACATATCTGATCCAAGTCCATTCATTTGATTTAAGGTATTCATAAATTGATCATTCATTGCATTTGTTGGATTATCTTCGTCTTCGTCCTCTTGTCCATTGTCATTCTTCATTGATGTATCATTTAAATTGTTTTCACTGCTCTCTTTACTCTCGGCAGATATGGCATCCTCACCCTCTTCTTTGAGATTCTTACTACTCTGAACACGTGATGGTGATGGTATTAACAATCGTTGTACAATATGCATAATTGAATAGGAATGTAATTGATCAAATAATGCACACATTAACATTGGTGGTGCATGTTTTGATGGGAATTTAGCACAACTTGATGGCACTGCAGTGGCCTCGTTGTCAGATGAAGTGTTATCACTACTATTGCCACTATTACTAGTTTGTCGTGAAAATGATACATAATCACTACTACTCATTTCCCTATCACCACCAACAGTACTACTAACACCACTCATCATCATCTTCTCTTGTTCCCCCCTACTCAAACTACCCAATATATCATATACCATCATATTCAAACAACTATAATTACTAATAATTATACTTGTATTATTCATATAATCACACATTGCTGAACTATGTTTGATATATAATATATTTATTATACGTTCAAAGTATCCACTTTTGCGATTTGTTAATGTGTTTGGTGGTGTGTTTAGTAATGTGGAGAAGAGTATATCTAGTATACGTTTTTTAGGTTGTTGTTTTATTTGTTGTTGTTGCTGTTGTTGGGGTGGTGAAGTGGATTCAGGAAGTGGTGGTTTCATTATTGTTGAAGGGGCAACTGGTGGAACTCCCGCTGCTGAGGCTGGCAAGGCAGATGAGTTTGATGTTGACATTCCATTCACAAACAAATCAAGTACAGGAACATCCTCTTCTTCCTCGTCATCCTCACTCTCTTCAATTGGTGACTTAACCTCCTTCATACTAATTTCATTCTCATTATCATCACCTAATAAACTATCCTCTTCATCATTAATAGCCGAAGGTCTTTTTTGTTGTTGTGCGTCCGCTGTGGTGTCTATGCCGCACACATTATTATCAACATAACCATCCACCAAAACATCAATCGTTGAACCAATCTCGCTACATATTACCTCACATGCCATGTATGGATATCGTATAAATCTCATTTCATACTCCTCTGTAATTATAGGGGGCAGCACAAAGAGGATTAAAAGATTAGATCCGGAAGGTTCACACAGACACGACACACAGAGACACACAGCACAAATACAACATACCTAACGGACTGAGCACCTCCTCTTCATCCTTCTCTAACCCTCCATTCCCCACCTCTTGCTGCTCATTCTCATTTGGACTTGGTAAAAAAGTAGGCGAGCTACCATTAGGCGTATTCATATCCAATGTTGTCGTCGTTGGTTGGTTATCTGGTGAAGAGGCGTCAAATGTTAACCCCTCCTTGATCTCTGGACTTTCTACTGCTTGTGCATAACTCTTCTTTTCTTGCTCTTTATCTTGCTTCTCCTTCTGAAGTTTTAACTTAGCTCTACGTTCTTCCTCTTGCTTAATCCACCTCTCTTTCCCATCCTTACCATTCCCAATACCCTCTTTGCCTTCATGTACCAGTTCATGAGGTACATCCACCATTAAAACTTGTACCAACTCCGCCACCACCTCCTCTTTTGAAAAGTACTCAATTAATTTTACTTCGCACCCTCGTAGTTCTTGTAGTAGTTCATCTTGAGCAAGTAGTTGATGTAATGTGTAGGAATTAGAATCGAGGAGTGTTTTAAGTGGTGATTGGTATGTTGTGTAGTAGGAGAATGCTTCTGTTGACCATATATCTCCGAATGTGTTATTTTCTGTTGTAGTTGTTTCATTGTTGGAGGTGGAGTAGTTGGAGTTATATGGTTGTTCGGAGGAGGAAGGTTGTGTTGTTGACCATAATTGGCATTGATTATCAGTTTCATCTTCTATACCCTCTTCATTACTCTCTTCGTTGTTTATGTTGTTGTTTTCACTGACAGTTCCTTGAACATCATTTCCCTGCTCGTTTCCAAGTTCATTTTCATTGGTATCAGCCATAGTATTACTATTCATATCTGCTGTAGACTCGGCGGAGGCAACATTTATTGAGCCGGTTAGTGGATCACTTATTATTTCTATACTGCCATCCCTCTCTTGCTGTTGTTCAGCATCTTCTTCATTGTTAGTTGGTGGTTGAGATGTTGTGGAGTTGTCAGTTGGTGGTTGTTGTTCCTCGTTTGATAAGGTGGCATTATTTTGTATGCCGATTGCTGTATTCATTCTTGAAACTAATATGCCATTTCAGTATATTACATCTCTACAGTATTTATATTAATATAACTATCCTCTCGAGATGGGTATGGGCATCAAGGGATGCGGCTGAAGACAATGCTACGATAAAAGCGGGCTTATCAACATACCTGCAACTGCGCCCTAAAAGTCTCTAGTATTTTTTTCTGGTGGTTATGGTGGTAAAGGAAGAGGACGCTTCAATTATGCTTGATATGAAATAGACCCAAAGAGATAGTAGCAACATCAGTGGTACATAATATTTGCAAAATTATTATCTCTCCATCGCCAGCTCCCCTCGTATAATCGTCCATCCACATTAAAAAAAATGATGGACACCACCGAAAACATCACATACAATCACTCCTCAGACTCAGAAGATGAAACTACCCATCAACAACAAATATCACTCCATACAATACCAAAACGACACTACTACCTAACACGCAGAGGTAAAATATTACAAAGTACAACAGAACGTTATTTAAGAGATGATTTAGGATATGGTACATTACTCGTTCCTTCTTCTGACAGTGCTACTAATAGTAGTAAAGGGAGGAAGAAGAAGGAAACTATTGCCGGGAAAGTAACTGAGTTAGTACCATATACTATTGGTGACGTTGGTGATCTTTACAATTTGTTACTTTCCACTACTTCATATGATAATATTATGGATGCTAGTAACAATAAGAAGAGACTACTACCAATCAGAGTAGCAATTATAGACACTAATATATTATTACATCATATGGATGTATTGGAATATCTACGTGACTCTTCTTCCCACTCTTCCCCCGACGAAGGTCAAGATGATAATATGGAGAGTGAGGAAGAGGGAATGATGAAACATTATTCAATAGCAAATGCAATTATTATTCCACAAACTGCCTTAGAGGAATGTCGTCATAGAAGTTTGGTCATGTATCGTAGGGCTACTGATTTGGTACGTAGCTCCTCTGCAGATGATGGTAGTGGTAGTGGAAAGAAAGAGAAGAAGAAACGATGTGTTATAGTATTTGCGGATGTACATCATGTTGATACACAGATTAGCACATCTGAGTCACCTCCTGACAGTAAGGAGAATAATGAACAAGAACAAGAAGGTGGAGTTACAATTAACGATGAGAATGATGCACGTATACGCAAGGTTGCTTACTATTACGGTAAGGCAATATATAATTACCAACAACAAAATCAACAACAAGATGATTCATTATCACCAAATGAAATTGAAGTATTATATCTAAGTGACGACTTAAACTCACGTAAATTATCATCCACTGATAGTTTATATTATAAATCAAAATCAATGCGTGATCATGTAACCACCTTACAAAAGGAGGATAATACATTGAATTTGTTAGATATGGTTGCACAGTTCAATAATACCAATGTGATCAGTTCGGCACCTCCTGGATTTGAAAGTAACAACACTGGAAAAGGCAACAGTAATAATTATTACACACCACACATTCAATCAAAAACATTAATGACAGGTTTACAAACACAAAACTATTATCAAGGTATATATCGTTCGAGTCGTGATAGTTATAATGAAGGATATGTTACTATACGTCAATCTGATGAACGATTGGCTATTGTTATTAATGGTATACAGGATATTAATAGAGCAGTGGATGGTGATATTGTTGCTATTGAGTTGTATAGTGTTGATAAGTGGTTAGGTAGTGATGATGGTAGTGGTAGAGATGTCAAGGATGCCCACAACGAGGCTAATGGGGAGAAGAAGGAGAAACAACAAGCAACAACGGGTATAGCAGCGGATACAGCCGAACCGTCTGTACGTGATACAGAGAATATTACCGAGGAGATAACAATTGTGAATGATGAGTCTGGTATGGGTATACAGGAATTACGTAAACCAACTGGTAAAGTTGTGGGTATTATTCGACGGAATTTTCATAAGAATTATTGTGGTTCAATTTGTACTATTGGTACTACTGAGAAGACGAAGACGATGATGGATGACAACAACACTGATATTGATGATGATGAGATTCATCCACATGATGTCATAGCCGCCAAACACGAACGTGAACATCCCGACGGTATAACCTCCACAGTCGTTTTCTTCTCAATCGATCAACGTATACCACCCATATTACTCCGTACGACACAACGTGATCGATTAGTCGGGATGCGTATCTTGGTATCAATTGATTCATGGCCTGCTGATTCGGAATATCCGTTGGGGCATTATGTCAAGACGTTGGGTGTTACTGGGACGAAGGATACGGAGACTCAGGTATTACTACAAGAGTTTCGTATTCCGTGTGAACCATTTCCCGCCAAGGTATTGGCATGCTTGCCATCTGTGGATTATAAGATTGAATTAGAGCCTGGTAGGGCTGACTTGCGTCATATTCCGGTACTATCGATTGACCCTCCGGGATGTAAGGATATTGATGATGCGTTACATTGCACTGAGTTGCCGAATGGTAATTGGCAAGTTGGTGTGCATATTGCAGACGTCACGCACTATGTCGAGGCTGGGACGGCTATTGATTTGGAGGCAGCAAATCGTTCAACGTCAACTTACCTGGTGAATAAGAGGTTGGATATGTTACCGAGTTTGTTAACTACAGATTTGTGTAGTTTGAAGGGTAATGTTGATCGGTTTGCCTTTTCAGTTCTATGGGAAGTCACACCAGATGCTGAGATTGTCGATGTTGAGTTCAAGAAGAGTATCATTCATTCAATAGCTGCTCTCACGTACCAACAAGCTCAAGCCCTAATTGACAAGCCCGATCAAGATTGCAAGGATGATATCCAAGCAGGTGCCGTAAAGCGTTTGGCATCACTGGCTCGTAAGTTCCGTGCCCGACGTATCGATGCAGGAGCGCTTACACTTGCCAGTCCAGAGGTGAAGTTTGTATTGGACAGTGAATCATTAAATCCAACTGATGTCCAGGCTTATACCCTATATGAGGCAAATGCATTAGTTGAAGAATTCATGCTTTTAGCCAATGTTACCGTTGCAAAGAAGATACTTCGTCATTACCCAACCCTATCCATCCTTCGTCGTCATCCTGCTCCTAATCGGAGTATGTTTGATAGCTTGATTCAAAAAGCAAAGACTCGTGGTATCAATATATGTATTGATGATTCTAAGAAGCTTGCCGATTCTCTTAACGATGCGGGTAAACTCCTATCGGAAGATCCTTACCTTGACCAGCTGATGCGTATCTTATCAACTAGGTGCATGTCACCAGCTCAATACTTTTGTAGTGGAGAGTATCAGGCTAAGGATTGGCATCATTATGGTTTGGCAGCTCCTGTGTATACACACTTTACGTCACCCATTCGACGATATGCCGATGTATGTGTCCATCGATTGTTGGCAGCTGCAATTGGTGTAGCGCCTCTTCCTGTATTCCTCTCGTCAAAAAGTCACTTACATGATTTGGCAGCGAATATGAATAGACGGCATCGAGCAGCACAACTGGCAGGAAGGGCAAGTGTTCAGCTACACACTCTCATCTTCTTTGCTGGAGGGGAAGACGGAGAAGAGGGTGGTGGTGTGAAAGAGGAAGAAGCATATGTTTTGGATGTTGAAACATCCGAGAATGCCGAGCCTTCGTTTAGGGTTATGGTTCCACGGTATGGAATCGAAGGCAAAGTAAGGTTATCAAACATTGACAAGGAATGCTTAATCCGTGATCCTGAGAAGCATAGATTGAGGTATAAGGATGCCAACACAGGTAAAGTTGTGGCATCAGTGGCAGTGTTTGATAAGGTAAGAGTAAAGATCTGGGTAAAGAGTAGGCGTGATCAAAAGGAACTTGTTGTGGATTTATTGGAACCGAAGATCTTTGGAGTGAGTAAGGATCAAAAGAAGAAGAGACAGAGAACCAAGTAGATTAAGTGGAATAAACAATAAGATTGAGGTGTACGATGACGATCATATTAAGATTGAGGTGTATGATGACGATCATATTAAGATTGACTAGTCTTTAGCTACCCTGTTCTATTATCCACAAATAACCCTTCCCCCTAAATCTTCTTTAAACATTCACACCATCCAACACTTCCTTGCTCAAAAGACTCTTCTCCTTCTCCAAGACAGGTTTGATTTCTTCCTCCAAGAATTCCTCTGTCTGTTCCTTCGATCGACCAATGAATAACTTGGGATCAACCAATGTGTCCAGCTTATCATGCACGGCCTTGAACAATGGATCCTTGGCAATACGCGTCAACAAATCATTCGACTTTCCCTCACCCTTCACAACTGCCCCAGCATCCATGGAATGGACACGAATAGCCTCGTGGAGTTCCTGCCTATCACCTCCCTGCTTGACACCTGAGGAGAAAAATAACGACAGATGTGATAAGAATTGAGTTGAACATATTATAAGTCACAAATCAAAACACAAAATATCAAACAAGATATATACACTACTCACATTCCATTAGAATAACCTCCGTGGCCATAAACGGTAACTCCTCCATAACATGTTTCTCAACAACCTTAGGCCAAACTACCATCCCATCAGCAATATTCATTAACAAATTCAATACGACATCCACGGCCAGAAATCCCTCGGGCAATATAATACGACGAATGGCAGAATCATCCAACGTACGTTCAAACCATTGATTGGCATGAGTATTCGCTGCACTGGGTGGTAAACTCATGATATACCGGCTTAGTGAACAACACCGTTCACTACGCATGGGATTACGTTTATATGCCATTGCCGAACTACCAATTTGATTCTTGGCAAATGGTTCTTCGACTTCTTTCAAGTTGGCTAATAAACGAATGTCACCACACATTTTATACGCCGATTGTGCAATACCACTTAATAGACTTAGAATGTGATAATCAATCTTACGTGTGTATGTCTGTCCACTAACGGCAATTACTTTCGTGAAACCCATTTTGGAACATACCATTTCATTCAATTGTTTCACCTTGGAATGATCACCATTGAATAATTCAAGGAAGGTTGCCTGTGTACCAGTGGTACCCTTGACACCACGCATTGGTAAATTCTCCAATTCATATGTAACACGTTCATAATCCAATAATAGATCCTGCATCCATAACGTACAACGTTTACCAACAGTCGTTAACTGTGCAGGTTGATAATGTGTAAATCCCAATGTCGGTACATCCTTATACTTGTTAGCAAACACTTGTAATATATCAAGTGTTTGTACTAACTTTTGTTGTACTAATTTTAATGCCTCTTTCAGTTGAACAATGTCTGTATTATCACCGACATAGCATGATGTGGCACCTAAATGGATAATTGGCATAGCCTTGGGAGCCACATCACCAAAGGCATGTACGTGTCCCATAACATCATGACGGAATTTACCTTCATATTCGGCAGCCTTCTCGAAATCAACATTATACAAATTATCCTTCATTTGCTGTAATTGTTCATCAGTGATATCTAATCCTAATTCCTGTTCGGATGTTGCCAATGCTAACCATAATTTACGCCAGGTAGTGAACTTCATTGCTGGTGAAAAGATTGCTGACATTTCTTTTGTGGCATATCGTTGGACTAGTGGATGTTCATACTTTTGATGGGCGGTTAATGCATCGGCTGGAAATGTTGATACGTCGACTCCTTCGAAGAATGATGACATGGTGATTAGTTTGTATATTGCAATAACTATCGTATTGAATGTGATGAGTGATGGTTCAGGTATGTAGATAATTTTTATGAGAGTGTGGGAAAATGAAAGGCTGAGAATCGAGGTATCCTTTGAACTGGTCAACTCTCCTTATTGAAGAGCTTGATCAAGCTCCTTCATGGATTGGTTACACAATCATACAAAGGGTTGATCACGCTGCATGAGCTTAGATTGCCGATCGAGGGAGTTATCTTGTGTATGGCTTTGATAAGTGCATCACATCATACTTCTTTCGGTATCCTACTTATCACTATCCTGCTTCTACTTCTATGGTTGTATTGCTCCCGTTTCTACCCCATTGACTCTGTAATGTACAACATATATCAGTCCTCTATGGGCTAGTGGTCATTGAAAAGGATACTCATTATCATCTGTTGGTATCCTACCTATTATGATCACTTTTACTTACTACATGTCTCCGTGTCTGCTCCTTGAACTCTTTAATGTACATATATTAGTCCTCCTTCATTCCGTATCTAATCCTAACTACACCCTTCTTACACCTAAGTCCCTTGACACACCATCCTCTGTTCTTCAATACCCCGGTGCTTTTTACATGTGTTCCTCCGCAAGGACAATTATATCCAGCAACTGTCACCACTCGAACCTTAGGATCAGGATCATTAGGTGAAGTAAAGTCCTTCAAATTGAAATTCAATGCCACCCTATTGCATAGCGAATCCGCCTCATCCACTTGAAGTGTTTGAATATTTGTTTGTATATCCTCATCAATTAACTCTTGATATGCAACTTTCAATCTACTCAAGAGGTCATCTCTTTCTTTAACATCTATTGTTCCTTTATATTCAACATAAGGACCGTCTAAGAAGTGATATCCTTTAGTTGGTTTTAAATTCATTTCAATTCTAGACATTGCGGCGTCTACTACGTGTCCTGCTGTGTGACATTCTGATAGTATTTGTCGATTATCTGCATCTACACTAACTTTAACTTTTGTATTGGTTGGGAAGAAGTCAGATTCAATTGATGTATTAGTATTGTTGGGATCATCTGACCAAATATTTCCTGTATGTGTCACAATTCCGGTTGATCTATCGATGGTAACTTTATTGATCTTTGCCGAGTATGATGATGATGTGCCGTCGTCAGATGAACTTATTGCAGTAATGGTACCAGTATCAGTAGGCTGTCCGCCACCTTGCGGATGCATGGAAGTTATATCAAGTTGCAATTGTATTGGTATATTCTTCATCTTTGTAGAATTAGTTGTTGCTTTGTCATCGATAACACTGCATAAAACAACTGCTTTGTTTTCTAGTTGAAAGTTTCCATCGTATGATAGATGTATTAGCTCTGTAGCTTTTATTTCAGATGACGCCATTGTAGTTTATGTTAACAAACCGCCTAATGTATTCTCTCTAATCCAACTACAAGTAACAAGGCGTATCCAAGGATTAATACACAATTCTTGTTTATGTTTTGTTCGATAAAAGATTCGATAGTTGATGCTATTCCACACAGAAAGTACAAGTAGAAGTGACTGTTATTATGATATGTAGCCAGCCATTGCCGCCGCCGCCGCCGCCGCCCAAATTGCAACCACAAGTAGGCATTTGCAATATAGTGGGGACTGTCGATTCCGGGGGTCAGCCCCCACCCCTCGTAAGCCGTATTGTGTAGAAATTGGCCCATCCGACCTCTAAGTTAGAGGCTGTGGTGAGAGATGGTGAGGTAGGCTGTATGATATCGTTTAGCGTCTCGAAGATTTATGATGGCACATCAGTTGAGGAAGAAGAATAAGATCATCATATTTATCTTGTGGTTATTGCAGGTTTGTACATTGACTGCATCCTACACACATCAATTATACATCTCATCATTGAACAATCCATCACATAATAGTATTATGATGACTACGATATCAAAGAGGGTATTATCCATAAAGAATAGACCATTACATTGTGCATTTGCAAGTTGCAATAGAAGGTCAGCCTTCTTTAGTAGAATATGTTCTCATTCCGTTCGATCTTCTATGATATCATTAGCATCAATGCAATCATCTGACAACTACTACACATCAGCATCATCCATATCGAGGACATCATCTACCTTTCCAAAATGGTGGTCTGAATCTACTACCGATTCTTCTACATCTCCACAACAAGAGTATATAAAATTTGAACATCATGTGGCACATGTTATAGTGCCAAACATTACTGATGTATTAGAATATCATGATGATTCAATATCATCTACAAGAAGTAGTAAATCAACAACAACAACTTGTGGTGAGATAATACAATGGGTATTAAAAGCTGAGAAAGATAGAAAACATCAACCTCCTGAAACAGAAGATACACATTCTGCATCAAGTAGTACTGATCAAAATAGTCAATTAGATCAAGAAGAACAACTAAGGATACAAACAGAATACAAAGAAGGAGAACAAGTATCAACATCCTTAAAGGTATTAGATCCAGCATATCGTCACAATCCAGCACTCTACCCACAGGATAGTCATAACAATACAAGAACAAACTTGAATGTAGCTCAATTACTAGCACTTGGATCTGTTTGGTATCTTCCGCTCTCTTCTTCTACCAAATCATCATCAACCATTGATCGATTTGATCCAAAATGTGGTGTAAAACCAACTCGATTAAACATTGGTGATTGGAACAAGACAATCAAATCTGGAGAGTACTTACGAATACACTTTGATCCACGTCGTTTTGTTGATACAAATTTATATGATTGGGGTACTACCGATGGTATACTCAACGAAACTAGTGGTAAGATGGGTGTGGTGGTCGCAAGAGATGATAAGGCCGGATACATCATTATAAACAAACCATGTAATATACCTGTACATGCTCGAGTTGATAATGTCTTGGAGAATGTAGCAAGTGGTATCGGAAGGATGTTATGGCTTGAACGAAGAGGCTCCCTTCTAGCTGATGGTATGAATAAGGAGATCTTAGAAGATGATGAGGACGAGATAGTAACAGTGGGTAATCACACCTATAAAAGAAGACGAAGGAGTAAACAACGAAAACAAAAGGTTGAACCTTTAGTGTATGTTGCAACTCCGCAAAGACTTGATCAGAATACCAGTGGCTTACTTGTAGTTGGGACAAAAAAGACATTTGCAGCATACTTTGCCAAACTGCTTAGAACAAAGACAAGTGGACAACTAAAGGTCGGCGGATCGACAACTCAATACCCATCCAACTGTGGAGTTCACAAGACATACAAATGCTTGGTTTGTATATCACCGAAGGCATCTACATCAATGATTAGCGAGGTCAATCGGTTAAAAGGGTATACTGATGATATTATGAAGCACTATCTCGAACCATCAATTAGAGCTCCAAAACGATTTGTTGAAACAGTTCCTGATGATGTTGATAATGTTGATGCTTGGGCGGAATGCTTGCTTAGAATAACCAATGTTACTTCGGTTTGTACAGTAGTAGGGAATGAACCTTCTGACACTCTTGCAAAATCTCTATGGGGTGAATATGGCAAGCCTGACGAATGTGTAGGTATCGCTGAAGTTGAGATTGAACTCCTCACGGGCAGGACACATCAGATCAGAGGCCAGCTAGCAGCCACGGGATTTCCTTTGGTTGGCGATGTACAGTATGATGGAGCAATACCCAATACCTCAGAGTTGTATAAGGAACGATGCAAAGGACGAGTTGAGTCATTCCTTGATTCAGAAAGACTGGCTCTTCAATGTTGTTCATTAGAGTTTCTTGATCCTAATCACGATGAAGCCTCTTCGCAGTATGAAAAGCAAAAGAAGTCGAAACGGTCAGAAAGATGGAACTCTTTTAGACTTGACCATGCCTTTTGGTCACCTTTCATTATCAAGTTTGATATCGAGTCTGGCAAGATGTCATCGTCAGAAGCTACCTCTTCCCTAGACGATGAGGCTCTGCATCTGAAAGAAGCAGATACGAAGGACGTGGATCTTCTGCCACATGATTCCGCCTCTACTCATGATATTCCTCCAAGAGTTATACTTTCACAAGGTAGTCATAAGTATGTCGTCATCAAAGCAACATTAGCAGAAGGTGATAGTGAAAGTTGGTTCGTTAGAAGTTCTTCTCCTGAGGAATGTGGAGGTCCCTACCATGCCAATGTTGCAGAGGAAGTATTACATCAATTACATACATTGGGATACTCGACACAAGTAATGGGTGGTGGAAGGATTGACTACATTGATAACGAAGAAGTCAAGCATGCTCATGTGTTTGGATTCTCCTATGGCTTCGGAAAAGGTGATCACGAGATGGTGGCATCAATCATCGAACAATACTCAGATGATATTGCAACTTTTGATAAGTCGAATGGACTTTATTGACCTCTAAAAAGTAAGAAAGTGAGACCTACAGGAGGAAACTATAAGGTGTATGAGCTGGGGGTATGAGTCTGTGTTTACTTTACAAGTCATCCGATTTATATCGGTATCCTATGGTATCCTCGGGTTTACCTCCATGCTTCCCGCTATGATTCTCCGATACACTTCTAATGCTTATGAGAATGCTTATGACTGTGCTTGTGGCTATGATGATGATGACTACCATATGGCTCTTGTGACTACCCTTGGAAGAGCGCGAAGATGAGAATGACGATTCACTTCCACATGAACAGAAACTTCCACGACGGCTATCCCTACGATCCTCACGGTTACTATGATGGCCTTGACGACGTTCCTTCCTGTTTGTACGACGTTCTTGACGACGTTCCTTGGCATTGGCTAAAAGACCCATGATGATTTAGTGTATGGTATATGAAAAGTGAAAGAAGTGAGTAAGATTTGACTGTGTTTTGCTTTGATCTTGGATTGCTCGGGATATGCTTTTGCATTTTATGAGATGAATTATCAACCAACCATTGGTCTAAACATATACCAATCCCATCTTTCTAATCATAGATCATAGAAAAACGGAGGAGGAAATGTGAGATACCTATCTTCTGTTTACGACAAATGAGTGCCCTTGGATCTTTAGAGGAGCCTTTCTTGTACACTCGGCACTCAAGTCGGTATCTCTCGTTATACATTCTCTCATTAAATTCATCATCCAAGAGCCATTCCTGATTATCTTACGACTTGGTTGATATCAGGATTAGATACAATCCTGTTTTGCCAACAAGTTGTATTACTACTCGTCTCATAAAATACAAAAGCATCCAGCTAAAAACACAGCATCAATACAACTTACTAATATCAACAATAACACAAAGACAAAATGACTCGATTTGCTGAACGCCGCCAAGCACGCCAAGAGAAGCGTCAAGACCGCCGTAATAAACGTCGTGGTGGATCATCCGTATCATCATCTTGTTCGTCAAAGGGCTCCAACTCCAAGGGTAGTTGCAAGTCTCATTCTAGTCACAAGAGTAGCTGCAACTCGTCATATTCATCCTCTTGCTCATCCAAGGGTAGCCACTCAAGCATGGCAGTAGTAGCAGTGGCAACACATATGTAATGCGTGAGAAGTTACTTACCCTCGGGAAAAACTTTGAAATTAAAGAGGCATCACATCGTCGTGGAGGTCGTACCGGAGAGACCAAGTTCTATGTGGACAACAAAGTACTTCGTCTTCGTGAGACTTTCAACATTCGCAAGTCAAAGCATGGTGAGGTACTCTATCAGGTTCAAGAGCGTAAGATGCGTGTACGTGATACCATGAAGATTGAGGATCGTAGTGGTAAGGAGATTGCCAAGATTAAGAAGCGTATGGTTGGAGTTGTTCGTGATAACTATGTGATCAAGGTTAGGGGTGATCGTGATTGGCAAGTATATGGCAGTATCTTGGACCACAACTATACAGTTAAGGAGGGATCTAAGACCATTGTTAAGGTATACAAGAACCGTTTAACCATCAAGGATGCTTACTTTATTGATATTGACGAGGATTGTGATGACAAGGCCCTGGCCATGATGATCGTTATTGGCCTAGATGATATGGCTGATGAATAAACACGAGTACTGACACGAATTGGGGATCAATAGGAATAGCGGGGATTAAAAGTAGAGAAAGTTCCGATTGCTCTTATGTCTACCACTTTTATCTTTAAGTCTATCTCCTTAGAACCTGTACTAGATGCCTCTAGAATCATAACCATCCCAAAAGACATGCAATAGAAGACACCTTCTTATGTAGCTCTAGCTTTTCATCCCCTCCGATTGTGTCCATCTTGTTTTCAACAATGTCCAGCAGCTCGGACATTGCTTCACCGTGATGTTCATTCTCTATCAGCTCATCCACTTTTTGTAAAATACTTTCTACAGAGCTCTTGTTTGTCTTGGACAAGGCGGCATTTGCTTGTGCTCGTTCTTTCTTGGCATCTTCGATCCGTTGCCTTGTCTTATTCAACCCTCCAAGTGGCTTCAAAGGTGTGTCAGCTGTCAAGTCTTCAATCTCACTTGAGACTGACTTGTGTATACCTGTGTCCTTTTGATAAGGCGCCTTTGAAAAGGGAAGAGCCTCCGAAGATGGCCGTTTGCTTGATGAGGTAAGGTCGACATCTACTGATTGATCCACAGAACCAGCTGCTGCATATAAAGCATCATGTGAAGCAACGCCAACGACAGATGGATTCTTTGTAAGAAAGCTAGACTTGACCTTGTTATCTGATTTATGATTGAACTTCTCAAGAGTAGCACAAGTTCCTTGGGGTGCTAGCTTGAACAGATCCTTGAGTTCACTGTTATCGAAGTACCTTGCGGTCGAGGTATCACTCGACAATAGCACACGTTTGATGCCGTCTTTGTGTACTTGTTTTTCATACATCTTCTCTTCAACAGTACCGGCAGCAATGAATCGATAAACAGTGACAGGCTTGGTTTGACCAATTCTATAACATCTGTCTACTGCTTGTGCGTCATCAGCAGGGTTCCACGAAGGATCGTAGATGATAGCTCTGTCCGCCCCCGTCAACGTCAAACCCACGCCGGCAGCTTTAGTTGAAAGAATCATAACATCTATACCACATTCAGGATCATTAAAGCTATCCACACACCGCTGCCGATCCTTTTCGGGAGATGAGCCATCAATACGCAGGTATGTAATCGAATCAAGGACTCGTTCAATAATATCTAACATCTTCGTGCTTTGAGAGAAGATCAGTGCTTTATGGCCAGAACGCTTCAAGCGTTGGATAAGCTCAATGAGAACTTGTAATTTGGCGCTATCCCTCACTAACAAATCTACATCACAGTCTTTGTACTTTGATGAGGCTGCCTTCACTAGTAAAGGATGGCCGCACAGCATCTTCAGATGAGACACGGCAGCTAGTGGTGATGACATTTCTGCATCAAACACCATCTCGTCGGTATAAGCTTCATACATTCGTCGTTGTTTACTAGATAGATCTGTAAACACAACCAATTCCTTCTTCGTTGGCATCGTATCCTCGAACGTTGTCTTCTTAAGCCGTTGGAGAAAGTACGGCTCAAGCACTTGTTTCAGTTTTGTATTCATCTCTGCACTCTTCTTAATCGTCCATGGAGATGCATTGCGTTGTCTACCTTCTTCAATAGGATCTCCATACTTGTTGAGGAAAGTTTTGATTGATCCAAGAAGCTTAGAAGATGTGGCAAAGTCAAACAAGGCATGTAACTCTTTCATATTGTTCTGAATTGGTGTGCCTGTTAACAGCAATCTCCGCGTCTTTGGCGAACGTGACAGGATCTTAACATCCATGTGTGTCTTAGTTTTGCTATTCTTGATGATGTGTCCTTCGTCCTGGAAGATGCGCGTTGTGCAATATATAGAGAAGGAGAGAATGATGGCAACTTATGTTAGTGCATACGGCTTGCAAAGTCAATCAAATGAAGATACATGAAGGCCAAATGATACACTCAAATCACAGACAATACATATTGAACACACGAAATCATATAACAAAACAGACTTTCCAGTACAACGTATTGCCAATGGTTATCTTCATATGTCTTGGCAATGTTAGTCAAATCAGTAATGTGGCTTGAGACGAGTCCGTATGTTGTGACCACAAGTCGAGGTGCATTAACACTGCAACAGAAAGCATCTGCAAAGACTCGTTTCCTCTTCTCCTTGCCCATATCACTTGTCACGGCATAAACTGAAGCTTTTGGTACACACATATTCTTGAGAATGAGGTTTGCTTCCCTCTCCCAACTGCGTACTACTGACTTTGGACATACGATTATCGCGTTGTTTATTGTCTTGGCTCTCATCAACGATCCGAGATATGCCAGTGTTTGCATAGTCTTGCCCATCTGTGATTCAGATGTTGCAATGGATTGAGAATGTGAGTGCATAGAGATACAAAATGAAACAAACAAACAACAGGAGCAGACTTACACCCATATCATCCGCAAGGATACCTCCCTTGATTTCATTCTTATACAAACTAGCCATCCACTGCACCCCAATTCGTTGATGTTGGAATAACTTATTATACAATGGCAGTGGCAGTTGTATCTTGGGCCACTTGTTCGAATTGCCAGAAAGGTATAGGTCTCCACTATTATTTGCATCAAGTTCCCAGCAGCCACATGCGTCAAAGCACATCATTACACTATCATCTTGAGATGTATTATTGTTGTTGTTGGAGTCAGTACTGCTGAAACTTACTTCCTCACCGCTGCTACTGTCAAATGAGGAGAATCCACCGTCACCATTTCCTGCTTGGAAACTAGGGTCGTCTTCCTTGTCCTCTTCTTCTTCTGATTCACTACTACTACTCTCTTTGTCGTCAAGGTTAAGCCCAGTCAATCCTTTCCCAAGGTCATCTAACGTTTGTGCTGTCTCCTTGGGACTGTCTTTTGTCGTAGATTCTGCTTCCGATGCATTACTCTTCTCCTCACTTGCCGAGCTCTCGTCGTCACTATCATCAATAACACGTCGTCTATTTGGTGTCTTGGATAACTTTATTACACTTTCATCATCATCAGATTCTTCATCTAAATTGAGTGTTGACAAGTCAATCTCAATTGGCCCATCTTCATCTTTTTCTTCAACTGCCTCATTACCACCTTCTGAACTGTTATTAAAAGTGTCATCCACATCCTCATTCTCATTATTAGAAGCCTCATCTCCACCATCATCTCCACTACTACTACTGCTGCTACTACTATCATCTTCATTCAACATGGCCATGTAGGATATACGAAATAAAGACTTTTTACTATTAGTTTGTGGTGCCGCGATACTTGAATAATCCATTGATGTTCGTGTGTTTGGTGTTATATTGGATTGTTTACCGTTAGGTGGTGTTTCTTTCTTTTCGGCAGCAGCGGCAGGAGATGTTGTTTTCATGGGAGATACTGATGTACGCAATGGTGATCGAACAGGTGATTGATACGGAGGGAATACAGGGGGCGTAGGTGAATAATTGATATCACTCTCTGGTGAACTATCTCCCAAACCATTAAAATTCACACCACTATTCTTATTCTTAGTGACAGTTCCCTGACCTGTTGATGCTACCAAATTAAAATCTTCAACTTCATTATTCATTGTTAATTCAGCCTGCCGGAAACATTCTGATAATCTCATTTTGTTACTCTTTGGTTGTGTTTTGTTAGTATTAGAAGATTGGATGGGTGAATTAACTTCATACTTGGAATGTACTTTATTACTAAAGATTTGACGCATGGGTGACCGTGATGGACTACGTTTGGGTGAATGATATGGTGGAAAGACCGGAGGTGTGGGTGAATTGACACAATCACTCTCGGGTGAGGAAGTTAGTAACTCTTCGTTATTACCATTCAATCCATTACTACCATTTCGATTTTTAGTAGCTGTACCTTTCACATCATAAATTTTATCAACTATACTAACTTCTGTATTAAGTTTAGTATCAAAGTCTTTAAATGCACTTTGGATATGTTCCGAGTTTGGTGGTGGTATTGGTGATTTAGTATCAGGTGTTGATAATTGTAGCTGATGATTATTAGTATTGTTGTTATTCAATGGTGATACCATAAGGAGAGCGGACTCCGATAATGTTGGAGATAGCAGTTCATTTGACTGCTTTGTCAGTACCGCCGTTGACGGTGATAATAGCTCAGTACTAGTGTTAACTTTTAGCTTTGTGGATGTAGAGTTATCCACGTTGATATTGTTCTCTTTGTCTTCCATCAATTGATTTTATAAAATTTTGCTCAAACAATTTTTTCTATGATGGACTTCTCTATTGCCGCCGAAATCAACTCCCTATCAGCAGATATATTTGCTACCCGTCGATAAAGATATATGTGGCCGCCGTGCCGTCGTAATAGAGGTGAGATAATCGATACTTACAGACTTTATTTGTGATGCATGCCGTTGGCTTTGCCAAAGTTAGACTTCTAAACTCAGATTTCTAACTAAAATACGTTTAGGTATGGGTCGGTGGCCAGTCGAACCCACTACTAAATCATCATATCTCATAGTCTCCTATTGTGCCGCCGTCGGTCCTATTCGCCGATATGGTTCTTTATAACAAAGCACACATACTTGCTTACATTGCAATATTATTCTCACCTCTGTTCACTTCGGCCTTCATATCTCCAATATCATTAACAAAACACAAATCTAAAATCAATTGTGCACCAACAAAAACAAGCATGTTTGCAACAACTACTAAACGAACAACATCCGATGAACTAATACCACGTGAGGTATTATTTGGTAATCCGGAGAATATTTCACCTGTATTATCTCCGGATGGTAAATATTTGGCATATTTAGCACCATCGTAAGTTGATATCTTTGCTAAGATGTGCACATCATGTGCTCAAAATTCAAGTGCTTACACTATGCTCACAATCATGGCTCTTGTTTATATATATATAGACCAAACGATGTAATGAACATCTTCATACGTGATTTAAGTATACCCAATGCATCCAAATCGACTGATAAAATGATAACAAATGAGCCAAAACGTGCTATTCGATCAGTATCATGGGCATATGACTCACAAACCATATTCTATATGAATGATAACGATGGTGATGAGAACTTTCATTTATTTGCTGTTGATGCACTTTCAGCATTTGATACCGAGGAAGCAAACTATTTACCACCCGTGAAGGATTTAACACCGGGTGCTAATGTCAAGGCACAGAATATATTTACTAACTATCGATATCCAGACCAGATACTCGTTGGTACTAATGAACGCGATAGTAAATGTTTTGATATGTACAGAGTATTTTACAAAACTGGTGAAAAGCACTTGGACACTATCAATCCTGGAGATGTCATCGGATGGAAGACCGAGGATGAATCATTCGAAATTAGAGCTGCAACTGTACGAAACTCCGAGGATAGTTCAACTACTATCCGTATTAGAATGTCAGCTGATTTAGTACAAGGTTCAAAAGAAGATACAGAATGGAAGGATATCTTTCACTTCCCATACGGTGAAGAAGGTGGTTTAATCAACTTCTTCCCAGGTGGTGAGACGGGTTATTTAACATCCTCATTGGATAGAGAAACAACTGCATTACTCAAAGTTGATTTAAAGACAGGCAAGACATTGGAAGAAATATATTCAAATGATAAGTGTAATGTGGGTGGAATTACATTAGAAAAGGATACAAAAGAGTTACGTGCATTAACATACAACTATGAACGGACTGAACGAGTCTTCTTTGATAAGGAACTTGAGGCGGATCATGACTTTCTCAAAGACAAGGCACCAAACTCAAATGTTGAGGTAGGAGTTGCAAGTCGATCATTAGATGAAAGTAAATGGGTAGTATCATACATGCAGAGTGATGGTCCAACCTCTTATGTTATCTATGACAAGCCATCAAAGACTATCACTCCACTGTTTGTGTCGAATCCCAAGTTATTGGATTATAAGTTTGCACCCATGGAAGACGTTCGAATCAAGGCCCACGATGGATTGGAACTAGTGGCCTACTTGACACGAGCAGTTGAGGAAGGACCAAGTCCCTTGATCTTATTAGTTCATGGTGGTCCTTGGGCTAGAGACTACTGGGGATTCAGGAAAGTCTTTATTTGTATCGTTTTATCATTTTAATTGTCTTTGCAAATTATATGTACTAACAGAAGTTACTTTCATCTCTCTTCAGGGCACAAGCTCAATGGTTTGCAAATCGTGGCTATGCTACACTTCAGGTGAACTATCGTGGCTCTACTGGCTATGGAAAGTCATTCTTACACAGAGGCGATAAGCAGTGGGGTGTGGGAGACATGCAGCACGACCTTACGTCAGCTGTACAGTGGGCAATCGATGAAGGGATTGCAGACAAAGATAAGATTTGCATCTACGGAGGCAGTTACGGAGGTTATGCTTGTTTAGCTGGCCTAACATTCACGCCTGATGTATACTGTTGTGGAGTTGATATTGTTGGTCCAAGCAACATCAAGACACTACTTGATTCAATCCCACCCTACTGGGCTCCCTTACGTAATGGAATGCTACTAAAAATCGGAGATGTTGATAATGATGAAGAGTTTAATAAGAAGATCTCTCCTTTATTCCATGTTGATAAGATCAAATCTCCTCTGTTGATTGGACAGGGTGCTAATGACCCGCGAGTAAAGCAAGCCGAGGCGGATCAGATTGCATTCTCAATGAAAGAGAAGGGTATACCAGTCGAGTATGTTCTGTATCCCGACGAAGGTCATGGTTTTTCAAGGCCGGAAAACAGAATCGATTTCAATGGTCGTGCAGAGTTATTCTTGGCCAAACATTTGGGTGGAAGAGCTGAAGAGTTTGTCGAGGTCGATGGTGCTACCGCTCAATTTCCCTTGTTATTGGAAACAGAACAAGAGGGGGGTGAAGATGAGGAGGAGAAGTTTCAAAGAGCCCTTTCAGCTGAACGGCTGACTAATGAGATCCTAGGTGATATGTAACCATATTACTAGCTTCAGTGACTATATTGTATAAATGATACCTGCCTACTAGTCTCTCTCTCCGCCTGCCATATGAAAGGGGTTTCTAGTTTCTCCTAAAAAGGAGTTCTACCAATTATGTAAACATGAAAACACGATTATTATTTGCAAACTTGTGGTTTGTACGCCTTCTCCATTCTACTACAATACCGCCGCCTCTGCAAACCAGCTATACCCTCTACTATTCAGCTGAATAATCTACTTGATACTTTATCGTCAGTGCAATATACGAGCCTACATTTATAGGATACCATTGAGCCATAAAGTACTCACACTAACACGTGCATTATATCTCGTTGGTGTTAGTGTTGTTCTACAGTCTGCAAATACATAGGTGCTATATTATATAAATGTCAGGACCTGACCAATTACGTCATAGAGGAGGAGGTGCATCTAACAATACTAACTTTGATCTACGTTCCAAGATGATGATACAAGATACCATACACGATAATGATGATAATGAATCAATAGCATCAAATTTATCAAATGGAAGTGCCGGACGACGATATAAACAACAACAGACTCGTGATAGAGGAGAGTCGTTAGAGCATATTGATGAAGAACATGGGATATCAAATTATGAGTTAAATCGATCACTGTTGCGATCTGATAGTGGTGAAAAGAAGGGCTCATTGAGTAATAAGAAGAATAAGAAACATAAATCATCTACATTAAGTATAGACCATGGTAATCACAACAACAATAACAGAGATACACCAAATAAGCAAGATCATAGATCAAAAGCATTATTCTTCAAGACTGCATTCTGGATAACATGTTGGTACTCAACATCACTAGCAACACTCTTCCTTAATAAGATTATATTAAGTAAACCAAACTCATCCGTACATGTTTTGGGTATGTGTCAAATGACTACTGCCGCAGTATTGGGTGGATGGAGTACATTCGGGGGATTAAATTATATACAGAATGTATGTATGAAAGTTTATAGATGTCTAGTACCGGGTGTTGCAATGATTACACATGATAGTGGTTCTGAGATGCTCAATAGTAGTAGTTCACCTACTAAGAAAGAACAAGTTGGTACACCTTCTAAACCAACAGATACAACATCAGGAGTTAGTTTTCACTTTGTACGTGACATGTCAATTGTTGGTATATTACGTGGATTAACAGTAGTATTGGGATTAGTTGCCTTGGAACATGTTCCGGTTTCATTTGTGGAAACAATTAAAAGTACTGCACCGGCATTTACAGTTGTCTTTGCAAAGTTAATATTAAAGGAACGTACAGCCACGCCTGTCATGATGACATTATTACCAATCATCGCTGGATTAATATTATGTTCGGCTTCTGAATTATCATTTGATACCATTGGTTTTGTGGCAGCTGTTTCGAATAATTGTGCCGATTGTGTACAGGAAAGTCCGTGTTGGTATTGTTGTTTCATCATGTGAATTCAAGTTGTTCAATATGAGGTGTGGTCGAGTTGACTACTTCATTTGAACTCCAGTTGCCTTTATTTGATTGCCTTTATCTGCATATGCTAACGAAAGTTATGTTTTATCTCTATTTCAACTTCATAATTGTGAAACGCGCATCTTCTACATAGAATGTCATGTCCAAAAGAATGTTAACGCACTTGAAACCAACACAGTTACAGTTCTATACAAGTGTAGCAGCCTTGGCATTACAAGCGCCATTTGTTCTTCGGGATGCAACGGGCTTAATAAGAGGTTGGTTCCATCATCATCATGCAATGGATGTTGACGGAGAAACATCATCAGGTATTATAGAACAAGATTATCATATACCAGTAACAGAAGATGATCATATCAATTCCGATGGATCAAGAACATTATTACAAGATGATGGTATGTCATTAACCAAACTATTAATAATTGATGCGATATTCTATCATTTACAGAGTGTATCAGCATATTGCACAATGGGATGTATGAGTCCAGTTAGTCAAAGTGTTGCCAATACGTTAAAACGAGCGTTATTAGTATGGGCTAGTATATTATACTTCGGTAATCCAGTGACTAATAGTGGTATATTTGGTATTATGATGGTCGTTGGTGGTGTATTTTTGTACAATCATGTTCGAAGGATTTATCAATCATGATCGTTTCCCTCTACTCTAATGACTAGAACGAATCTGTGGGGATAAATTAAATGATCTATATAACATAAACCTATCTTAAAAGCATATCAATCTATTCAGAACTACCATAGAGATCTGCGCTCTCTATGACTGTTTTCCTTCTTACCAAAATGGAGTTTTCACCATTAAACATGAAAATGACTTTGCAAATCAAGTTTATTGACCGGGTCAGTAGAAGTAATACCGATTGCAATATCATATCGACCACAATAAATACTTACTTTCATATACAAATGACAGAGTAATTAGATCAGCTTTAAAGCTCTTTCGAATAGTAGTAGTAAGTCTGTATATTCAATATTGACTGAATTCGAATAGAAAGGATTTCACACGAAGGTACACATCTTGTGCACTTGTTTACCAATGACAACATCATCAGTATTGCAGCAATCATACTATCAAACTATAGCACGATATGCATTTGGTTTCCTATTAGTTTTCTATGCTGCATCGATATTCGTATGGCAACATAATCATTTAAAGGCACATCACTTTTCTGATCATAATGATACACTTTTGAAATCCAAGGAGGCATTTTATAGAAGAAACAAACAACAACACAGTAGTAGTAGACCAATCCATCATACAGTATCACATATACTAAACAAACCACATTTACCAATATGGGTGAAAGAATATGTTAAGTTTCACAAAGAACAACGTACCAAGTACATAACTGCAAAACGCAATAACATTACCAGTACAGATGTTAAATTCTTAATATCACGATGTCTCACTAATGATAAATGTGGTGGAGCATCGGATAGATTACAGGATATGCCATACAATATGATGCTAGCCAATCGTACTAATCGTGTATTATTAGTTCGATGGGAGAAACCGTCAATGTTGGAACATTATTTGATACCTCCGTCTCATCATGATGATGATTCAATAATAGATAACAGTAATGACTACTATGAAGGTATAGATTGGACAATACAAGATGAACTATATGAGTATCTTCAGTCAGAAGGGAATTGGAATTTAAAAGGTAACGAAGAAGATAGTAGATTAAAGATTGTTAGTACGATACGACGGGATAGTGCAGCTCCCAAGTTTCGTAAGTATGAGAATGATATTGTTGGACATAAGATGTGAGTATTGTTATAGTCTCGTGTGTGTATCTGAAGGCCTGTTGAACGATGAGTACATGATTGTTGTTTTATGCCTGATCTAACACATACGATCCTGTTTGCATCAACTTGTAATGCCATCACACTTGTATCTATATTAGATATCATGACATATTTAGATTGATGTTCTCACCATCCAAAGCATTGACACAACATGTCGAATCAACAATGAAATCATTACAACTTGTACCACAACAATACTCATCAGTACATTTACGTGTCAAGTATCCAGTAGAAAACATAAATGAAAAGACATTTACATTCCAAAGTCATAAAGATAAGATAATACACTGGGCAACGAATGCAGTTAATTGTGCAGCTGAATTGCATCCAAACTCGACTATATATGTCTCATCTGATAATAATGATACTATTGGTTACCTATTGGAAGAATCACACTTTGCCCAACATTATATAGATGCTACCAAACACAAGAAACATCCATTAGTTATTAAGTTAGTTGCACGGGATTACTCAAAGGAAGTTGAACATGTAGCATTCTCAACTAATACCGAGGCTGATAGTTTCATGGATGTGTTTATAGATTTGATGATATTGGGACTAGGCAAGTGTGTTGCACATGGCGTGGGTGGGTATGGAAGGCTAGGTGCCGCCTTGAGTGGTGGTGAATGTGTCATGGCACATCGAACACATCTTGGCAGGCCTAATATGTGCTCGGATGTGCTTGCCAAGATAAAGGTTTGACAACTAGATGATTATTCAGCTTTAGAATCCACTTTTTACACTCTTTACAATTCTATACAATCTTTACATAATCATGACAAGTCTCGCGAAAGCAGACTGAACTAACGAGCATCACACTCAGCTGGTGAGTGGTATCACTGGCTTGGTAACACTCATTTGCTCCATTGCAACAACTGTATAGTCCAGTAGAAATGGAACGAGATGGTCTACCCTTTAGTGCACTTCCAGCTCTATCACATGCCCTTACATTGTTGCAAGAGCCCTCGATGGTACCATTGATCAAGCCACCATTATTAAATGCAACACCTCTACAGGCGAAGTAAGCATTGCAACTGTCAATGATCCCGCCATTGATTGTACCTCCATTCTGTGCAGCAAAGGCGCAAGCTAGGTCACCATTATTGCAACTCCTTATAATCTTTCCCAGGTTTCCACCTTCTCCACCAGCAAACTTACAAGCAAAGTCACCATTGCTGCATCCTTTGAAGATTGAGGTAGCTGTGGTATCTACACAAGCTTCTTTCCCTCCACTACATGTATGTCCATCCATACAGATATCAGCCGATAGGCCAGAACATGGATCTCCACCCTCACCATCGTCACAACACTTTCCTTTACAGGCTTCAGTACAGGTTGTATTCTGGACAGTCTTTCCTCCAACAGAAGTTGTAAATCCGTTCTCACACTCGATGGTCTTCTTCTTAGAGCACTTGCTTCGGCTCTTTGAACTCTTTGATTTTGAACTCTTTGAATAAGTACCGCCGCCGCTACTTGTGGATTGGAATCCGTTCATATCTAGATTGTCCATAGACATGGAAAGAGAATTGGTCTTTACTACTGTTGGCTTGGCTGATGATGACTCGTCAAGCATTCTCATCCTCCAAGCATTTGCAATAACTCTACTACTCCCTTTCTTGTTTGAGAAACGAGAATGTCTCTGACCCTGATACCCACCCTTACTAATCATAAGATCTTGGTTGAGGTCCCCTACATCAACTTGCTTGGATATATCTTTGAACTTCTTGGTTCCCTCCTCTAAGAGAACGGGCATAGTATCATCTTGACCGTGTCCATCAAGAACAGTTTGCTGCACGGAAGATACTTTGGCGGCATTATTGATATTAGTAGGATCAATAATATGTTTAGTCTTTATCAATACGAGGATATCGATACAGAGAGATGAGAGGTAGATTAGTTTGAGAGTAATGATGAATTAGAAGTAGAAGAAGATCCCTGATATAAATCGTTATCAGTGTGGCTTACCTCATCTTCCTTGTGTCCATTGTATGAGTATGCCAATGTCTTATCGGCTGCAACTAAAACACCAGCAATTGCCAAACTACCCTTCTTATTTTGTTTACTACTCATGATATTGATATTGATATTTTGCAATGTGACATAGGGTAGTGATAGATAGTGATAGTGATATGGTAGTGATAGACTCGATGAATGAGATATTGATACTGATACGTTCTTCCTATTTGTGTTCAAATTATGAAGAGATGGATGCTGGATGGTCAAGTACCACTTTACACAGACTTTACACTATGTATCTTGTTACCTATTGAATACCATAGACAAGGAATACATAGACGATGAAGCAGGTAAGTGGTGTGAAGTTTTGGGTGGATGCAAGTTTGCAAAAAGCACAGGATATGTCTCCTTTCTTCTTCGGTATCCTTTCATCTCCCCGCCCTGGCCCCTGGCCCCCGACGCCCCCCTGTTTCGCTCTGTAGAATCATTAAATGACCGCATACAGTAATAAGCGCGTTAGACGTGATACAAAACGTGATACAAATGCTATACAATTGCAGCTAAGTGATTTACCCGGGGGGATACTACCCAAAGTAGCGTCTTTTCTACCGAACACATCTTGTGTATCATTTGCATTTTCTCTCTTTGACTTTGATGCACCAATAACATCATCTAAGATTAAGATATGCAAAGCCATCATCAATGCATCTGAAGAGAGCTGGGAGATTCTTAATTTTAAAGATATACAAGATGTATATGGGCGTAGTTTAATAGACGATGATATCCGATGGATATTGTTAGCGATTGATGGAGTTGACAAAATCAAATCATTATACTTTACAAATTGTACTAGTATTACTGGCGTTGGTTTGCAGCCTCTAACAGGGTCTACTGTATTGGAACGGATTGATTTAAGCCTTGTTTATCTCGATCAGAATCCAACAATTGATCCCGAGCCTCCCATCTCTGTGTCTGTGGTCGTACCTATCTTGAATAGCATTATTGAGAGAGAAGATAATGTTTTGGAACATGTTCAGCTACCCAAGAAATGGCGTGTTGAGAGGAGTAATGTACTGACACAGTTCTTGCAAAGATTTGATAGGGTGTTGAATGGTCGTAGATATCCCTGTTTTAACTGTGGAAAAGTTTGTCAACGTTTTGAAAATGAATACTCATATGAATTAGTGAATTGGGGACAGGGAGAAAATGATGCAGCCTGGTGGCAGTTAGAGTATGGCGTAGTGTCTTTGAGTTGCCACCATTGTGAGAAGAACTTCTGTGGTGGATGCGAAAATGATTATGATTTCAATTTCTGCAGAACCTGTGAAAGGTACTATTGTCGAGAGTGTAATAATGTGAATTATTGCCAGGGAAGTATTTGCACTAAGCCGCTTCAACCGGCATCTTGTGTGGAATGCAATCTTGTGAAGGACTGGTGAGTTGGTAATTTGTATGTACCTTCAAGGATCCTTTCAGATCATGGTACTCATACCGTCATTCTTTTCAATGTACAGTGACGAATGTGGATTGGCATATTGTCAAGATTGTGTGCCAGCGTGGGTAACTTGTCAGTTTTGCGAGGAATCAATATGTAATTACAACTGCTATATGAATATTTGTCAGGGTGGTGGCTGTGAAAGAGCTAATTGCAATGGATTAGACTCGAGGGGAAACTACTCAGCACGCAGGGATTGTACAAGCTATAACCAGGAATTGCCTGAGCCTGAATGTGTCGAGGTCAGAGAGTGTAAGGATGAGGAAGATGATGAGGAGAATCATAAATTTTGCAGTGAGTGTTGGGAGAAGCAATGTGAAGGGATCAAATAAGAGGATAAATATACCGCCCTATCTTTGACTCAATATACTAGAGGATACAGCCTAAAACAAGAAGATTAACTCTCTAACATTATCTTTAAGTAGTATTGCAGCAATATCTTCTCTCGGGAATTAAGTTATCCCACGAAGCAGAATAATCCAAACAACTTTCCACTTCAGAGAGTACTGTTTTGTGCAATCTTATGAATAATTATCCCCACGGTATCCAGTTTCTTCTCCCCCCATGAAAAAAAATGACGCACTCGGCAATCTATCTAGTATATTTAAGAAGAAGGATGATTTCTTCCCAATCTTTAAAAGAAGTTGGCGCTAAAATGCCGCATCAAAATAATAATGCCGACAAAAGTAGTAACAACAATAACTCAACAAAAATAAATGCCTCATCGTCATTGATAAGCAAAGTAGATCCAGTAGTTCGTGCATTAAACACAATAATGTATGGATTGGTTGTACACTTTGGTACATTATGGATGATTGAATCATCCTACACCGCAATACACAGCGATAATACTACCGCCACCGAGGATATTGACACAACTCAAAGACCAAACTCATCATTACTACTTATATTATTCTTACATGAATATTGGATATATCTACAACATACCAACGTATTATCTAATCCATTATTACAACACTTAGATCGTCAATATGGTATTGCCTTGTTGAAGAATAATAAACATTGGAGTATAGCTGGTAAGTACCTAGTATGTAATTTGAGCACATCTTGTGCACTAATTTTTGAACTTCAGTTCTAACACATGCAATATCTTATGCATATCTCCATTTTGTAGGTACTTTGAGTGCATACTGGGCTAGAGAAACATTTGGTATGCTTCTATGCTTACCATTCCTCGTAGCACAAGAGCACACTATTGATAGTGGATTTACATCAACACAATACATGATACTATACTCATTAATATATCACACTATCAAATCCCGTGGTGTTAGACAAGATGCATTACAACGATATTCATCAAAATTTGGTATAATGAGGTTAGTCATTGATAAGTTCTACACTCACTCACCATCAGAATTGTTAGTTACTATTTTGAGATTGATATTGCAAGGTGTTGATACCTTTATACATTATTGTATAGTGAGAGATTTAATATTGAATAGTGATAGTGATGTATCGTCATATGCTTGGTTTGTGAATGCAATGCATATATTGTTTACTGTATGGGTATTACATGCAGCCTTGAATCAACTGTTTAGAATGAGCACGGCCAGTATTATGGTTAATACTTGGCAATCATTAACGGGTAAAGGAACAACAGTCGATGAGAAGACGAAAGGTATAGAGCAACAAGGTTCATTTGATGTTACTGAAGGTGAAAGTCTGTCGTCAAGTAGTGAAACAACATCCTTATCCTCTTCTGACAACGGCAGCAACCGCAACCAGCCGGATATGAAAGAAGAGGAAGATCAAGAATACATTGTACGACAGCTTCTACATCATAAACGAGTTCAAGACAATCTTAAAGGTAGACAAGGAGCGGCAAGTAATGGTGTTGACAAGGCAGTACGATTAGAAACGGCTGTGACAATCCTTTCATCGTTCTTCATGTTGGGCTTGGGCGAAGTGCCGCTCATGGCTCTGTCCACAGATATGGACAACAGCTGTATGAATTGGTTTAGTTTAACACAAGACAAGCAAAGAATCATATCACTATCATTATATGCGTGGCTACTTTGGAGTTTACTACACGGTATCTGGGGTACTTTCCTCAAATCTCGGGTACTACAAAAATCAATGAAGGCTATGCAGTTACATCATACATCTCCGGCCAGCATTCGTCAACGTTCTATACTACACATGATAGATTTGGCAGTAATGATTAGTATAGCCACATTTGTGGTACCTCCGGAAAGCAAATGGTTGATATTGGTAGTATGTGCCTTTCTTAATGCCAAGACATTCTTGCAATCGATGCAAATTCAATATCCAAAGTTGATATGGAAGAGCTTAATTGGTATGGAATTTATGGCCAAATTGGCAGTCTTGAGAATGGTTTCTCAGATTCTATTGGATGATGTTACAATGATATCGTCCGTGTTATCGGTTGTATGGGCTGTATGGGTAGTCTCTAGTCCAGTCCCTACACCTTGTGAAGTTGTCCAGTGTCGAAATCAAGCGCATGTGGTGTTTCTTGGTCATCCTGCACTATTATCTGATTGTTGGGCACTTTGGTTACTGCCCTACTCACTGAAGGAACGATGGCAAACTCCTCTTTGGACTGTGTTACTCTGGCCAATCCATTATATGGTTGGGTTGTATGTCTGCAAATACCGAGCAAAGCTGTTTGGTAATGGTGCATCTTTTTTCTGCTGTGATGATCATTACTATGGAGATACTAGGATGCAAAACTGGGTTGCTTCACACTTTGGCAGGCACTTTGTGACACATCCAAGTCAAGTTAAGGATAATATCGAGGCTGCAGCTCGTCATGCAGAGCACATAGGTGTCAAGGTCTTGTGCTTGGGTGCCCTAAACAAGGCGGAGAGTATAAATGGAGGAGGAATGGGTATTGTTAAGGCCTTGGGACCAAAAAGAAGACTGTCTGTTATACATGGAAATCATTTAACAGCTGCAGCAGTAGTTGAAACAATACATCAATGCTTTGGTAATCAAAAAGTAAAGCTTTTTCTTACCGGAGCTAGTAGTAAAGTAGGGTGGGCTGTTGCGCAAGCATTGAAAGGTCGACATGGATATGATATACTGTGTCACAGTACTGATTCAGGACGAAGAAAGTACTTTGAAGAGCATGGATTCGCTTCTGCCTCGACTCTTGTGGAAGGATGTGCATACACAAACTATTGGATTGTTGGAAAGTATGACACCGAGGTTGCCAAGCTTATACCACAGAATGCCACTGCAATTGTCTTCTCGGTTCCTCATCCGCTAGAAAGTCGTCCTGATGTTCGAGTGATTGAGGCGGGTACACTTCATATTGACTTGAATCGACTTGATAGACCTCGAGTCTTTACCAACAAGCTCAAGGAACATGAAATCTTTGCCTGCCATGCCGCCAGTGTAGTAGCCTGTCATCGATTGGAAGGAGGAGGAGTTGAACGAATTGACGAGGTTGGGCCGGTCGATCCAAATACAATGGATAGTTGGCTCGTTGACGCCAAGAAGCTAGGCTTTAGTATCCCTCAATACGAGCCTATTGTCATTAAAGCAAAGCCCAGTCCTCTATGTATCAAGGACAAGCCGCCAGTTGTAATTGTGGGTGGAGGACCAAGTGGCCTGTGTGTGGCCGCACAACTTAGTCAAAAGCAAATCCCTCATGTCATACTCGAGGCAGAAGAAGATCCAAATGTATTTGGCTCATGGACACAACACTTTACAGGTCTAGAAATCACAACCCAAAAGAAGTGGTGCAGTTTACCTGGGTTGCCAATGAGTGGCAAGGACTATCCAAACGAAACAGTGACGGCTGAGGAGTATCAACAGTATCTCAAGCAATATGTACAAAGATATTCAATCAATATCAAGCGTGGGGTTAGAGTACAATCTATAGAAAAGGGTACTGATGAGCAGACTCCATATATTGTCAAATGCAGTACTAAATTTGAGGAACAAGAACTTAGTGAAGTGGCTGCTTGGTCAGTTATAGATGCCACGGGCAAGCATCGGAAACCTCAAAAGAACACAAGTGATGATATCGTGAGCAAACTAGATGCCTGTGACATACCACATGTTCATAGTACAGAAATGTGTGATGAGTCGAAGTGGCAGCAAGCAATTCAAGCAGCTCAAAACGGGGCCTTGTGTTTGGTAGGCTTTGGCAACTCTGCTGCCGATATCATTACGACCATTCTACAGGATTGTGAGTCAGATAATGACAAGAATGTTCAACCAACGATACATGTCGCTGCTAGAACGATACCTCCCGTATTACCAAGACGAGCAAAGTTCCTAAGGGTAGACACGCTAGGTTACTTCATGAGGGTATTACCATTACTGATTCAAGATATATTAGTCAAGCTACTATGGTTATTCATCCCCGATAGTAAGACATGTAACGCCGCCTTTCCACCACACCTTAAGCGTTGGGAAAAGATAAATGGCAGAGTACCTGTTATTGACAAGTATGGGATGCTTGCATCAGGGTTTCAATCGGGAAGGTTGGTAGGCCATGGTCCAATTCTTACTATAGCGGAGGGACGAAAAGTACGATTTAGTGATCAGCCATTGGCTGGCAATCTTACTTCCTCGTCATCTGGGGTAAAGATTGTTGACATGGTTATTTTGGCTAACGGTTATATTCAAGACTGCATCATTAAAAGAGAAGATAGACTAAATGGATTGTATAAATGTGGATTCAGTGCAGATCGGTTTCTACCTTTAAAATCAATCGGAGAAGAGGCAAGAGCCATTGCAAATGATATTGAGTCATCCTTCAGACGATAAATACTCTAGGTTATGATATAACTGATCTCCCTCTCCACTTCATTTGTATATCAAACACCCACGTAGTACGGTATGAATAGGTAGAATACTACCGCATGTTCATCTAACGGTGGTTCTTAATCCATGCATCCGTCTCGGTCAGTATCTTCTCGTAGGAATCAGCAGTCTCGGGACAGTATGTGGTCATGACTTCTTCGAGAATTGAATTGTGTACTTATGATATATTGATATATTAATTGGAAACATGAACAATGAGAGTGGTAGTGTGATTAAACAGTAGTGTGATTAAACAGCACAACAGCAATCAAACAAAGAAGAGGAAAAGCTCACCTCGTTTCACACATATTACCTGGGCCTCAGCAAACCACTCAAAGAGTCGACTCCAATCTTCGTTCGTCATCTTTGTTGTAATTCGTTCATCGTCGGAGTCGCTATTGTCAGTACTGTTGGCGTTGGTTTTAGTAACAGTCTGCCACTTCCCCGAGTTAACAACAACCTTTCTTCCACGACCACCTCCACCTCGTGCCATCTTTGAGAAGAATTTGGCTTGACTTGTAACGCTGCTAGATATTTACCTTAGGCTTAGTTGTTACGACTTCTGCTAGGCGATAAGTTAGAGAAACAGAGTGGTCAGAAAAGCTAGCATTGCCGACACCAACACATTATGCGACTAGATTATATTACCTTGGGAGATAGTGGTTAATATTGATCTTTGGAAAATGAGTACAATTTTCGTAGAGTACTTTTTGGGGTATGTATGTTTCACATAGTAATAGCAACTGATGATAGTTGCAACTATCAACCAAACAAATAGTCAACATACGTAATTTCAATGAAGCCGTCGAAGAAGTCGTCTAAAAGAAGCAAAGGCAAAGGGAAGGGCAAGAAGTCCGATGGCAAAGGGAAGTTGCAAACGAAGGATAGAGACGAAGAAGATGAGTCGCACAACGATGATACCCAGTTACAAGTTACGAATGATGTACTAGATCAACTGCTCAACAGATTATCTCTTGACGACTTAGGAGAGTGCACTCATGGCTGTCCTGTTGCTGCTGCCAAGAGGGGCATCGGCAGTGTCCGAAGTTTTATAAAGCTATATGAAAGAGAACTGAATGATTCCTACAACCGAATTGAAGCGATATTGTGTAAACAAAGAAGGACACAAAGTAGTGAAGAATCAAATGATCGGCTATCAAAGAATGCACAGGAAGGATGTCACCTAGCCGCAGGTGCGGAGCTAGTCGATTCTCTTCAACATCATTTGGAGATATTTAGAAGCGATTTATCCAAGAGAGAATTGCTTTTGTCAGCTCTTTTATCATTAGGAACTGATTATATCCTGAAAGAAGAGGATCAATACACAATTATGGCCGCTTCAGTGGTAGTTGCTTACTTGAGAGTTGATGGTTTTGGCAGTAAATTCAATCTAAACAAGACAGGGGATATTGCAGAAGATTTAATATGCAATCGAGTTCGAACAACGGTCCAGTTCTACAATAAGAGGCTAAATTGTTCTTGCCTTAAGCAGAAGTGGCAGCAAGTAAGAGGGAACCAGAAGATCGGTCACTGTACACATTGCCTTGACACGGTGAAGAGTACAGATGTATCTCTCTGTAGCGGATGCCGCATGGTTTCATATTGTTCGAGTGGGTGTCAGAGAGCTGACTGGCCTGAACACCGTGATAAATGTCTTCAATTTAGGAAGCAACACAATTTAGATTGAGTTATGATGAATTGGAACATGAATGAAGGTTGGTACACTGAGAAGATGGAGACGTTTTGTAATATGTAGCCCCTAAGTTTACATGTGTGGTGCTATTCATATAATAGCATATCAGCAACCCCATATTCCTCAATTGTATATCAAACATTAGCACTTTTTCTTTCTTCCCGCTCTTATCTAAAGAACCCCCCAAAGCTGTCGTCGTAATCTTCAAAATCATTTTCTGGTCTATACCTTCCTCTCTTTGAACTAAACCATTGTTCATAGTTGAATTCCTCCCTATTTGAAGGGAACTGTGGCCGCCAAATCAAGTAGGCAGCCATACCAAAGAAGGGGAAGAACTTGGCAACATTTCTCAAAAACTTTTCCTCCTCCAAACTTCGTCCTCTACGCTTCCAATCATCATCGATGAGCCATCCCTGGAAGATGCCATATACCCATAAGTCCAATACGAAGCTTGCGGCTACACGATCCTTATCAAGTAGCTTCATGAAGTCAACCATACGCTTATCGGATACCCAAATTGGTGGACCAAAATCTTCCGGACGGCCACAGAATCCCCAATATAAGGCAAACAAACCAATCCCACCCAATAACACTCCCAATCCTCTCCACTCTCCAAGCACCATGGCATTCTTATCTAGTTCTTCCTTGTACAGAGGACGGATACGACGGACAAAGCCCCTATCCCGTGGATCAGATACCAAATCCCGAGCCGTCGTGTATCGTTCCGATGTCCTTGCAAATAGATATGGCAATAAGAATGCCGAGGAGAAGAATTGCATTCCCCAAATAGTTGGTACCAATCCAATTAAGTTTCGTTTCGTTAACGCCACCGGTGGTACTAGCACGATACCATTATCCAATACCTCCTCTTGATTTTCCAACATTCGCAGTAAATATCGTGAGTCTGTAATCTTACCATACGGACCAGTACCCGATCGTTTATCACTTAAAAATCCCAAATACATGAATGACCATGCAAATATACCATTGAACAATCCCTCCAATACCGGATTTAACTTGGCAGCCGTGGGTAAATGCAATGCCGGTGCAATGAACATGAAATTAAAACTCAAACTTTGCACCTCACTTAATGTCTTGGCATCTGTATGGAAAAAGTCCTTCCCGGGTAATATGCCATTACTAAAGTATACCACATAAACGTATGCAATCCATGCCACGAACGGTAACCAACGCTTTGGATCATTAATAATCTTCGTAGCCAATGATAATATCTTTAATCCACTTGATCCAGTTTTTAATACAGCCGGTTCATTAAAATCATAACCCTCGACAATCAAATTCGTATTCGGATCAACCTTGAAGAAGGAACAACCTCGTGCAAATGGTAAATTACCATACTCATTCTCAATATGCCATAAAACGCCAATACTTGTCATTGGCGCATCATACGCCCGTCGTGACACTCTATCAACACGATTCCGTCCCAATTGAAATGTCGGTGTATTAATCCTATCCCGTCTACCTCTACCCCGTTCAGCTCTACCCACACTTAATTCATCAATAACATAATAAAAATTATCAGGTAAACAATCACTAACATATAATAAATGATCAGCTAATCTATCCTTTCCTTCGAATGGTTCGGAGAATTGTGTATCATCATAATATATATTATCATCAAAGCATGATAGTGCTAGGGGTATGTTACGACGATTCCATGCCTCAAAGTATTGTTCTACTGCTGTTAATGAATTGAAGGATTGGAAGTCGGGTCGGTAGGGTATTAACCCACCACCACCTCCGCCTCTGTTTATTCCTCGTTGGGGAATACGGTCAAAATCATCATCAAAGTCATTAAATTCACGACCTCGTCTTCTAATACCACGTGTATTCCTACTACTGCCATTGGTATTGATAAAGTTGGAACCCCTATCGTAAGGTGAGTCACCTCTACTATTACCAAAACTACGTGAATTAATCCTCCTTGTTGTTGATCCGTCAATATTGTCAAATATTCTAGCACCTCCTTGACGTGGTGGTGGCGGTCTGTCAAAGTCAACATTATAATTAGGATAATTAGTATCACTGTATGGTGCGTTGGAGCCACGAAAGCCTACAAATCCTGGTGAGTTACGTCGTCCAAATCCACCATTGTTGATATTTGTGTTGCGTGGTGGTTCCTCACGGATTGAATCTCGTAGGTATGGTCCAGGCGGACCGCCATATTCTAAGTCATCGTATGGTCCTACTAGATCTCTCAGTCCTGCTTTTAATACTGTTTTAGATTTGGCATTTGCTGTATATGTATGTGTTGTTTGTGTCGAGGATGTTGGCAGCTGGTGTCTCTCGTGTATTTTTATCTTTGAGGGATGTTTTGCTATGTTATTTATTGGTGTTGTATAACCATATGATATGTTAACTATTGCAAATAATTGTAGTAAGAAGAGCATCGTCATGGTGTATTAATTACATTGGATAGGGTCGACGCCGCCAAGCCTATAATAGGTGTCAAAAGGTTAGGAGGATGAATATGAGGTGTTATTTCGTTGTATCGCCAAAGAATAAGGGAGGGGCGGTCAACAACTTAGAGGTTGCGGCTTCTTGGTTATCTTTCAGTCTTCACCGTAGCAGTTTAGTAATATCTCTATTGCAATGCGGTAGTAGTTGGTTAAAGTCTGTTTTGCGGTGATATCATATCGCTCGGTGGCACTCTACAATATAAACAAATATGATGCTCAGAAGTATGGTAGTACCGTCTTTACCTTAGAATATGACCGTACAGACATAATGGGTCTAATTCGTACGGACATATCCTAAGCGGTCTCAGACCCATGCAGACATATACCTTGGGGCTCAAATTACTAGCAAAAATGAAGGGGTACAGACATAATTTGTCAAAATTTCTGCGCGATGCGCAC
>Ga0214478_100032_pt1 | contig 59021 bp, 42 predicted proteins | sample M1_20Mar14CPVII9_2_FD_178001 | JGI IMG/M metagenome (GOLD analysis project Ga0214478, IMG submission 178001) | Marine eukaryotic communities from Monterey Bay, California, United States - M1_20Mar14CPVII9sort6BwellD7 | ecosystem: Environmental > Aquatic > Marine > Unclassified | place: USA... | reverse complement strand
TTGCAAATCATCTCAAATCGAGAACCGCCGTAAAAGGCTTTTTCATCCTCCTTTTGTTTATTGTTATTGTGTATGTCAAGCAATAGTATGAAATGAGATGATTGAGTTGAGAGAGAGTATTCTAAAGTCTAAAGTAGATTATGTCTCGTTTTTCACTCACCTCTTCACCTTCGTCAGCCTTATGCTTACTATGAATGCCTGCACCATCATCCTCCTTACGATTGTCTTCTGTACTATCATCTTCTTCTCCCTTCCTTTTATTGAAGAATCCTTTCTTCCCCTGATGTATAGGACGAGCGATATATTAGCAAATGAATAAGAACCAAGAGATAATACCAATCGATCAGTAATATAAAAAATACATACCTTCTTCGCCTCTTCATCATGACTCATGATAAACTGAGAGTACGCCTTCTTCTCTTTGCCTTTCTGAATAGCATCGGCCTGTTCAGAGAATGAACTGACAGATGACGAGACGGCACCCTATGATAATGATCGATAGGTGGATAGCAAAAGAAATAGAGCAATGAAGAGTAAGCGTTAGTATAACAGTGGCATAATGAAAAGAGAAGGTATGAAGAGTCAACAATACATATCAATCATAGTCCATAGTAGTACATAGGGGCACCATCAACGCGTGTGTCATATATTGATCTATATCACATCGATCAAAATCATAGTCATAATGTTACTCACATTAACATCATATGCATTTGCAATAGAAGAGGTGGCGATGACAGCCAAGGAGGAAATAAATAGGAGTTTCATAGTAGTAATCACGGTGTATAATAGATTATGAGATCTGTAAAGCAGACATGACCACTATAACAGAGAATAGCATGAGTAGTTCCAATCACTCTTTATGTCTCTTTATGTCATTCATTGAACTCGATGGTATCCTCATTTTTCCGGCGCGGCGGCACCACTCTCTCTAGGCCCTAGCTAGAGGCATCCACAACTACTATTTAGAGGTGGTTAGTAATATGTATGTACTTTTGATGCACCTAGTTTATTATTAACGTCTGACACAATAATGCCAGCAGTAAAACATCATAGACTAAGCTTTGTATGTGTCAATGATGTCTATTCATTTGACAATGTCGATGATAACTCCGATCATCCGCGAGGAGGGTGGTGCAGAGCTGCTTCCAAAATAAAACAGCTCGTTCGAAATAAGAATGAGAATGATTCTACAGATAACAATACCTCAACAACGATATTATCAGTAGTAAATGGTGATGTACTAGGAGGATCATCACTATTAGTTAATTGCAAAGGACAAGTTGCAATTGATGTAATGAACAGTATAAACATTGACTTGGCTGTTCTTGGTAATCATGAGTTTGATTATGGAGATGAAGTATTGAAACAACGATTATATGAATCGAATTTTGATTGGTTGGGTAGTAATGTATACTATCCACTACAAAAACGGGATGATGGTGATGGTAGTCATAATGTTAAATTGCAAGAGAAAGTACTAGATGAAGAAGAGGATACATACTACTTTCCAAATATATGCGGTAATGGCAAACTATACAACCTATCAAACAATATCAAAGTAGGTATATTCGGATTAGTTACGAAACAAACACCCAAGATATCATGTCCATCGAAAGATGTTACATTTGATTCTGACATTATTAAAGTTGCAAGACGTACGGCAATCAGATTACGTAAGCAAGGTGCACAAGTATTAGTTGCAATTACACACTTGTCAGAGGTTGAAGATCGATTATTGGCGTCTGACACTGTAGTTGGTGTTGATTTGGTATTGGGTGGACATGAACACGAGCCTTTAGCTACTATGATTCATCGGAATCAACAACATGAGGGTGAGGATACTGGTAGTAGTGTTGATGTTAGAGAAGTGGAAGCAGTGAAGAAGCATAACGAAGGGGGTGTACTCATCTTTAAATGTGGCATGAATGCATACTGGGTTGGCTCTGTTGATTTAGATATTACAATAGCATCATCGGAAGAGGATGATGCAAAGGTTACTTCCATATCAACATCATGGTCAATGGAAGCTGTCAATTCAACAGTACCCGAAGATCCAACCACCTCTGATATCGTCAAGAGGTATAGAAAAGAGACAGATGAAAATGCAATAAAGATTGCGTTCGGAGAAGAAATTGCATCAACAATTAGTCTTGATGATGTTATTGCAGCCATTGGAGGTGATAACATGCCGTTGGACACACGTATGTCATCTGTACGCAGGCGAGAGGCTACTGGTGGGAATCTAGTGGCCGATGCGATGCACTGGGTATTACAAACAAGCATGAGTGATACAAATAAGAATAAGTATCCCATGTTGGCCATGATTAATGGAGGTTTCATCCGAGGGGATAGATTGTATAAGTCCGGATCTACTTTTACTGTCCGTGATGTATTGAATGAGCTACCATTTGCCAGAACAATGAAAGTTTTAGAGATTGAGGGATATCATCTCAAGTCGGCTATGGCACAACAATTCATGGGGTCATCAAGAGGACCAACGGGTGCATATCCTCACCTTTCTTCCAATGCAAGGCTGACCTATTCACTCATTACAGAGTTGGATGGTAGTGAAGATATTAATATCGAATCCTTCACGGTTGATAATGTACAAGTATTAGACGCACAAAAGTATCTCATTGCAGTAACATGTTTCGTAGCCGGGGGTAATGAAGGATGTACGTCATGGTTGCAAAGCAATTGTGTACAGAATTCGGCTTGGGATGATGTGAACATGTCTTGTATCTTATTAAAGTATCTACAAAGTAATTCTGTTATTCATCCTGTTTTAGAAGACCGTGTCAAGAAGATAAACTAATAAAGAGTTTGAGCAAAATTGCACAATATCAGCTTGTGAAGTGATAGAAGTTCCTCAGTACTATCAAATGTAAATTTAAAGTAAGCCTCAATCATTTAGGTCTCTCTGCAACTACTACATAGTCAAAGCCCATTGTTATTCTACCATCCTTCTGCCTGTTGGTAACTTCCCGACACTCCTGTTCCAATTCATCAAGGACACTACCCATTTCTTTTCCCAATCCTTTGGTTGGGAATAACTTTAGCTTACTCCGTCCGACATTAATTTGTCTTAACATTGTAGAGAAATCATATCGAATTGGATATTTTTTAGACTCAACCACTTTCAATCCTGCTCTTTTAACATTTCGTTCAATCCAATCTAGTGGATACTCACGATAACAACGATGTTCAGCTAATAGGATACATGCATCTCGAACTTTTGTAATCTTACAAAACACATTAGCATCCCCGTCAACACTATCGGGTATGGGCTGAAGTCCAATGATGTAAAGTCTACCACCCGGAGCTAAATGCTTTACAAGACGATGAAAGATCTGATCTTGAAAGTAAGGAGAGAACCCATCAATCGCACCAACTAAGTAATCGGCTAAAATAGTATCAAATTGTTCATCTTGCAACAATGCATCACCGCTATCATCAAACTCAATACCACCATTTTCTTCTTCAACTTTAATGCCAGTCTTCCAATTACCAATAATAACACTACCCTGAGATTCAATACCTAAATCCTTGGCTTGTTTATAGACATTCTTTCTCATTGTTTCATCGGCTGTGATTGCTACATATGACTCCATTGATATGTCTGGAGCAGCCGACAATTCACCGTTGTTATTGATATTGGTTAATAATCGTTCACGATGTATAATCGAGGCCATCCATCGTAGTGAATGTGTACCAGTACCTGCATCTAAGAATCTTCCAAAGCATGGAGTGTTGGATTCCAATTGACATTGTTCAAGATAACCAAATAATGCATCTCCTTTCTTGTGAGCAAACTTTTCTATTGATGAGAGATCGAGATCATCTTTCAATAATGATGATGATGGATCCGCTGGTTTTGACATTTTATTAAAGAAAGCTGATAATTGATGAATTGGAGTATTAATATTGTGTTGATGCAATAACAATGGCTTTGCAATAAAAGCTGTAAGGAGTGAGGTTTGTCTCATAAAGCTAATAATCGATAATCGAAGAGATAGTTTTTAGTCTCTGTGAGTGGTATCCTATAATAGTTGAAAGATATAGGCAAGCATATCGTACAATACTAGATAATACTCAACATACTTACCTTTTGGTGTTGGCCGATTTGAAGTAATGTCACTTGACCACTACCAAATGACAAAATGATAACAAAAGCATGATATAACACCGTACCACCACAAGACAACTACGTATATTGGAGATGATTCGTCTATACTTATCTGAATGGCTGCAATCCTCTGCAATCTGATTAGGATACTGCTCCATAATTTAGAGAGAGAAAAAAAGATCAATGAGTCATTGTTGTTATTATCATCGATTGTTGATATCGTAATGTTTATGCAGCACACTTGTGTTATATATAATGACTTTGCCTATCTATATTCTAGTAGTGGCAATTCTTCACTGTGCCGCTGCATTCAGTGGTGGCCGCCGACTGACAAGATACTCTTCCAAAGTATCCTCATCATATCAACAACAACATGTTGTTACCTCTCATAGAAGAAGTAGTTTATACATGAACAATAACAATGATCCATTCAGTACAATACTTGATATATTCAACCCTTCAAAGTTATCAACTTCGTCAAGTAGCTCTTCGTCATCCTCCGAACAAGTAGTAACATCATTCATCAACTCATTAAACAAACGAATACAACCAACAGATCTATTGCAATACTTTGATGACGACATAACCTACATTGATACATCCTATTATAATCCTATACAGGGTAAAGATGCATTATTAAAACATTGGTATTTACATGCTGGTTCGTCAGCGTTGTCATCCTTCAAACTAAATAATGATGAGAATATGCAAAACCTTGCAATAGATGATATCGTATCAGCAACTAACTCAGATGGCACATCGAAAGTATGCATCATGTATCATCTAACATCAAATGAAGAAGTAGATATACCAGATACTACGGCAATATCATTCTATAATCTAAGCAAAGAAGGACTAATTACACAAGTATTTGATGTGACCGAACCGTCTTCGCCGAAACCGGGAGATTCTGGATTAAAGCTTTTGAAGAGTGTTAGCAAGTTTATCGGTGACGAGAGTATTCCAGTCAATGGTAGTAATGAAAGTATGAGAGATAGTTCATTATCAGTAGTTGAACAATACTTTGAAGCATGGAACAAACGAGATATGCAAGAGGCAACATCTCTCTTTGATAAAGATTGCAAAATGAGAGATTTACAATACGACGATGCCTTCAGTGGACGAGATGAATTTGAAAAGCATTTACTTAGAGTTAAAGATTGTTTACCAAATACATTCAACTTTGTAGTTGATGATATAGCAGTAACATCAACAAAGGCGGGAGTGGTATGGCATGTGGAAAACAATAATGATCCATTGGCATTCACAAGAGGTTGTTCATTCTACACTATCAATCCAAAGACTGGTTTAATATCTAGTGGATTTGAGATACCCGAGAAGGCACCACCAAAGATGGGATATATTAATACATTATTAGCCAAGTTTGAAGCAGAGCCTGTTCGTTGGATACCGGTAGTCATTTGGATAGCGTACATGTATACTCTCTTTATCTCAGAGGGCATACTTCCAGGTGTTAATGCTTTACAATTGGAACAGAGGACTTGGGAAGAAGTACGAGACTTGTCACTTAACTTCTTTCTAGTAGCTCCGTTGCTCAACTTACCATTCAGTCCAGTGGTTCATCCAATGTTGGAAGGAGTTTTCAATCTCCTCTTGGCTTGGGCGGCAATGTTTGCAGGCTTCCTTTCGGATGAACGAAAAGACAAACCCAACTTGTTACCTTTTGGTCCGATCTTGATTGGTATGCAGTTCTTAACGAGTGGCTTCCTACTGCCATATGTATTCACAAGAAGTGTAGAAACGAGTACTCAGGCATACAGAGAAGATATAGATGGTGCATTACAGGCCAAGATTGCCGAGTGGAGACCGCTAGGTGTGTTCTTGGGCGGAGTCGGTACTGCCTCAATATTCTGGGGGTTATTTGCTCGTCAAACAGAGTTTGGTATTGATTTCACAGACAGATACGATAGCTTTATAGACTTGCTGAGTATTGATAGAGTCGGTAGCTCATTCATTGTAGATCTAGTCATCTTTGCTCTATTTCAGAGTTGGTTTGTCGATGATGATTTGAAACGAAGAGGGGTAGGATTAGACGATGCTGAATTGAGTGGTCTTCGAAATGTTGCCAAGTATGTACCATTCTTTGGTTTGGCAGCCTATTTGACACTCCGTCCGCCCCTGTCGTCTAGAGAAGATAGTTTTGAATGAGTCTACTATGTCTAGAAAATAATCTATGACGATCCATTGATCGTATTAGCTTATTTTATTGACATCATTCTATTCAAAGCCTTAGCCGATATCCTTCCGACCACCTCACTCCTTTATACACATCTTTTATACATCCTTCCTCTTGGTAAGCTTAAACTCAACATTCCAACCATTCACAGGGAAGAAGGACTTCTTTGGATTCCTTACCTCAACTTGATAATGTTTAAACATACGAGCTGCAAGGACACGTAGCTCGAGTTGAGCAAAGGCTTTGCCCAAACATACATGTGTTCCACCACCAAAGATTGGGTAATTGGTTCGCCCTGCCAATGGATCGATATTAGAATCAACTTGAGGATCATATAGTGGATGATCTGTGGGTAAGAAGCGTTTCATGTTGAACTGATCGTGATTCTTGTATAAACTTTCATCGGTAGTAGCCATTAGGATACTGTAGTTGAATGTAGTACCCTTGTCAAAGGTATATCTCTTGTGATGAACATCCTTATCTGCAACCTTACGGAAACTGCCGAGTACCGGTGGATCCATACGCCAACTTTCATGAATGCATGCATTCAACACCGGTGCATTCTTCAATTCATCCGAGTCTAAAGGCTCTTTTAGTGTGGATACCTCCTCGGCCAATGCCTCCATTGCCTCTGGATTCTCACTCAAATGATACAACAATGTCGATATCGAGGCATATGTTGTATCATGTCCGGCAAAGATTAGATTCAAAATGTTATCCTTCATTTCATCTCGTGTCATCATGCGGTTATTGTCCTTATCCTTGCCGTATATCAATCGTCCAATAATGGTAGTTTGGGCACGTTCCGACTCCTCGGGGTTCTCTTTAATGAATGTATCAATGAGATTGTCAACCGTATCTAAGATTCTATCCCTTGCTTTCATCGCCTCATCAAATGCGGTCCCCTTGATTCGTTTCACTGTAACAGCCATGAAGCCACCAATCCAGGTTTTAAAATCATCATGCAGTGTTGCAATAACATCCTCATCAGCCCGTCCAAATGAACTAACATAGAATAATCGTAAAGCATACATTTTAAATACTTCACTTGATTGATACTCTCCACAACTTGACCAATCATGTAATTCATGTAATGTAGTATCATCCATACATTTCAAGTAATTGGTAACAAATAGAGGAGCGAAATATGGTTCAAGTAACCTACGAAGGACACGATGATATTTGCCTGTTTGATTTGCTACCGCTCCAGGACCGAGTAGCATTACGATATTGGGCGGCCAAGCAATTTCAGTTAATGCTTTACGATCATTATTGAATAGCCAAAGTAAGTCGTCTTGTCCGCCCATTGCAATGTTAGTTTGTCCAAAGAAGGTTTGTGAAAACATTGTACCATAATTATTTCTTGCATAATCTAACGATTGCTGTATACCACCACTTGTTGTTGTTAGTATGAATTTAATATCCCGAATAATTGGAAAACCAAGATAGCCCGGTGGTAATTTGCGTTGTATACGTTGGATTAATAGTATTAGTTCTGATTTGATTAACATTAATGATATTAAACTAATGCATATGTTTACTACATATGAAAAGATTTTGGTTGATCGTTTTGTAGATTGAATTGCATGAATTAGAAATGCAGAGTAAAGAGTAACCTTAATAATATGTTCTATTAGAGATGACCATACGATTGAAGCCTTCTTGCCTCCTTTTATAGGTTGCTTGCTATTGGATGTAGGAGATCGACACATATTCAGGAACTAACTAGATACGTAGTAGTAGTACATAATAATAACAGCATCAGTAAAATAAACATGATAAATGCTTTGCAATGAGTCAGCAACTCTTTATGTCTTATGCAGATATTGAGAGAAGGTTCTATTGTATTCTTGCTGCAAAAATGTCAGCTCGGCGAGGTTGTAAAAACAGCTCATCAACTCTTCTTCAATTTCAATAAGAGCATAGATAGCGGCTCCAATATATGAAAGAATAACGCCGTCCCATATGTAGTTTAAAACAATCATAAATCAGCGGCATCATAATATTATGCTCACATCTCGTGTCAAGAATCTAATTCTACTATCAACAAGTCGATTCTCTACCATTGCAATTGCAATAGCAAGTATGCCTCCTCGAAGTGAAATGATTGTCAAGACAGCTCTCGATGGTAAGTATATTGCAATTGCAATTGTATGTTGACGTTATTGCAATGTAGATCATATCTCTCACCTCTACTAACATATGATCATATCATCACCTATCATCGTCATCGTCATACATCGTTGCAATAAACAGAGATGGGCTCTGATGGTTCGTTCAAGAGAACTGATGCCGTGTGGCGTAATTGGATTAAGAAAGATTCATTAACATTCCAACCAGAGAAAGATCGTTACCATTTGTATGTTGCAGGTAAGTATAGAATTGATGCTTATGAATGACGATGACAATGACACATCTCATCTCTTCTATTATCTATTTAATCACATACAGCCGCCTGTCCATGGGCTCATCGAACACTCATTACACGAGCTTTGAAAGGACTAGAAGATGTCATATCAATAACTATTGTCATGCCCGTATGGCAACGAACTAATCCCAAAGACGACGAACACTGTGGTTGGATGTTCGCCGATCCGAAAGGTCAACCGATAAGCAATTCGATTGGTCTTGGCGGACCATTCCCATCATCCTATCCTGAGAACATGCCTGATCCACACTTTAGTGCACGTAGTATTAGAGAAGTGTATGAAAAGGTTGGAGATACTGAAGGGAAGTATACCGTTCCAATATTGTTTGATAAGAAACTCAAGACCATTGTTAGTAATGAAAGTTCTGAGATTATATGCATGTTAAACTCGGAGTTTAATGATCTGGCTGCCAATCCTGATGTTGATCTTGAACCGAAGGAGTTGATATCAAAGATGAAAGAGGTTGATGAATGGATATATCCGACAATAAACAATGGAGTGTATAGGTAAGTAGAAGTATCTTGCAACTCGTCATTATGGTACATACTTGTCTCTTCCTATGCTCATCTTCACTATTCCTCTTCTTACACAAACAGATGTGGCTTTGCAAAGAGTCAGAAGGCATATGATAGAGCTATTAATGAGCTTACCGAGTCCTTTGATCGGCTAGAAGAGATTCTATCTACACAACGATACATTGCTGGAGATAAGTTTACTTTGTCGGACATTCGTCTCTTCGTAACACTTCTAAGGTTCGACGAGGTCTATACAGTCTACTTCAAATGCAATACCCGGTCAGTGGCAAACTCACCGACACTTCTAAACTACTGTCGTGAGATATATCAGATGGAAGGAGTCGCTGGAACTATTAATATGCATCAGATTAAGGAGCATTACTATTGCTCTCATCCCGACCTGAACAAGTTTTCTATAGTACCACGAGGACCTGACTTTGTAAAGATGTTACAAGAACCTCATAATCGGGATGCTCTTTAAAGTGTCTATTATGAATGTTATAGTACCACGAGGGCCTGACTTTATAAATATGCTACAAGAACCCCACAATCGGGTTGCCATGTAAAGTGTCTATTATGAATGTCAAGAGACAGAGATGACATTGAGATTGAGAGCTCTGTGTCTGTGATTCAAGTTTTGTACTGTATAGATATAGAGATATAGAATAGGTTTGTCTCAAGATCAAATCTTTGTAAATGTAATCATACTAGTAGTACACTACTCAACACAACCAAAGCCTAAGTCTCTTTGTCCAACTGCCAATAAAAAAGGATACCGTCCCAAGGGTGTGATGATTTAGATTATACATTAGGTAAGACATCTTGCTGTAATTGCTCATGCCATCATTCACTCCTCTCTTCTTCTTTGGTTATACTCAACTGTGGTCAGGAGAAGTCGTGACAGTTACTAGTGAGGACGATCGGCACAATTGGCAGGATACTAGGATACCTACCCCTCTTCAATTTTTGTAACTCAGACTGAAATTTTCTGAAGGCGATAGATGTCATTGAACTCAATGTTGTTTATATCTTCTTAAACAATGGTGAAAACAAAGGTCAATTGGATCTCCGCTACAGGGGAGGCATTTATATTTGAATATGAGGCACGAAAACACTACGGGCTGTCGACAGTGAAAGATATCAGCGGTACAATTTATCACATCAAATCTGTTGATGTGACGAATAATGATGATGAAGAGAAGACCAAGAAGAGATTCAAGGTTGAAGAGAAAGTAGGATATCTCAGTGGATATGAATTAACACGCGGTTCAAATGGTAATAAAATGTTCTATGATCATGCTGCCTGTGTTGGCGGAGAGTTAGAAAAGTTTGCAACTACTTTATATGACGAGAAAGGTGAATACTGTCAAGCTCCTCGTGGCTCTCCTATTCGTGATGTCTTATGTATGGATGGTTGTATGTTCCTATTAGAATTTATTGAGATTAAGCACGCGTACGAAGGTATTGATTTGGGTATTAACTTTCTACATGAATACTTATCACTTGGTAGACGGATTGGTTTATGTGTGATGATGCCTTGGACAATATCAGGAAACTTGCGATACCAAGAGAATATACTCCGCCTGAGGGAGAGTACTAGGGGGATGAATGAGAATGATAAGGTTGATCGAAATAGAAGGAATACAGTCAAGTTACGCCAACAATTTAGTAGAATGGGATTCTCAGCTGTTGCAAATACATCCAAGTTTGTTGACATGTGGTTTTTGTCCATGGAGAAGTATAATAGAATGGAATCTGCAGACATTAAGAATGGATGGTTATCAAGGGAGGAATCACGTCAATTAGATGTACCAATGCCAGTCAAGCGTCATGTTTGGACACAGGAAGATAAAGAGTTGGAACGAGTATTAAAGAGTGTGATGCCAGACTATGACTACTATGAAGACGGAGGTAGAACAATGAACGCCATGCAACAAAGTACCACTAGTTTACAACAATCTGTATCGGACTTAGCATCATTCATATCAGCCATTGCACCGACTGCAGGATCTTCGCCATCTGTTCAACGTCTTCGAGAAGCATCGGATAGATTAGGTGATATCTTCCCTGATACTAATAGTAGTAGACTGACCGACGAGAAGAAGAGGGATATTAGACGACTGGTGGAAGCTGGTGCTTCTCTTTCAGGGATTGAAGCATTGAACATGGCTGCTCAAAACTATAAGAATAATGATCTGTTTGATCTATTGATTGATGAATACGGTATGGATATAAATGCAACTGAAGATAAGTATGGAAGAAGGCCTTTGCACTTTGCGGCAACTTCCGGAAAAAATGTCGCGGCTGTTCGTATTCTCTTGTCCAAAGGAGCCGATAAGACAATCCAAGATCATGATGGGCAAACGGCATTGGAAGAGATGAATAATATGGAACAAAATGGTATGAGTATGTTCTGCCAGAACAGAAATTATCAAGATACAATTGCAATTCGAAGACTTCTCACAACAGAGGGCTGAGGGGAGTAAGAGGCTTGTAGGTTGTTTTGTTACTTATGCCGTGTAATTGTAGTGTGTAACATAATAGTATGTTTAGATATGAAATATGAACTTCTATATACTAAGGTTAAGGGAGAAGAAATATAACAAACACATACCTAGAATATTTAGACTAGTCTTATTCTCTCTATCGTACTCTTAGCGATTGAGGTTGTATATCTTGACCTTTCAACGCAGCAGCCAACATTCTTTTATTCACTTAACATATAATGATAACACCCTTGCAATTAGTTGCTCTTCACTAAAGCCTCCGCATAAATCTCCGGTAAGTCTAAGAGTACTTTGGCAGGCATTGTAACAACCCATCTAACGATCACGATCACTCGCCATAATAAGGAAACTCCAACAAAGCAGACAAAGACGGAGGAAAGGAATTGCACGACACGACCTCTCTTTCCACTTAACCATTCTTTTGACCATTCTACAAAGGCAGCAACGAACAAAAGGGTAACAATGGCACTTCCGAGAAGTAAGTCAGAAAATAGTATCAAGATACTGCTGATCAATCCAAGGTTCAATAATGCTCCCACTGTACCGTCAGAAAATAAATCAGGATATATCCAGCTGATGGGTAAAATAGCTACCGATCCAACAAGTACAGTGCTGGGCAATCCAACAAAGAGGACAAAGACGAAGAAGAGGAATTGCATAACAAGACCTCTCTCCCCCCTTACCCCTTCCCTTACCCATTCTCCAAAGTCAGCACCCGATAAATTGCCAAGCCAATAACCAAAAGAGGCGATCTCGGTAACACTGGTGGTCACAAAGTCTTTAGTACCTAATAAAAGTCCAGGAATATTAGCTTTGATACTAGACACGAGCTTGGTAACATTGGTAGTTACAAATGGCCAGACTGAGTCTTTAGCACCGGATAAAAGTCCAAGAACATTAGCTTTGATACTAGAAGCGAAATTGGCAACACTGGTGGTTACAAAGGACCAGGCCAAGGTTAATGCACAGGATAAAAGCCAAAAGACGAAGTCTTTTGGATAAAGAACTTTCATGGCAAGATTCCACATGAAGCGATAGACAAGGGTAGCGGAGATTACCACTGATTCCGTTGTGCTTTCTTCTGGAGTATCTTCCTTGATTGTGTCCTCTTTGATTGGATCCTCGGGAATGTTGACATAGGTAATGGTATTATTGTCATCGATAGTAGTGAGAGCAGACGATGGCGAATTATTTGTTTGTTGAAAAGGAGGTGCATCCGTGGTACCCTCGGATGATAATGAGTTGTTGTTATCAGAGAGGGTATCTGTACCTTCATTATCTTCTTCTAAACTACCACTGCCGTCTCCGCCATCATTACTATTACTATCTCCATCGGAACCGAATAATGTCCGTGGTGATCCTTCCAATCTCTGATGGTTAACATCCGATTTCTGTGGTGTTACCTCAAGATTGATACTGCCATTTTTATTATTACGCACGCTAACTGTTGAGGCACCATTAACCGCAACCGTAATTGAATCGATCATCGTGGACAGCGAAGGAGGGTGATACCTTTGTGATATGATACTCAGTGTGGCAGTAGCACAGCGGCAAAAATTGAATATGTGCACATCACGGCATCACGGGGTAGAAAAGTGACAGATAGGGAGTCCACGCAGCAAAATCCAACAAGCAGTGAGTATATATGATATGATATATTTATTTATTAGAAAACGTGCTTGTGTTGATGGCTCCATAATATCACATGAACTATGAACCTACATTATCTCCCTAAATCATTGCAAATTTCAATGATATGATGGGTTTAAATAGTGAGACTGTTATGCACTAGGAGGGGAGTTACATGATTGATGACTTTTGTATTATGTTCGATCTAGTTTAGTTTGGTTTAGTTTAGTTTAGTTTATCATCTCCGTCGAACCTAAAAGTATATCTCCTTGTCATTTGGTACATGCACTCATCCATAACTACCTACAAAGCATTCACATACTCTTGAGGTTGAACACTTAACAAAGGAAAAGGCCCTATTCCTCCTGCATTCTCAAGGATGATAAAGTATAGGTAAATAGATGTTAGAGAAGTCATCAAATATATAATATCCTCTCCAACCATATTAGATGATAAAGAGTTAGAGACCTTGTGCTACGTTTAATCGCCATAAGTTGTTTGATCGCCAAAATGAGGTATCTTATTCCTATGAATCTCAACTTCTCAACTGAAAAGCGTGGAGTAAGATCATTGCATTGCAATAGCGCTTAGATGTGCTCATAATTTACAATCGACTGCAACAGACAATTGAATTCAACTACATCAACAATATATCAACAACTACATCCATCATGGGCCAACCCAAGAGCCAAGTTACTAAAGATATCATCAGCGTGGCACAAGACTTTGCCAAAAAGCAAGAATGTCGTCAACTCTATTCACACATCACCGATGACAACAGCAGAGCCTACACCGCCCTTGCCCTGTACAAAGGCAAATATAGGAAGTTGATACAGGACTTTCCTACTTTAGCAAACGACTACAGCAACAATAAACTGATCAGGAACCAATATAGCAAATATTTTGGAACAGCACTTAGTAATCTGGCGGAGCTTGCAGAAGAATCTGATCCATCATTTGTACGACAAGCAACATCAACACCTGCTCCTCTCCGAAGTATACGTACTGCACCAACAACTGCTCCTGCTGCAGTATCATCATCTTCAGCCGAGGTGAGCCTCATGGTACAATCAATTAATTCACTTGGCAAGACATTTGCGGATCGTGATGCCCATACGCAAGAGGCAATATTACAGATGCGAACAGAACAGGCTAAGCGTGATGAAAAGCGTGCTGAAGAAGATGCAAAGCGTGCTGAGGAAGATAAGGAGAATCGTGATGTTATGATGAAAGCTATCAATGCCAATACAGAGATGAACAAGGATACTCGTAACATGGCTGCCTATGCTATTCAAGAAGTTACTACTGCCAAGAAAGACATTCAAACTGCCAAAAAAGAACGTGAAGCAATTCGTCAATTCATTGGAATGGATGATGATGGTCCAAATGTTAACTTGTTCCAGGATGGTAAGTACAATCATATGATATTATCTTTTTACTTTTACACTTATTACAACTCACACTTTTCTTCTCTATCTCTATTCTCATATCATATCCAAACAGATGATTCATTTGCTGCAGACGATCTTGAGGTTCCTATCGAGGAGAACCTTGAGGAGAACATTGAGGTTGAGAATGATGCTGCCACTTTTGATATTGAGGTTGAGAATGGCACTCATAACGACGATCTTGAGGTTCCTTTTGAGGAGAACCTTGAGGTTGAGAATGCCACTGCAACTTTTGAGATTGAAGAGGTTGAGCAGCCTGCCCCTCCCTCTAAGAATGATGTTGCTGGCGATCTTAAGGTTCCTGCCGAGGAGAACATTGAGGTTGAGAATGCAACTGCCACTGTTGAGATAGAAGAGGTTGAGCAGCCTGGCACTGCCTCTAAGACTGATGACTCGTCCTATTCTGATTCTGACTCGGATGATGAATACGAGCATGTTCCCACTAAGATTCCTGATTGGGCACAGAAGTCTAATCTCAATCCTGCATTAGAGAGGCAGGTTGCCGTCATGAACCCAGATAAGATATTTGGAGAATGTTTGACATGCAACTTAGAACAGATTTTCGATAAGAAGAAGTCAAGGTACCAGAGACGAACTAGTTCTGGCAATTGGAGTAAGGATCATACTACTCTTACTGAAAAGTCAGACACTCACCTTGCTGTTGTTGTTGCCCCCACCAAGGATGCTCCCAAGAAGAAGACAATCTTTTGGAATGATGCTGTTAGTACCATCATCTCTGTCGTCATCTTTGTCAGTATCTTCTCTGTCTCTTTACCAACACCAGAGGACATTGAGAAGCTCTTCTCAGCATACAACTTGTCCGTTGGTGCTTGAGAATACTGCAATAATGGGCTGTGAAGGATGCAGTGTTGACTTATTTCCTTGCCCTTGTCAACCGCTACTAGCCTGTGAGAGTTTATATAGTAGCAAAGTCTTTTATGTATTCATAATGAATGTGAATGTATCTGTGTGTGTGTGTGTGATAGAGAGATTGAAAGAAGACACCCTTAAAGTACTCGTCTGCTGATTTGTATGTGGCAGAGATATATCAAATGTGAGGGTTAGAGAAATGATTTAAAAGCTTAGACTAATATTATCTTATACACTATGGCTTCATCATAACTCTTATCCAAATACAAATGTATCTACTAACAATAACAATTATCTCCTCACTCCACATACTTTGTGCATAGTTTTAGCATTATGGTAAGTATGCCTAATATGAATTATGAAAAAGCTATTGCTAACATCCTTGTCTATCTCCACTAGCAGATCTTACTTCTTCTTCTCAAGAGCAACAATCTTGGCTTTGAGTGCCCAGGTCGGTGGGTAGTGCTTTATGACACTAAAGATTGGTCTCTTCTCCCTTTCTTTCCTGACCTCACTTTCAGTAGCTGTTTCATTTCGTGATCGATGTAAATTGTCATGTGCCACATCAAATATCAAGTTATGGTCGTCGTAATTCCGATGCTCATTTTCATTTTGACAGTTCGGGTCTTTCCAACCTATTAGTTTAACATCGATGTCATCAATGTTAGCACAAAGTAGAGGGAAGTGAAACCCTGGCACATCTAATCTTGGAATGTATCCAAATGTCTCGAAACCAATGCAACTACTGAAATCCTTGTGTTGATCAACTCCTCTTGGCTAATAAACGATGTATGAGTGTAGGGATATGAGTGAGTTGAATGATAATATCAGCAGCAGAAGACAAAGATACATTGCATCATATGCTCACCTTGTATACACCCTTGACGAGAGACAGAGCCGTGAGTATGGTACGCCACCCCAAGACAAATACGCAATACGATATCAAAAGCCAAAAAGCGGTCCAACCATAAATCTTGGACAACTTTTCTTGATCCTCCATCATCCAAATATTTGTATCTTGAGCCGCTGGTATAGGAGGGAAACCAATCTGATCTTGATTACAAAAGTAGTATACCTCATTGCTTAGATCATCTTCGGTAATGTCTGTCGTTTCTCCATTGAGCAATTGTACATTGGTAAATTGTGTATCTGGTACCGCCCCACATTCCTTATCGTTGATATCACAGCTGCATAAGTTTGTAAATGGACTACGAGCATAGACATAAGCAGATGAGATGGCACCGAGGAGGATGGCAGCTGTATTGAAGTAGGTGCGGCTAAACTCCGCGGTCTTGACACCAATCTTTGGCTGTTTCTGCCAACTTCTAAGCAACAAGAACTTATCCATCCAGTATTGTCCAAACAGTATGGCAGCCCCGAGGAAGTAAATGAGAGGGTAGACTGCCGAGTAGAATGTACAAAGGAGCAACACTTTTGTGAAGTCTGTGAAACGCTCTGCCAAGCTGTACCAGCCTCCTTTAAAGCAGCTGAAAAGCTCCTCTTCAGTCTTAGCACGCGGTGCAAAGATATGACGGTTGACAATTGTCATGAAATCAAAGTACCTCAATAGTGGAGCTATAATCATTTCAGAGATCATCAGTGCATTCACTGTATTTACCAGATCAATCTTGTTCTCTCCAAGGGTCACGAGGAATGGAGTGATCACCCTTGTTACAATGGCAGTGTTTACCCATCGGAAGAGTGTGATGTTGAAATAAAGACTGGCCTGCATGCTCCCTTCATCCCAATGTTTCTCGAATGATACCAATAACCGTACGATGACTGGAATGAGGGAGTTGAATGTTGACAAGAGGATGGAGTAGAGGATTGTGTTCACCCGAGTACGGGCAAGGTTTAGAATGATTGCCGAAAAGGCTACAAGCCCAAAAGTAATGATGCAGGATATAATCACCCTCAACCATACTCCAGTTCTAGTGTAGTGTAAATCTTTCCATCTCACGGCAGTTACCGAAGGAGCTTCTTCAATATGAAGTACATGCTCTTGGAATAGACACGATGCATCCAAAGTAATTGGTTTGTTTGTAATGATTTCGGTCTGGCTAGCCTTGAGTGCTGCCAAAGCGGTGCGTTGACCTTCCTCGGTTTCAAATGTAACATATACAGCGGCTGCTTGATATTCTTCTTGTTGTAACTTCTTAATCTCCTCGGTAGTCGTTCGGATACGTTTCCACAGCGTCTCTTCGGTAAGGGCGATACCCAACCGACGGAATACAGGAAGAAAGATCGAGCTGAAGAACTTGGCAATACAATTCTGGGATGCCTCCTCTCCCTTTCGATATCGTTTGGCATTCTCTACAGCAACATTCACGGCACCCTCGTTATCAATGTCAACATCCATACCGGATGGGAAACAACGTTTGAGTGCCTTTATATCCTTCCGACGTTGGACTAATTTGGTCAATAGTACTTCATTATTCAATGCCACAGTAACCAATGTAACACCCTTGTCACTAAATTGATCAAAGAAGTCACGCCATTCATCCGGATCTAATGCTTTGTCGTTGTGCTGTGGTGGATTGTGCACTACCACTGTATAATCAGGTGCCGATGTATTATCTTCATCAAATCGTATCTCCCTCTTTGACAGGTACCACATGTACAGTGACATGCACAGTATCAGCAACATGAGCGTGCCATAGTTCACCATTCCCTGTTTGAATGTGGCCGGATTACACGTCGTCTTGTTGATAAGTACAGTACCATCCTCGGCAGTTCCATAATATGAATTGGTGAATATAGAATCCCAATATCCAAGCGCTTCTTCATTCTTGCAACTAGTTACACCATTTTCATTTGTTGTATCAGTAGTATCAGCACAAACTACCCACTCCCTATCAGTACAAACCACACTAAAGTGTAACATATCAACCAAATTCCATTCAATTTGTGATATATCATATTCCGGACTTGAATAATATATCATATTGTAAATATTCAAACACCCCGCTAATATGAATATAATACAAAGTGTTGATAATGAACTAAAGTACATACCCATACCAATACCCCAATCTGATAATGATTCCTGTGGTGTCATAAAGGCACTGTACAACTTGGTACCCTCCCGTTCACCCGGTGGTGCACGAATATGATGTCCACCACTCTTACTATCAAATCGTCGTGGTAATGTGAAGTGTTCAAAGTATGCCCATCCTTTTGATAAGTTTGGTGCATCTGATTTATGTAGGTTGGGATTGTACCATTTATAATGTTGTAAATAATTTTCTACTATATATCTTGACCATGTTTGTTTACCTAATGTTGCTGTTAGAAGATTGGATTGCTGTTCTTCTGTTGCTAAATCTTGGAGTACGAGACTATGTTTATGATGGGGGTATGTATAATTGCAATATATAGAGAATTGATTTAATGAGTCTTTACTGCAAAATTTATATATCATATGTACAGCAGCATAGTACGGAACTAACACAACCTAACTGCCACCTTAAACCAATCTTCTACACCCAAACAATTGCAATCAATAACCTACTCAGCAACAACAACAACAAATATCAAACACAGAAAACTCACTCAATTTGGTCATCTGTCAACTCAACCGATGTCAATAACTCCTTACGCTTTCTCGATCTGGGTGATAGCTGTTCATTATCCATATTAGCTGATAATTCTATATTGTTATTGTCCGCCTCACCAAATATCCTGGACATTGCAATCAATTAAAACTGCATCAACAAAGATCAACAATCAACATTACTCATAACTTATGATACTCTCATAATGAAACATTTATGACATAATGGCATCGATTGATATAGGTACTATATCAAAATAAAAAGCGCATTAACATACTACTTTCATGGATATATAATCGTCCCCCATCATTCCCCAATATTATTGTGTTGATTAGCTCACATAAGGTTTATATTTCAATTGGTGGTGATATATGACTGAAAGAAATACTGAAGTTTTGCAAAACTCAAAAACAGTTGTCAGTGTCAATAGTCAATAGCCTCGCTTTGCAACGATTACCAATAGATAGGATTGGGAGGATTGGTATACTATCAACACACTGTCTAGATCAGTTTTTCACAGTCTATCCATTTCTGTACTCGTCACGGCATGATTCTTGCTCCTTTTTTCACAGTGAGGTCGTTTAGTTGAAACTTCGAAATCTCGTTTTTATACAGCCTTTGTGATATAAGGTAGGACAACAAGAATAGTATGGAGGACAACAATATCAGTGATGGTAGATCGGGAGAAGGCTCGTCTAATAATGATGATGCTAATGACGCCCCAGATCACTCTTCTACTGCACAAGAAGATCGTCACAGTTTGACATCACCATCTGATAATAATAATAATAATGATACTACTACTACTGCCAACAACATCAATATCAAAGAACGTATCATCCAAACCAAACGACGCGTTTCATACGCAGATAGTGTAAATATAGATGACGGCACTACAACTGCAAGGTCATCAACAGCCGGATCATCGGCCCGACGGCAATCTTCCTCTTCAGTTTATGACTTATGGTCCAAGGTTATGCGCAAGTCAGACTTGTGGGAATCACAATCATTACTATCCGAGTCTGATTATGGGGAAGATGATGACGAGACGAAGAAAATACCATGTAATATGCAGTGCATATCACATAATATCAAATCATCAATAGAATGGATGCGAGTTACATTAAAAACGGCAGTAACTACTTCCTCGGTGTTAGTGCCATGTATAATACTATTTATTGTCTTAAGTATCTGTGGAATATTAATAGTATATGGATTTGATAATGCAGCAACGAATAGTCGGAAACAGACAGCACTAGCAGTGGCAGAACAGACGGACTTATTCTTCGTTCGAGTATTAGAGAATGCATTCGTACCGTTATTCACTATGGCACAGTTTATTAAAGAATTGCCAGAGTTTCACAAGTTGGATGAATTGATTGGTGATAGATGTGATCTATCAATGGAGGATTGTAGTGATTTTAAAGGTGCACCAATCGATCCAATGCGGAATGTAACACATCGTGATATGTCCAAGGTATTCACAACCGAAGTGGGCATGGCAATACAATCAAAATTTGATAGTATTGCAAGTGGAATTAAGACCAATTCGGGATTAGGCAAAGCATTAGTGAGTATACAATTGGCACCCAAGGGTGTTGTATCGATGATCTATCCAATGGTAAACTGGAAAGTCCGCTTAGTATTGTTTCATGATGTGAATTGTGTGTTTGTATAAAGTCTCAGCGATCTGGCTTCTTCAATTGATCTTCATGGCCATAATGTGACTGTCTTTAAACCACATACACTAACACAACTTATGTTCCCCTCTCTTCCATCATCATAAATCATGAAAATGCGCATCTTCCAGTGAGGACTTTGATAATGGTTGGTGTATGAACAACACGGGTGCTTGGGGACATGATTTATTAAATGATCCTAATCGGGTGGGGATTGCCAGGGCTACGGTCCCGGCTCCAGGAGTGGTTACAGCTGGTCCCTTGAACTTAATACAGGGAGGAGAAACATTCATTGCCCGTTTAGCTATCAACTCTCCAAATCAAGGTCCGAAGCCATGGAAACATTCCATGGTCGTAGATGACGTTGAATACCCCTGTTGGGGGTTTGTAGTTGTCTTGTTAAATTGGAAAACATTAAAAGATGATAGTGAGATATATGAAAACTTCGAAGCGGAAAAGAGTCAATTCAAATTAACACGTACGGATATTAAAGATGGGAAACCGAATGTGGTCACAATTGCAGAGTCGGCCAAGTCATATTTGATTGAAAAGGATAATGTCACACTCAGTCTTGATACGGGAGATAATGATTGGGTTATTAGTGTTGGTTATGATGATGGTTTCTCACCCAATTATAAGAAATGGGCTTATCCCATTGTCTTTTGTGCAGCATTTGCATTTACGATTCTCATGCTTTTGGTATTGGTCTCGAAGAAGGAACATGAACGTCTCCTTGGTAAGTTGTTACCTCCCCATGCGATACGAAAGTTACGGAAAGGACGCACGGTTGTTGAGAAGTATAATATGGTCACTATTTTCTTCAGTGATATCGTAGGATACACTAGCATGTCAAGTGAAATGTCACCGGAAGAAGTGATGCAAATGTTGAATGACTTGTATACAAAGTTTGATGAGGTTTTACAAAAGCACAAGATATTCAAGGTAGAAACTATCGGAGATGCATATCTTGCCGTCGGGGGCTGCCCCAAGAAATGCACAGGGCCAGCCGCTGCCGAAAAAGTCACACTGTTTGCCTTGGATATAATTGAACTTGTCAAGAATTTCAGAGTCGAATCCTCTGGTGCTCAAGTCTTCATTCGAGTGGGACTGGCAAGTGGCCCAGTAGTTGCAGGAGTTGCTGGTACTAACCTGCCCAAGTATACTTTATTTGGCGATACTGTCAACCTTGCTGCGCGGATGGAACAGACATCGAAGAAGATGAAGATACAGATATCACCCGTTACATATCGTATGTTATTGGATGCACCGAATTATGACTTTAGAATGACAGAAAGATATGATGACGACGGTGAGCTGGGAGTTGTAGCTAAGGGAAAGGGTCGGCAATACACTAAGTGGGTGGAATCGGCACATAAACTCGGAGAATTGACAACTAGTACGAAAGGCTCGACAACGGAATTAAATGGGGCAGCTACTGCAGTTGACAATGACAAATTTGACGATCATCCTCTAGATAAAGAGGATGAACATGTTTAGGATAGAGAGTAGGAAAAGAGGTACGCTTTAAGTACCAGTATAACAATATAAGTTAAGAATATGTGTCTATTACTATTAGCTTGAATTTTTTGACCTATGTGGGTATCCTAACATTTATGATACAAGTACATTGAATGGCAAGCTCCCGTATCAACCAACTATAGAAAAGATGTATGAGAGGTATATCCTTGACTTTCGGAGCATTATATTGATCTCAGACCACATGATAGAGGGTCGCAACTAAAGGATACCGGGGTTGAATTGAGGATACCGACCATGATCGAGGCAAAAGAGAGTCCCTGATATCATTTATCATACTTATACTACATAAATATAATAAATATATGTAGCACATTAAATGCGAGTACATTATCCATTCCCAGTATATTGTGTTGAAGTCTGAATACAAAGGATTATATTTTCGATTGGTGCTCAGGTTATGACGGTGAAAAATTAGCGAGGATTGAATCAATCGAGTATTTGTGGTCCATGTCAGCTGGCCAATGGCCAATGAGGCCAGATTTCTGGCCAAAGTGGCCAGCCGATTTGGATATAAATGACATATATATGGATATAATATCCATATTTGTATCCGATAAGTATCCGTATTGCGTACTTTTGTACTAAAGTGGCCAGTGTACTGGCCAATGGGGGTTTTAACCGTACTTCCACCCAAAAAAGGGACAAAAAAAGGGACAAAATTTGGTTTTTATTGCAATGATTTAGATGGCAATGCTAGTCCTCAACATACTTGATATGCACATCCATAGCAAGCTAATGATGTAAACTAAACGTATTGATCATCGTTTTGCTCATTATTGGCATATTAGCGCCTTGCTACGTGCGGAGGAATAGAGGGTTGAGAGAGGGATGAAAAGTGAAAAAGGCCGGTATCCTTTTTTATCCCAAAAAAAGGGACAAAAATTTACTTAGTAGCCCCTAACAAAAAGACTGCCAGGGGGGGAATCGAACTCCTGTAGTGTAGCCCCCCAAGATTTTTGGGGGTGATCGCCAAATTTGTCCATAAACTCCAATATAACACCAAAAAGTACCATATTGCCGCCCATACAGCGCCCTGACCCTATGGCCTCAGGAAAAAAGCTTTTGGAATCTGTTAGAGCATATAGTCAATAAACAGAAACACATAAGGTTTAGGGGGTTACTAAAATTTAGATAGGCTTAGAGGGCTGGCAAATGGCCAGAAGCAAATTTTATCCCTTTTTTGGGATAAAAAAAAGAGGGGATTTTGGGGGATACCACCATAAAAAATTTTATCCCTAAAAAAGGGACAAAATTGGAAGTACGGTTAAAGTGGCCAGCTGACATGGACCTAAATTTGAGGAAAGTTGAATTGAGATAGGGGATATATCTAGGCCGCATATATTATTAACCATGGCAGATGCAGATGATGATTTAGATGCCTTCTTTGATGATGTAGATAACGCCGTGAAAGAAGTGCAAGAAGAGGAAGCGACAGCTGCAAATAAGGAGGATAAAAATGAGGCTGATACTTCTATTGCAACAAAACAACCATTAAAAGTTGATGAAGCAGCGGAGGAGGAACGTCCTGCAAAACGTATCAAGGTATCAGTTGCATCATCGGTACCTGTAAAGTCCATTGTTGCATCATCTGTTCCTGTAACTTCTATATCAGCACCACCCTCCGGCAACCCTCCTCCATCTTCTATGCAACAAGTTGCTTCAATTCCACCTCCTCAGCCAAACAACAACTATACTACCAATAATACTCAACAACAACCACCATTACCACCACAAAATAATCAAAATATAGCAAAAGCATCCGACCCAACAAAAGTACACGTCCGTTCCGCGGCAGGAACAACATGGCAAGATCCAACATTAGTCCAATGGCCAACTAATGACTTTCGTTTATTCGTCGGTAACTTAGCCAAGGATTTAAAACAGGGACATTTAGAAAATCACTTCAAGAAATATCCATCGTTTCATATGGCTCGCGTAATGTATAATAAATCAGATGGTAAATCAAGAGGATATGGATTCGTTAGTTTATTAGATGCTAAAGATTGTGCTAAGGCGATACGGGAAATGGATCAAAGTTGGTTAGGTAGTCGACCTATTAAGGTTAAGTTGAGTGAATGGAAGGATAGGGATTGGAAGGAGGTTCAGAAGAAGAATAAATATGAGAAGAGTCGGAAGATGAAGGGGTGGTGAATGAGATGTGCATAAGAATTGCACATAAACATTTGGGATAATGGATAGATGTGAGTAGGTTTTGTTTATGTTATGTAACTATGGGTTATGTTGGTGGTGTTGCTTGAGCATTGAGATACTTAGAGTTAATACGGGTTGTATTGTGGCATATCTCTTTGAAATATACTGGCTGCTAACGCCGCAACTCATACCAGCATAATTCATGCCTGCCACAAAGGCATTTAAAAAGATTGATGTTCATTTGCTAAGGAGGAGGTATCATTCACATCACTTGCGGGTTGTCTCCAGACTGTTGGTAACCCAACGTGGCTTTCTAGTCTCATGCAACCACTGCTTTGTAGCGTCTGTTAACCCTTCGGGGGTTCTTAGACGAATCAGTAGGGGAGCATGATATACGGGTGTAAGTTGGACAATGATTTGATGCCATCTTGACAGGCATGTAAAGCTCCCATATTCTTGGCCAAGGCGTGCACATCAGACGCCCCAGAAAAGTAGAAGCACTCTGGCAGTTATAGTTATGCTTTGCTGCACAGAGTTTTGGAGCGACGGAACTCTGGATTGTGAACTGCATGATTGATACCTTCCTTTTTTCATATATGCCATCCACTACATCTTTACATTTGTTTATTTATGAGCAACCCAATATCAAATGATGAGAAGACCAATTATATTGCCAGATCACTTTATTCTTGGACTTGTCATTATTAAGAAGCGGCTGATGATAAAAAGGCTCTGATAACGTTGATGTTGTGTAGAGGAGACATTGGCCGCACATCCTTCTGTTTGTATACCACTAAGAAGTCCTTCCGTTGCCAATTGAATGCTTACTAACACATTCCGTGCTCTTTACCACAACAGAGGAGACATAATACGAGTATGGAGGTGAATGTAAGTATCTTATTAGTCTGTTATATCGGAGAAAACGGGTTCTCATGTGGCATTTGGTAGTTGGCTAGACAATTTGAGTCTCATATCCTACCAGCTATCCAGTTTGTCACACTGCAAATGAAAAGATGGATGCTCTTTGTCTCAAGGGAAGGGTATCACTCACTTGACTTGAGGGTCGGCAACACTTCTTGAGTAGGCTTTTTTTAGCATCGCTTATCGTGTGTCGCAGTTGGCATTGGCCTTCATCTCCCAAGGCGGCGGCAGGTTTTCCTTTGGGCGAATTCTTTCTAAAGCCCCAGTTAGTGCCGCTGATTCTAATTGCAGAATCGGGTTTACGCGTAACTTGGATAGTGAACTGCATGATTGATACTCGGTCTTTTAGTGATAGGCATCCGCCAATCTTTTCATTTGTGAGTTACGAAGACCCAACAGTAAATGATCGAATAAGGTTTCCCATCCTCAAGGTTAATAGGGTGTGAGAAGTAATATCGGCCAAACATATCTTTTTATTTTAGCTAACACTAACACTTGCCTCCTCTCTTATCTTATTGCTTTTACTTCACCATAATCAAACAAAGGCGGAAGAAGTTATCATAGTAGCTAGCTTTAAGTTAATATCTATCAATGTACCACTATATGTATCTTAATTTCGTATCAATGTGAGGTATATACTCCATATTATAAAAGTTGCAAACCCCACCAAGCTCATTAGAAAGGACACATTCTCAGCTGATAGATCTAATCTGTCTTGGACAACGCCACCAACCATTGCCGAGAAAGCTTCACTAAGTGTTGCCAGGGCATAGTCTATGGACATTACCCTTCCGAGCATGCCATTATCTGAGTACTTTTGAAGCAGAAGAGACGATTGTATCCAAACTATAGACGAGCCGGCGGATCGTATAGACGTGAAAAAGCACATCCAGATGAAATTACCAACACTGGACAATCCATAACATCCAATAGTCATGGCAGCAAATGATAAAATGCAAGCTCTTTCAATTGTTTGGACACGATCCATACTAGTGAAATTATCAACAAGAACAGGCCCTAAGAAGCAGCCGGCACCCACTGCACCAAATAATAGTCCTAAACGTTCACTACTACCGTCCATATCAGAAGAACCATCAGGTCCTCGTTCCGAGAAGGATACATTCAATACATCACTTGCTCCGTAAATCAATGCAGCACAGAACTTTAAGAAAACAAATGCTCCCCATGGTTTTGATTTGACGTATGAGAATCCGTCTACAGTTCTACTGAAGAATCCATCATTTGATTTTGATGAGGTTTTGGTCTCTGGCTTTGCAATAAAGCTGTCACCCTGGATATTGTATATTAGTAAGGCACTTATGAAGTATGAAATACTATCAATGAAGAAGCAAGCAGGTATCCCCAAGCGTGCTGTTGCTATGCCACCCAAGCTAGATCCAACACTAGTCATGACACTCCATGCCAACTCACTTATTGTGATACTCTTCTTAAGACTTTCTTCATCGTCAACTAGCATGTTCACTATTGCACTTCGAGATGGTTCATATATAGCGGCGACGGTCATTTGTAACGTTGTTGCTATATATAATGCTGTGATACTTTTCATATGATATGCCAATAAGAACAATAATGCAACCAAAGAACCAATTAAATCTAACATGAACATAATCTGCTTCCTATCATATGTATCTGCAAGTACTCCACCAATTGATGAGAACAAACCACTTGGTAGAAGTCTTAGTGAAACAAGTATAGATATAGACGTTCTTGATATAGTCTCGTTTGAATTATGGATCTGTTCAATACTGGCGATAGTTGCCACGTATGTAAACCATTCGCCGGCATGAGTAACTAAGTATGACATGAAGTAGTATCTAAAACCATCATTATCTCTGATTAAACTCCAATATGTAACTCGATTGTCTGCTGATCTACTATGACTACTAACTAAACTATCAACTATTCCATCACTATATGGGTGACCATGATTGACAACATCATGACTAATATTCTGAGATGATGAAGGAGAGTCTGATTCCGTCTTTTGATCGAGAGAGCCGTATGAGATAACATTGTCATCATCTCTTGCCATCATCTCTATGTACAATATTTTGTGTAATGATAACACTATGTCTTCTGATTGAGAGAGCCGTAGGTTACTGTCTTACCACTACCACTGCTTATGATATGCACTGCTTCTACCATCTATTATTATATTATAGTTTGCATTGCCATTAGTCATCATCTAATTCTTCTCATGATCTAATCTACACGACAATCCATCAAGAGCAATAAGGATACCGCTTTTGCAAATTTGCATTGGAGAAAAGTTTGACAATGCCCACCCCTATCAATAAGCAAGGTGCCTAGGTATATTATGTTCTTTGTACTCTAATATATAGTTGATATTCGCATATAGAATTGTACTAAAAAGATCTTATCCTTGTGACAAAGTACACAAACATTTTTGGTTCTTTTTGGGGGGAGCGAGGGGAAAGGGGAACAACAACACTATACACATCAAATACAATTAACAATACAGTAGCAATGGTGGAATACTACATTAAATTAGGACAAAAACGACGAGCAAAGAGGAAAGTAGCTGCAAATATCCAACGATTGTACCGGGGTAATAAGGGTAGAAGGATTGCAAATAAGATTCGACAAGATAGGAATGATTTATTGTTGGCTAAAAAGATTCAGGATGAGGAAGATCGTATCGCATCAAGTATGCCTCGGCGTAGTCGTAAGACTACTCGTTCAGAAACAGCCGATTATGAATTGGCAAGAAAGTTGCAAGCAGAAGAGTCTGGACGCAAGTCATCTCGTTTGTCAGCTGTTGCAAAAGAATCAGTAGAGAAGAGTGATAAGCCAGCATCAAAAAGTACAATTACAAAACAATCCACTACAAGTAAAAGAGAGTCTATGCCAATTACTCCCTCACCGAATAAAAGTGAAGACTTGGTTGATAAAAAGAAGACAGCGGAATGGGAAAACGAGGTCAAGATACAAAGCAAGAAGAGAGAAATACCTGATCAATTAGATGATATGGATATTAAGGATGAATTAGATTCTATGCCACCTCATGTTCGAAAAGCGGCGGAGAACCATCCAAGCCTTGTCGTTAAGTTAATATCAGACAAGAAGAAGCGCAGGGAGGATAATGACATGGATACCACCAGCAGGGAAGTAGTTGGAATTGGAAAACCAGGAGACTGGCTAGATAAGACGGAAGTAGAGGAGGTTATTAGTATAGGAAGCAGTAGCGAAGAATCAGGGGATGAATCATCATTACTCCAACGCAAGCTCGCTAATGCCAAAGGAAGGGGACTTGGATTGACGTTGAGATAACAGCTAGATATGAATCATCATCTGCCTCTGCCTCTATCTATGATCTACACGCTGCACTCTGCCTAATAATTTTTGTTCAAAGGAATACATCATTCCTCCTCTGTCTTTAGAGCACCATCTTCCTCTTGTCGTTGAGCCAATCGTCTTCTGAGAAGCTCAGCCGAACTATCAGGCAACTCTTCTAAAATGCCAGCTAAATCATCTAACCATCCCATTTTCTCTGCCAAGTTTAGGCAAGTCTCATCCGTGTATCCATGTGCCCATACGTCTCGTAGAGAGTCTTCACTGTAGTCTATGCCCAATCTACGTCCGACTGGTTCATTATTCATAACCATACGAAGAGCAGTGGGAGGGATACGATACACTAAACTATTTGCTGGCGCCACTGTCAAGGACGTTCCCATTATAATCAAAAGATCACAATCTGGCAAGTCTTGAGCTGCCTTAACATGAAAGTCCTTTGGCATTTGACCTCTGAACAATACGATTGTTGGCTTCATTGTTGGATTTTGACATGCTTGACAAACGATTGGTGTTGACTGTGTTGGAGCCGTGCAATCTAGACCCGTGATATCCTTGATATTGGTTCTTACTTTGCCACAGAACTCGTCGAAATCCATTTCCTCACCACACATTTCACAAGCAGCAGCCGCCATGGTTCCGTGCACAGGCACGACCTTTTCTTTTGGTAAATGCGTCTGCATCTCAAGCCCATCGATATTCTGAGTGTACAATCGCGTGAGTTTTCCCAATTTAGTATGTAACATTTCGACGAATCGATGTGCGAGTGTTGCTTTCCACTTCTTTTCATTTATACCCAATATGAAACTCCGTTTGGTCTCAAGCATGGGAAGTGGATTCTCGAGGAACATACCTTTGTCAAGTGCCAACGTGGGGTCATCTTCAATCAAAGCCTGTTCCAACTCCGACGCAGTTAATAACTCTGGTCGTAGTGTATCATACAATCCCACTCCAGCTGATCTGAAGTCTGGAATTCCCGAACTAAGACACGAGCAACAAAAGTGAGATGCAAACATTCTTCTTCATTTCGATAGAGGTATGCACGACAAAAAAGACGAGGGTTCTTACCTCACAGACATTCCTGCACCAGCCAAAACAATAATTGATTTACACATTGGTGATTGTAAAAAGTCTGCTACCTCGTCGGGAAAAGTCGGCGGCTTGGGCATATTCATAGGCACACACTGTCCCATGTCGGATGTGTCATATGATTCAAACCTAGCCAAATAGGCACGTAATGCCTCTCCGTGTTCACTTTGAAGAAGTGATGCAATCATGGCAGCTTGTTCATCTGATTCGTCATCAGATGAGTTAATCTCATCAACTCGACTATCATCACTGTTGATACTTTCTGATTGGTTGCCACCCATTTTCTTGTCATTATTATCGTTATCTTCACTGTCTTTTTGATTTGGAAGAGGTTGGGTTGATGATACCATGACATCTGTTCCAATTTGTTCTGGAGGTAATTTCCGTGGCTGACTTTTTCGTTTATTGATTGGTGATGGCTTGGCAGTAGTTTCGAATGAGCTCTCTATCGCTATCTTTGATGCCCCAGTCTCATCGTCTTCCCCATTCTTTGCCGCCCCACTTTCATCTACTTCATCCTTACCAAACTTAATCTTCTCCAAATGTTTAGTGAGCACATTCAACTTTGGATGGTGTAGATAAGCATTACATTCATAACACCAAACACTTAAATCTGCCAAACTAACCGCAATACAGTGTCCTACAGCTTCTCCTCCTACCTCACCACCATCAGCAGCTGCCGCTGCTGCATTTTCTTCTTCCTTTGTATCCTCATAATGTAACTTGGCATGTCCATTGGCATATCTTGAACACATTAATGCACCACATTCCAAACAAATCCAGTTTTCACCAATTGGACAACTTAACTGTTTCTCCTTTCCTGCTACCTTTGTACAAGTATCTTCTTCATAATCTTCCTCACACTTTAATTGCCCAATCCTCTCTTTCTCATCTTCACTACGTAATCGTTTTCTACTCCCAATACGTTTATTCTTCATATTACATTCATTGTAATATTGACATTTAGCTGTCATTATATCACTTGTTTCATCTATACAGCATAAGTTAGTAAATTCTTGACAATAATTTGTTAATGAACTGCTTCTACTCATACTACCACTGTTATTGGTATCATTTGCAATACCATTATTGCTGATGTCAGTTGAATCGATGAGTTGCATCTTATCATCAATAATTGCAAACTTAACATGATTATTAATATGTGGACAATCATTAATAGGTACAACCGGACCACCACAATCTTCTACTTCATTACTATGATTATCTAATATCCAATTATAACATGTTGTTATATCTTCTGGACCACAGGTATCAATTGCAAGTTTAGCAAGGTGGTGAGGAAATGAAAAAATTGTTGTTAGTTGGTCGAGGGTGTGTAGTGTTTGAGCTAGATGTTCAGAGACTGTTTTAGAGCTTGATGCAGCGGCGGCAGCAGATGTAGAAGATGATGCAGCCGTAGTAGCTGACGGTAGGCCGGCGTTATCGTTAGAGGAATCCATACTATGGTATCAACTCTATCCCATGCACGCAACAACTCAACAGTTAGTCAACAATAAAAAAAAAGTACTTGTCAGTTTTCATGGAAGAATTCATGAGAAAACTCTGTTAGATATACAGTCACCGGTTACACCAATTGAATAAGAGTAAGATTTCAATGCTATACATCAAGACGGAGGTGAGGTCTACTGCATTTGCATTGCGTTGTTTATATACATAGGTATCGTTGATGAGACTATTGATCTCGATAAATTTATGTTGTTTAATAAGAAATAAGACTCTCATAATTTTGCTGCCAAACGCTCTGTCGGTCAAGCTCCTGCCTGGCTCTTTGTAGAGATCTCGGCGTATCAATAAAGAGACATGGATCGTATTGCAATAGCCAGAAGGGCTCTTAACAATACGTCTTCAAGTGGGCGTTCATTCCTGCGCAGATCTAATGTAGTATGCTGCAATAGAAATGCATCAATAATTTTGAGCACAAGATGTGCACATCCATCAAACATACGTCAATTCTCCTCACTACCAACACCGTCATCATCACAACAACCAAAAGAAACTAATAATGAACTAACAATAGATCCATATGCACATCTAATACCAATAGACTATACAACCTCATCAGTTATTAGAGGGGAAGAAAGTCAAATACTTGAAATACAACTGAAACCAAATCAAATGGTCCGTGCTGAGAGTGGTGCAATGCTATATATGACTGATGGTGTGCATATGGAAACTAGTATGGGATTGGGTGGTAACAGTAGTAGTGGTGGATTGAGTGCTGGCTTTACTAGAATGATGACAGGGTAAGAAACTTATCTCAGTTTGTTGTTCTTTGATTCAGTATTTTGTGTACCAAACTGATGTTTCTTTCTCTCTATATGAAACCATGATATATATAGACAAAATCTAATGGTTAGTGACTTTACATATACAAAAGAAGATGGATCTGGCACAATTGCATTAGGTACAGACTTCCCAGCAAAGATATTACGATTTAGTTTAGATGAATATCCAAATGCAAAGTTAGTTTGTCAAAAGGGGGCTTATTTAGCTGGTAGTCATAGTGTTGCAATGGAAATGGCATATACGAAAAACTTTTCTAGTGGTTTCTTTGGAGGTGAAGGGTTTATATTGCAAAGTTTACAGGCTACCAATATTGATGGTAGTGGTGACGAGACTGTATTTCTAAAGGCTTATGGTACAGTTGTTAAGAAGGATCTGAAGGAAGGCGAAACACTACGTGTATCATCTGGTTCATTAGTTTGTATGACGAGTGATGTTGATTATGATGTTAGTATGATGCCTGGTGAGTAATCTTTGTATCTTCTTCTACTTGTGCAGGTTGTTGTTGTTTCTAATGCCAAATTTCATCTCGTCATAAGGATTCAAGAATGTAATGTTTGGAGGCGAAGGGCTCTTCGTCACAGCATTGACCGGACCAGGAAGTGTCTGGTTACAAGGTATGCCTGTGGATAGAATGGTGAGCGAAATAGCTAGACATATACCCAGTGGAGGTGGGATTGGATTGGGTATACCAATTGGAATGGGCGGAGGTGGCGGAGGAGAAGGAGCGGCAGGTGACATGGCCGCAGGGGAAGCGGCTGGAGAATTGGCAGAGGGCGGCGGAGAAGAAGAGTCAGGTGCACCATTGACAGAGGATGCAGTGGACGCTGATCGGAATGCCACGGTTGCATCTTCTGGAGTTGAATCATCGTCAGATCCAGAGTCATCTGAATCACTATTTGGCGATGCGGCGTATGGAGGTAGTGCAGAGCAGACAGATACATCATCTTCTGGCACTGATAGCTTTTCTAGTACTTCCGATGTCTTTTCAAGCAGCGAAGATAATATGAACATACCAGAGTTTGAAGAACCAACCATGACGGCGGAAGAGCAGTTTGAAGATGATGGCACTACATTTTCAACATACGACGAAGGTTCTGAATCAGCAGCTGGAGATACTGAAGGAGTTGACATGCCCAACGATGAGGAAGGATCGAGTCTTCTTGGTCAACTGTGGGATATGTTTAGAGACTTTACAGATGACGATTAAGCGTAAATAACCCGCTAATACCCGTTAGATACCCGTCACGGATTACCTCAGTCCTTTCTCATGGATACTCAAAGACATGAAAAAAGGCCCAAGAGAAGCCACATTATTGCTTGAGGTGTCAGGTGTTCTTTTGACACGAAAGATATCGACGCAGAATTTGTTGAACTCCCGAACCATAGTTCTACTAAGTTGATTGCAATAAACAACTGTACCTCGAACATACATACATCGATTAGATAGATATACATCCTCTATCTTACCATGCCTAAGACTTGTGCCAACGATAAATGTGCCTGTGATGAAGGGTGTGCCTGCTGCCCAAAGGATAAGAGTAGCTGCTCATCGTGCATGTGTTGCAAACCACGTGATGAGGGGAAGGGATGTGGTGGATGCTGTACTGATGGTACCCCCTGCTGCTCTTCGTGTGGATGTGAAAGTGGTAATTGCAAATGTGTAAAGGACTTTGGAACTTTGCCACACTAAACGGAGATTGGAATTGGAGGAGATTGGAGGTGGGGAGGGATAAGTTGATGTGTCAAAGGGTGGATTAGGGAGGAGGATATATGATATATTGTACACAGATGATGTGTCAATGTCAAAAAGCGGTGAAGGGGAACGGGGATTGAGATTGAGAGAGGATATACGATATATGCACACTGATTCGGGCAATTGGTCAAGAGAGAATGACATAGGAAACAGTTGTGTTGACGTAAAGTAATAAAACATCACATTAATCCTCAGGAACTTTTGCTATGTACCACAGCTTATTGATAATCGATCGTTTCATATGTACCTATTGCACATGTATTGCAAATACTATTTTATTTGGTGCCACTCTTAGTGCGGTAAATGACTGGGGTGATAACTAAGTTATCTTAATATACTCTCCTGATTCCTGATATTCAAACGAATGATAGTAATACACTAGCTTATGAACAAATTGTGTTGATTTACTTCTTTTGAGTCAGCCACTCACAAGGAAAGAGCCTTTGCATACCAAGTATGGTTGCAGGTTTCCCTAAATGATCAGTCATGCCTCTAACTAAGTTGTATGAGCTGTACATACATGTAATGTTCTTTTCAGATCGACTAGCCTCATAATGTTCCTTCCCTGGTTTAGTGCCGTAGACATTAGAGTAATGGTATGTTGTAACTTTTGGTGGACAGTGAGTGAGATCAAACTTCACGATACAATCATATACCGGAATGTTTAGAGACTTTACTTGTTCCAAAATAGTGACCGAGTGATCCAAGAAGAGTTTGAGTTGAATCATATTGTTATTGATCTCGAGTTCCTCCAATTTTGCAGCTCTTTCATCTTCTGGTGCCGAAAATGGCATAATCCTGCCTTGGAATACACCCATATACTCATCAGTATACTCCTTACAACAGACTTGATTATGTCCGTTCAGCCACTCAGCTCTCTGACAAGCTCTAGAGCAATATGTCATTCGATTACATCCTCCGCATTGATATCTTTCCTTTCTGCCAAGGGATTTATTGCAATGGCAGCAGTATGCACCGTTTATATCAAGGATAGACATGACCATATCTAACATCTCTTTGCACTTTACATTGTAAATGATGCTTGCACTAGCTGTTCCAACTTCTCCTCAATAACTTGCCTTTCGTGTCTTATTGCTTTCCAAGTTTTCTTGTGTAATGCAGCATCATGTAAGGCTTTGAAAATGCCCTCAACATAGCGGAACATCATTCGAGTATTATCACTTTGATTGCTTATTTGGTCCCCAAATCTCTCAATGAAACTCAAGCACATCCCAATCAACCCTTGACGAATGGCAAATGCAACACGGGTGTCACTGAGTTTTTCTTTAGATACTTTGGATCCCTGAAATAACATGGAGAATACCATGGGAAAGAATACTACGCTTGTTATAGCCTCCTCACACTCCGCCAACCTTACCCCAAAATCTACCATCCCGACAATTACACTCTTATCAACACAATCTCCATCTACTATCAAATGGTGAAGAGTCGATAAATATTCTTTCTCGAATTGTATCGTCATTCGACGGATTAATCCAACCACAAACGATACGATGCTATTGTCTGGGAGAGTTATTTGTATAGCGCCAATAGTTTCCCGAAGGCAAGGTATATTCTTAACTAACAGTTCTGTAGATACTTTTCCGCAGTTATGAATCAGTGTGTAATCATCCATGCCTACCTCATCATATAAGTCCGGCGGACAACTTCCTTTATTATACCAGAAGCTAGCCCATTGAACGATTGAACTAACCAATCCCTCATGTCCTATAAGGACAGTAACAGCCTTACGTTTGAGAGAATCTTCTGATCCAATTGAAATTCCTTCATGCATGAAATGACAAATTAGTTGTGCAAATGTTCTTAATGACTCCATCCAGTGCTTCTTGCTTTGAAAGAACAACATTTTCTCATCATCACACATACAATTTAGGAGAGGGCCGATGTTTTTGGCAATTTGTAAAATATAACTTGAATCGGATCGGAAGAGCGAAGTAATCCATAGTGATGGACATACTAAATCCCCACCTAAACCAGCCATAACATTATCGAATGTCTCATGTTCACAACGCTGTAAAAAGCCAAGTACCGATATAACTACTTTATCAGTTTGAACTCGTGAAAGATTATAATCTCCAGAACAATACATTGCTGTTGCGGCATCGTTTCCTCTCTGAATCATTGTTACAAATTTTGTAGGAGAAACTTGATCTGATATATTTACACCACTACCATCAGCTGCGGCCTTGCTTTTGGTAGCCTTGCGTTGTTTACCTCTCTGCTTTTTCGATGCTCCCATATTATTGCAATGATTTGTTTTGTATACCTCTAATGTTACTCTCTCAACCGATAATATGAAACCAATATAAACTACTAAAATAATATACCCCAATAGTAACGAGCTACTAGTAATACCCTAATATCATCAAGAAATAATATGTACTCCACAACCAACTGCAATTCTCTAAAATTTTACAAGATTGTTTTTTATTGATATGTTATTGTCAAGTATCGCCGCCGACACGCGCAACATATGAAGGTCAAAGTACTACCTGACGAACTACTGCCACTGCTGCCACTGCCGCGACAAAATCCTTATATAGCTGACTTTGTTGTTAGACACACTTTTCACTTTGACCTTTGTTTTAGAAGTTTTTGAGTAAAAAGTAATGTAAGATGAAACTTCTTAACTTAACACACTTATCTACACAAGGTATATTGCCAACTATTGCCAAGCAATTGCTCGCCCATCTACCATATCACTCTACTCCATCTCTCACTTGCCTACCAGTGTATTATCTCGATTAATTATTTGGAGCGGTTGATTGGATACGAATCGATTTAAAGGTACATATACCGACAAGAGGAGCAACGTTAATGCATCCTGTTCATTTAGGTAATCATATATACACAATGTCTTCCAAATCATCGAATCAACAACAGAGACTGCTGCCTACGACCAGCTCCCTACAACACAACCAAGAAAACAATTCATCAACATCAATTGAGGATGATAAATTTGCAATATTTGAACGATGGCTCCGTATTAATGGTGCTCAGTTCCCCATGTTGGAACTCCGAGAGTATGATACATCGCCTACTACTGATACTACTGCAAATGATGCGGTGAACAACTTCTCCACTTCCGAAGAGAATGTATCAGAAGAGAAGAAAGACAGCGGTCCTGATTCTGAATCGAAAGGTGTGGCCAGTTTACACATTACCGACACTACCAACTCATCCTCATCCACTCAATCAAAATCAGTAGAAGAAGATGACGGATCAAAAGAAATGCGAGGAGTACACGCAACACAATACATACCACCCCAAACTAAATGTGTCTCTATACCCAAATCATGTCTGATAACAGTCGAAATGGGACAATCCACACCAATAGGACGACAAATACTACTTAGTGATTTAGAATTAGATGCACCAAAACATATCTATTTAATGATTTATCTATTATATGATAAAAAAGTCAATGGAAACAAAAGTTTCTACGCACCATATTATAATATATTACCAACAACATTGCGTAATATGCCAATATTTTGGACAGAGGAGGAGTTATCATTATTAAAAGGCTCACACATTTTAAATCAAATTAATGATAGAATTACAGCAATTAATGAAGATTATGAAAATATACTATCAGTCATACCTGAATTTAGTAATATTGCTACAATACAAGAATTTCAATGGGCAAGAATGATTGTTTGTAGTCGTAACTTTGGTTTATTGATTAATGGTGTACGTACCTCGGCATTAGTTCCATATTCCGATATGTTAAATCATCTTAGACCACGGGAGACTAAATGGACATTTGATGATAATACACAATGCTTTACTATAACTACATTGGGAAAAGGTATTAAGGCTGGGTCACAGGTATATGATTCGTATGGACAAAAGTGTAATCATCGTTTTTTATTAAATTATGGGTTTTGTGTTGAGAATAATATTGAGATTGATGGTTTTTGTCCGAATGAGGTACCGTTTGAGTTGGGTTTGGATTTAGTAAATAGGAGGAATAGACGGGATAGAGAGGTGGTGGATAAGGATGGTGAGGATGATCGAGATGCCGAGAGAGAATGTTGGGAGAAGAAGATTGCATTTTGGTGTAGAGGAGATCCAGGTATGGGATTGTCGTCATATCATTACTTGTATGGTGAGGGTGCCGCGGGGAGTGGTGGAGGTGAAGGAGTGAGTGCCTCAAGTAGCGGTGAGGGATTGCAATCGGCAGCTGCTGCTACCGCAACGCCCACATCATCATCGTCGCCATCCACTAATATCATGCAAACCATGGCAAGTATGACGGATGCCTCAACCACAGCTGCATTAACCGAAGCTCGACGATTAGCCCATCCAATTATTTGTCCTTTGAAGCGTATCAGGGTTTGTGTATCAAACAATGAGAATACACGTATCCTCTTCAGCATGCTGCGAGTGCTATCATGCAACTTGGCAGAGATTAATCGGATAAGTTTGGGTGGAAGACTTATTAGCAACGGTGGATTACCGTTAACTACCACCACCGCTGCACAGCGATTGTTTGGTATACCCGCATCAGTGTCCGGATCATCTACATCATCCTTACGCACTTGTCGAGATATACGATATCCTATCAATCTACGGAATGAACGTAAGGCTATGGAACTTCTCCTTGACATTACGGCATGTTCCTTATCCAAATATCCAACATCATTGGCACAGGATAATGCCGATCTTGATGATGAGATTGCATATCCCAAGTATAGTAATCGACGTAATGCCAAACTGCAGGTACGAGGCGAGAAAGAAGTTTTGCATCACTTTTCATTATGGGCACGTACATCTATGCATGTGATTGATATCATCTCACATGAAGTAGAGATTGAGAAGAATATGTTAGTAAACTCTTCGTTGTCATCCATGGTACGTAGTGCTAGTGATGGTAGGTCTGTCGAGGTTGATACAAATGGGGTTATAGCACCACCTCAGAATGAAGAATTGGGATACGACTATTTGATCCAGGCAATGGAAGATGATGATGACTGTCACACAACAATTCTGAGGTATTGTTCAGATGTCTTGGGTGCTGTAAGAAGAGATGAATTGAATCGTATTGCTGCCCAAAATGTTGTAGGTTAGTAGAAAGAAGAAGAGTAGGCAAATCTACTAGGTAGTCAAAATTGAAGAGAATGTAAGTTCATAACTATATTCTTCCTATTGGCTTAACCTGTGCACTTCCAACGCTGAGTATTCTTACAATAACTACTCTTGAACTTTCTTCAGCACTAGTCTTCATTTTAACAGCAACTTACAATAGCAATGTAACCAACAGCATGCTCACCAAACCAACATAATGTTTGTACACAAGATACTTTACGATCCAGAGAAATACCGGAGTTACTACATATCCACTCAAGGCCCAACGGGCTAACATAACTGTAAAGCGAGCATATGTATTCTCAACTTTCAAACCATTCAACCAACCCCTGGTAAAGTTGAGACAGAACATGATAATGAAGAAAGCAATACCCAACTTGCCTTTCATTTCATTAAATAGTTTCTTCCCTCCCATGATTTTGGCTGCACTTCGATTCGCCATCACATTGATCAGTGGAAATGCAATGTTGAACATAGTAATAACGGCAAGTAAGATGAATCCAACCACCTCAGTTAAAAGAGCACCATACGCCGAATCACCCTTCGCCGCTTTTTTGGCTTTGGTATTTGTAGGAGGATCGATACCAATCTTCGATTTCGAATGAGAGGGTGTTTGAAGAAGTGGTGTATTGGTAACACCAAAGTCTAACTGTCTTGCTGCTTTAGTAGATGATCTCCCGCTACTCTTGGAACGACGAGATGATCCGCTAGATATCTCACGAGATACTGCCCTAAAATGCCGAGGACTTGATGACCTCAACGCTCGAGGACTGAGGTTGAGATTTGTCTCAAGACTTGCCAATGCATGCCGATTGGTACTGCCTTCTTTGGACGACATGGTTGCTTTTATAAGTTATGATTGTAGGTTGGCGGTAAAGTGAGCCTTGATTTTTGCTTTTGCACCTCGGGAAGAAATCACAACGAAAAGCTTTCTCGTATGCGACTAATAAGCTATCTATTGTTGTAAAGGTTAACACTGGCATGCCTATCTCTGCCTTCTTTGGACGTCAAGCTTGCTTTAGTTTGGGGGGGGGGGGGGGGGGCAAGAGCAAGAAGGAGGCCTGATTTTTGTAAAGGCCTTTAATGCGACTCATTAATCGTCGATATCCATAGGTATATGGAACAATCAGTGTAGTGTATCATTATTATAACCTTAGGCTTTACAAACATGTTTGTTTCTATACACATAGCAAGACAGGACATGTATCAATCTTCTCTTCCATCGTCTCTCTTATTCACCTAATTCCCAAGGACTTGCAGAAGGATCAACAATCCTACCAGACCTAGTCGAATCTGTTACGAAATTGAAAGTCAGATCTTCGATATTGTACTCTCCATTCAACTCAAAAACAACAACCTCATCAACACTAACAATAGTCTTTCCATTAGCAGGATTTGCACCTAGTTCCGTAACATCAGTTGCTACTATCTCAATCTGATCACATGGGTTCTGTGTCACACCGAATATGTCGGTACACTCGGGCTGGAAATCTTGAATACTAGCTCCTCCTGCAGTACCTGAAATGACAAAGGTATCGGCTCCGTCACCACCAAAGAGATTGGCTTTACCACAATTTCCTTGAGGGTAAACCAAGACTGTATTATGATGTGATTATATAGAATATAGTGTAAGAAGAGATCAAGTCAATGTTGTAATGTTGTACTGTAGTCAAAGCAAACTTACCATCGTCACCGTAGTAGCCATATACCTCCACTAATGAACCATCATCTTTACAAGGAGCAATAAGAGCATTATCATCCTTACCAGTACCAAAGACAATGTCTTCCATCACCTCTTGTACAGGCTCATCACCAAGATCGCTCTCGGGTTGAAAGATTGTACGGAGGTATTGTAAAGTCAAATGACCCACACGCGTGCCCATCTCAAGACCCTTCATGTTACCTAAGAGGGATGAAAGGGAGGGAGGGAGGAAGGAGGTAAGACGAGAACAGGAGACAGAAAGGTACATATCATATGCACAAAGTTGCTTACCTTGCATGAAGTGGATACCTCCTAGTAGTCGGGAGAAACCAGCGGCATCGGCAGCTTCAGTAAACCACTTATAGCTCAAGGTGGTATTCTCATTACCATCTTCTGTTGTTACATCGTCTGGAATTCCATTAAATCCATCAGTCAAATCAAATCTAAGTATTGGAAGCAAGCAATGTCAGTATACTTATGGTATCCACAAATATGACACATGATGTGCACATACACATGACAACACGCACTCACCTTGACTTGAATTCTTCCGAAGTAAAGTCAAAATCATTCGTTTGAAGGAGATTGCGCATCACAGTTGCAGCGGAGGTTGAGAAGGACGAATGACCAGAGGGGCAATCAGGGAACGGCGGCATAATGTTCCTGCGTAATTGATACGGCCGCCAGTGTTCCTTGTCGGCAGGTTTAGCGGTTTGATTACCACGCCAATCGGGGACAGTTGAGCCATCGAATAGCTCATTAATGACAGTGAAGGGGCGGACACTATCGTAATAGTACTTCATTTCCCAACTTGAAATTCCAGCATCATAAACAGTAATGGATACACCAAGGATGAGCTTCAAAGATTCCTCAACGTCAAGACCCTTGTCTTTCGCAATCTGTGTAGCTTGACCAACCCACCAACCCGGTGGATAGGGAAATTCGTCACCGAGTTCCCAGTATTCAGAACTTGCACGGCATTTAGGACAAACCGTATCCTGTTGCTTCTGGGACAAGTCAACGACTTGCCTTGCCTCGTCAACCATGTCTTGGTTGATGGAACCATCAACATTATACGGACCAAATAGATCAGTACGAAGTTCATCTGAGCTCGATAAAGATATGGGTGTTACGCCGCCCCAATGTGCCGTGAGGGGTTTCGCTTGTCCTCCATCGGCCGCAGGGGGGAAGATACCGTAGTTGCCCAATAATTGATACGTTTCGGTCAGACGAACTTTACCTTCTTCGGGGAACCCGTCGTTTATGAAAGGCTCGGAATTATTAGCCCTGTCTGATCCAACTAGGTCACCTACAATACTATTGATCTGAATGTAGCCTGGGTTGGGATTGTTGAATGCCGTGGTAGCATTGTATGTGACAAAGTCAGTAACCCATGTCCCATCTTCAAAGTTGTATCTTGCTCTTGGGGATTCAATCTGTGTCATAAGATAGATAATAGAGAACATCATGGTGTGTTAGTTATGTTGAATGCATATATATAACAGACATATCGAATCCAATATGATCATCAGCACTACTTACCAGAGGTACAGGTAACGACCAGCTTTTTACTTCATATCCCGAGGTATCCTGATAATCATTGTCATAATTACTTCCATCAACTGTAATTGCTGTCAATATAGCAGTCGAAACTGCCTGTGACACAACTGTAGCCTTATCTAACCACTTTGTATTGGTTCTCAATGCATCGAATGCAGCATTACGTATCTCAAATGCCTCGGTTATCAGTTCTTCTAATCTTTCAACTGCAACTTCGGGAGGATCGTTACACTTGGTTGGATTCTCCTCGGTACATGGAACGTCCTCCAAGTACTTTTGGTTAAGCAATACGTGACCCATTTCCATTATAACTGTATGAGCAGCGTCATCTGTAGGGAATGACGTATGCAAGTTGAGAATGTTGAGGAGGATAATGATGTGAGTTATAGAACATACATGAGGCCAAAGGAGTATATGGTATTCATAACTTACACATGGCATACAAACATGCCAACCTTTTCCTATAATTATTAGACAATCCGGCTGTTGCATTACGAAGACCCAAACCATCAATATCAATAAAGATACCAGTAGTACCATCACGGTAACATGCCCATGCATCGAATAATGCTGCCTGAACATGAAACATGAAGTGGCCGGTAATCGTCGGTCCACTGTGGACAGAGGAGATAGGTAGATGATAGAATGGGTACTGCATGAGAGAAGAGGACTACATAACAACACAAGACCACAAAGCAATAATGAATCAAACAAACCCCAAACTGAGGAGCTAAAGAAGGACGTACCGTTCCGATAGTCTAGCCCATTTAACACTAAGATCAGAGTATTGAACACTTGGATTAAAAGCTGAAAAGTCAACTGATTGCAATAATCGATGTTCAATATCATCTTCATCTACCAAATCAGCAGTAGTAGTATCAAAAGTTGACGAAGACGACGTCTTATCATCAACAGCATTACTACCGATCCTTGCATCGACGATGATACCACTGCTGCCGAGTATTGCAGCGGCCAAGGCAATCTTTATAATCTTCATGATGATGATTGATGATTGATAATGAGGTATGGATATAATCGAGTGACGATTGGTACTATCAAACTTTTATTATGAGGCGTAGTTGTTGCCAAGTTGTAAAATATACAGCGTGAAAGCAAGTACATCTCTACCACGCAACAAATTGTCTCGATCAAATCACTAATCAATCGTATTCAGCTCATTCTATCGTTTATCCGTTAATACAACACCCCTCATCATTCTATATTGTATTACACATATTGCAATACTAGTCGTTACCATCTTGATTGTCTCGTAATTACAATCTGCAGTAAGGATATTTGTTAGTATTGATGATACACATGATATAAGAGACTGAGCCTCGGTAGGTGGCTTGTGATTTTGAATAGAATTGCCGCGTAAGAAATCATTATATCATGTGCCATGAAAGTGATTGAGGATCTCATCCTAATTGTTTATGTGTATCAAGTCGACAATATAATGATATGAGGTTATCTATCACTGGTAGTAAAGGGACATGTGCATGTGCATCATTTTGCCAAAAAATAATGACTTTGAGTACCGCGAAAAGATACCGACATTTAAGCAAGTAGATCATCACAACATCAAGTTACTCTACCAACCTACACCTCCATAGTAGGCCAGCCACACCATTGGCCTCTTTGCTATACTATAAACCATACCACAAGATCGTACTTGTCAGGAACTTCAAAAATATTAGGGCAGATATTAGGGCAGCATATATTTAGAATCTCAAACAACAACAATGCCAAAAGGGATATTCTCACGCGATAAAAAGCGAGTAGTACCAAACTCAAGCGAAAACACTCAACTTGCAATTGAACTTCGTGAGAGTATCAACGGCTCCTTAATCAATGTTGGTGTATTGAGTGCTTTATTATTGGCATTGGCTGGGGCCATTTATGTCGATCCGCCCGAACCTCCAGGCCAATGCTTTGGAGAAAACATGTTATTAGCTGAGATGGTTATTGTTTGGATGTCAATGGGTATGTTCTTCTTTAGTACAATTGCAAGTGTAGTGTTATATATGGATATTGATGGTATACCTACCGACATGTTATTACAGCATTTATATAATAGTCAAATCTTCTATAGTATACCACATGTTGGAACCTGTATCGGCATATGTATGACGGCAATTGCATACGGTATCGATATAGGAGAGAGAGGAGGTTGCAAACTATTTATATTCGGAATGATTGCTGCTCCGTGCTTTGTATTGGCTATAGTAGCACTTTGGTTAGTTTGTCGGTACAGGAGGAAGAAACTATTTCGAAAACAGAGTTGTAGTGCTGGAGGAGGTCTGACAAAGCATCAACTTGGTGCCAGTTTAATAGCCACTTGGAGTGATCGAGTACCGACTGTTGCAGTTTCTGGTGACAGTGGGGTACCTGTTGATTCTTCTGATATTGAAGTTATCAAAAGTGAAGAGTTTGATAAAGATGATTCATACAAGCAATTTGTTGATAGTATTATGCCGAGGGGACAAGAGAGATAGTTGGCACACATACGTCGATTACTTATCAGATGTGGTATATAGAAATAGAGAGTTGCAAGAGGGAGAAAGAGCTTTGCAGCTAACGATGTGTAGAACTTCTACCGGGATTTAGTCTGTTTAAGTTCTCTACTTCCTCTCCGCTTATTCTCAATATTCAAGTTCTATATCTATTCTTAACACAAACACTCTCACGGAAACATATATCTATATCATACGAACAATACTCTTATAGTTCATCTCCCCAAACTTTAGTTTCAGCACCCTTCATCTTCTTTTGTATGGGTTTCTTCTTCTTTGGTTTCTCGTCATCTCCCGATTCATCATCTTCCGATTCATCGTCATCACTACTATCATCTTCTGACGCATAATCTTCTGAATCTCCAGATGCCATGTCTTCACTGCCTTCCTCTTCATCATCAGAAGCTATCACTGCTGCCGACAGAGATGTCATCAATGCCTCATGATACCTCCATGCCGTATCCCACTCATACTTGGGCATACTATTCATCAATTCCTTATCTCCCTTCAATGTTTCTTCTACTTCCTTTAATCGAATTAGTTGTTTACCCATCCATTCAATATTATCTGGTAGAGGTAGTTCATCCTCAGGACGGGGTGTGTAATTATCACCAAATGTCAACACCAACGGTCCATCATCCTCAGGCCGTTCTAAACAAAATTCGACATCATCCCACTCAGGTCTTTCCTCAGTACCGACATTCATACTAAATTTCCAATACTGTGGATAATCCTCAACGAAACCAAAGATATCAAACACCTCACTCGTTCCATAATGACTGTAAGAATCACAATTTTGATATGTCTCATCATGCCAACATTTATGACATCGATTGTAGGAAATTATGATCTGCTCGCCTGGTTCAATATCACGTATAGCACGAAGGATGAATGAATCACCTGTATGTCCTGGCTTTTCGGAGATTGTATTAAGTAACTTTGGATTGTTCGAATGATTGTGCATATCATAGAATGGTACCATTAACGTATCCTCATCACGGGATGTGAATTGATAAAAGGCTGCTCGAGCTAATGGAGTGTCTTCTCCACCACATTCTCCAACATATGTATCAATGAACTCTTTAAGATGATTTTCAGGTGGTAATCCTCCCTTGTCTGGTTTCCTCCACCTTTTATTGTTTGATTCTGATTCACTGTCTTGAGGAGAATGACCTTGGATTGTTTCCTCAAGAAGCTTTCGTCCAGCGTCACTCCACTCGGCTGGTAACAGTCCACGAGGTTGATGCTTAAGATAGTTAATATATGGTGCATGCTTTGATTCATCTCCTAGTTTGAATTCTTCATACATCTTGTGTAGAGCTATGATTATTGGATATTAGTTAGGACAGACGAGTTAGTTGTAAGAAAGAAGCAAGAAGGCCGAAAGCTCATACGAAATGATGAAATAGTCGGTTGTCTTCTCACCTTCACAACTCCAAAAGATATTATCAGAATAATTATCTGGTTTAACAATAAGGTCCCTATGAATACACACATTTGGTATATGGTTAGTTTTAAGACAACACGCACCAAAACTACCAACACGCCCCCAATCACAAACAACGAACGAAAACTTACCAAGGAATTCTACCAACAATATCACCATCCTCAATACCCTCAACACTACCACCCTCTTCCAATGTTTTCACAAACACACCACGATATTGTCCAGTTGGGTCTAATCCAATACGTGCATTTGAATGAATTAATCCACCATTATTATTAATCCATTCAATTATTGCTTGTCCTCGTTCTTCTTGTTGGATTGCTTCTTTTGATTCTTCATTGTTTGCTGTTTTTGCTGTTGATTCTGTTTCTAATTCTGTTTCACTCGACTCTGCTGATGCACTACTACTATCATCTTCGGCAGTTGTGGCGGGAAGACTCATATTCTTCTTATTCGTATTCTGTTGAGCATATTCAGCAGCCTCCTCTTCATCTCGTACTACTGCATCATCTTCTATACCTAACATACGTGTTAGTGTTTCCTGTGCTAATAGTGATACTGCACTTTTATTAAATTCAATTTCATTTGGAGATGCAATTGTTATTGTGGCAGAGGAGGATAGGAATAGGAGGAGGGTTGTGATGTAATGGACCATTGTAGCTGTTGTTGTTTGTATGATACTGTTGCAATTTTGTGTTAAGTATTGCCGTATCTTTATTATGAAGAAAACACAGCCCACCGAATAATATGCTTACGTAGATAATATATATATATAGCTCCCAACTCCTCTACTTCTCTCCGTCTTAATGTCGAATGGTCCTTACTTGAGTTGTAAATCGAGTAAACGATTATTTGAGAAGTTTCATCTTATACTTCTATTCAGAAACTTCTAAAATAACTGAAGAAAGAGAGAAGAGAGTTATCTTATTTCAGCAGAGAGTTACAGCAGAGTTACTCCTCCCAATAGCATTATTTATATCTCGAGTTCGTCGTGAGGTAGCTGTTTTTTTTTGGGTACGTCGACTCGGCGGCGATGCTTACTTGTCGATGATAAAATTTACTCCTTACAATTCGCAGTTTATTGAGGTAGTATTGAGTAATTGATGATATTGGGGTGTTGCTTATAGCTGGTTACTATTGAGGTGTATTGTATTAGTAGTTTATATTGGTATCATATTATCGGTTGTATCAGCGAGTAATGCAAGGTATACAAAACAAATCATTTGCAATAATATGGGAGCATCCAAAAAGCAGAGAGGCAAACAACGCAAGGCTGCCAAAACTAAAGCAGCAGAAAGTGGTATTATTAGAAACATATCAGCTCAAGTGGCCCCTACGAAACTTGTTGCACTGATTCAAAGGGGTGACCACACTGCCACAGAACTCTATCTTCATGGAGATTATAATCTTTCACGAGTTCAAACTGATAAGTAGTTACGTCTGTGCTTGGCTTTTTACAGCGTTGTGAAAATGAGACATTTGATAATGTACTGGCTGATTTGCGTGGGGATTTATTCAGTGGTGGTGCTCATCTAGGGGGAGACTTGAGAAGTCCATCACTATGGATTAATTCGCTCTTCAAATCAGATTCAAGTTATATTGTACAAATTTCCAAAAATATCGGCCCTCTCCTAAATTGTATGTGTGATGATAAGAAGATGTTATTCTTTAAAAGCAAGAAGCATTGGATGGAGTCATTAAGATCATTTGCACAACTAATTTGTTATTTGATGAATGAAGGAATTTCAATTGAATCAGAAGGTTCTCTCAAACGCGAGGCTGTTACTGTCCTTATAGGACACGAGGGCTTGGTGAGAGCTATTGTTCAGTGGGCTAGTTTCTGGTACACAGAAAGTTGTCCCCACTTATTCGATGAGATTGGTGTGGATGATTACACACTGATTCAAAGATGTGGGAGACTATCTACACAACTGTTATTGAAGGATGAAAGTAGCCTTCGAAAAACTATTGGCGCTATGCAAGTATCTCTACCAGAGAATGACATCGTCTCGTTTGTGGTTGGATTAATCCGTCGATTGAAGATAGAACGCGAGACAGAATATTTATCGACTCTTCACTATTTGATAGTAGATGGAGATTGTGTTGATAAAAGTGTAATTGTCGGGATGGTAGATTTTGGGGTAAGCTTGGCGGAGTGTGAGGAGGCTATAACCAGCTTAGTGTTCTTTCCCATGGTGTTCTCCATGTTATTTCAGGGATCCGAAGTATCTAAACGATACCCTAGCGATACCCGTTTTGCATTTGCCATCCGTGCTGGGTTAATTCAGATGTGCTTGAGGTTCATTGAGAGATTTGGGGATCATACAACCTCTCAAGGTGATACACGATCAACTCTGTTCCGCAATATTGAGGGTATTTTCAAGTCTATACATGATGTTGCATTACACAAGAAAACTTGGAAAGCAATAAGACACGAAAGACAAGATATTGAGGAGAAGTTGGAACACCTAGATACAATCATCATTGACGATGTCAAGTGCAAGACGTGGTTAGATAAGATCAAGTCTATCCTCGATATGAATGGCGCATACTGCTGCCGTTGTAATAAGCCACTTGGTAGTAAGGAAAGATTCCAATGCGGGGGGTGTAATATGATGACATATTGCTCTAGATCTTGTCAGAGGGATGATTGGTTGAACGGGCACAGATATGCTTGTTGCAATAAAGATACTGTGACTCCTGGTCAGTTCCAAGGCAGGGTTCTACCAATTACAATACCAGATAATGAAAGAGCCGCTGCCAAAATGGAGGAACTCGAGGTCAATAACAATATGATTCAACTCAAACTCTTCCTGGATCATTCAACAACTATTTTAGAGCAGGCAAAGTCTCTAAATATCCCATTATGCGATTGTGTTGTAAAGTTTGATTTATGTGACTACCCACCAAAAGTTACAACATACCATTACTCTATGGTATACATCGAACCAGAGAAGAAACAATACGAGGCTAGTAGATCAACGAAGAACATTACATGTATGTTTTATTCATATAATTTTACTGGGGACGTAACCAATCATTCAGGGGAGCCCACAACCAAGCTTGGTATGCAAAGGCTCTTTCCTTTTGAATGGCTAACTCAAAATAAGTGAATCAAACTTTCATAAAGATATTAGTTCATATATTTTATTAATCATTATTGTGTACACTTGAAGGTAACTCTGCCTAGACTGCCATAGTCAACATCCACAGAATCACCTTGCTTTAATAGTATCAACTTATCAATGCATACTCCTGTCGATATGACGTCTCCTTTCTTTAGAACTTCTCCGCGTTTGGCAAGTGAGTTGGCTAGCCAGCAAAGGGCATTGAGTGGATGTCCCAATACTTTATCACCCTTTCCATTGGCAACTGTTTGCTCATTTACTTCTAGTGTGCAAGTATGCCTGTCTAGATTATCTAACAAATCGCCAAATGCACCATCCCCGCTGTCACTCAGTTCATTGCCCAGAACTAAAGCGCCATGACATCCGTTGTCTGCAATGAGATTTGTTGCTCCAATAGTCTTGAAGGAGTCTAATGTAGGCATCTTGTACGCGGAAGTGGCTAATTCTACGGTTGGGACGACTCCTCCAACCAACCTTCTGATGGTTTCTGGAGTGTAGACTACATTGACATCCGTCTCCTCCTTTATTCTTAATCCTAGCTCGGGTTCCACAATGATGAAACCGTCTTGCAATCCTAAGCTGGGATCACTGATGGATATTGTAGAATCGGATGAGAATGTTGAATGTGAATACATAAAACCATATAAGGGTTCTGTTACTGATACAGATTCCTGTGCCATCTTACTTGTGGCCGCAATCTTTCTACCGACGACCTTGGTGTTGTATTCAGCTATTGTAGCATCTCTAATAATATCCTGTATCTGATATGCATCATCAATTGATTGTGGAGAATGTTCACTACTGACATTGTCTATCTTGTTGTCTATTGATGATGCTCTCCTTGACGAACGTATCTCATCAGCCGCAGATAGATGCTTCTGATGTATCTTCTTTCCACCTTGTATATCGAATAGTACTTTACCTACCGTCATACGGTTTTGCAGCATCTTCGTTCCTTCTATAACACCATGTCTTGTGAAGTCAAAGACCTCTTGAATATTGATATCTAACTGACCTTCTTGTACCATTTCAAAAACGTCATTACTCCGCTCGACTACTTCCTTTCGAGTTTGAATGAAATCATGTAATTTTGGCCGAGTTATTGTTAGACTGCCGAGCTTTGATAGCAATAGAGGATTAATGTCAGGCGGAGGGCCTGAGGCGTTACCGAAGAACACAGCTGATCCACGAGGTCTTAGACATTGTAAGCTTGACATAGCGCTTGCCTTTCCAACACTATCATATACCACATGAGCTCCATCATTAATTGCAATTGGCCCATAATTCGAGGATAGGATTGGTTCGTCATTATCCTTAGCATACTGTCTTATAATCTCTCGGACTTTGTCAGGTATCTGATCCCAAATCTCATCTTTATTATTGATATCTTTGGTTATAATGACATGATCACATCCCTTTCTCCTTGCTATATCAGCTTTCTCTGTTGTTGAGCAAGTGCCAATAACTTGAGCTCCCTTTTCTTTTGCCATTTGTACTAATATCTGTCCCGTTCCGCCAGCGGCAGCATGAATCACTACCCAATCATCTTTTTTGATACAATAACTATCATTTATGAGGTAATGTGCCGTTAATCCTTGTACTGCAGTTGCTGTGGCAATTTCTAATGATATATGCCTTGGTACAGGCATTAATCTTGTATACTCGACGGGAGTATACTCTGCATAGCTACCAAATTCTCCCTCTTGTAAGTAGACCACTCGATCACCAACTTTTACATCTTTAACATCATTTCCAACTTGACTAACCACACCACCACCTTCACATCCAACAGTAAATGGTAAAGGTAATGGATATAATCCCGATCTTGTATATGTGTCATGAAAGTTTAACCCTGCATAGTGATTTTCAATTAGACATTGAGTAGAGCTTATTGTTGGGATTTTAGTAGAGGTATTCAATTTTAGTTTATTCTCATTGCCAATGTCATTGACTTGAATTGCCAGCATAGTAGATTGAAGTGCTGATGCTGATGTGTGGGAGTATGATATTTGATTAAGTATCAATGGGTGTATACGACGAGTATGGAGTACTCCTCTTGTCATCATCATCGACAATCCAAAGACGAACATGATATCTAATCTAATCTACTGATTGTTTTTTTTTCAATGTGTAGAGGTATCCTTCTTTTACTCTTTGACAAGCTTCATCCGACTAACACTGATCGAAATAGCATTAAACAATGATATATTGACAATAGTGTTGGTATACGAATAGCTTAAACGTCTTCCTCAACACTTGAAACATACAACATATTATCTACCATACCTATGTAAACTCTACTTCAGGTAGTGATTTCTTTTGAGAAGGATACCAGAGACGGTCTCAGGATACGGTGTTGTTTTGCAACATGTTGCAATAAAATACGGCTATTTCCGAAGGTATTTCAGCTATATTAATACCCATTTATTATTGATACAATACGGAAACACGTTGATCTTGATCTTGAAAGTAGAAAACCAACAAAATGAACAACGTCATGTTGCTTGCTATTAGCGCCATAAATTAAGTGCAATTGATAATAGAAAACGCCCCAACACACTAGAAGCATTTAGATTGGTATATTATAGAATAGTATTTTCCAAAATGAGGACCTTCCAGCAGTCGTAATAGACTGCAATCAACCAACACAAATTTGAGATAGAAAAGAACATAACTTGTGCATCGAATTTATATGCATTGCAAAACGCAACTCAACTCCACATACCAACCATCTATTTGAACATTAACCAATTCAAGAATTGAGATAATAGAAAAGAACGGCTTTTGGTGTACGGATTGCAATCAAGCGACTTTTAATCAACTCCGGTACCTCTATCTAATTATTCAATATTATATCATGCCAATATACACACAAAAATATACCGATGACATACCGTCTCAACAACAGCAACAGCGAGAACGGTCCAATAGTATCTCGCCCACAACCTCAATGGCGGATCTATGCTTATATTCAGAATTGAAGCATTCTACTAACGAGCAAAGCGAGCCACTTAAGAATCCTTCTACTGAAATACAGCCTACTCATCACAAGAAGGTTGCAAGTTTAGATTCATTAGCATACACTCTATCAGGAAAGTCCGAATTTGTGTCCTTTGTTGTGTGTTATGGTGTGTTCAATATGAAGACTCGGTCATTCGAATACTTCATTTGAACTTAGTTTGTCTTTATTATGATTGCCTTTGCAAGCCGCATTTAACATATGTTTGCAATCACTTCTCTCTTTCGTCTTCCTAAACTGTGAAACGCGCATCTTTTAGCTGAATCGGACAGTACATTACCTACCCAAAACCTTAAACCCCAACATCATCATAGACAAATTGAAAGTTCAGATTCTTTGTCATTAACATATACCAACACTTCATTGGAGGATGAAGTATTGGCTGACTACTTGTCTTCATCTGAACGAGATGAAGAAGAAGAGGAAGGAGAAGATGTATCAACTAATGAGTTTGATCAAATGATGAATCGAGGTGCATACCTTCGAAAGTTGCGTATGCTGGCGTTAGCTGACGAAGAGGAACGTCGTCAGACTACTTCTTCTATTTCTACCCAACATTGTCAATCTGTAGACTGTGAAGAAGAGAAGAAGGAAGCAGATTCAATAGAAGAAGTACAAGAAGATGAAATACAAACACTACCCAACAACAAACGTCTACTAAACTACAATTCCTACCTATCACATCAACGTTATTATGATGATCTAAAACATGCTGATATACACTACATTGATTATGGAAATATATACAATTCCAAATCAGGTGAGAATGGTGGACGATTGGTAGTAGAACAACGCAAGAGTTTAGGTAAGGGTGGATTATGTTGGGATGCTGCATATTGTTTAGCTGAGTTTGTTATTGATCGTGAGGATGAGTGGTCTCAGACATTGCAAAGTAATGATCCTCAAGAAGGTGAGAAGGAGATGAAGCCGAAGATTGTCGACTTAGGTGCAGGAACTGGACTATGTGGACTTATGCTTGCCAAGGCTACAAGAAGTCATGTGGAGATTACTGAAGTACCCGAGCTTGAAGAGTTAATGGCTGATAACGTCAGGCGTAACTTCTTTGAAGAAGATGATCAATCTGCAGATGATGAGATGATCACTGGACACGATGGCAAGGCCAAGGGTACAATCTCAAGTAGAGTATTACGATGGGGCGTCAAAGAAGATTATAAAGGTGCTCCATATGATGTAATTGTGGGTGCTGATATTGTCACATCACTGTATGATCCTGTGGCATTAGCACAGACATTGCATGATTTGAGTCACTCTAATACCCGGATATATATTTCAGGCAAGTCAAGATTAGACAAGCCACATGAGATTTTCAACACTGAGATGAATCGATTGTTTGAAAAAGTTGAGAAGGTAACTGAAGTTAACAGTAGGCTTCGAAGTCCTGGTGTGTTTGTAATCTGTGCAGAAGGAAAGCGGTATGCTCTGGGCTTAGATGATTAGATTATAGAGAGATTAACTTAAGATAGAGACGTATACAGAGCAGTAGTGTAGAAGTTTGACGATTATCTCACTTATAAACAAACTTGAATCTCCCCTCCGTCACAACCAAGTAGGACTAGCTGACGACAGGGTAGCAGTGCAATGGAACTGATATTGAACTTGTTAGAACTTGGTATTCGGTTGCCTCTGTAATCAGACATTACAATCCTACTAGCAGCCACGTCATTGGATTGACCATCTTGTTGAGGCTCTTGGGGAAGTGACATGAAGACAGCCTTCCGCCCCGAAGCAGCACAAAGGAGAAGGTTACTCTCACCTGGTATTGATACTAGACCATCGTTGTTGAACTGATGAAATGTAGCATTCATGGCACATTCTTTCCCAGGAATTAATCTTAGTCGGTGGTGTATTTGCCAGATCCCACAACACAGTCGTTTTGTCACCACTAACAGAGAGTAGTCTATACTTTGATATTGCGGCCAAGTGTTCAATAGACTTTGCATGACCTTTCCAACAACTTAAAAGCTTACCAGTCCGACGATTAAAACAATGAATATGCCCCATTCTACTACCGATACAGATCCAATCTGAAGCAGGAGTGACGGATGTTAATTCAAATGACGCTGTAGTATCGTCGTTGCTGTCGTTATTGCTGTTGACTTGAGTTTGAGTTTCATTTATCAATGTTGATATGTTCCAAGTGAGTCTTCTAAACATCGGGTCAGTTGTATTATCATTCGATGTATTTGTAGACCCTTGCCATCGAGTATCAATAATGTAGAGATGACTTGATGAGATGGCGGCCAATGCACCAGTTGATTCGCTTACGATCTCTCTGGATCCCGTTCCCTTGGCAAGCAAACTGAAACCGATAAAGTCATCGGTAAGTGAAAGGGAGCTCACTGTCACTTGCTTCTCGAAATTGTACAGATGGAGGCCACCATCACATACTAGAATGTTGCTATGATCATAGAAATCAACCTGCTTGATTGGAAAACTTCCAAACTTCTTCTTATGAATCAACTCAGGCGGATGACGTCTTAAATCAAACAGAATAATCTCACCAACGCTTTTTCCAGCAACAAGCATGCTCTCCGACTTATTAGCTGACATGCATGTAATGCTAATCGGTGTTTCACCATCTGCCTCTTCTAATGCAACAGAGTCTTTGTCTTTGAGCATGGTACAACTCATCATCCGTGGCTGCCAAAGGTACCTGACAATGCCTTCTTCACTTTCTACTCTGTGCAATCCTATCAACCAAGCAAGGTCTCTCTTTTGTTGTGAGTATTCTTCTTGATCATCAGGTAATTGAGTCGTAGTTGTACGAGAAGATACTTCCCTTGAAAGATGGCTGACAGATGATGACTGTGCCTGATCGACAGGCTTTGTTGATGATGTCCTTTTTGGAGCGCGCAGTTCAAACGCATCTCCTCCAATCGATTCGTGTATATCATCATAGGACTCTCTTTCTCGTACCTCACCATCTTCTTCTTCAGGAGTCTCACTTATTGCCGGCGGAGGGTCTAAGATACTTTCTTCTTGAATACCTTGAGCTTGGCTGAGCCAAGACAGGAATCTCGTTGAAGATTGACAGTGTATTTCAAACAGCTCAGCTCCACAAACAGTCTTCGCCTCCATTGATATTGTATAAGCGACATCAATGCCCGGTAAATCCATGATGTTGTCAACATCGTAAGATTTGCCGCCTTGAGAGGCATCGTCATGTAAAGCCATTGTCACATAGTTGTGTGTCACATGAGCGCAAAAGTTATCTACCAGAGCTAACACTTCATAGGAGTGTGATGTATCTACTTTTAATCGAATGATATCACAGATGAGAAACCCGGCCACTTTCAATAGCTCGTTACTCATATCCAAGTCTGAATCTCTTGTTGGTTTTGATATATATTCAAATGATATTACTAGAAGCTGAAGTAAAGGTAACCCTGAACTTGAGTTGAAGTAGTACTTTACAATAGTCTTTGAGTCAATATGGGGGAGACAGCTCCGAAGGAGCACCGTCAAATCTCTTAGGATATCAAATGAATTAGATGTGAGGTGTGTTGGGATGATCGTACGAAGAATAGGCTTGCATATAAGGTTCCCAACGGATTCCTCTGGTAAGAATGGGAGAAGACTCATCAATGATTGGATAATGGCATTACCTTGAGAAGTTGTTGCTGATCTACCAATGTTCAATAACAGCGAAGGAACCAGATACTTGCAACACAGTGATGAGCCTAGTGTTTCATCTTGAATCAGTAATGATGGATAAAGTATAAATGTGGATTGTAGTTGAGTAGTAGTTGAACGACATAGCTGCTCAATGATGAAATCAACTACCCGAGTTATGAATGCCTCTCCAGATGAGGCAGAGTACACTGCTTTGAGTAATGGTATCGAAAGTAGCAGCTTGTTTAGCTCTTCTATGATGACTTTCTGCTTATGCTGGCTGTCTGATGCATATTCAATCACCTTTTCCAAGAAGTCAAATAGTGATGATACAATTAAATCATCTGAAGAGTTGTCCCGAGCATCGAGGTGAGTAAGATTAAGGAAGCACACGAGACAAAATCAAACATTAAACATACCTAAAATGATACCTCTACTCAACGAAAGTACATAATTGTGGAATCTATCAGTGAGCGAAGAGCCTATAATGACACAGCCTTCTATGAAGGAATCAGTTGATGTCAATGGATATAAGATTGTTGGTAGAATCAAGCCAAGAGAAGTACTTGAGAAAGACTCGAGAGAGTGACCGTTTTGAATTATCATCTGCACTTGTTCCAACCTAGTGGATCTTGATGTGGATTCATTATCATCTACAGTATCCAGATCTATTTCCCTTCGTCTAAATGTCAAACTCTGTACTTTGGATAATACTTGATATACTTTTTGGAAATCATTTGAAGTTTGACGAATGTCAAAAGTACCCATTTGTAGTTTGTTGATGGCCTCGTCAACCAGTTTACTTGGGATGACTCTAGCCGAAGTATAACAGTCTCTTAACAGTGATCCGATGGTAGATATGTCTCTCTGTTTTCTAGATTCAAAGTCATCTGTAATACTGTCATCATTACCAATCAATGGATTGGCATCATCTTCTACCATATTCTTATTAGGACCTTGCTTGAATGTAGTTCGTATAGCCGTGGCTACCGTTTTTCGAATCTCATTGTGTTTCTTTGGGTGTGGAGCAATAAAGAGTTGAACAAACTGAGTTCGAGATGTTCTCATGTCGTTTGTTTCACCAGCAGATGAGCTTGCAAGAACTGAATGGCAGTTTCCTTGACATTGATCATGACATCCTCCATTGCCATAAGGCATGGTAGATAGAACGACATTCTTCTCGTCAACTGCTCGTTTCCCGGAGAGGGCCTCGCCAAACGTTAAATCAATCCAATGATGCAGTTGTCGGCTGACATGTGCACTCTCCAACAGACTCCGATGGTAACTTATGAATGAATCTGAGCTGTCGTTACACCAATGTGGTAAAGCCAGATCATTCATATCATCGTGACTTGAATGAAATATATTAGGTTGTAGATTAGACAGGTAAAACTCTAGTGTAGCTTCATCCGGAGTCCAATCATACATTGATTTAATACTACTTGGATAATGTTGCCCTATGAAATCATCTCTGACAACTGCCTTTAAATGTGAAATGGGGAGAGCTCGTGCACGATAGACTGTATAAGTCAACTCACAGATACTCTCGGGTATATGATGAGGTGGAGAAGCATGCATGTAGGTATGATCCATTTGATCGTCACCCTTCTTTAGCCTAAAACGTGACTTTGATAGATCTCTCCACGGACTACCTGATGCACCAACTTTACCTTGATCACCTAAATCTATTTCAAATGTAAAGTCCGTTACCCATGGAAGTATTGGTGGATTGGAGTGATCTCCAACAGTTCTCCCGGCTGCTGCATTCAACATCATGAGATAGCACAAATTGGTGAGTTGACCTCTCTGCCATTGTATTGTCGGAACATCGCCGTAACCTGGATATGGAAGTATTGTTTGGTGTTCTTCGTTCTTGTCAGATTGTGGAGAACCATTGTTGTTGAAGATATTCCGCCACTTCCTTCTACTTGGACTTGATATCTCTTCCTCGTTATCAACTTGTATTCTGCTAGCCTTGTTACCCTTTTGTATATTATTCTCAGGCTTTGACTCAGTAATGGGCACTACTAATCTCATCCATCCATCGTCTTGAATGTATATCCTATCAGGTGATAACTGTTCACCGAGAGTAATTCCTCGCGAGTGACAGTAGCTCACAGTATTGAACAATTGTAAGGTCAAGAACCGTATACGAAGATCAGCAACATCAGCACGATAGCATGAGCCAACTTTAAATGACTTCCAAGGTCGCCTCCGACGTATCTTTGGAGGAGGTTGGTCAATAATAGCACGTGTGGCATCTCCAATCTTTCGTAAGTCGTTCAAGAACTGATTAGGCGTTGGTGTATCTTCTTCTTCTTCACTACTATCTTCCATAGTCGGGTCGGAAGACGGGTGAGTACTTTGTTTATTCCTAAATCCCAAATCAATAGATTTGTGACAAGTGCAGAGGGTATTGTTTTGCTTTCTTCTACCACCACGGAGCCATGGTGGCAAACCTTTCTTTTTGGAAGTCGGTGAGCCCATCAAAGAGTTATTTGTCAACGGTTCGACCTCATGCCCTTCCATTCCAGGAAAGAGCGGCCGAGTAAGAAAGTCATCCGTCCGTAACAGCTCACTAAGTGATCTATGTTTTGTAGGTGTGATGTCGAATACTGATATGAAAGATTCAGACTTGGCGTTGTTGATCTGATCCGGTGATGTCTCCGTTGTTTCAGTATCATCATTCTTTGAAGTGCATCTCGTACAAGATATAAGCGGCGCTAGGCCGGGATGTAGAGCTTGGTATAACTTATAACTACCGTCGGGTGAGAATATATCCTCCGAATCTTTCTTTTGTAATGGCAATATATCGACTGTTTTATGTAGCAGATTCAAGTTGATAACGAGGAAGAGA